>OAWP01000463.1_pt1 | contig 34749 bp, 35 predicted proteins | sample 1517081 | NCBI WGS metagenome assembly OAWP01 (sample SAMEA2580167, study PRJEB22360) | human gut metagenome | biome: human gut; feature: human-associated habitat; material: faeces | place: Denmark | collected 2008/2010 | reverse complement strand
TTTCTTGTGACGGCGGAGCTCCTGCCGCTCATCGTCATCATGGCAGGTCTTGCCGCCGTGCTGGGCTTTGCCGTTGCGGCGCTTTTGAGAAAGTCTGCCGAAGGGCTCGGCTCCATGGAGATGCCGTTCGGTCCCTATCTCTGCCTCGCGGCCTGGGTGACGCTCCTCTGGGGGCATGATCTCTGGCGTCTGTGGATTCAATTCATCCTTTCGATTTGAGGTGCGGGATGAGAAGGAATGCCGGCTTCACGCTTCTCGAGCTCGTGCTGGTGCTGGTGCTCTTGGGCACGCTCTCAGCGATTTTTGCCGCTCACTTTCCGAAGCTGAACTTCACCTTTGAGAGCGAATTCATGGAGTGTGAAAGCAGGCTTCGCGAAGCGGTTGTCTTCGCTCGCAATCAGCAGCTCATGTATCAGGATGGAGATACCACGCTTACGATTTCCAAGAATAGTGCGACCTGCAAGCACGGATCAACAACTCGCACCTTCACGTGGTCCGATGCTGACGTGAAGTCTCTCCAACCTTCGGGCGAAATCAAGTTTGACGAATATGGCCGTCCATGCTCTGGCTCGACATGCCAGCGCGTAAAGATTGATCTGGCATCCAAGAAGGAAAGTTCGAACACGCTTTCGCTCACGATCTATGAATCGGGCTATATCGGAAGAACGTTGCCGGAAGAGGAAGGCCATGAGAACTGATCAAAGAAACGGCCTTCGCTCGAAGGCAGGCTTTGCGCTCCTTGAAGTCGTTATGACGATCATCATTGTGGGTCTTGCCATGGGTACAGCCGCCATGGTTCTGGGCACTGCGGTCAAGGTCGTTCAGATGCGCACGGCTCTAGACAACCGCAGCCTTGCGGCTGAAAACTGCATGGCGAGAATCGAAGCGGCTTTTCAAGGACGTCCGGTTGCCGAACTTGATAGTGGTGCGGCCTCCGTCTGCAAGTCTGGCGTCACTGTAAACGTCACGTTTATGTCAATGTATGACGACGGAAAGGATTCTGACGAACGAAAGAATTACGCCGCCAAATTCGATACCCGCAACGACAGTTCTCTTAGGCTTGTTACCGTCAAGGCCGACGGCCATACTTATCGCCGCCTCTTTTCATATCCTACGCTCAACGCAACTTCTGGCCTTCCGGTCCTCTCGTCTTCTAAGGAAACGCAGGAGGGCGAGTGATGAAGGCATATTCAAATACCGCTTACCCTAAGAGAGGCTTTACGCTTCTTGAGTGCGTGGTAACGCTTGTGATCGCCGGCTTCATCGGTGCAGTCATTACGGCAACCATGGCTTACGGCGTCAGAATTTATCAGGGGCTTCGCATTCAAAGCGTTGGCACGAGCCAGGTCCACGTTGCCGTAGCTGTGGTGAAGCGGGAGGTGGAGAAGACGAAGCTGGAAAACCTCAACGTAGTGAAAGATAAATTTCCCTTTGAGAACGGCACGGTTTACTGGAACATCTCTGGAAAAAAGGTCGTTTTTCTGGAGGGCGTTACCACGTGGACGATTACCCCTGGCTCCGTATCTGTAGGGAGTGATTCACGCAAGGTTGTCAAGCTTGCAGTAGCCTTGCAGGGTTCCAACAGCGGCGAGATTGTTTATGAATTCCATCCGCTTTGGGAGGCTGACAAATGAAAAACGCCGTTATGACGGATGCTGTCAGACATCGTTGCCCCGGGCGTGAAAGAGGAAGCATTCTGATCTTCGCGCTTACCGTGCTGTTTTTCTTTTCCGGTATGGCCGTCTTTCTTAAGACGATGCTGGATTCTCAGGTCTTCATCGAAAGCCGGGATGCCGAGTATGCCGTCGAAGCGGATTTGCTGCTTGCTTCCGGATTCGATGCTTATGGGATGATATTCACGGAAGCTTTTCAGAATAATACTTCGTTGAGCGATCCTGCGACGAAAAAGGCTGCCGACGCGCTCAACAGCATCGGCAAAGTTGCTGTTAAGAATTTTGGTTCCAGTTCCTCGTCGTCTGTTCCTTTGGGCGTCTTTTACACGAATAAAAAAGACCTTTCAGAGAAAGATGTGGTCATTACACAGGACGGAATGGGCTGGCGCATTAAGACCAAGAACGACTTAACCTGGCATTTGGAGCTTGCCGACGGAACGAAGCTGACCCGGAAGGCCCCAGTGAATCTCTACATTCACCAACCGGCTGCCTGTTTGTAAAACTGCCCCTCCCGGAAAGAATTCTCAAGGGCTCTTCCGGTAATACGGACTCAGAAGCAGGCAGTACGATCCCCGGTTATGCTGCCCAAGCGACAGGGCTTGCCCGCGGCAGAGAGTTTTTCGCTAAAATGCCGACCTCTGCCGTAATTATGGACAGAGTCGCCGAGTGACGAAATTGGTAGACGTAGCGGACTTAAAATCCGCAGCCTTTGGCGTACGGGTTCGATTCCCGTCTCGGCGACCACGTGCCTTCTGCAGATGGGCGAAAACCGCTTAAAGCCTGAAATAACGGCTTTCGGCGGTTTTTCTTTTCGACCGTCTTCGCTCTGATTCATGTGCAGCCTATGGCTTTTGTGAAGTCAAAGCCTTCTGGCCCGGGTTTTCTGAGGCCGATCAGCGGCGTCTTTACGCCCTCTGCGGCGGCATCCCGGCCTATGCCGCGGCGGTTGATCTTGCTGTTACGGCAGAGGAAAATTTCAGAGAGCTAGCAGGCGGAAACACTGCTCATCTCAGAACGCTTCTTGAGATTTACCTCTGCCGGGAGTTTCAGAGGGTAAACAACGTCAACCTGATCCTCACGGCACTTGCGGCCGGGGCCGCTGCGCTTTTCTCAGATCCTCGCGGCAACGGGTATCAGGTCAGGTGCGGCGCTTACCTACACACTCGCCCGGCTCGTAATGCTTGAGTTCATTGAAAAGCGGGAGGCGAAGGGCAAAAAAGCGGTCTACGCCGTTGCCGATCCCGTTTTGGCTGCGGTCTTTGCCGAAGGTGACCTACTCTGAGAACGCCCCAACCATAGAAGAGAGCTAACCGGAGCAGGTTTTTCCCGCTTCGCAGCCGTTGTAACAAAATGATGCAGAGGGCATAATTTAAGACCATCAGAATTTTGCAGGGCGGAGTTAAACGGTGCCGGATCAGCCGCACATTTATTTGCATTGCGTGAACTGCGTCAGTGCCGCAGGCGTGACGCTGGAAGCGACCAAAGAGGCGCTTTTTTCGGATAAGCCCAAGGCACTAACGGTGTACCCAGGACTGCTCGGGGAGATAGCGCTTGCCTACGGGCTCGTGAAGGAAGCGGGGCCTGTGACCGGCAATTTCGTTTTTGATCTCACCCGTACCAACCGCCTCATTGACCTGTGCCTTAAAGGCATGACGGGGCTCACCGACGCGCTTGCCCGCTACGCGCCCGAGCGGATTGCCGTGGTCGTGGGCGCCACAACCTCGGGAATGCGCGAACTCGAAGAGGGCGTGCGGGTTCTCTTGCAGACCGGACAAACCCCCGGGGGCTTTACGCCTGACGTCCTGAATCTCTCCGGTCCTGCGCTGCACTTAGCCGACCGCGTGGGCGCCGCAGGCCCCGTTTATACGGTAAGTAACGCCTGCGCGTCCGGGGCTTTGGCGTTGGCCTCTGCAGCGTCGCTTATTAAGGCCGGTGCGGCAGACGCCGTGGTCGCGGGCGGCATCGACGGGTTTTCGCGCTTTACAACGAGCGGCTTTTATGCGCTGGGGGCCTTAAGTCTCGTGCAGTGCCGTCCGTTTGCGGCCGACAGAAGCGGCATTAACTTGGGCGAAGGCGGCGCACTGGTGCTTCTTACTAAAGAAGAAAGCCCCGTGCGGCTTGCAGGTTTTGCGCACACCTGTGACGCGTACCACCCTTCGGCGCCCGACCCGGAAGGAATAGAAGCGTCCAAAGCCATGCAAATGGCCCTTGCGGCCGCGGGCCTTGCGCCCACTGCCGTTGACTTTGTGAGTGCTCACGGCACCGCAACACCCTTAAATGACGCGATGGAAGCAAAAGCCGTGAACCGCGTGTTCGGCGCCCAAACGCCGGTGGCGTCCTTAAAGGGCCTTACGGGACACACGCTTGCAGGGGCCGGGGCGCTTCAGGCGGCCTTCGCCTGGATTCTTCTCACGATGAACCCGGAAGGCCGGCTCCCCGTGAACACCTTAAGTCCCGTGAAGGACCCGGCACTGGCTGCCATCGACCTTGTGACCGAACCCCGGGTGCTCGGCCGAAAGATCAAAGCCGTGGCCGGAAACGCCTTTGCCTTCGGCGGTGCCAATGCTTCGCTGGTTTTTACGGGTGAGTAAAACGATGACACTGACTTTTCCCATGAAGGCGGCTGAACTTCTCCCGCACAAGCCCCCGATGCTGCTGCTTGATGACTGCACCGCGTTTGACGGTGAGACGGTTGAAGGCCGCACGGTTTTGTCCGGGAACTGCGCGCTTTTTGAAACAGAAGAGGGCAGGTACGGCAGCTGGATACTTCTGGAACTTATGGCGCAGGCCGTGGGACTTTATGCGGGGCTTACCAAGCGGCAGAGCGGGGAGAGCCCAAAAATCGGATTTTTACTGGGCACCCGAAAGTTTGAGGCAGCGGTTGCCGAACTCACAAAGGGCACCGAAGTCACAATCCGCGCCAAGTGCGTGTACTTTGCGGACAAGACCCTTCCGAGCCAGTTTGAATGCACGGCGATGACCGGAGGGAAAGTCATCGGCACCGCCAGCCTCACAGTTTATGAACCCGAGGATCTGAAAGCATGGACGAATTGACGGTATTGGTGACGGGCTCAAGCCGCGGCATCGGGCGCGCGGCCGCCATAAGGCTCGCACGCGAGGGCTACACGGTCGTGGTGCACGGCCGCACGATGAGCGACGCTTTAAAAGCGACGCTTTCCGAAGTGCAGGCGCTTTCCCCCGCGTCGCGGGCGCTCACCTTTGACGTGAGCGACCGGGAGGCCGCCAGAGCCGCCGTATCGGCGGACGTTGAAGCACACGGCGCCTACTACGGGCTTGTGTTAAATGCCGGCATCAACGCGGACGGCACGTTTGCGGCGATGCCCGCGGAAGACTGGGACCGCGTGATTGCGGTCGATCTCGGAAGTTTCTATAACGTCGTGCAGCCTCTGGTGATGCCCATGGTGCACCGGCGTAAGCCCGGACGCATTGTGGTGATGAGTTCGATGGCGGGCGTCATCGGCAACCGCGGGCAGGTCAATTATTCGGCCGCGAAGGCCGGCCTCATCGGCGCCGTGAAGGCGTTGGCTCTCGAACTCGCGAGCCGCGCGATTACGGTGAACGCCGTCGCGCCGGGCCTGATTGAAACCGAGATGGTGACCGAAGAAATTCTGGAGCGCGTCAAACCGTTCATTCCGATGCGCCGCGCCGGAAAGCCCGAAGAAGTTGCCGGGGCCGTCGCCTTTTTAATGAGTGAAGACGCGGGCTACATAACCCGCCAGGTGATTGAAATTTCCGGAGGCCTTTCATGAAAGAGCGCCGAGTGGTGATTACGGGCGCGGGCGGCATCTCGCCCCTGGGAACCGACTGGGAAAGCGTAAAGGCAAAGATCCTCTCGCAGACCAATGCCGTCAAAGTGATTGACGACTGGGCCGACATCACGGGGCTTAAGACGCGGGTGGCCTGTCCCGCGGTTCCCTTTGCGCTTGATCCCGTGAAATACGGACGCAAAGCCACGCGCTCCATGGGGCGCGTCGGGATCATGGCGGTGAGAAGCGCGGAAGTGGCGTTAACCGACGCAGGACTTATTGATCGACAGGACTTTTTGTCGTCCGGCGAAGTCGGCATCGCCTATGGGTCAAGCGCGGGGACGCCCTCGGCAATCGGGGACGTCGCAAGCCTGATTCTCAAACGCACCACGCTCGGGATGAACGCCAACACCTACGTGCGAATGATGTCGCATACGGCACCTGTGAATATCGGGATCTTCTTTAAGATCCGCGGCCGCATTATTCCGACGAGTTCCGCGTGCACCTCGGGCTCTCAGGGCGTGGGCTTTGCCTACGAAGCGATCCGCTTCGGGCGCGCCACCTGTATGGTCGCAGGCGGCAGCGAAGAACTGGACGCAAGCGACGCCGCGATTTTCGACACCCTCTTTGCAACGAGCACAAACTTTAACGACCACCCCGAACTCACGCCGCGCCCCTTTGACGCAAAGCGCGACGGCCTTGTGATCGGCGAAGGGGCCGGAACACTCATTCTTGAGGAGCTCGAACACGCCAAAGCCCGGGGCGCGAAGATTTACGCTGAGGTCGCGGGCTTTGCGAACAACTCTGACGGCGCGCACATCACAAGCCCCCAGAGCGAAATGATGGCCGAGTGCATGCGTCTTGCGATGAAGGACGCGGGCGTGACGCCTGAGGATATCGGGTACGTGAACGCCCACGGCACCGCCACGGACCGCGGAGACGCCGCCGAAAGTAAAGCGACCTTTGAGGTGTTCGGGGACAAGGTGCCGGTCTCGACGTTAAAAAGCTACATGGGCCACACGCTCGGGGCCTGCGGGGCGCTGGAGGCCTGGTACACGATTCAGATGATGAACGAAGGGTGGTTTTCGCCCAACATCAATCTGGACTCCGTGGCCGAAGACTGTGCGGCGCTCGATTACATCCGCGGTGAGTCGCGAAAGATCACGACGGATTACGTGATGAGCAACAACTTTGCCTTCGGGGGGATCAACACGTCCCTTATTTTCAAGCGCTGGACGGGAGAGTAGAGAATGCGCAGAGTGAGAAACGAAAAGGGCGGCATCGCCGCCGCATTAAGCGAAGCGCAAAAGCTTGTTTTCGGGCCCTTTATCTTTCAGGCCGTGGTGGCCGCCAGGCGCCTGGGGATTTTGAAGGCATTTTCAGAAAGTACGGACCCTTTGACCTTTAAGGCGGTTGCCCAAAAGTGCGGCCTTTCCGAGTACGCCGTGGAAGTCACCGGCGACGTTCTGACGGCCGTCGGTGTTCTCACGCCAAAGGCAGAAGGCTACGTCATTACGAAAACCGGCGACTGCCTCTTGTACGACCCGATGACCGTTGCCAATCTCGACTTCACGGCAGACGTCTGCTACAAGGGCCTGGCGCACTTAGGGGAGTCACTCAAGTCCGGACACCCCGAAGGCTTAAAGGAGCTCGGAAACTGGCCCACGATTTATCCGGCGCTTTCACAATTGCCCGAACCCGCAAAGTCGAGCTGGTTTGAGTTTGATCACTTCTATTCCGACCGCGCTTTTGAGGCGTGCGCCGCGTGGATTCATAAGGAAATGAATCCTGCGGTTGTCTTTGACGTGGGCGGCAACACCGGTAAGTTTGCGGGCCTGTGCCTCACGGAAATGCCGAAACTACACTGTACGATCATTGATCTTCCGTCGCAGTGTGAACTCATTGCCCAAAACCCGGCCCTGGATGCTGTGCGCTCGCGCCTGGCGACGGCTTCGGTTGACTGGCTCGATGAAAAGGCGGTGCCTGAGGTCACGGGCGCGCCCGACATCATCTGGATGAGCCAGTTTCTGGACTGCTTCACGGAAGATCAGGCCGTGAGTATTTTGACGCGCATGAAGCGGTTTCTCCCTGCGCACGGACGCCTTGCGGTCTTGGAGTGCCTCTGGGACCGGCAGCCCTTTGAGGCGGCAAAACTGTCTCTGGTCGCCTCGTCGCTTTATTTCACGGCGCTTGCGAACGGCAACTCCCGCTTTTTCTCCGAAGCTAAGCTTCTCAAAATCTTTGAGCGCGCAGGACTCACGGTGGAAAGCGTGCAGGACGGTCTGGGCGTTGCCCACACGCTCTACATTCTCAAGGTCGCGGCATGATTCATCTTGCGCTCACGGACTTTGCCGCGGTAACGCCGGGCGTTGTCTCCCCTGACGGGTGGAAAAGCTGGGCGGCAACGGGCGTTAAGCCCGCCGAAGAAGCGGTGCCTGCGTGCCCGGTGCCGGCAATGATGAAGCGCCGCATGACGCCCCTGGGGCGTCTTGCGCTCACGGCCCTGGCGGACGTCAAACCCCGCCAAGAGGAGGCGGTTGTCTTTGCCTCCTCCTGGGGTGACAACGGCCGCACGCACGCGTTGCTTGCCGACATGACCGCAGACGCAACGGGCGTGAGCCCTGCGGGGTTTTCCTCGAGCGTTCATAACGGCGTGGCGGCCGTGGCAGCCATCTGGCTTAAAAACCATCATGTGGCGAGCGCCGTGTCGGGCGGAGACCTTACGACCGAAGCGGGTCTCTCGGAATGCGCTCTGGCGCTTGCTGACAGCGCTGACAGCGTGATTTTGGTGCGCTACGAAGAGCCCTTGCCCGCCGACTGGAATACGCCGTGCCGCCGTATCGCAACGCCTGCCGTCCCCTATGCCTGGGCCGCGCGGTTTGTGCGCCCGGACGCCGCCCCCGCAGGGACACTGACGGTGGAACTCACCCAACTTGCGCGCAAACCCGATGATGCCCGCCGCGACACGGCGGTGACGGGGCCCTGTCCGGCAGACATCGCCTTTTTGCTGGGCGAAAAAAGCGGGCGCGAACACACCGACGCCAGCGGGCGCGGCTGGCGCTGGACAAAACGGGTGAATCAATGAAGCGCCTTGAGCACCTTTACAGAACGCTTGCCACGGGCTTTTGCTTCTGCGTCTTTTTCGTGATGGGCGTGAGTTTTCGCGTGTTTGTCTGTCCGCTTCTGGCGCTGATTTACCGGCACGATGCGCGGCAAAAAGTGCTCACGGCGCGGCGCGTGGTGCAGAAAAGTTTTGCGTTTTTCACCGCTCTCATGCAGGGCCTGGGCGTTTTAAAGCTCACGATCAACGGGCGCGAAAAACTCGCCGCCCCGGGTCTTTTGATCTGCCCGTCACATCCGACGTTAATTGACGTCGTGATTCTGATGAGTCTCATTCCGAACGCCAGCTGCATTGTGAAGGCGGCGCTTGCGCAGAAAGCCGCGATGAAGGGGCCCCTGAAAACAGCGGGGTACCTCACAAACGACAACGGCCCCGCTCTGGTTGACGCGTGCGCCGAGACGCTGGCTTTAGGGGACACCCTCATTATCTTTCCGGAAGGAACACGTTCGGTGCCGGGAAAAATACCCCATCTGCAGCACGGGGCGGCCGCGGCTGCCCTGGCAGCCAAAAGCCCTGTGACGCCTGTCAGAATCACCTGTGAGCCGCCGTCCCTCATGAAGGGCATTCCCTGGTATCGAATCCCTGAGCGGCCGATGCATATTACGGTGACGGTGCTCGACGCGATTGACCCGGCGCCCTTTTTGGCAGCCGAAATGAACGAGGGGCGCCCCAAAGCCGTGCGCTCACTCACGCGAACCCTTTTTTCTTCTTTGTTTCCACAACTCACAACAGCAAAATGACAAACGACAATCTTGAGAATGAACTCCGGGAGCTCATCATCACGACCTTAAACCTTGAGGACGTCGCCCCTGAAGATATTGAGCGGGATGCGCCGCTTTTTAACGAGGGGCTGGGGCTTGACTCCATTGACGCCCTCGAACTCGGGCTCGCGCTCAAAAAGAAGTACGGCATTACGCTGACCGCGGACGACAAGGACAACAAGAGGTATTTCGCAAGCCTTGCCGCCCTGGCTGACTTCGTGCGCACCAACCGCGCCTGACGGAAAGACTCATCACAAGAAACGGACACACCATGGTTACTGAACAGCAGGTCTTTGACGAACTCAAGAAAATTCTCGTCGAAACGTTTGAAGTGAAGCCCGAGGAGGTCACCAAGGATGCAAAAATCTACGACGATCTCGACATCGACTCGATTGATGCCGTGGATCTGATGGTGAAACTCCAGCCCTTTATCGGAAACCGCCGCATTTCCCCCGCGGACTTTAAGTCCGTCAGAACGATCGGGGACCTCACCGAGACGCTCGTGAAACTCATCAACGCCCCGCAGGCATAAAACCGGCTATGAAGGCCCGCACCGTTGTCTTTGCGCTGCTCACGCTGTGTTATCCGCCGCTTGTGTGGTGGACGGTAACGCGCGGGTACGGGGAGTGGACGGCGGTGATTCTCGCGGCAGCGGTTTTGCTGCAGCTTAAAAACCGGAAGTCAGCCGTCGTGTGGATTATTGCCGGGGGTGCGGCGGTGTTGGCGGCTGCGGTGCTTGCGACCGGAGAGGCTTTTCCTGCGAAGTTCTATCCGGTGGTGGTTTCTGCCGCGTGGCTCGCGTTTTTCGCGGGGTCACTCGCGGGAACACCGGCGGTCGAGCGCTTTGCCCGGATGAAGACGCCGGATCTGCCGCCCTCAGCCGTACGTTACTGCCGCAGGGTTACCGTCGCCTGGTGCGTCTTTTTTCTCGCAAACGGCACGGTGGCTCTGGACAGTGCGCTAAACCGCAGCGACGCGTGGTGGGCGCTTTATAACGGGCTTATTTCCTACATTGCAATGGGCCTCATGTTTGCGGGCGAATATGCCGTGAGGCTTTGGGTTAGAAGGAATCAAAGATGACAACGGAGAGCTTTGTCCCGGTGAGGGACGTCTTAAAGCGGACAGAGACCGATACGCGGCCCTGGTGCGTGAGCAGCGCGGGCGTGAAAACCTTCGGGGATCTGCGGCGCGCCGCTGCGGGCTACAAGGCGGCTTTTGAAGCGGCAGGCGTAAAGCGCGCCGCGGTCTTTTCGGCGGAAATCTTTACCTCCTCGGCGGCACTGTTCGGCGCCTGGGCGGCAGGCGTTACCGCGGTGCTTCCCGCGGACACGACGCCCGCGACGTGCGCAAGGCTCAGAGCCGGTGTTGCCGACGCCGCAGCCGGGGACTTCCCCGGGGACAGCGGGCTCACAGTGATCGAACCGGTCGCCGCCGCGGAGTGCGAGTTCGGAGTGCTTGAGGAAAACGCGGAACTACTCGAACTTTTCACTTCCGGCTCAACGGGCACCCCCATGGCGGTGATTAAGCGCCTGCGGCAGCTTTTTTGTGAAGTTGAAAGCATTGAAAAGCGCCAGTCTGACGCGGGCGTTGATCCCGATGCCGTCATTCTTTCAACCGTAAGCCAGCAGCACATCTACGGGCTCCTTTTTTTCCTTCTCTGGCCGATTGCTTCCGCCCGGCCCGTCTGGCACAGGCGGGTGACGACGCCTGAAGGCGTCATTGACCTTGCAGGCCGCTTTGAAAAGTCGGCGTGGATCGCGAGTCCCGCGCATCTGACGCGCCTTCCTGAAACCCCCGACTGGGAAAAAACGAAGGGGCGGCTGCAGATTGTGATGTCTTCAGGAGGGCCCCTCGCGGAAAACGGGGTGAGGGATTGTCTGCGGCTCACCGGCCTCTCGCCCGTGGAGCTCTTAGGGAGCTCGGAGTCCGGGGGCATTGCCTGGCGTAGCCGCGGCGTTGCCTCTGACGGAACGATGACGGGCACGGCCTGGCGGGCGCTGCCGGGCGTTGTCTGGAAGTGCGCTGACGGCCTTTTGGCACTAAAAAGCGAGCAGCTTTATCACGCAGACTGGGAAGTCACAAACGACAAAATTGCGCCGTTACCCGACGGCCTTTCCTTTGAACACCTGGGGCGCGCGGACCGTATCGCGAAGGTCGAGGAAAAGCGGGTGTCGCTGACAGCCATGGAAAAGGCGTTGACCGACTCAGGGATTGTGAGTGCGGCCCGCGCGTTTCAGTTACCCGACGCCCACCGTACGCTTGCGGTCGCTGCGGAGTTAACGCAGGCGGGGCTTGAGGCATTGCGCAGTGAAGGGAAGGCCGCACTCGTAAAGCGCCTGCGGCACGTTCTGGTGCAATCCTTTGAAGCCGTGTGTCTGCCGCGACGCTGGCGGTTTGTGACGGAACTCCCGCAAAACTCCATGGGCAAAATCACGATGGAGGCGTTAACGCGCCTTTTTGACCCCCGCACGGTGCAGTTTGCGGTGGCCAAAAGAGAGGGCGATGCGGCGGAAATTCTTTTGACGGTGCCCGCGAAGAGCCCCTATTTTGAAGGGCACTTTCCGGAGTTTGCCCTCTTGCCGGGCGTCTGTCAGGCCGAGTGGTCCGTGAGAATGAGTGAGGCGGTTTTCGGGCGTATCGGGCTTTTTTCCGGGATCCGAAACCTCAAGTTCATGCAGCCCGTGCGCCCCAACACAACGGTCGTGGTGACGATGACGCGCGTTGCCGGAAAAGCCGCCGTTGACTTCGTTTGGGCGGGTACCCAAGGTGCGCTTTTTGGCAAAGGCAGGCTTATGTTTGAAGGGAAAGCCGATGCCTGAGTTTCGTCCCGTCATCGTGATTCCGGTCTATGACCACGATCTGTGCATTGCGGAGATCACGGAGAGGCTTGCCCGACACTGGCCCGTGATTCTCGTGGACGACGGCTCGCACGCAAAGTGTGCGGCGGTTTTGGATGCCGTTGCCGCAAAGACGTATCCGTTTCCGGTAGCGCCAATGAGGCAGGCAAACGGCGGCAAGGGCGCCGCGGTGATGGCGGGCATGCGCCGGGCACGCACTGACGGTTACACGCACGTGCTGCAGGTGGACGCCGACGGCCAGCATGACCTCAGGGCCGCTGCGGGGTTTCTCGATGCGGCGCAAAAAAAGCCCGAGGCCCTCATCTGCGGATATCCCGTTTATGACGCCTCAGCCCCCTTGGCGCGCAAAAAGGGGCGGGAGGTGAGTAACCTCTGGGTGAAAATCAACGGCCTCTCGGGCGCCGTCAAAGATTCGCTCTGCGGGTTTCGGGTCTATCCTTTGTCAGCGATGGTGAAACTTTTTGACGCCCGCATGGGTCTCAGGATGGACTTTGACGTCGAAGTGCTGGTGAGGCTTCTCTGGCTTGACACGCCGGTCATCAACCGCCCTGTGGGGGTGACCTATCCGGCTGACGGCATCTCGCACTTTCATGCCTTTGCCGACAACGTGCGGATCAGCTGCGTGCACACGCGGCTTTTTTTCGGGATGCTCGTAAGGCTCCCCGAGCTTCTCCGCCGGAAAAACGTATGACGGATAGGACAGTGCACTGGGCGGGGATCCGCGAAACCACCTTTGTCTGGGGAATCCGGATTCTGTACGGGTTTTTCAGGCTCGGAGGAAGGCCCCTTTTTTGGCTCAGCCTCTGGCCCGTCGTCGCGGTCTACTGGCTGATGCTCCCCCGTGTGAGGGCCGCTAGCCTTGACTATTTAAAGCGTGCTTTTGCGGCGGGGCTTCTGAAGCGCCGCCCCACGGTTTTTACGACGCTCACGCACGTCTTTCATTTTGCCGATACGGTCTTGGATAAGTTGCTCGCGGTGGCGGGTTATTTCGGTAAGGAAAGCCTGAAGGTGCAGGGACGGGAACCCTTACTTGCCTCTGGAAAGGGGGCGGTTCTCGTGACCGCGCACACCGGGTGCCTGGAACTGTGTCAGGCGTTAACGGCCGATCCCTCGCGCCTTTATGTTTTAACCCACACGCGGCACGCTCAGGAATTTAACCGGATGCTTGCGCGCATCAATCCGGCGTTTGCGGTAAATCACATCGAGGTGACGGAATTAACGCCCGCTGTCGCAATTGAACTCGCGGACAAGGTGGCCTCCGGGGCCTTTCTCGTGATTGCGGGGGACCGGATTCCGGTCGCGTCCCAGGCCGTAACGCACGCCGCGTTTTTGGGCACGGCAGCGCCTTTTCCAAGCGGCCCGGCCTTACTGTCACTGCTTTTAAAGTGCCCGCTGTGGGCGATGGTCTGTACCCGCAACAGCGGGGGTGTCGGGGCAAAGTATCACCTCACGTTTAAAAAACTCGCGGACCTCGAAAATGTGGGCCGCAGGGAGCGCAACGCGTACTTTGCGCGCGCGGCCGGGGCTTACGCCGCGTTTCTCACGCAGGAACTCGCCAGGGAGCCCCTTGATTGGTTTAATTTCTTTGACTTCTGGCATCAGGCGGCAAACGATGCACATGGCGTGCACGCTAAACGTGCGGAGGAAAATCCATGAAACGGCGGTTGGTTTTGGCGGCGCTTACCCTGCTGACGTCGCTTTGGGGAGAGGCCCGGGCTGTAACGCTCGATGAGATCGCTGCCGTTGCGGCAAAGACGCCCTCTTTTGCCGCGGACTTCAAAATGGTGAAAAAAACGCCCTCGGTGCCGGTGCCTTTAACGAGCACCGGACGCGTGACGGTTGTGGAAAACACGGGGCTTCTCTGGCACACCGTGACGCCTTTTGAGGACGTGATCGGCTTTTCCAAAACAAAGTCCGGGGCGCTGAACGAAAAGGGCGCGTGGCAGGTGAAGGCGCTGCCCGGGGCTGAGCGCTTTTACGCGGTCGCAGCGCAGCTGATGGCCGGGGACTTTTCGCTTCTTAAAGACCGCTTTTTCGTGACGGTCACGGGCACCAAAACCAAGTGGACGATGATTGCCTCGCCCAAGGACACCACCGTCAGCCAATGGGTGACGGAAGTGCTCACCGAGGGCGCAGCGTCGGTCACGCGCGTTCAGTTTGCCCTCACGTCGGGGACGATTACCGACATCCGATTCGGAGCCCCTCAGGTTCCGCCCGCATTGTCTGCCGCCGATAAAGCGCGGCTTGAGAGTCTCAAATGAGCGCAAGCACCCGTGCGGCAAGGTGCGCGGCACTCATCTGGGTCGCGGTCTTTGTGTGTCTGGTTTTGGCGCTTGCCCTTTCCTTTACCCCCGCGAAGATCCGCACGGACTTTCGGGCGATGCTGCCCGCTGACGACGTCACACAGTCCTCAAGTGCCGTTTTTGCCGGGATTTCGGACGCCGCCGCGCAGAAGCTTGTGGTGCTTGTGAGAGCCGGGGATGAAAAGGACACAGCGGCCGCAGCGCGCACCGTGACCGGGGTGTTGGGGAAAGCAGGGCTCACGGTTGACGTGAACCCTGCGCGCGACGCGCGGGCCCTTGTGAAGGCGCTCACACCCTACCGTACGGGCTTTATAAGGGACGAGGAGCGTGCGTGGCTTGCCGCGGCCGATGATGCGGCGCTCACTCAGCGTGCGCTCAGAGAACTCTACCGGCCGGTGGCGGTGCCGCCTGTAGCCTGGGCCGACGATCCCCTGGGGCTTTTTGCGGGGGTCCTCACCGAAGCCGCTGCCCTCAGGCGCTTTACGGAAAAAGACGGGTTTATGTTGGCGGCGGACCCTGACGGAAAAGCGCCTTGGGTGGTTCTGACGGTTAAAACCGGGGCGCTGACGGCCGCGGACGGTACGCCCGTCACTGAGGCCCTGCGTCAGGCGAGGGCTGCCGCAGAGAAGGTGAGTGAGGGGAGCGAAGTGCTTGCCTTCGGGCCCGCGCTCATTGCGGAACACGCGGTCGGCCGGGCCTCAAGGGAGTCGAGCCTCATGGGGACGGTGTCCGCTGTGGCGCTCACGCTTTTGATCCTTGTTTTTTTGCGCAGCGTGCGGGCGGTCTTTCAGATCCTTGCAACGCTGGCCGTGAGTTTTACGGCGGCCTTTGCCGTGGTGTGGCTTACCTTCGGCGGCATTCACGTGATAACGCTGGTGTTCGGCATGACGCTTTTGGGCATTGCCGCAGACTACGTGTTTCATTACCGCGCGGAACTTTTGGCTGAACCCGACCCCAAGGCGGCGCGCGACAAATTGGCGCGGGGCCTTACCGTTTCGCTCGCAACCTCGGTTGCGGGGTACGGCGCGATGCTCATGGTTCCGATGCCAAGCCTCAGGGAAATGGCGCTTTTCTGCATCACGGGCCTTGTGTGCGCCTGGCTCACGGTTCTTCTGGTGCTGCCGCTCATATCCAAGGCCGGGAGAATGCCTGCGGTGGCGGCGGGCCTCTCTGAATGTTTGGCGGGCCTTGCGCGTCCCGGACAAAAGCGCTGGGTGAAACTCACGGGCCTGGTGGTTCTTTTGGCGCTTGCTGCGGGTATCCCGCGGCTTCAGACCACGGATGAGCTGCGGCTTTTAACGGCACTGACGCCTGAGACCGCGCATGAACTTAAACGCATGGAAAGCATCCTTCCGATGCCTTCGGTTGCGCAGTTTTTTGTGGTTAAGGGGGCAACGTCCGATGAAACCGTCACACGTGCTCTGACGCTTACGAAGCAGCTCAAAGCCTTACGCGTCAAAGGCGTAATTTCAGACTTTCAGACGGGGCTGGGGATTCTGACGCCGGCTTCCGTTCAGGCAAAAAACCGCGCTTTGGTGTCAGAGGCCGATGCCCGGGCTCTGGCGCTCACAGGTAAAACACTCGGTGCTCTGTTAAAGCCTCAAACGCCCGAAGCCCCGGACGTTTTAGGGGTGAAAGCGTGGCTTGCGATGCCGCTTGCCCGGGAACTTGCGCGCTTTTGGCTCAGCGACACCGAAACTCTTGTGATGCTCTCTGGCGTCACGCCCGCGGCGCTGCCTAGTTTGGCTGCGACAGCAGAGCGCCTGGGCGACGGGGTTTCCTTTATCAACACCACCGGCGAAATCAGCGCGTCGCTTGCCCTCTGGCGCGAGACGCTTTCAGTGGTGCTGGTTTTGTCCTTTGCGCTGATGGCCGTGATTCTCGCGGTGATTTACCGGGCGCGTGCCGTGCGGATGGTTTTGCCCGTTGCCTTTTCTGTGGTGACGGTCTTGGGCGTGATGGGGTGGGCGGGGCTGCCTCTGACACTATTTACCGTGATGCCCTTGGTGTTGGTGCTTGCCCTGGGTGTTGACTACGCCGTGATGCTTTACGGAAATCCCGGCAACAGAAGCGGCGTATTTTCCGTCTTTCTCGCGGCAGTCAGTACAATCCTTTCGTTCGGACTTTTGGCCTTTTCCGCGACGCCTGCGCTACATCTTTTCGGTGTGACGCTCGCCGTGGGCATCAGCGCGGTGTTGTTTTTGACACTGGTGATGAGGCCCGAGGCAGTAGTCAGTGATTTTTTGATCCCGAGGAAACTTAATAAATGCAGAAACTGATTGTCTCCGCTTTGGCCGCTGCGGCCGGAATTGCCGCCGCCGGCGCCGTGAGTGCCGCTGAAATGCTAGATCTTCCCGCGACAAAGGTGGACTGTGCGGCAACGCCTGCGAAGATGCGCAACATCGTGTTTGATGCCGCTCTGGAATATAAGTGGGAAGTCATTGAGGAAACCGCAGGCCGTACGGTTTTAAAGTACGCCCGCGGCAGCAAGTTCTTTGCCGAAATTGAGGTGAAGTACACGCCGACCTCCTTTAAGATCAACTACCTGCGCTCCTACGGTCTGAGCTACGAGAAAAATAAGCACGGTACGGTGGAGATTCACCGCAACTACAACCGCTGGATCCGCAATCTTGAGAAAGAAATCCGCGTGAACGCCCAGAAGCAGTGTCGCCGTTAACGGACGGTGATCTGAGCTGCGGAATGTGATTCACGGGCTTTTCAAAGAATAAGCCCCGGGTTTTGGTCCCGGGGGTTATCCTTTGCCAACGGGGGAGCCCAAACTCCTGTATCGCCAGATGATGAACATAATGATCTAGTTCAACGGTGGGGTAAATAAATTTATCAAGCCTTTGAAAATACAGCAATTTCGCCATCCTGAAGTTGCTGGATTTCTTATTTCCTGCTGATCAGGACGCTGAGGACATCAGCTGGAGCGACGAAAACATTCGTGTCGGCGTAACTTGGGCGGCTTGGCAGTTTTCGCTTAAATCGGGAATGTACGAGGACCTCAAAGCCGTCTGCGGTGAAAAAGATGCACGTTATCTGCTGGCTTTAGCCGTTTATAAGCTTGACGGACAGGGAGCCATGATGAACTTTGAAGACTGGGTTCCTCAGGTCTGGTTGCCGAACATTCGTCCGATTGACGGACGTCGAATTTCGGAGTTGCTCAAAACGGTTGACTTGACCAAGACTGAAAACTATTACAAGCGCCGTTATGACCGTGCCCTCTGCCAAAGCAAAGAGCCTCTGACACTGTCATTTGACAGCACCGGTATCTCGACCTATTCAACGACGATTAAAGAGGCTGCGTGGGGGCATGCGAAACAGGATCCGCACCTGCGTCAGGTTAATTACATTGCGGTGTGCGATCACGCGACCGGGGACGTGGTTTATGCCTGCACTTATGACGGCTCCGTCAATGACAAAACCATTCTGCCCACCATCTACCTCCAGGTGCAAAGTGCCGGGCTCGACTCGCTGGCTTGGCTCAACGCCTTCTTACGCCATTCTCGAAGACTGAAGGTCGAAACGCCATACTGCTCTTGAGCCTGAGGGATGGTAACCTCACCAGTCAAAAGGCGTGAAACAACGTGGTTTTTGAATTCGTCAGAGTATCGCATTTTCCGTGACTCCTGTAAATTGATTTATCACGGAAAGAAATTTTGGCAACTAATGCCCCGAAGTACGCACCCGAATGATGCCGGAAAGCTGTTTGACGGCGAAGCGTTCGGGTGCTGTTTTTTTGGGTTTTTACCTGAAGTGTCGGGTTTTGACAACACAACCGCCACTTTAACCGGCAACAGAGAGACTGTCCGGAGGCTACTCGTGGCCGAGATAATCCTTCTGCCAGGCGGCAACCTTCGGGTCGCTTGTCTTCAGGTTCGGGTTCGGACAGGACCAGACGAACATACGCACATTGGTTGTGCCGGGAACGCCCTTGGTGTAGCCCACGTGCGTAGCGCCCTTGACGGTGAGCGCCTTACGGACGGCTGCCTGGGTGTTGCGCTTGGAGCCGTTGATAAGAATCAGAGATATCGAGCCGGCCTTGTCAAGAAGCACGCAGTTGTTGGCTTTGGCTTCCTGTTCGGTGATCATATTGAGGCGGTCGGCTCCGCGCGGAATGCTGCCGCAGCCGGCTAAAACGATTGCGGAAAAGACGCAGGCGGACAAAGCTGCTTTTCTCATTCTTTCTCCCTTTGTTACTTTGAATTTTGAGAATTTGCCGACGCGATGATCGGCGACCCTAATGGCGTTTTTATTATATGGAGCAGGGAAAAAGGATTGTGGAGACGGGGTCTATCGGGAGCTGAGGCTTTTTGCCGGTTTGAGTGGAAGGGCGGGACTGAAAGGCTGGATAGAAAGAGCGGATGTATCTGCGGAAGTGACAGAGAAATAAACAACCCGGAAATACAAAACCCCCGCGCTTTCGCGCAGGGCTTGCCTCTGTCAACAGGGGAATGTCTTACGACAATACGAGTCCCTGAAGCGCTCACCGACACTGTATACAGGAACTATAAAAAAATCAATAGACATGGATCAAAAAGTTCAAACCATTTCCAAGCCTGTTTTTACCAAAATTTTTTCCCAGGCCCGCTTGCAACCATACTACGGCAGTACTGTGTGTTTTGATGAAGTGCTTGGTCTTTATACCTGGAATCTCAAAATCAGTGCGGCATTTTGGACTGTCCTGCAAACCAATGAGGTAGTGTTGCGTAATGCGGTGGGCGAAGCGCTGATTAGTGTATATAACCAGAATTGGTACGAGAGTTTCAGATTCCAGAGGACTCTGAACGACAAAATGAAGCACATGCTTTCGAGCGCGGTTGTTGATGACGTAAAAATACATGGGGCACTTTCTTCTGACGGCGTAATTTCGTCATCAAAATTTGCATTTTGGCAGGGCTGTTTTGTGAAAAATCCAGGTCAACACCTTTGGCAGGGAAATATCCGTAAATATTTTCCGTATGCTCCGGAAGATGTTGAAGACACAGAGCTCATGATTCGATTTCATAATGCTGCCAATGAAATTCGAAAGTTCAGAAACAGGATTGCCCATTGCGAACCAGTGTTCAGCCAGAATCTTGAGCGGATATTGGTTTTATGCCTGACGATGATCGGCTATCGTGAGCCGTTAATAGTTGATTGGCTTAAAGGGGTAGAGCAGGTGTCGGCGCTTATTGCTGAGAATCCACACAAGACGAAAAGAGTCTGAATAACCGTAGTGAGTATCGATTAGCCGAAGAACGCCCCGATAAATTACAAAATCTGAGCACCCTGCGGACTGAGCTCCGCTTCGCCACCCATACCGAGATCATGCCTTCTCCGACACCTCCTGTCCTGCCGCCCTTCATCATCAACGGCTCCGGCGCCAATAAGTACGTCCTGACATACAAAAATGTCTGGGATCCGGTTAAAAAGCACCCTTCGCGCGTTAAAGGCGATTCCCGCTCGGTCGGAAAATGCCTGCCTGTTGCCGGTAAGACGGACTGCGTGGAAATTATCTTTAAAGAGGACTTTAAGGCCCGATACCCGGAGCTTCATCACTATCGCGTCTCCGCTACAAGGGCGGCCGGCTGGAGTTTGTGCCGCTTATTGACCGGAAGACATCGCAGCCTCAGCCGGAAGAAATCAGGCGGAGCAAAAACACAGCAACCAAAAGCGCCGTTGCCAAGGTGGTGAATGTGGGCGACGAGCAGTACGTCATTCTCCCGAAAGGGTTTTGGGTCAGTGCCGAAGAAGTCTGGATCGAAGCGCTTGCTGACGGCAGCCTTCTGATTCGGGAAAAAACACGAAGCGCCGGAGGCCGGTTCTCCGGAGGATCGGGTAAGGAAAACCCGCTGAGCGGCGGGCATCAGGCCTTTGCGTCGCAGGCGTTGCCTCAGAAAAAAGGTGCGAACTGAATTTTTGAATTTACGGCTCTGTCCGATAAAATGAGTTGCAGAAAACGAAAGCTCGGATTGATCTCTGACCCGGCCTAATGCCTGGGCTCAGCGTAGGGCGGTTGATCCCTCCGGGCCGCAGAGCGCTGTTTTGAAACCTCTGACTTCCAGGAGAAAATGAGGCGGATGACGGCGCTTTCTTTTTGCCCGCCGATCCGCTCCTGCTTCGCAACATCTCCTGCAGCCCGTTATTTAAAGCGGTGAAACTCCCGCACCCACACATTCATCAAAACCGCTGCGGCCAAAAGCACTGCAAACGCCCAAAACTCAGCCCCCACCAGCGGCAGGAAAAAGACGTTGAGGGCGGTAAAGCCAAGGATAAGCGCCGCATGCGCGGCCTTGAGACTTAACATCGGGCGCGGCGCGCGCTGCGTGATCGAGCGGATGCGTCGCACGACCAGCCCGTCGTAGACGGACGCAAGCATGATGACGGCGGCACAGGCTAAAAGCGCAAGCGAGGCTTTAAGCCGCATCAGTCCCGCGGCGAGCAGCCGTTCGGCCGCGGTAAGCCTTTCCAGAAGAAACCCGCGCACGGGCTCAAGGGAAAAGCCGGTTTCTGAGGCAGTTTCCGTGAAGGCAATCACCCGGAGCTTCACTTCTGTGAAAACCGGCAGAGCATTTTCCGCGCCGAGATCACGGGCGAGCAGCCCGGCAGTCTCCGGGGACACACTGAGAATAAGCGCCACCCAGGCGGCCGTAACGGCTGAAAACAAAAGACAAAACGTGCGCATGGCTTAGTCAATAAGAATCGGAATGCGGCCTTTGACGAGCTTTCCGCCCGCAAGCGCCGCGAAGAACTCGCAGTTGGGAAGTTTCCCCAGAACGTCCGCGGGCACAAGTTCCTCGCGCGAGGAGGTGCGGCGGCGCGTGACGGCCGCGGTAAAGTTGAGGGCGTTGCCGTCCGCGGTGGAACTCACACTGCTTTCGGCGTTGGCGATATAAGTCCGCCCGAACGTTTCCGCGGCAAATTCCTGCGTGAAGCGGTCTTTGGTGCGAAGGGCAATCAGATTATTGAAGTTCCCGAGCGCCATGCGTGCGGCGGCCTCGCTTCCCAGGCGCGCCGCGAGGTCGCTTACGGTCTGCATGGCGCAGGTGGTCCTCACCCCGGCTTCCGCGCCTTTGTTTAAAAGTTCAATCAGAGGCCGTGCGATGACGTTGGAGCACTCATCCACAAAAAGCGCGATGCGCTCGCCGGTTTTACCGGTGCGGTAGCGTTCACCGGCCAAAGACGCGAGGTCCGCAGTGAGAATGGAGCCCAGGGCTGACGCGAGCGTCGGGTCGGGGAGCGAATCGAGCGCTGCGTAGAGGATGCCTTTGGTGCGTGCAATGGCGGCAAGCGACACCACGGGCCGTGTATCGACGCGCAGGGACTGCGTGTCTTCTTCGGGTGTATCCTGCGGCGACAAAATGCGCCGCAGGGGCCCGGAGGTGAGCATTTCAAGAACCGGCATGAGGCTTGCGGTAATCTTGGCGTAGTGGTCCGGATCGTGGCGCATGACGGCCGCAGCCGCGTCAATCACGGGATGGCGCCTGCCTTCTTTTTCATAAAGCGCCAGAAGTTCCGTGATCACGGTTTCCCTTGACTTCATGGAAAGCGTGGCGGCTTCCGTAACCCGCGCGACGGATTCCGTGCCCAAAACGCGCGTGAGAGCGCGCAGTAAAAGCGCGCCCGGGCCGTCGGTGAGCGCGGCTTTCAGCGACGCTATCGTGGGTTTTTCCCCGAGAAAGTCAAAAAGCGAGGCGACCGTGTGCACCGCCGACCAGGCAAAGGCCTTAAAGGGGCCTTCTTCGGTCATGACGGCGGTGAGACGCCCCGCGAGTTCCGAGGCCGCGCATAGCTTGTGAGGGGATTTAAAAGAACGCCTTCGTGTTTGAGGGCCGGATCAAGAACAAGCGGCGCTTCGCGCCCCGCAAGCGCGGCAGCCTTAAAAAGCGCGTCTTTAAGCCTGCCGCTGTTTTTGGGATCAAACACAATCACCGTGTCGCCCCGCAGGACCGACTCGGTAATGAGTGACGTGAGCAACACGCCTTTTCCGGCCTGCGTCGTCCCCACGATGAGCGTTCCGCCTTCGAGCGTCTTTTCGGCCACGGTGAGGTCGGATTCCGTGAGGCTCACCCCGTGAATAAATCCCTGTCCGATCGTGTCGGGGTCTTTGATCGAGCGGCCCAGAAGGCGCCTGGTGATCCAGAGGGGCGGAATCAGGCGCGCGGCGTCAATCTTTGATAGTTCATAGAGCTTCTGGCTGTGCTCGGGCTGCCAGAGAAAGCCGCGCCCGAACCAGATCCGGCCTTGTTCCAGCACCGGCCGCATGCGTCCGGCAAACGCCTTGCGGTTTTCAAGGAGCATCCCGCGACCCGCCAGAGACGCCCGGGCTCTGAGAACGCTGTAAGCCTGGTGCCCGCGCACGGCCGCCATCCAAAAGGCCCCGGCGGCCGGAATCAGGGCGGCGGGATCAGTCATCATGCCGGCTGCAGCCGTCAGGGTCCCCGCGGCGCTCCAGGCAAGAGCCGCTTTCATTTCGAGCGCATCGCGCCAGGTGTCGGCCGCGGTGCTTTCGTCGGCCCCGGTATTAAGTGTCCTCAGTCGTGACATGGTTTCTTTCCTGGTGAGTCATCAGTCTTGCTTTGAGCGCTCAGTGCGCACAAAGTGTTCGATAAGGTCAACGAGCGTCATGGTCTTGAGTTTTGCGGGAAGTTTCTCCGGAAACGCGTCGGCCAAAACCGCTTCATCCCGCTCTGTCACGGCGGGCTGTAGGAGCCGGGGAGGGATCTGCGGTTCTTCTTTGGCTTTGAGGGCCGCGGGCGTGAGGGGCTTCATGGCGTCGTTTACGAGTGTTTTTTCGTCGGTTAAAAGCGCAGTGTGCTGTTTCGTCGCCGGCAAGCTCATGAAGCGCGCGGTGTTGAGAAGCACGCCGGCCGTGAGGCGGTCGGTTGACGCGTCGCGCCGCAGGGCAACGCCGCGGGGAAGGTTTTTTCTGCGGATTTCGGGCGGCACGGGACGGATGAGCCCTGAGGCCGTGAGCTCGGAGAGCCACAGACCGTAAGGAAGCGCAATGAAGGCAAGCGGCACAAAGACCGCCGTAAAGCGCGTCCGTTCCGTAAAGCGGACGTCCGTTGTACCGAGGAGAAAAAAGGGCGCGGTTTCAGGGGCCGAGAGGAGCATCTCCCGCACGCGCGTCAAAGCCCGCCCGAAGGCCGCAAGAAGCGCCGGGGCCGCTGTCCCCGGAAGCGTCACGGTTTCCTGCCCGAGGCGAAAACCCGTGAGGGGTTTGCCGTCCGTGTCTGAAGTAAAAAGCGCCCGGGGTGCGGCGGGGGTATCAGACATTGCGTCACGAAAGGCGCGCGCGATGGTTGCGGCGGGGCCGGTGAGAACTGAGACCGTGCCGCCCGCGGCGGTGACGGCGCGGCCTGCGGTGAGAAGCCTTTGTACGCGCGCGGGCGTGATGCGCGTCTCGACCGTCAGCGCCGCAATGACCGTGAGTCCCGTGGGGGTGATGTAAATGACGTCACCGGCCGAGGAAAGGCTCGAGAGCAAAAGGGAAGAACCCTCGGTCAATCCCGCGGCAAGCGAAAAGAGAAGGCGCACGGTGTCAGCCGCCGGGGTGCCCGAGAAGGCGTCCGTGAGGGTAGAGCGGTGGGAAAGAAGTTGACGGACGTCTTCGGCCGTAATCGTCCGGGCAGACCCCGTGATCATGCGTAACAGCGTAAAAAACGTGCGGCGCTCATTGCCCGCAAAAATCCGGGCCGATACCCTGAGGGGTGTGATGCCGGCAAGCGTCAGAAGAAGGACCGCGGTCATCTCTGCCGCGTCCCCGTGCCGGGCAAAAAGCGTGATGATTTTCAAAAGCGTGCTGCGGGAGGGGTGCGCGGCAACCGTCAAAGTCCCGAGCCTTTCACGCACGGCTTCGGAAATCGTTGCGGCGAGCGCCAGACGCCGCCCTACGGTAAGGCCGTCAATTGTGAGCGAAGTAAGCCAGCGGCCCTGCGGCATGGATCGGGAAAAAAGAAAAGAGAAGGGGAAGAAGAGGGAAGGAAAACGGCTGCGGGTGTCTGAGGGAAGACCTCAGACACCGTGACCGTCAAACCTTTCGCAGGTTGGCTCTCCTGTCGCCTTTTTCTTCGGGTTAAAAAGGAATCCTCGGGGGAAGATGTTCCGTTTCTGCCGGTTGGAGAAAAAGACGCCGGAGCAGCCGATACGCTAAACAAGATCGCTGAACGCCCAGGCGGCCCAGTGCTGCAGGTGTCCCCGGTTTTGCGGAGAGCACCCTGCCGCAAGACTTAAGTCAAGGGCTGTAGTGAGCGCAGCCTGCGCCGTGTTTCCGGCGAGCATCAGCGCTCCCATGAGTTCGGTAAAACGCAGAAGCGTTCGCGGACTCACGGCCGCGGGCTTAATGCGGCCTTTGGCTTCAAGCTGCGCTTCGCGGGTTTTGCGGGCAAAGGCAACCGAGGCGCGCAAAAGCGCGTCGGTGCGTTTCGCGTCAAGCCCCGTGAGGCTTGCCGCGGTTTTCTTTGCGAGCATTGCAAGTTCCGTCTCAGCGTCAGGGAAACTCAACGCAATGTGCCAGCAGCGCTCAAAGACACTTCGGTCCTGATCGTTGCGGGCGACATAACCCGTGTCACCCGTAGTTGAGCCAAGCCTGCAGTTATCCGTGAGGATCACGCGGGTGTTGGCGTGGCGCGGGATGACTTCTCCGGTGCGGTCGTTCACAAGGTCGTCACCTTCAAGAAGGTCATTCATCGAGACCCACACATCGGCCGGAGCCGCGGTGAGTTCGTTTACAACGAGGACGAACCCGTGGCGCCACGCAAGCGCCGCGGGGCCGTCGTACCAGGTGAGACTGCCGTCCTCTCCCGGACCCCAGCGCCCGATCAGTTCGTACTTATCCATGCGGCGCCGGCACGTGAGCGTGACAACGGGCGCATTGACGCGAGCGAGAAACTGAAGGACACCGGTGGTCTTTCCGCAGCCCGCGGGCCCGGTTACGGCTAAGGGCTCACGGGTGTTGTGCCACTCCCACCAGAGTCTGATCTGCGCGAAAAACGCGGGATCAAAGGTGTGGGCGGCGTCAACGGAAATGGTGCGGGAAAGTCGGGAATGCGCTGTTTTGCGCGTTGTTTTGCGAAATCCGAGGACCGTGCTGCCGGAATCAATTCCGAACGTTCGGGCCGGGATGCGGTCGGTGAAAAGCATTGTCATGATGGAAGAAAACTCAAAGGAAGGAAGTGGTGAAAATCCTTCGCTTGTTTCCGGCGTTTTCCTACCGGAAAACTCCAGGAATCGAGTTTTTCAGTCATGACAAAGCAGTCATGCGCGACCACGAGCACTAAGTGCTCATTCTTCCGCGGGCCAACGCCCGCGAGGGATCGGTTTGGGTGTCATTTCTTTTCTTTTTTAAGGAAAAACGGCTGACGGACCGCTTGAAACAGACGGTATTCTGACAGAAATGGGCGGCCGATTGCAAATGCGGCGGCTGCAAATGAACCATGCACGGGAACCGAACCGCTGTCATGATGAACGGTTCTTCGCCGTCAGTCGTGCGCCTTTACGCCTTATTGATCAGGTTGCTGCGAAGATCATCCAACGGTTGTACGACAATGTTGTTGAACGCGTGATGCAAAAATGACAGAAAGAACAAAAGACCTTGCGGAGATGAGGCGGCTTGTTAATGCCGTAAAAACCGGGGAACCGGCACAGCTCGTCGCCGTCCCGGGCCGCACCTGCGTTAGAAAGACGCTTCGGGCGCTTGCGGCGCTGAAAGACTGCGGCCTTCCCGTGCTTTTCTGTTATTCGCATCCGCGGTGGGTAACCGCCTGAGACCGTCCGGTACCGGGCAAAGAAAGCAGCCCCGTTAACATTCGGACAAAACACCGGGTTGTCAAAATGAAAGCAACGCAAACCAAAAAAACGAATCGAGATTTTGCTGCCGCAGTCATCCTGCGATCTGATTAAAGCGATGGCAGAAAAGCGCGGACTTTCTGTGAGCGGCTACGTTGCGTGCCGCGCGTATGACGCAGCGTCAGAGGATAAGCGCAATGAGGTGTCGGCTCCGGCTGCGGCGGAAAAAAGATCCCCGCCTTTCAGTTGCAGAAAAGGCGGGGATCGGCAGCGGATGCTGATCAGTGACTCAGAAAAGGGAGAAACCTTTCCCTGAGTCCGTCAAACACTTACCAGACATAACGGACACCGACGCTGTAGCGGAAGTTTTCCTGGTAGTCCGAGCCGTTGGCGCGGGTGAGGCTCCCGTAGAAGGCGAGGTTGTCCAGGACATTAAACTGCGCGCCGATACCGTAGGAAACCCACGTGCCGCCCAGGTCTTCTGAGAGATGCTGCGCGGCGTTTGCGCCCTGTGTGGCAGTCGCTTCCGTCTCGCCGTTAAAGTCGTGGTTCACGCTTAACGTGGCGTAGAGGTTGCCGCGGTCATCGTTGAACTTAACGCCCGCCTGAACGCCGAGACGTCCCACAAGGCTTTCGAAATTGGCCTGCTTCACCGTCACGCCGTTGCCGGCGGTGTAGTCATCGCCCTTGACGTAGCTGTAGGCAAGTTCTGCCTGCGGTGTGACGTAAAAGCCCTGCGCGATGTTCCATTCGTAGCCCACTTCAGCTGAAAGCCCGAACGCCGTGTTGTCGTAGGAGGCTGTGAAGTTGCGGTCCATCGTGACGTCAGAAGACATCCGGCCCATGCGGCCGATGATGTCTACGTAGCCTCCGCAGGGGAAGTACCCCGTGCCGTAAAGCGCAAACGTGTAGGCGTCGGTGTCAAGGCTCCCCACGGTGAAGTCGGAATCCGAATCCGTGTAGCCGAAGGCGGCACCCACGATCCAGTTTTCGCCTAAAGCGACGTCACTGCCCACCTGCAGGGTGTCGGCGCGAACGCGTGTGGAAACGGAGTCGGAGACTTTGGCTTCAGCGCCGTAGACGCGCGCCCAAGTGCCCGCGGTGCCGCGCAGGTTACGGACGTCACCGAGACGGTCAGAGAGGTGGTTGACTTCGTAGCGCCACTGCGCGAGGTTTGCGGCATTGGCGTGCTTGGCGGCGGTGAGAACCGGGGATTCAGCCGAGCCGTTGGCGTAGGTCACCTTGCCGTTGGTGTCGCGTTCCCAGGCGGATGTGAGGTCGGATTCCTGGCCGGCCAAGTTGGCGGTTAAAGTGTCTTTGGCCTTACCGGATACGGCACCGGCTTCTTCAAGAGCTTGCAGAACCGCTTCGGCGCTGCCGTATTGCGCGGTGATGTTGCTGCCGGCAACGACTTTGATGGAACTGTTGTCTGTAACGGTATCAACCTTTACGACGTCGGCAGCCACCTGGTTAAAGACGATGCTCGCATTGGCGGCCTCAACTTTGGACGCGTAAAACTTTGAGGTCTCGCTCAGTGTTACGTTGCTTTCCGTGAGATTGATGCTGCCGGCAGACTCTACGTCACCCTTGGCGATGGAAACATCGCTGTTGGTGAAGTTAAGCAGTGACGTTACGTCCTTCCCGGTGACGGCATTGCCTTTTTCAGCCGAAATCGTTACCTGCGAACGACCGGTCGATGAGGTGAAATCAATCTGCGTGTGTTTGCCGAGATCGACCGTACCGGAATAAATCGTGCTGTTGTCTGAGGCGGTAACGCCGTCGCCTTTGCTCGTGAGCGTCACGACCGGGGCATCGATCTTCAGATGATTAGTGACGAGGTCGGTTTGGGCCTTTACCCGGATGGCACCGGCGTCACCGCTGATGGTAACGGCGCCGCCCGCTTTAATGCTTGAGGAGGAGTCAGAAGACGTATCCTTCAAATTGCGTGTTTGATAAATTCCCCAGCGTTTGGCGGTTAGCGTGAGGTCTTTGGCGGCAGTAAACTGCACCGAGGTTTCTCCGGCTCTGGGAGAGTCAGGATTCCAGTATTTATCTGAGTCGTAGACCTGTACGGCATCAGCGCTGGTGTTTGTGATCGCGATGTTCTGGGCGTCAATCAAAATCTTGCTTGAGGAGGCACCCGCCTGCATGATGCCTGAAGCCACGCTGCCGGCTGATGAAGTGATGACAACGTCGCCTGCTGATTTAAGTTTGATCCAGGCCTCTTTGCCGTTTGTCGTCGCCTGAGAAAAGAGGGGATTACCCACAGACGTGGTGATTTTGATGTCACCGGTTACGTAAGCTTCAATCTTGCCGCCGTACGCGTGAATGGGAATAGGCGAGTTTCCATTTGTTACTCTTTGGCCTCCTGCTGTCAGGTTAAGGGTTCCGATGTTGGTCAGTTTAAGTGTTGCACCTCTTGAGGCAATGAGCGTATTAACGGAACCGGTGTCGTACTTGTTGTCGACATTGGCAGTGAAGTCTTTAAAACCTGAAACCGTGTGGGTACCCCCCCCCTCTACCGAGATAAGAGAGGACCAGGTGCCGTTTGCCGTAAAAGTGTCGTCGGCAGTTCCGGTGAAGCCTTGGTTGGTGTAAATGGTTGCGTTGGAGGTTGCGTCGGTTTTGTTGACAGTGACGCTCTCGGCTGAAGCAACGGGAAGAAAAGAGGCGCAGGCGAATGCCACGCCGACAGCGATAAGAGTCTTACGCATGATTAGTCCTTGATCAAAGATAAGCTTTTTGTGAGCTCGAATCGACGGGGGCATTTTAAACCGCTCGGTTTGCTGCCGCGCGGTTTAGGAAAAGCCTCAGGCGAGTCTTGGTCTACTGCGTTGCCCACAGGTTGAATTTCGGGATTGATCGGCAAAGCATTTTTTACGGAAGGTCGCCGTTGCTCCATCGCAACAGCAGGCAAAAAAATCCCCGCTTCTCAAAAAACGAGAGGCGGGGAACGCAGAGTGTTGCGAAATGAGGCTCACAAGACGAAGCCGCCTTCCAAGCCCCTGCAGCAATTACCAGACGCAACGCACGCCCACGCTGTAGCGGAAGTTTTCCTGGTAGTCGGAACCGTTGGCACGGGTGAAGCTCGAGAAAATTGAGAAACGGCAGCAGCGCGTAATACAGGATTTTCATGGATATTTCCGCGTTACATAAGAGGATTACTTCATGAGAGAAGTATGTCTTAAAAATGAACTTATAAAAGAATATTAAGTCATAAAAATATGACAAACATCAGATTAAAGTAAATTTAAAGGATCAATGATGATGAAATACAGAAAATTTGTTAACAGAGTATCAATTATGGCTGTAGAAGGTCGGCTGAAAGGTGATCGTTTTTAACCGTGGTTTGATGCTGAAACGGCGTGATCGAAGGGGGCAAGGCCTACGACATCTGACACGGATCGTTGTCGGGAAAAGCGGAAAGAGAGTCGTCCATGCCGGAAAAGTGTTCTGACGTCATCGAATGGTCAAACGCGGGCCCGTGGATGAGAATCGTCGAATCGTGCGTCATCCCGCAGTAAGGACAGATGGGATTGATGTCGTCATCCTTGTTCGAGGACATCGGGTCTTCCCAAAGGTGAAGGACGTCATGCTCGTAGACATAGCGCTCCCACTCGGCCTGCGTCATCGGCCGCGCGCCCCTGACCTCATAGAGCCCGCCCACAAAAATGAGGATCTGCGAGAGAAGAAGCCCGAGGTTAAGAAAGGGCAATAACAGCCGGTAGAGAACCTTTTTCTTAGTCATTGCGGGGGTTGGTGAGAAACGTCTTGCCGGCTAAGCATCCCGTATCCGGCAGGTATAAAAAGCGAAGTGAGGCAGTGAAAGCTGATAAATGTCAATGGAAACGAAAAACACAGGATCAATGACCGCGAAAGATACCAATCCGGAGGGCAAAGGATCAACAGAAGCCTGCGAAGTGACGTCTGAAAGTCGCCCGTTGCCGCCGGACTCAGCCTTTGAAACGTTCTTTGTTTTCTCGCGGGACGTTAAAGCCGAGGTGCTCTGGATGATTGAACATACCGAGAGTCTGCATACCGCAACGCGCGTCGTAAAGCAGGGTGTCTACATTCAGTTGCGCGCTGACGGTCTTCTTTACGTCGGCCGCAGTGACGATGTTCACCGCCGGCAGCTTGAGCATGCGGCAAACGGCGTGGAGATCGTTGCTCTCTCCGTCATTCGGATGCCGCCCTCAGGGATTGGGAACCTTGACGCCAAAGAGACCGAGCTCATCCGCCGCGCACGGGAAACGGGCGTGCCGCTGGCAAACGACGCAAAGATTCGGATCGTTGAAAAAGAGATCATCCGCCGTGCGACGGTCGGAATTCTTGATGCCGATTTTGAGGCTGAGTCTGTTGAGGCCTGGCTTGCCGCAGCCTTCGCTCCTGACGGGTTTCTCGCAAGAAGAAAAGAAGCGTTTGAGGGAGCAAGCGACGCGGCACTCACGGCCTACGCACGGTTTCGCTCGCATCCGTTGGCAGCGGAGGTTATCAACCTCGTCAACCTTTATGTTCGTTTCTGCATCATGAATCCCGCGGCGTGGTTCGGGAAACGCTGGCGGGTTCAGATTCACGGTGGCCTCAACACCGCCTGCCCCTGGGTGACGCTTTGGTGCGGTAGCTGCCGCGGCTTTGAGGTCGGGGTGATTCATGATCAGTACGGGGAATCGTTACAGGTGCGGGTGAGGCTTTCTGAAACCGTGCTCATTGCGGGATTCGGTTCGGTGGACGCGGCACTTGAGGCGCTCCCCTGCCGGATGTGGCTTCGCACGGCGGCGGATGAAAAGAGCACCATGCAAAAGACGGTGACGGCGGCCCTGCGGCAGGCCGAAGGCGAATTAAGTCCGGAGGCGGCTGCGCTGGGGCTGTCGCGCTTTTGGTCGGAAACGGATGACACTGGACTTATGGCTCAGGGCACGCCCTTTGAGATTGAGGCGCTGTTGATGACGGAGACCGCGCTCCTTGCGGCACAGCTTCAGGCGCTGCACGACATGCGCTGCACGCAGTTAGCGGGGAAGATGGATCCGTCGGTGTGGCTGGTTTGAGTGGAATTTCGGGTTTTGTGTGATAGAGGACTCCAATACCGGTCCGGATTCATCTGTTCATATGATGAATTTCCCTGCGGTCCCTTGAAAAGCCACTGCTTATAAGGCTTGCGGAGAGGTCAGTCGTAAGTGGGCTCATTACTCCCGCACCAAGGGAGCTATCAAGCTGCATACGATGCTCAACAATGATTCTCTACTTCCGGAGGTCATCGTAGCCACTGATGGCAAGGTGGCAGACATCACCGCTGCCAGAGACCTTATGAAATTCCCTGCCGGCTCTATCGTTGTGATGGATCGAGGGTATAACGACCACAAGCTCTTTGCCAACCTGACGAACGACAACGTCGTTTTCGTGACGCGACTCAAAGACAACGCAGTCCATACCAACATGGCAAAAGGCGTCCGTGCGGTTGACGCTGACGGAAAGTGGGGCGATTACCAGATTCAGTTCACAGCAAAAAATGCTCTTGCCACAGGGTGCGTTGAATACCGCGTAGTCCAGTGGTATGACGAGGAGAGCCAGCGGTGGTTTGAGTTCCTCACGAATGACCGGGAGCTCGAGCCGGAAGAAATCGCCCGGCTATACCGTGATCGATGGCAGATTGAACTCTTTTTTAAGAAAGTCAAGCAGAACCTCGAGATCAAGGATTTTCTCGGCACCAGCTATAACGCCGTCATGAGTCAGGTTTGGTGCGCGGCGATCGCGATTCTTCTTTTAGAGGTGCTTCGGTTGCAGTCGAAGTATCCTTGGAGCTTCAGCAACCTGATTCACAACCTCCGGCTTAACTTGTTGAGCTTCCGACTCATCGAAGACTGGCTTAATGCCCCCCCCCCGATCAAGCCGTAATCCTGGTTAACGCCCCGGCACAACAGGAACTGTTTTCCACTGGGTGATTACTTGGACAGCAGAGCCTATATTCGGGCGCCATCATCCCTCCGAGCCAATGTTCTCACCCCCAACCGCCGAACTTACGAGTCCCGGGGGGAAGGGGGTGTTCCCTTTTTAGACACTGGCTGGAGCCCTGAAGGTACTACGAAAAGCAAAACTCCCCCTCCAAAATAGACCTGAAGATTTCAATGAAAATTTTTACTTAAAAATCAATATATGCTCGAAATTCTATAGCAGAGTCTATTTTGGACAGCCGTGGGAGACGATAGAAAATCCCCTCAAGCCAAAGCCAGAGGGGATTCCCGTGAGAGCCTAATTTCTCAGCCGAGTTGCGGCTTAAGCGCGCTTGGGCAGCAGCGGCGTCGTATCCTCAGCCCCCACCAAAGCAGCGGCCGTGAGGAAAATCATCTGCGGTCCGAGATGAATGTCGATGCGGTCGAAGTACTCCTTAAGTGTGTGGCTGTTGACCTGTTTGCCGCCCGCGGAAAGGCAGGTGGCGGGTACTCCCTGACTCACAGGGGCATTGGCGTCCGTTGAGGAGTAGCCGTAGTTTGTGAGTTCAATGCCCAAAAGCTTCTGTGCGGCGCGCGCGGTCTGCAACACCGGGCAGTCGTCGGGCCTGACACCGGCCGGACGGTCGCCGATCTGGGTCTTCGTAACCTTAAGCATCTTTTCCGGATCGGTGATGTTCCAGATCGCGTTTTCTTCCGCGGCCCCTTCATCAAAGCACTTGAGAATTTCGGCCTCAAGCTTAAGAAGGTGATCGTTATCGAGGCTGCGCATGTCGATGTCGACTTCGCAGTGCGCGGCGATGGTGTTCACCGTCGTGCCGCCCTTGATGGTGCCGATCGTGAAGGTGGTCTTCGGGGTTTCAGGGACCTTGACGTGCGCAACCTTGGCGCCGGCGATGCACATTGCGTGAATGGCGCTCGGGACCTTGCCGAAGGCGGTGTATGAGTGGCCGGCAGGGCCGTCGATGCTCACACGCCAGCGATGAGAGCCGATGGCCCCTTTCAGAATACGGCCCACGTCGGTGTTGTCGATCGCGATAAAGCCGTCCACCTTGTGGTGGGCATTAAACCACTTGGAGCCGCGGGTGTCGCCGTTGCCTTCTTCGCCGACGGTACCCACAAACCACAGATCGCCCTCGGTTTCAATACCGGTTTCGTTAAAGCAGCGCAGAACCTGAAGAAGAGCACGCTGCCCCGAGCAGTTGTCGCCGATGCCGGGCGCGCTGTAGCGGTTGCCTTCCTGATGAACCGTCACGTCGGTTCCTGCGGGAAACACCGTGTCCATGTGGGCGCCCAACGCAAGCGACGGGCCCTTTCCCTTGCCCGGGCGGCGGCCCACGACGTTGCCGATCTCATCAATCGTGACGTCGGTTAAGCCGTAGAGCTTCATGCGCCGCGCAATTTCCTGCGCGCGCACGCCTTCTTCAAAGGTGGGAGCCGGAATTTCGCAGATTTCACACTGTTCCTTCATCGCCTTGTCGCTTTCTTCAAGCGCAGTGGCAATGCCGCGGGCAATCTTGGGGTTGGCTTTGAGAGCCTCAACCGCCGCGAGAATTTTTGTGTCCAGTGCGGGAATCGCTTCAGGCATGGATGTTCCTCCGATGTGGGTTACAACTAAGCAATCCCTCCATCATAACTGTTTCCCGGCACACAGACGCAGCGGCTTTGCGCTTATCGGACTTTTACCCGGCGCCTTAACATTCGGGCGGCATCAGAGGTCTTCGGCGCTGAAGCCCTGATAGTGAAGTTCGTGGTGCTTTGTTTCGCTGAAGAAAAAACGCGGATTTGAGCTGAAGCGCCGTGAGGTTAATCCCGGGTTTCTGCGGTTTAACTTCGGCAAAGAGAATCTTCTTCCCGAAAGTGTTGACGGCCACACCATCTATGTCGTTTTCGCCGGTCTTATCCCACCAGGGGCCTATCTCGGTATATGGCCCGGTTTCGGCAAGTTTCGTGCGGAACCAGGTTGTAAGAACGTGGTGTCCGGTGTGCTCGGGCAGTGTTTTGAGAATCTGTTCTTCAAGGCGCTCCGTGGCTCCCTGTACGATGAGTGCCTGATGCGGATACAAAAACCGAAACCAGAAGGCAAGATGCGCGTCAGTGAGACGCCGGCGGTAGTCTGTTGTCTTTGATGCCCCCAAGGGACGCTCGCGCTCGATAAGCCGGAAGTGCTTCTCCAGCCGGAAAAGGAGCCCGTCAATCGAGTGCCCTCTGAAGTAAGACACGAGGCCGCTGCGCCGGCTTTTGCCTTCAGCAATGCGCTGCAGCAGCTCAAAGTAAACCTGACAGTCAGACTTAAAGGCCGTCTTTAGGAGCGTTTCGGCATCCCGCTGGAAATAGGACCGGGGGTTGGGCGACGGGCCGGATCATTTGGCGGGCGGAGGTGCAGCCCGCCTCCGTCAGAACTTTGATGTACTGCGGGATGCCGCCTGTGACGGCAAAGAGCGGCAGAAGGTCGTCGGGCTTCCGGGTAGGGTAATGCTCGGTGAGGATCGTTTTAATGACGCCGGTCGAAAACGGGCGCAGGGTCGGTTCGCCGCAGGCGCGGG
>OAWP01000457.1_pt1 | contig 35202 bp, 30 predicted proteins | sample 1517081 | NCBI WGS metagenome assembly OAWP01 (sample SAMEA2580167, study PRJEB22360) | human gut metagenome | biome: human gut; feature: human-associated habitat; material: faeces | place: Denmark | collected 2008/2010 | reverse complement strand
TCCTCTTTTTTGCTATATTTCATAGTATAAATTATAACATGGATTTGTGTGGAGAACCATTGAAAATTTTATTGTCATAATGTATTTACTTTTCCCTGTAAAATAAGTTAGAATAGATAATTGGAAAACTCATATATAACTAAAATGAATTGTGAAAATTTCCAATGATCTAAAAATAGAAATACACCAAAGAAAAGTGAGGACACCCCAAATGGCAGATAACGCATTAAAAATCGAATATAAATTATACTTGGAAGCAGAGGATGTTTCGCAGTCAAGGATCCTTTCTTCTGCATCCTATCTGGAAAACGTGCTGCATAATCATGCAAACCCATACATAAATTGCGCACAGATTGACAACGAGAGTGATTTGGACGAATTTGAGTTGAGATTATATGTGGATGAGACGATCGAGGAGGCGGACTGTGCAAATGCGGATGCGGCAGAGGCATTTTTAGACGAGTTTGCAGATGTTTTATCAGAAATTGCGCACATTCATTCCTTTATGGATATGGAGGGAAGCTTTTCTGTTTCCTTTGAGGGAGAGCACATTGCCTATGATTTCAGATCCGAACCGGGTGACGGAATGTGTGACTTTATAGAACGGAAAGAAAATTAATACATTTTTTGTTTTCAAAAATAGAATAGTCTGTTATAATAGTTACATAATATCACTTAGGAGGCATTAAGCGATGGCTGAGGATAGAAAAACATTTAAAATAAAGGATGGACATTTGGGAGAAGTGAAGATAGCAGATGAAGTAGTTGCAATTATTGCGGGACTGGCTGCAACAGAAGTCGAAGGTGTCAGTTCCATGGCTGGTAACATTACCAATGAACTTGTCAGCAAGCTTGGAATGAAGAATCTTTCCAAGGGTGTTCGTGTGGAAGTATTGAGCGGTATTGTGAATGTGGATGTGGCGCTGAATATTGCTTACGGCTACTCCATCCCGGAAGTATCTGCGAAAGTTCAGGAACGCGTAAAATCAGCAATTGAGAATATGACAGGATTGGAAGTATCGATCGTGAATGTTCGTATTGCAACCGTAGATATGGGTAATAATAAATAATCCTTTGCAGAACGTAACGCGAGTTATGGACGATGTAGTAGAATAAAGGGTGTCCGAGCGACATCCTTTTTTTACCTTGTAAAGGAATGGAGATTATCGAGACAGAAAGGATCAATCAATGACCAGAAGAGGATTAAGAGAACAGGTTTTTAAGATGCTTTTCCGCGTGGAGTTCCACAATGTGGAAGATATGCCGGAGCAGATGAATATGTTTGAGGAAGTGGAGGAGTGCAGCGAGAAGGACAAAGAGTACATCTCCAACAAGTTCCACAACATTGTAGAGAAGATCGATGAGATCGATGCAGCAATCAATGAGGTTTCCGAGGGATGGAAGACCAGAAGAATGGGAAAAGTAGATCTGACTCTGATTCGTCTTGCAGTATACGAGATGAAGTACGAGGATGATATCCCGGTAAAAGTTGCGATCAATGAGGCTGTTGAACTTGCAAAACAGTATGGGTCGGATGGATCACCGACATTTGTAAATGGAGTATTGGCAAAATTAGCATGATGAAGAATGTTTATTCAGTTGGACAGGTGAATACATACATCAAAAATATGTTTGCCCAGGACTTTATGATGCAGCGCATCAGTGTCAAGGGCGAAGTGTCTAACTGCAAGTATCATTCCTCAGGGCATATTTATTTCACTTTGAAGGATACGGCGGGAACGATCAATGCGATCATGTTTGCAGGAAACCGCCGGGGGCTCTCTTTCCAGATGAAAGAGGGTGACAAAGTCATCGTGACAGGCTCTGTGGAAGTCTATGAGCGGGATGGAAAGTATCAGCTCTATGCCAGAGAGATTGAACTGGATGGAGCTGGTAATTTATATTTAAAATTTGAAGCGTTAAAAAAAGAATTAGAAGAGATGGGCATGTTTGCCCCGGAGTACAAGAAGAGAATCCCAACATATATCAGGAGGCTTGGGATCGTCACAGCTCCGACTGGTGCTGCTGTACAGGATATTCGCAATATTTCCGCAAGAAGGAATCCTTATGTGCAGCTTATTTTATATCCGGCGCTTGTGCAGGGGGAAGGTGCGGTAAGCAGTATCATAAACGGTATCCGTGCATTAGATGCACTTGGCGTGGATGTGATCATTGTCGGACGAGGTGGAGGTTCCATCGAGGATTTGTGGGCGTTTAACGAGGAGGAGGTTGCAAGGGCAATCTTTGAATGCGAGACGCCGGTTATCTCCGCTGTCGGACATCAGACGGACACAACGATCGCTGATTTTGTGGCAGATTTAAGGGCACCGACACCGTCTGCAGCTGCAGAACTTGCAGTTTTTGATCATCAGGCGGCAGTGGCAGAGATTTCAGCAAAAACTGCAAGGATGAACCGGGCTTTGCAGCAGAAGTTAGATATTGCAAAGTTGAAAGTAAACCAGTATCAGACAAAGTTACAGTACGTAAGCCCGGAGAGCAGGCTGCATGAACATCGCAGATATGCGGTAGACCTTGAGGAAAAATTATACCGGCAGATGGAGCAGGTGCTTACGGAAAAGAAGCACAGACTTGCAATCCTGACAGGTCAGATGGAAGGGGTATCCCCTTTGAAGAAGCTGAGTCAGGGGTTCTCTTATGTTGCGGATGAAACCGGGAAGGCGGTGACGGATGCTTCCACCGTAAAAGTGGGGGATCCACTTACGGTACATCTCTTAAAAGGAACACTGAAGGCAAATGTCACGGAGGTATTTGACAATGAGTGAAGAACAGACGAAGCAGAATGTTTCTCTGGAAGAGACATTTGAACAGATAGAGACAATCATAAAACAATTGGAAAGTCCTGAAGTTACACTGGATGATTCTTTTCGTCTGTATCAGGCAGGCGTGGAAAAGTTAAAGACATGTAATTTACTTCTGGACACTGTTGAGAAGAAAATGCAGGTGATGCAGACCGATGGATCACTGGCAGATTTCGAGTGATGAAACAGTTCCTGTAATAAACTGGAATGGAAGAAGGAGCAGCAGAGTTGGATATTAGAGCAGAGATTCAGACAAGAGTAGATGAGATAGAACAGATCATAAAACGCTATCTTCCGGAGGAAGAGGGCTGGCAGAAGACCATTATGGAGGCAATGAATTACAGTATTCTTGCCGGCGGAAAAAGACTTCGCCCGATGTTGATGTCGGAGACCTATCGTCTGTTTGGTGGAAAATCAAAAGTGATCGAGCCTTTTATGGCGGCGATGGAGATGATTCATACCTATTCTCTGGTGCACGATGATCTTCCGGCGATGGACAATGACGAGTACCGCAGAGGGAAAAAGACAACACACGCGGTCTATGGCGAGGCGATGGGGATTCTTGCGGGCGATGCACTGTTGAATTATGCATTTGAAACGGCTGCAAAGGCGTTTGATATGGAACCGGATAACCGGAATATCGGAAAAGCCATGCAGATTCTTGCCACAAAGGCGGGCATTTATGGTATGGTCGGAGGACAGGTTGTGGATGTGCAGTCGGAGGATTCCGGCGACATCACAAAAGAAAAGCTTGATTTTATTTACCGTTTGAAAACCGGAGCGCTCATCGAAAGCTCTATGCTCATCGGCGCTGTTTTGGCAGGGGCAACGAAAAACGAACAGAACACGATCGAGAAAGCAGCCACAGAAGTCGGGCTGGCGTTCCAGATTCAGGATGATATTTTAGATGTCACAAGTACGTTGGAAGTGTTAGGAAAACCAATTGGCAGCGATGAGAAGAACCACAAGGCAACCTATGTGTCCTTCGAAGGGCTTGAGAAGGCAAAGGAAGATGTTGCATTGTATACAAACAGCGCGGTGGCAGGAATGGATTCGCTGGTGGTGAAGAATGAGTTTTTGAATGAACTGCTGCTTTACTTAATTTCCAGAGAAAAATAAGAACTCTGCGGAGAAAGAACGGAGATTCACTTTGGAGTTTCCGTAAGAAAGTAAGAAATCGAGGTACCAGATATGGTATTAGAAAAGATAAATCAACCGAATGATATAAAATCCCTCACAGACGAAGAACTGAAAATTCTTGCCTCTGAGATCCGGGAATTTTTAATAGAAAAGATTTCAGTGACAGGCGGTCATCTGGCATCGAATCTGGGGGTAGTCGAACTGACCATGGCACTGCATCTTGCACTGGATCTTCCAAAAGATAAGATTATATGGGATGTGGGACATCAGTCTTACACGCACAAGCTTCTGACCGGAAGACGGGAAGGTTTTGACGGGCTGCGTAAGTACGGCGGAATGAGCGGTTTCCCAAAACGGAAAGAAAGCGAATGTGACTGCTTTGACACCGGTCACAGCTCCACATCGATTTCCGCAGGACTTGGGTATGCGCTGGCGAGAGAGATCACAGGGGAGGACTACAAAGTGGTCTCTGTGATCGGAGATGGTGCGTTGACCGGAGGAATGGCGTTTGAGGCACTCAATAATGCGGCAAGGCTCAAATCCAATTTTATTATTATTTTAAATGATAATAATATGTCAATCTCAGAGAATGTAGGCGGTCTGTCCTCGTATCTTGCCGGTTTCCGGACAGCAGACGCCTATCTGGATCTGAAATTAAATGTGTTAAATTCCCTGAATAAAATGCCTTATGGAGACAAGATGGTTTCTAAAATCCGTAAGACAAAAAGTGGAATCAAGCAGCTTCTGATTCCGGGAATGTTTTTTGAGGAAATGGGAATCGTGTATTTAGGACCGGTGGACGGTGGCGATCTTCATGGAATTGTGAAGCTTTTAAGAGAGGCTTCGCATATCGATGGACCGGTATTGATCCATGTCATGACACACAAAGGTGCGGGGTATGCACCGGCAGAGAGACATCCTGCAAGATTCCACGGAACAGAACCGTTTGATATTGAAACAGGGCTTCCGAAGAATCCAAGAGTGAAGGCAAATTATACCGATATTTTTTCAACTGTCATGCGAAAGCTTGGCGACCGGGATGAAAAAGTGGTGGCAGTTACGGCAGCTATGACAGATGGAACAGGATTAAAACGTTTTCATAACATGTTCCCGGAGCGGTTTTTCGATGTGGGGATTGCAGAACAGCATGCAGTGACGTTTGCGGCAGGGCTGGCAGCGGCTGGGCTGAAACCAATTTTTGCGGTGTATTCTTCTTTTTTACAGAGAGCATACGACCAGATTTTACATGATGTCTGTATCCAGAATCTGCCGGTGGTATTTGCCATTGACAGAGCCGGATTAGTTGGAAGCGATGGGGAGACACATCAGGGAATTTTTGATATCTCCTATCTGTCATCCATTCCAAATATGACGATCATGGCACCGAAGAATAAATGGGAACTGTCCGATATGATCAAATATGCAGTGAATTTTGGGGCACCGATTGCGGTCCGCTACCCAAGAGGTGAGGCATATGATGGACTGAAAGAGTACCGCGCACCAATCAGTATTGGAAAGTGTGAATGGATTTACCGGGAATCCGGGATCGCATTATTTGCATTGGGATCAATGGTAAAAACTGCGGTTGCAGTCCGGGATGCATTGAAAGCAGAAGGATATCCGTGCAGCATTATCAATGCGCGTTTTGCAAAACCGTTGGATGAAGACGCATTGAGGTACATTACAGAACACCATAAAGTGATCGTCACAATGGAGGAAAACGTGATCAGCGGTGGATTTGGAGAGCATGTGACTGAGTTTTATAATAATGAGAACGGCAAAGACATCCGCATTGTGAATATTGCAATTCCGGATGAATACGTGGAACATGGAAATGTGGAACTTTTGCGAAAAGAAGTCGGTCTGGATGCGGATACGATCATAGCGCGCACGATAGAAGCGTATCAGAACGTGACAGAATAAAAGATTCTAAGATAATGAATAGAATGAGCAGAGAGAGCGGAGAGAATGAAAGAAAGATTAGATATTTTACTTGTAAATAAAGGACTTGCGCCATCCAGAGAGAAAGCGAAAGCGATGATCATGGAGGGAAATGTATTTGTCGACAATAACCGTGAGGACAAGGCTGGTTCTACGTTTGACGTGAATGCCAATATTGAGGTAAAAGGTAACACCTTAAAGTATGTAAGCCGTGGTGGTTTGAAACTGGAAAAAGCCATGACACATTTTGGTATCACATTAGAGGGAAAAGTCTGTATGGACATCGGAGCCTCCACAGGTGGTTTTACGGACTGTATGCTCCAGAACGGCGCGGTCAAAGTTTATGCTGTGGACGTGGGATATGGTCAGTTTGCGTGGAAATTGCGGCAGGATGAACGGGTTATCTGTATGGAAAAGACAAACATCCGTTATGTGAAACCGGAAGATATCGCAGACCGCCTTGATTTTGCGTCAGTGGATGTTTCCTTTATCTCTCTGACCAAAGTATTAGGACCTGCAAGGGAGCTGTTAAACGATAATGGCGAGATGGTCTGCCTTATTAAACCGCAGTTTGAAGCCGGCAGGGAAAAGGTAGGAAAAAAGGGAGTTGTCAGGGATAAAGCGGTTCATGAGGAAGTCATCAACAAAGTAATTGATTTTGCGGTGGAGATTGGATTTCACATTTTAAATCTGGAGTATTCGCCAATCAAGGGACCTGAGGGAAATATTGAGTATCTTGTCTATATCAGAAAAGAAGCCGAAGGCAGCAGAGAGGAATCCGTCGATGTTCATGCAGTGGTAGAGGCTGCACATGGAGAACTGGACAAATAATATGAAACATTTTTTGATTATCACCAATGCATTCAAAGATAAAAACTTAAAACTGACCAATGAGATCAAAGGGTATATCGAAAAAAAAGGTGGCAGCTGCCAGTGCTTTACGAGTACCGGAGACGATGCAAAACATGCAGCGCCTGAGGCGGATGCAATTGCGCAGGAGACGGAGTGTGTGCTTGTTTTAGGCGGAGATGGCACACTGATAAGGGCTGCTTCCAAACTGGTGGAACAAAATATGGCGCTCATCGGAGTCAATCTTGGAACACTCGGATATCTTTGCGAACTGGAGGAGTCAAATGTTTTTGCAGCAGTGGATGAACTGATGGAAGAACATTATACCGTTGAGAAACGCATGATGCTTTGCGGTTATGGAATCAAGCAGAGTGAGAAGACAGAGCGCAAAGTGGCACTCAATGATATCGTCATCCACCGGACAGGGGCGCTGTCAGTGGTAAATCTGATCGTTTTTGTCAATGGGGAATATCTGAATACATTTCGTGCAGATGGAATCATCATCTCCACGCCGACAGGGTCTACCGGCTATAATATGTCCGCAGGCGGACCGATCGTCGATCCGAAGGCAAGCATGATCATTATCACTCCAATCAATGCGCATAATTTGAATTCCAGAAGTATTGTGATCGGTGCTGAAGACGAAGTGATGATCGAAATTGGCGAAAGACGTTCCCAGAAGGACGAGACAGTGGAAGTCAGCTTTGATGGGGACAATGCTGTGGGATTAGAGGTTGGAGATAAGTTTCTGATCCGGAAAGCAGATTCCACAACAAGAATCTGTAAACTTAACAATATGAGCTTTCTGGAAATACTGCGCAAAAAAATGAAAGCTTATACATAAACACAAAGCTTAGGAGGTCAGACCGGAAATGAAGACAAAACGTCAGACAAAAATGTTGGAACTGATAAAAAAACATGATATTGAGACACAGGAAGAGTTATCCGATTATCTCCAGAAAGAAGGATATCAGGTGACACAGGCAACGGTTTCCAGAGATATCCGGGAATTAAAACTTACGAAAGTTGCTATGAGTAATGGCAGGCAGAAGTACGCTGCCCTGACAGAGGCGAATGAAGACCTTTCCGAAAAATATACCCGTGTTTTTCGGGATGCTTTTGTGTCTATGGATATGGCGCAGAATATTCTGGTGATCAAAACAGTTTCCGGAATGGCAATGGCAGTTGCGGCAGCGATAGATGCCATGCATCTGCATGAGATCGTCGGCTGTATTGCCGGTGATGATACCATAATGTGTGCAGTGCGAAGCGTAGACGACACGATCGCAGTGATGAGCCGTCTGCGTAAGCTTGTAGAAGATTAGAACATATACTTTTGGGGAGAGTAGAAGGAGATTATATGTTACAGAATCTACATGTGAAAAATCTGGCGTTGATCGATGAGACAGAGGTTGATTTCAGGAATGGCTTAAACATTTTATCCGGTGAGACCGGTGCGGGAAAATCAATCATCATCGGCTCTATCAATCTGGCGTTAGGGGAAAAAGTACAGAAGGAGATGCTTCGTGAAAATGCGGATTATGCGTTGGTGGAGCTTATTTTTTCTGTGACGGATGAAAAACAGAAAGAACTCTTACGAGAGCTGGACGTGTTCCCGGAGAATGACGAAGTCATCTTAAGCAGGAAGATCGTCAACGGCAGAGGTGTTGCAAAAGTGAATGCAGAGAGTGTTCCGGCATCCAAAATGCGTGAGATCGCCTCAATTTTGATCGACATTCATGGACAGCATGAACATCAGTCGCTTTTGTCGAAAAAGAAACATCTTGAAATCTTAGATGATTATGCAAAAGAAGAAATTTTTGATCCAAAGGAAAAGTTAAGGGAAGCCTACAAAAATTACCGTGCTCTGCTGGAAGAACTGAAGGCGGCAGACGTGGACGAGGAAGAACGACTCCGGGAGATTTCGTTTCTGGAATACGAGATCAAAGAGATCGAGGAGGCAGACCTAAAAGAGGGCGAGGATGAGGCGCTGGAGGCTGACTACCGGAAATTCTCCAACGGAAAGAAGATTATGGAGGCGGTGAATGCCGCCTATCAGTATACCGGAAATCAGAGTGACAACGTATCTGAACTTACCGGAAGGGCATTGAGAGAGCTGAATGCTGCGTCTGCATATGATGAAAAAGTAAAAGGGCTGGAAGAACAGTTATTGGAGATCGATAACCTTGTAAATGACTTTAACCGAGAGCTTGCAGATTATATTGACGAGACGGAGTTTGATGATGAGACGTTTTACCGGATGGAGAAACGTCTGGATGAACTGAATCATTTAAAATCGAAGTATGGAAGCACGATCGCAGATATATTGTCTGAATTGGAGAAAAAACAAAACCGATTACAACAATTGCAGGATTTTGACCAGTATATTGGAAATTTGAAGCAAAAACTTGCAGATGCGGAGCAGGAGTTAAAGAAATACTGTGATAAAGTATCGAAAATCCGTAAAAAATATGCAAAAAAACTGACAGGTGCTGTGACAGAGGCATTGAAAGACTTAAACTTTTTAGATGTGAAATTCGAGATGGAGTTTGGACAGACCGCAGACTATACGGCAAACGGAACAGATGATCCGGAGTTCTTGATTTCCACCAATCCTGGAGAACCCGTAAAACCGTTGGGTAAAGTCGCATCCGGCGGTGAACTTTCGAGAATTATGCTTGCAATCAAAACGGTATTGGCAGATCAGGATGCAATCGAGACACTCATTTTCGATGAGATTGACAGTGGAATCAGCGGACGCACCGCGCAGATGGTTTCGGAAAAAATGAATGTGCTTGCAAGAAATCATCAGATTATCTGTATCACGCATTTACCGCAGATTGCCGCAATGGCAGATGCACATTATCTGATCGAAAAATCTGTGGAAAATAAGACCACGGTATCGAAGATCAAGTGTCTTTCCGAGGAGGAGAGTATTGACGAGCTGGCAAGAATGCTCGGCGGTGTGGAGATCACAGACAAAGTCCGCGAGAGTGCAAGAGAGATGAAAGAACTTGCACATCAGAAAAAATGCCATTAATTGACACGAAAAAGACAGTTTGAAAAAAAGAAAGAGACACATAATAAAAGGGTACATAGCGTATATGTACTCTTTTTGTTATGACGACAAGGAAAATAGCCCGATATTCATTGGGGTGCAGGAGATAAAAAATGGACAGATACAAAAGTTTTTTTCGTGGAATTGCATATGCAGGTTATTGTATCGTATTTTTATTTGCGGTCTATACATTTGAAAAATCAATACCGGATCAGATATATGTGAAAGCAGGGGAAGCAATCGATTACCGGTTTCAGGTGCCTGTGACAATGGAAATACAGGAGGATAGCTCGCCTGTAGCAAAAAGCACAAATAATGCCAATGTGAGGCAGTCCTACATTGTCACCTGCCGCCTGTTTGGTATTTTTCCGGTGAAAGATATAGAAGTTGTACTTGTGGACGGAGATGCGGTCTATGCAGGCGGGATGCCGATCGGCATCTATGTGAAGACAAGCGGTGTCCTCGTGATCGGTACCAGTGAAGTGGAACGGCCGGATGGAAGTGAAGCTGCACCTGCGGAGAACATTTTGAAAGCCGGAGATTATATATTAAGTGTGAATGGGGAGAAGGTTGCAGAGAAGGAGGATCTGCAGCGTCTGGTACAGCAGAACGGTGCAGAAAAAGAAATTCTTAAAATTAACCGCAAGGGAGAAGAGGTTGAGGTTGGTGTGACACCCGTACAAAATAAAAATGGAACGTATATGCTAGGAGCATGGGTGCGGGATGATCTTGCCGGAATAGGAACTTTGACGTATTACAAAGAAGATGGAACCTATGGTGCTTTAGGGCATGCCGTCAGCGATGGAGATGTCGGCGAGCGCATCCAGATGTGTGAAGGCTATGTATACAATGCACAGATCATCGGAGTGAAAAAAGGACAAAAAGGAAATCCGGGCGAATTATCGGGAATGATCCGTTACCAGAGTGCTGACTGCCTTGGAACAATCGAGGAAAATACAGACATTGGTATTTATGGAAAACTGGATGGGAATATTGCAGCACTGCCGCGTGGAGATTACTATAACATCTGTTACAAGCAGGATATTAAACAGGGACCGGCGACGATCATCTGTGGTTTTACCGGAGAGAAGAAAGAGTATGCGATTGAGATAGAGAGTCTTGATTACAGTGGAAGAGAGGCGAATAAAGGAATTCTATTCCGGGTGACGGATGAGCAGCTTTTAGACATGACAGGCGGTATTGTGCAGGGAATGAGTGGCAGTCCCATCCTTCAGGATGGAAAAATAATCGGCGCCGTGACACATGTCTTTGTCTCAGATTCGTCCATGGGCTATGGGATTTTTATTGAGAATATGGTAGAATGAAAAAAGAAATTGTAAAATAAAGTCCTTTGGTACACTTGCCGACGAAGTTCGACAAAATTTACGAGAGGAAAATGAGTATGCTGATAACACATGTAAAGATTTGCCAGGAAAAGGGAAGACGTGGCTTTTACATATGTTTGAAATAAGTCAGCAGGAGGACCAGCATGGAGAAACTGAATGTAGCAATCGCAGATGATAATGAGAGAATGTTGCGGTTATTGGGGGCTATCATCGAGAGTGATGAGGAACTCAATGTCGTTGGAACTGCTAAAGATGGGGAAGAGGCTTACAATGTGATCAAGACAAAGGAACCGGATGTTGTCTTGCTTGATATTGTAATGCCAAAATTAGATGGACTTGGAGTATTAGACCGTGTGAATCATGATAAGACAATCAAAAAACATCCAACGTTTATTATGATCAGTGCGATCGGTCAGGAAAAAATTACGGAAGATGCATTTGAATTAGGTGCAGATTACTATATTATGAAGCCGTTTGACAATGACATGGTGATCAACCGGATCAAGAAGGCAAAGACAGCAAAAACAGGAAAGAGCACGGAGCCGCGCAAGGTGAATGCCTACGAGAAGGCAGAGGATGTCAGCGAGAAGAATCTTGAGGCAGATGTGACTGAGATCATTCATGAGATCGGTGTTCCGGCACATATCAAGGGGTATCAGTATTTGCGTGATGCCATTGTCATGTCGGTCAATGATATGGATATGTTAAATTCCATCACAAAAATTTTATATCCGACCATTGCAAAAAAATACCAGACAACCTCAAGCCGCGTGGAGCGTGCCATCCGTCATGCAATTGAGGTGGCATGGAGCAGAGGTAAGATGGATACGATTGATGAGATGTTTGGCTATACCATTCACAATGGCAAAGGAAAGCCGACAAACTCTGAATTTATCGCGTTGATCACAGACCGTATCCGGCTGGAATATAAAATGTATTAATACCTTTTCAGAGCGAAAAAAAAGAGTTATAATATTCTTAAGATTTCGAAGTATTTCGGGGTTTGGAGGGGTTATAACATGAAGAAAATACTATTTGCTGCTTCAGAAGCTGTTCCTTTTATCAAAACAGGAGGCCTTGCAGATGTAACCGGTTCCCTGCCAAAGTATTTTGACAGGAAAAAGTATGATGTGCGTATCATATTACCGAAGTATCTGTGCATGGACGAACGTTTTAAGGGACAGCTTCATTTTAAATGTCATTTTTATGTGAATCTAAGCTGGCGAAAACAATATGCCGGCATTTTTGAAGCAAAACAGGATGGTATCACCTATTATTTTGTAGATAATGAATTTTATTTTGCCGGAGATAAGCCGTACAATGAACTGTATCAGGATATTGAGAAGTTTGCATATTTTTCAAAAGCAGTCTTAGAGGCATTGCCGTTTCTTGATTTCTGTCCGGATATTATCCATTGCCATGACTGGCAGACAGGTCTGATCCCGGTATTCTTGAAAACTCTTTATGGGGATGAAAATTATTACAGGGGGATCAGGATTGTATTTTCCATCCATAATCTGAAGTTTCAGGGACGCTGGAGTCTTCCGGCAGTTATGGATATCACAGGTCTGCCGGAACAGATTTTCACGGCGGACAAACTGGAATCTTACGGGGAGGCCAATTATTTAAAGGGTGGCATTGTCTATGCGGATGCAGTGACGACTGTCAGTGAGACTTATGCCCGTGAGATCACAACAGAACAGGGTGGAGAGGGCTTAGACGGACTGCTGCGTGCCAGAAAAAATGATCTGTATGGCATTTTAAATGGATTGGATTACGAAGAATATGATCCACAGAAAGATGGATATATTTATAATCATTTCAATGAGCATAATTTTCAGGAAGGCAAGAAGCTGAATAAAGCCAGACTGCAGAAAGAGCTCGGGCTTCCGGTGAAAGAGAATACCATGCTGATCGGTATTGTATCGAGAATGACAAGCCAGAAAGGATTTGATCTTGTAGCTTATATCATGGATGAATTGCTGGCAACCGAGGATGTGCAGCTTGCTGTGTTAGGAACGGGTGAGGATCAGTATCAGGATATGTTCCGCTATTTTACACAAAAGTATCCTGATAAAATCCAGGCTTCCATCGGTTATTCCGAGGAGCGGGCACATCGTATCTACGCATCCTGCGATGCCTTTCTGATGCCATCCTTATTTGAACCATGTGGATTATCACAGTTGATGAGCTTGAGGTATGGAACCGTGCCAATCGTAAGGGAAACTGGCGGTCTGAAAGACACCGTGAAAGCGTATAACGAATATGAACATACGGGAACCGGTTTTTCTTTTGCAAATTACAATGCCCATGAGATGCTTGGAACAATCCGCTATGCCATCTCTGTTTTCCGTGACAGGAAGAAAGACTGGAATGGATTGATCCAGAGGGGAATGAAACAGGATTTTTCCTGGAATCGTTCTGCCGGTAAATATGAAGCATTATACGAAAAACTTACCGATTTTGAATAAAGTTACATAGAAGTGATCACATAGAAATCTGACCAGTCTCACGGGAATAAAAGTAGACATGATCGGATAAAATCTCTTCTTTGGATAACTGTGTAGAATTGACTTCTTTTACCATAGAGGTGAGTTCATCATAAGAATCATGGTCGTATGCAGGAATCAGGATTACTTCGTGAATACTGCTTGGAAGAATATAGAGATCGCATTCTAGTTTTTCACAGAGATTATGCAACAGGTTGTGGTAAAAAATACAGCCGGAGCCATTCAGTTTGCTTTTGTTGGAGAGCACATACATTGGAACCATGTATTCAAATTCTTCCTTCATGGAATTGCAGGGAACACCGGCCATTAACTCGATCAGAACATCTGACATGTCCCGCAGTTCATAAGTGAGGAGAGCAGGAGTGTTTTTCATGGCGAGATGATAGAGGTCGTCCTTGGTGATATTCCAGAGAGACAGATGCTGGTTATAAATTAATATTGTTGCATTTCCGGTCTCGTCAGCATCTACAAGACAATTGAAGATGATGGCGAGATCTAATATTTTTATGTGAGGGATTTTTTGCAGCAAATTTTTATTCTGTTCATAATTGATAAGTTTAAACACAATACGTTTTTTTACCTGCTCATAGTTTGTAAAAAAGGAGATATCGATATTTCCGGACGGCTTGTTCTCCTCATAAACAGATAAAATATCATTGTAGATCTCTTCTAAGGATCTGCCCTTTAAATATTGTTTAAAATAAAAGTTCAGATAAATAGTTGGGGATATATTCAGCTGATTGGATAAGATCGTGAGACCATCATAATGAGTATCATTATTTTTGATGATCTCCTGAATCGTCACTTTCACATTAGAACCAAGCCGGTTCTGAATGACTGTTGTTACATTTTCTTTGAATTCCTGATATGTCATAAAAATCCTCCCAATGGCAGATGCCCTGGGAAAACAATTACATTCCGTATCAGTCGGATGATAAAACGATATGCAGATAACAGACTGGAAATTCAAACATCTGTTATAAAAAAATCCACGCATCGGGAACTGCGTGGATTTACTTTATCATGGATAAAATGGAAAAACAATAGGAAAAGAAAAAAGTTTCGAAAAATTTTATTATTCGGACTTTAATTTTTTCCAGAGATAATTCGATAACTTTGTCGTGTCGATGTCATATTGTTTATACACCTCACAATTGGCAAGCGTCTCATCTGTCGGGAAAATCGTTGTGTCGGATAATGTTTCCTCATCTAAATTTTCTTTGACAGAGAGATTTGGCGTAGCATAATAAACATAGTCAAAGTTTAGCATGCCAATGTCTTCCCGGCAGAGAAAATCCAGAAATTTTTCTGCATATTCGGTGTTATGGCAGGATTTTGGCATAAACCAGGAGTCGATCCAGAGGTTGGAGCCTTCTTCCGGGACACTGTAGGAGAGGTCATCATTTAATTCCATGGCGTAAGCAGCTTCCCCGGAATAAACAAGAGCCATCGCCGCATTTCCCATTGCCATTTCATCTCCGGTCTCATCGACATAATAGGCATAGACGAGCGGTTTCTGCCGGATCAGAAGATCAAGGGCATCATTTAACTGATTTTCATCGGTCGTATTGATATCATAGCCTAATAGTCTTAATGCCGGGGTAAAGCTGTCGCGGACAGAGTTCTGCATGATGATCGAGTCTTTGTATGCTTCATCCCAGAGAACGTTCCAGGTGGATACTTCCTCGTCGGATACCATCGTCGTGTTGTAGAGGATACCGAGCGTACCGTAAAAATAAGGCATGGAATATTTATTTTCCGGGTCAAAAATCTGTGATGCTTCAATAATGGATGAATCAAGATTTTTATAATATTCGAAATCATCAAAGTTGATCTCTAACACCTGATCTTCGTTGATCAGACGCTCCACCATGTAATCTGAGGTACAGACGAGATCATAATTGATGGAGCCTGCAGAAAACTTGGTATACATTTCCTCAGGACTTTCGTATTCCTCTAATTTGACCTTAATGCCGGTCTCTTTTTCAAATTGATCAAGAACAGATTCATCAATGTATTTTCCGTAATTTAAAATTACAAGCGTATTGTCATCTTTTTTTGTTGTCTCAGAGGAACCGGAGTCTTTTCCGCAGGAGGAGAGGACGCCTGTCATGAGGCACAGTGCAAAGAGCATTGCAAGTCGTTTTTTCATAGCTGCCTCCTAGATTGCCTGTTTTGCACCTTTTCCCTCGGAGGAAGAACGGTGGTTCATCACGAGAAGGAGCAGGAAGGCAATCAAAAATAAAATGGTCGATAAAGCATATAATTCCGGGCGGATCCCCTTCCGGAGCTCTGTGTAGAGCATGGTAGAGAGTGTGTTGACGCCCGCACCTTTTGTAAAGAAGGTGATCGAAAAATCGTCCAGCGACATGGTGACTGCCATTAAAAATCCGGAGAACACACCGGATTTGATCTCAGGCCATGTGATCCTGAAAAAGGCATAGAGCGGTGTCGCACCGAGGTCTAAGGCAGCCTCGTAAGTGTATCGGTTTGCCTGATTTAATTTCGGAAGCACATTTAAGATGACATAGGGAATGTCGAAGGTGATATGTGCGATCAGGACCGTGACAAAGCCAAGGTTCATAAATTTTACAAATAAAAGCATCATTGCGATACCGGTTACAATATCTGCATTTAAAAGCGGGATGTTAGTAGCACCTAACATGATCGCTTTATTCTTTTTTTTCATGGCGCTGATACCGATTGCTGCCAGTGTTCCGAGCAGCGTTGAGATAATAGCAGCGGCGAGTGTGATCTGGATCGTTGTCACAAAAGCATTTGTGATCGTCTCATTTTTAAAACATTCTGCGTACCATTTCAAGGTAAATCCACCCCATACAACACGGGATTTGGAATTGTTGAAAGACAGGACGATCAACACTAAAATTGGAAGATATAAAAATAAAAATATAAGTGCAAGATAAATTCTTGACGCAGCTTTTTTTACCATACCGCAGTACCTCCGCCGTCTTTATCGAAAATATTCATTAGAGCCATGCTTGCGATGACAAAAATCATTAACACAACGGAAAGACCGGAGCCCAAGTTCCAGTTGGTTCCCTGCATAAATTCCTGCTCGATCACGTTACCAATCAGAAGCACCTTTCCACCGCCTAACAGGTCAGAGATGACAAAGGAGGTCAGTGCAGGAACAAAGACCATGATAATGCCGCTGATAATGCCGGATAAGGTCAGCGGAATGATGATCTTGAATAAAATGATGGCGTCACTTGCACCAAGGTCTTTTGCTGCCTCAATGACATCATTTTTGATTCTTGCCATGGAGTTGTAAATTGGCAGTATCATAAACGGAAGAAAATCGTAGACCATACCAAATACAACTGCCGTCTGTGTATTGAGCATTTTTACGGTGCCAAATCCAAAAAACTGGAAGATTGCATTGACAATTCCGTTGTTGGATAACAGCAGACGCCATGCTAAGATCCTGAGCATGAAGTTCATCCACATTGGCAGAATAAAAATGAATACGACAAAGTTCTGCTGCTTGATTTTTAAGCCATTTAAAATCATAGCGAGCGGGTAAGCTAACAACAGACAGACTATCGTGCAGATTATACCAAGCTTTAAGGATAAAAGGATGGATCTGACATGCACGGGATCTGCGATGGCAGCCACATTTTCAAAAGTAAAAGTTCCTCCGGAGGTAGTGAACGCATAATAAATGATCATTGCCAGCGGAAGGAGGATAAAACCGATGATCCATATCAGGTATGGACCGGCGAATAACTGTCTTCCTGATTTACGCATCGATCTCCACTGCCTCCTCATCTTCGGATTCCGGTTTGTTCATGATCTGGATGTTGAATGGAATGACATTGATTCCGACATGCTCCCCCACATTGTGGAGCAGGGTGGTGTGGACAAGCCATTCAAAGCCGTTTGCCACAATCTCGATTTCATAGTGGACACCCTTGAAGATCACAGAGGTGATATCACCTTCCATAAATCCTTTTTCCGGTTCTACGATCTCAATATCCTCCGGGCGGATCACAACGTCCACCGGAGTGTTATTTCCAAAACCTTCATCGACACAAGGAATCTTTACACCGAGGATTTCCACGACTTTGTCCTGAATCATAGTTCCATCGATGATATTGCTGTCACCGATAAAGTCTGCGACGAAAGCGTTCGTAGGTTCATTGTAGATCATTTCCGGTGTACCGATCTGCTGGATGTATCCCTGATTCATAACGACGATCGTATCGGACATGGTAAGTGCTTCTTCCTGGTCATGTGTGACGTAAACGAAAGTGATTCCAAGTTCGTTTTTCAGGCGGATCAGCTCGTACTGCATATCCTGACGCAGTTTTAAGTCCAGTGCGCCGAGCGGTTCATCTAACAGGAGTACTTTCGGCTCGTTGACGATCGCGCGCGCGATTGCGATCCGCTGCTGCTGGCCACCGCTTAAGGAGTCGATGGAACGGTTTTCAAAACCGTCAAGGTTCACTAATTTTAATGCGTATTTGATTTTATCGTTGATATATTCTTTGCTCTTTTTATTGATTTTTAATCCAAACGCAATATTTTCCGCAATCGACATGTGCGGAAATAAGGCATATTTCTGGAAAACAGTATTCAGATTTCTTTTATTTGGAGGCAGGCTGGTAATGTCGACACCATCGAAGATGACCTGTCCCTTATCAGGCGTCTCAAAACCGCCTAAAATACGGAGCGTTGTTGTTTTTCCACACCCTGATGGACCGAGGAGCGTGATAAACTCATTTTCGCGGATATATAAATTTAATTCATCAAGTACCAGATTGTTTCCATAAGACTTGGAAATATCGACAAAATTGATTAGCTTTTTGCTCATAACATAATTCCTTTCTGAATCCTACCAATCGTGATCTAAAAGCTTGGTGGAGTAGATACCCAGATCAATACGGCATCGCGGCTGCCGGGATTTTCTATGTAATGCTTTTTGCCGGCTTTCAGGTAAAAGGATTCGCCGGCGTGCAGCACATGGCTTTTTCCACCATAATATATTTTGACGGTTCCCTTGATCAGGTAGCCGAACTCTTCACCGGAATGGGGCTGCATAATGTCGGAAGATCCACCTGCTTTCAAGGTTAATCTGACGGGTTCCATGGAATCTTTCTGGGCATTTGGAACAACCCATTCAATGATATTATGTTTGTCTTCATTCACCTTCGTGAAAAAGTCTTCATTTTTAAATACGATCTGTTCCGGTTCCTCATCGGTAAAAAATTCTGCCGGTGTTGTTCCGAGACACTGAATGATATCGAGCAGTGTTCCGATCGACGGTGTGTTCTGGTTGCGTTCCAGCTGGGAGATAAATCCCTTGGTAAGCTCCGAACGGTCGGCAAGTTCCTGCTGCGTCAGTCCATATTGAATACGAAGTTCTTTCATTCGTTTCCCAATATCCATACCGCATGCCTCCAATCCTGAAAAATACTGAATGGTTACAAAAAGTTTACTAATAATAAACAAACTATAAAACATTTTATATTCTATAAATAAAATGTCAATAGAGTTTCTGTAAATTTCTGAAAAAAATAGTTGCAATTTTTTTAAAATCCGATATAATAGTTTTCGTGACTGATTCGTCATGCCAATATGGCTCAGTTGGTAGAGCAACGCATTCGTAATGCGTGGGTCAGGGGTTCGAGTCCCCTTATTGGCTTTCTGAAACTCTAGTAAAATTAAGGCTTCCGAGATTTTAGGGGATCAATAGTAATCAGAACAAATGTTTGCACACAGGAAAGGAGATTCCTGTAAAAGTGCTACTAAGGATAAATCGACCATGAGTCGGTTTATTTTTTTGAAATTATGATACACAAAGATTACAAACAAATACACAAGAAGGTGCAAAATGACCAAAGAAATGTTGAAAGGTCTCATTGAATTGGTGTCGGAAGAAGATATAGAAACGCTTTACAATGTTGTTGTTAAGTTTATACCAGAAAATGTACCGCTTCCGGACGAAATAGAAGCTATAGAGAGGGCAGATAAGAGCATAGCAAAAAATGGAACAGTTCCCCATGATGCCGTTGACTGGGATTAAATGAATTTGAACTGCGATTTGAAACTCTCTTTTGGAGATTGCAAAACGGGCAAAGAATTTTGATGTTGTAAAAAGTTTTTTGATGTGTTATATTGAAAACAGAAAGGGAAGCCAAAGGAGCGGATACCCTCTAAGCAATGAGTTACTAACCTTTATATGAGGTCAGCCGTCACTACTGGGAATAGTGGCGGCTATTTTCTTTTGTCCTTGAAAATCTTATAGCACAGACTCACAAGGGCGCAAATGAATATTCCTGTCTGAATCAAATCAGAGTATGTAATATACATTGGCAACGCCCTCCTTTCTTGCGTCTGGAGGGTTGACCCCTCCGAAGTAGGAGGGTAAGCCGCCCGGCTCTTTGGTTTCCCTGTCGATATTATAACAATGTGCGACAAGTTTCGCAATCTTAATTTTAAGTAGAAGAGGGACGACTTGTAAGATGGTCGTCCCTTTTCCTATAACATACAATGAGATATTCCACGCATTTACTTCCGTAAAACCTCATATGCACATTCTGCCATCGCCTGATAGGCTTTGCTGCTCGGGTGCAGGTGATCGCCGCTGTCGAAGCCTTCCCGGAATGCGGATGGATTCTCGCTTCCACGCAGTGCCAGATCAAAGTCGATACATCCGTCGATTTCTTTCGCAGAACGGATCCACGCATTCAACTCATTGCGCAAATCATCGCGGAAGGTTGCGTAAGTGCGCCAGCCAAAGATCGGCAGCAGAGTGCCCATGTAGACTTTTAAATGTAATTTCTTCGCTTCCTCTATGTAATAGCGGTAACCGTCAATCAGTTCCTTTGCAGTCGGCAGGTCACTCATCGGGCGGAACGGATTTGTTTCAATGCCGATCGGATGGATAATGTCGTTAATTCCCTGCTGGATGATCACGGTATCAGCCCCGGTAGTCGGAATCTCATGTGGAAAGCGATTTGTCCCCTTTAACCCATAGGAATCATAGGTAATGCACTCATACTGGCGCAGTACACGGGAACCGCTGGTCGCACGTCTGATAAATGCCGTGTGGTTGTCCGGGTTTTGCCTTGCCAGAAGTGTGAGGTAGTCCGGCCATGCACCGGCGGTGATGGAGTCACCATAGCAGATGACTGTATGGTTTTCCTCAGCGGTCATCAGTTCGATATTGCTTAAAAAATAAAACCAGTTTGTGGTCTTGGTCGTGTCCATTGGAAGGGCATCGGCGTGTGTCTGGTCGCCGAGGGAGAAAAATCCTTTGGAAAGTGGTCCAGTCACAAGAACAGCGGACTGCATTAAGGTAAAATCAGCAAAATAAAGACTTACGGTGAGTGTCATTCCCTTTTTGACCGGAAATGAAACCGGGTCGCTGACTGCGGTCTGATGAGCTTCCATGGTCACGGACTCGTTTTTTGAAAAAGTGATGTCGCAGATCGTTTCCTTTTTGCATGGACAGGCGAGCGGCATTTTTTCATAAACAGGGGAAGTGGCTGCAGAAACAGTGGCTCTTGTGACAGTAACGGCCTCGCTTCCGCAGTAATTATCAAATGTAAAGCGGAGAGTGTCTCCGTCAAATGGAATGTATACAGGATAACGTAATGTAATGTATTTTGCGTAAGCTTCCGGGTGGTGTTCTGCGATGGATACGGCATTTCCCCACACGGAAACCCAGTTTTTATTGTTCATATTCATAACCATGCCTTTCTTATTTTCTGCCTCATTATATAGGAAAAAAAAGAATATTTCCACAATTACTTGTTCTTTTGAAATGGAATTGATATAATGAGGTCACGTTTATATTTAGCAATATTTTTGGAGGATTTTTAAATGGCAGAGAATGAGAATAAGCAGGAGAATGTTGTAGTGGAGGATTTCAAGCGCACGAATGCGAAGAAGTCCAAGAAGAAGTTCAGACACAGACAGCAGAATCCGGTACTTGCTTTTTATGAGGATAATAAACAGTATCTACTCCTTTTTGGAGTGATCGTGGTTGCTCTTGCAGCAATTCTGGTGAGCATTCTTGCACTTAAGATTCCGGTGGTTCCGGTGTGTCTCATCATTGTGTTAGAGGCAGGAATCGCGGTTTGTCTGCACGATGTTCCAATCTGGCTGCATGGTCTGGTTGTGCTGGTACAGATCATAGCCGGTGCAATCTGCGGAAAACTGATTTTTATGGTGTTATGCGCACTGGTTTATGTAGTTGGAATTTTATCTTTAAAATTTATCAGAGAGTAGAAAACAGAAGGCTGCTGCACAGTGGAAGCGATTTCCCGGCGGCAGTCTTTTTCTGAAAAAGGAATACACTATGCAGGAAAAAGAAAAAATCATAGTTTTCAGTTCCAGAGAGATCTGCTACCAGTCGAGCAGCTTTTTTGCAAACCAGATGGCAGATGCTTTTGAAAAACTGGGATTTGATGTGAGCGTCTGTGAATTTGATGAGCAGGATGATCTCGATGCTGTTTTTCAGCCACTTTATGGGAAAAAATACCGTCTGCTGTTAGATTTTAATTCCACGATCACAAGGATGGTGGAGGAGGACGGAATGCCGGTTTTAGATAAGATAGACGGCCCGTTTTTTGATTACATTCTGGATCATCCGTTGTTCCATTACAATTGTCTGAATGCCAATCTGAAAAATCTGAATGGGATTTTTTTGGATGAAGCGCAGGAGGCTTATGTAAAGCGGTATTATCCCAGGGTAAAGCAGACACTTACCATGCCGCTTGGGGCAGCAGAGGCAGTGACCGGAGGCAGAAAAAAGGAGACGGAGGAGATCCTTTTCATGGGAACCTATGATGACCCGGACAGCATTTATGAAATGGTCAGCCTCTCTCCGGAGCCTTTGAAAACGTATATGAAGGAACTGATCGACATGCGCGTGGAAGATCCGGTTCTTCCGATGGAGACGGGGTTCCGACAGCTTTTAAAGGCGCACGGTGAGGAATTACCGGATGATAAGTTTGCACTTTTTATGAATGCAATGTATCCGGTGGATGCATTTATCCGCGATTATTTCCGCAAGGCGGCGGTGGATGAACTGGTGAGAGCAAAAATCCCGGTGCGCTTAGTCGGCGAGGGCTGGGAAAAGTATGAAAGCTGCAACGAAACTTATGTGACGAGGGAAAAAGCGGTGGTGTTTGGACTGTCGTTTGAGAAAATTGCCCATGCGGATGTGCTGTTAAATGTGTCACCGTTTTTCAATCATGGGGCACATGACCGCATTTTTGCAGGTATGGCGAATCATTGCACTGTTCTGACAGATCAGAATCCGTATCTGAAACGGATTTTAAAAGACGGGGAGCAGGTCTGCATGTATTCGCTGAAAGATATCAGGACTTTGTCAGATTATGCAGCGGAACTTCTTACAAACCATGCGCTGTGCAGAGATATCCAGAACAATGCTTACGTGGAATTTAAACAAAAATATACATGGGAGGAGAAGGCAAAACAGCTTTTGGCTTGCACTTTAAGGTGAAATTCGCTAATATGAACAAAGTAAACTATCAAAAAATATTAGAACAGACTATTGAAAAAAACGAGCGGGAAAACCGTGTACCGACGCTGTTATTGCACAGTTGTTGTGCGCCGTGCAGTTCTTACTGCTTAGAATATCTTTCGAATTATTTTAAAATTACTGTTTTTTATTATAATCCGAATATTTATCCAGAGGAAGAATATGAAAAGCGGGTAAAAGAGCAGCAGAAGTTTATTGAAAAACTTCCGGTGAAATATCCGATCCACTTTGTGGAAGGCGCATATGAGAAAGAGCGTTTTTATGAGATGGCAAAAGGACTTGAGGACTGTCCGGAGGGCGGTGAACGCTGTTTCCTGTGTTATGAATTAAGACTGCGGGAGGCGGCAGAGCTTGCAAAGAAAATGCAGATGGATTATTTTACAACGACTTTATCCATCAGTCCGTTAAAAAATGCAGAAAAGCTCAATGAGATCGGAGATGCCCTGGCGGAAGAATACGGCATTGCATATTTAAATTCTGATTTTAAGAAGAAGAATGGATACAAGCGTTCTGTGGAATTATCCGAGCAGTATGGCATGTATCGGCAGTATTATTGCGGATGTGTTTTTTCAAAAAATCAGAGAGACAGGGAAATTGCCCTGAAGAATCAATAAGAGGACTATATAAAGGAGGAAAACACCATGGCACAGTTATGGGGAGGACGTTTTACGAAGGAGACGGATCAGCTTGTTTATAATTTTAATGCGTCCATTACATTTGATCAGAAGTTTTATAAGCAGGATATTGAAGGCAGTATTGCGCATGTGACAATGCTCGCAAAACAGGGCATTCTGACAGAGCAGGAGAGAGACGATATTGTCCGCACATTAAAAGAGATACGCGATGAAGTGGAGAGCGGCAAGCTTGAAATCACTTCAGAATACGAGGATATCCACAGTTTTGTGGAGGCAAATCTGATTGACCGTCTCGGAGATACCGGAAAGAAACTGCCGGAAGAAGCCGTAACGATCAGGTTGCACTTGATATGAGATTGTATACAAGAGACGAACTGTTACATACGGATGATCTTTTAAAAGAATTATTAGAGACAATCCTTAAGATCATGGAGGCAAATACCGAGACGATCATGCCGGGATTTACCCATCTGCAGAAGGCTCAGCCGATCACACTGGCGCACCATATGGGAGCTTATTTTGAGATGTTCAAGCGCGATCGTCTGAGACTGCACGATATTTATGAGAGAATGAATTACTGTCCGCTCGGTTCCGGTGCATTAGCAGGAACAACCTATCCTTTGGACCGTGAATATACTGCAGAACTGTTAGGCTTTTATGGACCGACATTAAACAGTATGGATGGTGTGTCTGACCGTGATTATCTGATCGAATTTTTATCTGCATGCGCAACCATCATGATGCATCTGAGCAGATTTTCCGAGGAGATCATTATCTGGAACTCCAATGAATATCAGTTTGTCGAGATTGACGATGCTTACAGTACCGGAAGCAGTATTATGCCTCAGAAGAAGAACCCGGATATCGCAGAGCTTGTGCGCGGCAAGACCGGACGTGTTTATGGCGCTTTAATGTCATTACTTACCACGATGAAGGGAATCCCGCTTGCCTACAACAAGGACATGCAGGAGGACAAAGAACTGTCTTTTGATGCCATGGATACCGTCAAAGGCTGTATTGCGTTATTTACCGGAATGCTCGCAACCATGAAGTTTAATAAGGGTAAAATGCGTCTGTCCGCAAACAACGGATTTACCAATGCAACCGATGCAGCAGATTATCTGGTAAAACATGGTGTTCCATTCCGTGATGCGCACGGCATTATCGGAAAAATCGTTCTCTACTGTATTGAACGCGGAATTGCGATCGACGATATGAGTTTAGACGAGTTAAAGGCTATCTGTCCGGTATTTGAGGAAGATATATACGAGGAGATTTCCATGGAGACATGCGTGAATAACCGATTGACGATCGGGGCGCCGGGAAAGGCAGCCATGGAGAAAGTGATCGAGGCAGAAAAGGCATATCTTGCAGAGGATTGGAAAAAGGAAACTTTAACACGGTAAAACGTTATTGTAAAAAATGCACAAAGAATACCCGGAAAGATGACATTTTTTTACAAAATAGACCATTGCTTTTTTGAGAAAAATAGCATAATATATTCACTATAACGACATCTGTTCGTGATAGACGGACAAACAATAGGACGTACGATCCGCGGATATTCGATTGTCATGAATGAAAAGAGCCAGGGTAACAGGGGACGGTTCTTCGAACGAACAGGGAAAGACGAGGAGATTAGGCAATGAGTGAGAAGTTAAAAGTAGGTATTCTTGGTGGAACAGGTATGGTAGGACAGAGATTTATCTCTCTGTTGGAGAATCATCCATGGTTTGAGGTGACAACGATTGCAGCCAGCCCAAGAAGTGCCGGTAAGACATATGAAGAGGCAGTTGGTGATCGTTGGAAAATGGATACTCCAATGCCGGAAGCAGTAAAAAAGATTGTTGTCATGAACGTCAACGAAGTAGAAAAAGTTGCGGCAGAAGTAGATTTTGTTTTCTCAGCAGTAGACATGACAAAAGAAGAGATAAAAAAGATCGAGGAAGAATACGCTAAGACAGAGACACCGGTTGTATCCAACAACAGTGCACACAGATGGACACCGGATGTGCCGATGGTCGTACCGGAGATCAATCCGGAACATATGGAAGTGATCAGATATCAGAGAGAAAGACTTGGCACAAAGCGCGGTTTCGTTGCTGTAAAACCAAACTGCTCCATCCAGTCTTATGCACCTGTTCTCACCGCATGGAAAGAGTTTGAGCCATACGAAGTAGTGGCAACGACTTATCAGGCAATTTCCGGAGCAGGAAAAACGTTCAAAGACTGGCCGGAAATGGTTGGAAATATCATTCCATACATCGGTGGTGAGGAAGAAAAATCCGAGAAAGAGCCGCTTCGGATCTGGGGACACATTGATGATGAGAAGAAAGAGATTGTTCCGGCAGCATCTCCGGTTATCACATGCCAGTGTATCCGTGTTCCGGTATTAAATGGACATACCGCAGCCGTATTTGTAAAATTCAAAAAGAAACCAACCAAAAAACAGTTGATCGAAGCATTGAGAAACTACAGTGGAGTTCCACAGGAATTAAATCTTCCAAGTGCTCCAAAGCAGTTCATCCAGTATTTAGAGGAGGACAACAGACCACAGATTTCCTTGGATGTCAACTTCGAGAACGGTATGGGAATCTCTGTCGGACGTCTGAGAGAGGACACCGTTTATGACTGGAAGTTTGTCGGTTTATCCCACAATACCGTCAGAGGTGCAGCAGGTGGTGCAGTGCTCTGCGCAGAGCTGTTAAAAGCACAGGGTTACATCACAAAGAAATAAGAAAGAACATCATAGCGATTTAAAAAGTCCGTATCACAGATGTGTGGACTGTAAAGAAATGACCGGAACAGTAAAATGCTGTTCCGGTCATTTCTTATGTATCTTTTTATATGGCAAGAACCGGGTTGTCGTAAAAGTTAAAAAATGATATAATTTTTACTATATTGAGGGTAACGAACAAACAGATAGAAATGGGAGGTTTCTTATGGTAGCGAAGACATCCATTTTAAAAGAGCTTGAGACAATTTATGGGAAGAGTGGAAATCAGCTCTATGTGTTGTATGGACGGACAGATTCTGAGAAAGAACAGTTATTGAAGGCGTTTCTTTCAAATAAGAAGTACTTTTATTATCGCAGCAGACAGGCATCGGAACAGGAACAGAGAAATCAGATGGAGGTAGAAATCCGGCAGAAGTTTTCGACGAATATTACAAAGCACAGCTATGACGAATTTTTTAACCGGATCAAAAGTGGAGATGCGTCAAAACTTGTGGTTGTGATTGATGAATTTCAATTGATTGCAAAAAAAGATGCCTCTTTTATGGAGAGCATTGAAAAATTAAGAATGAAACGTCTTTATCCGGGACCGGTGTTGATCCTTTTGTGCAGTTCTTCGGTTGCATGGGTGGAACAGGAGATGCCAGCGGCACTCGGTGGGCAGAGCAAAAGAATCGATGGAAAGATTAAGATTAATCCTTTGAATTTCTTAGAGGTGGTACGTGCATTTCCACAGTATCAGGTCAGTGACTGTATCAGAACTTACGGTGTTATCGGCGGCGTTGCAGGCTATATCAACCACTGGGATCAGCGCGTGGATCTGAAAACCAATATATGCAGAAATATTTTAAACCGGAATGGTTATATGCACCGGGCGGCAGAGCAGCTGATCGCGGCAGAACTGCGGGAACTGTCTGTGTATGAGACGATTCTTTATTATATTGCAAGCGGTTATGATAAGTTAAATGAACTTCATTTAAAAACCGGCTATTCGCGCGCAAAGATCAGTGTGTACATGAAGAATCTCGGAACCTTCCATATTGTGGAAAAGGAGACCTCTTTTGAGACAGGTGGATGGGAAAACACGAAAAAAGGTGTCTATCGTATTAAGGATAATTATGTGAATTTCTGGTTCCGTTTTGTGTATCCACATCTTTCCGAACTTTATATGATGAGTCCGGAACAGTTCTACGATGCGTATATCACATCGGGAATCGACGAATATCTGGAACGCTATTTCAAGGAAGTATGCATGGAATATGTAGGACTTTTGAATCTGATTGGAAAACTGCCAATGAAGATCAGTAAGATGGGAACATGGATTGGAAAAGAAGGAAATATCGACATTATTGCACAGAACTCTGTGCGGGAGAATATTGTCGGATACTGTAACTGGAATCAGCCGGAATTTACCATGGAGATGAAAGAAGAATTGTTAAAGAGTATGAAGCAGGCAAAAATTGATGCAAAGTATTTCTTTCTGTTTTCGGCAAAAGGTTTTTCAGAAGAGATCAGACAGCTTGCAGAAGAGGATACCAGATATATTCTGGTCGATATGAATGAATTATAAAACTTCTTATTTATGAAAGAAGTAAGAATTACAGAAGTTGGAGGAATTTTTTTGGCAAAGTCATTAATTATAACGGAGAAACCAAGTGTTGCGCAGGAGTTCGCACGGATTCTTGGTGTATCAGGCAGAAATGACGGATACATAGAAAATAGTGATTACGTCATTACCTGGTGTGTCGGTCATCTTGTCGAGATGGTCTACCCGGAGGTATATGATGAGAAGTATAAAAAATGGAAGTTAGAGGATCTTCCTTTCCTTCCAAAAGAGTACAAATATGATGTGATCCCGGCGGTCAGCAAACAGTATGATGTAGTACATAAAATGCTGCACCGCGAAGATATTGATACTGTCTACTGGGCAGGCGATGCCGGAAAAGAAGGACAGACCATTGAGGAAAACATCCGTATGTACGGCGGTGTCCGCGAGGGGATGAAAGAGCTGCGCGTCTGGATCGATTCCCAGACAGAGGAGGAAATCAAGCGGGGTATCCGCGAAGCAAAGCCGATGTCGGATTATGCAAACCTCGGAAAATCCGGCATTATGAGGACCATTGAGGATTACGCGATGGGAATCAATTTTTCCCGTGCAATGTCTGTGAAATATGGAAATCTTTTAAATGATGCGGCAGGGACGAGAAACTATACTGCAATTGCAGTCGGACGTGTCATGACCTGCGTGCTCGGTATGGTCGTGATAAGAGAGCGTGAGATCCGCAATTTTGTGGAAACACCATTTTACCGTGTAGTCGGAAGTTTCACGGATGCGAACATCGAGGCGGAGTGGAAAGTGGTAGAAGGTTCTAAATACTTTGAATCTCCATTATTGTATAAGGAAAACGGATTTAAAAAGCAGGAGTCTGCGGAAAACTTAATACAGGAACTTTCCGGGAAAACAGCGGTTGTGGAATCTATTGAGCGTGGAACTTCCAGAAAGAAAGCACCGCTTCTTTTTAACCTCGCAGAACTGCAGGCGGAGTGTTCGAAGCGCTTTAAAATCAGTCCGGATGAGACATTGCAGGTGGCACAGGATCTCTATGAGAAAAAACTGACTACTTATCCAAGAACGGATGCGCGTGTTCTCTCAACGGCAGTGGCAAAAGAAATCGGAAAAAATATCAGCAGACTGAAAGGCTATGAGCCGGTGCAGGGGTATGTGGAGCGTATCATGAAGGAAGGACTTCATTACAACATTGCGAAGACCCAGTATACGGATGACTCGAAAATTACCGATCACTATGCGATTATTCCGACCGGACAGCTCACAGAGCTGCGTTCTTTAAATGAACTGCAGAGAAGTGTGTATGATCTGATCGTCCGCCGTTTCTTAAGTATTTTTTATCCGGCAGCAGAATATCAGACGGTAAAACTTGTGGTGGCCGTCGGAGAGGAAAAACTTTTTGCCGGTGCAAAAGCATTAAAGGCGCCGGGATTTTTAGAGATTGCAGGAAGAAAACAGGAAGAAGAAAAAGAAGGCAGCAACAAAGAGGATAATGAGGAGACGGATAGTCCGGGGCTTCTGGAACTGGCAGATCAGTTGACTAAGGGGCAGGAACTGCCGGTCAATGGTTATTCTCTAAAAGAGGGAAGCACGAAGCCACCGAAACGCTACACTTCCGGTTCGATGGTGCTTGCGATGGAAAATGCCGGACAGCTGATCGAGGATGAAGAACTGCGTGCACAGATCAAAGGCTCCGGAATCGGAACTTCTGCCACCCGCGCAGAGATCATCAAAAAACTGGTGCGCATCGGTTACCTGCACTTGAATAAAAAATCACAGATTCTGTCGCCGGAGGTGTTGGGCGAGATGGTTTATGAAGTCGTAAATATGACCGTCCCGGCACTTTTGAATCCGAAAATGACTGCTTCGTGGGAAAAAGGACTTGACGGTATCACGCGCGGAACGGTGATCATGGAAGATTACCGGGAGAAACTTGAGGATTTTATCCGAAAAGAGACATTAAACATGGTGGAACGGAATCTGACGTCACAGCTTGTGGCACAGATCCAGCCGTTGACCGGAAAGGGCGCAAGAGGCATTGCGGCAAAGAAAAAGCTTGGCATTGCCTGTCCGGTCTGTGGCGCGGAGCTTGTAACGACACCGTTTGGCTATGGGTGCAGCAATTATAAAAAAGACAGCACTGGCTGTGGCTTCTCCATCGGAACGATTGCAGGGCGTGATCTTTCGGAGGAGGAGTTCCGGGATTTGATTACAAAAGGAAGAACGGATGTTCTGGATGGTTTTGTCTCCAAATCGAAGAAGAAATTCCCGGCAGCACTCGTTTTACAGAAGGATGAGGAGGGAAAAATCAATATCAGTTTTGATTTTTCGGCAAATGAACCACAGGTGGTGGAAGGAATCAAATGCCCGTCCTGCGGCGGTGACATTGTGACGACAGCCTACGGGTTCCGGTGTATCCATTATGACCGGGAGAAAGAGGACAGTTGTGATTTCTCTGTCGGAAAAATTGCAGAGAAAAGTCTGAATGTGTCACAGCTCACAGAACTCGTTACGAATGGAAGAACCGGAACAATCCGCGGCTTTAAATCAAAAAATGGAAAGAGATTTGACGCCTGTCTCTGTCTGGAAAAAGATGAAAACGGTAAAGCGGTTATAAAATTTGATTTTGAACATGTGGAAGCAAAAAAAGTAAAAGATGTTGTCTGTCCGCTCTGTGGAGGTGAGATCGTCCAGACACCGTTTGGGTTTGGATGCGCAAACTATTCCAAAGAGAATCCGGAAAGCTGCCGTTTCTCCATTGGAAAAATGGCAGAGAAATCACTGACAGAATCACAGGTCAGAGAACTTTTGACGAACGGAAGAACCGGGACAATCCGCGGTTTCAAGTCGAAAACCGGGAAAAAATTCGATGCACGCGTGGCGTTGAATCGAGATGAAGCCGGAAAAGTGACCGGGTTAAAATTCGATTTCACGGATTTAGAGCCGGTAAAAGTGAAGGATGTTGTCTGTCCGCTCTGCGGCGGTGAGATCATCCAGACACCGTTTGGGTTTGGATGCGCCAATTACTCCAAAGATAACCCGGAGAGCTGCAAATTTGCAATCGGAACAATCGCGGGTGTGAAGTTAAAAGAGGCGCAGGTGAAAGAATTGCTGCTCCGCGGCAAAACGGAAGTCATCAAAGGTTTTATCGCAAAGACAGGCATGATGTTTGATGCACCGTTAAAACTCACGCCGGAAGGTCAGGTGACGTTTGATTTCCCGGAGAAACCAAAGCCTGTAGACACGACTTTAAAATGCCCGAAATGTGGACAGTATATGAAAAAATCCCAGTGGTATTATGAGTGTGAATGTGGATTTAAAGTGGCGCATACGGTGGCAAAGGTGGAGTTAGAGGAAGCCATTATGCAGGAACTTTTTGAGACCGGAAAGACGAAGAAAAAAATAACCGGATTTACGTCAAAAGCGGGGAATGTGTTTGATACCTGCCTGAAATTTGAGGACGACAGGATCAGTTTTGATTTTGATAATCCGGGAGAAAACGTGGTGTTGGAAAATGCAAAGCCAGCTGAAAGCGCACAGAATCAGGAAAAACAAACTATGTTTGAAGCGTAAATAAAATGTAAAAAAATTGACAAAATTTATTGATTTTTGTCGGGTACAGGGTTATGCTTATATACAGTGGTACGGTACATTGAGATATGTGCGTACAAAAATAAATTCAAAGGAGAAATGAAGATGAAAAAAGGTCATGAATTGAAAATTCGTGAGAGATTGTCTAAGAGTTACTTACAGGTTATTTTTATTGCAAGTATCTCTGCAATCGTTGGCATTATTGCATTGCTGGTTATGACAAGAATGTATAATAATGCGCTGAACAATTATGGATTCTCTCAGGGAGATATTGGGAAGGCGATGACAGCATTCTCAGGTGCGCGCAGCGAGGTTCGTGCGGCAGTGGGATATATGGATGAAGATATTATCAGTGATGCCAAGGATACGTATTATACGAGAAAAGATTCATTCCAGCAGTATCTTGACGACATTGAAAGCAGCATGGTGACACAGGCTGGAAAAGATGCTTATAATCAGATTGTCAAAGATCTTGACGGATATTGGGATCTTTCAGATCAACTGATCGAGGAGGGTTCAACCACAGATCAGGAAATCAGTAAAAAAGTCCAGAGACGTGAAGCAGACGAACTTGGACCTGCATATCAGGTAGTTTACAATGATCTGAAGAATCTGATGAACATCTATGTCCAGAAGGGGGATCAGATAGAATCAGTTTTGGCAGTGATGGAGATTATTGCTGTGATCATTATGATCGCAGTGATCATTCTTTCCATTTTGAGTGGCAGAAGATATGGAAACCAGATCGCAGATGGAATTTCAAAGCCATTACAGCAGATTTCAGAACGTCTGAAAACATTTGCGGAAGGAGATCTTGACAGTGAGTTCCCGGAGCATGATGCGAAAGACGAGGTTGCAGAAATGATCGAAACGGCAAGAAAGATGGCAGATAACCTGAATGTGATCATCTCTGACAGCGGAAAACTCTTAAATGAGATGGCAGATGGTAATTTTGCTGTCGCAACAGAACATGAAGAAAGATACACCGGAAAATTCAATGATCTTCTTGTCGGAATACGCAACATGAACCGTAAGATTGATGAATCTCTCCGTCAGGTAGAGGAGACAGCAGAACAGGTATCCTTAGGTTCCGGCAATATGGCAGAGGCTGCACAGTCCCTGGCAGAAGGTGCTACGGAACAGGCCGGAGCAGTCGAAGAACTTCAGGCGACCATTGCTGATATCACCGCCAATGTAGAACACACAGCAGAGAATCTTCAAAAGTCTCATGCTGATGCAAGAAAATATGCAGATGATGCGGATCACAGCCGTGAGCAGATGCACGCAATGGTGGAGGCTATGCAGCGTATCAGCGAGTCTTCCATGAAGATTGAGAATATCATTTCCGAACTGGAGGATATCGCAAGCCAGACAAACCTGTTATCTTTGAATGCTTCCATCGAGGCAGCACGTGCAGGTGAGGCAGGAAAGGGATTTGCAGTTGTTGCTGACCAGATCCGTAAACTTGCAGAACAGAGTGCGGCTTCGGCAGTTTCCACAAGAGAACTGATCGAGGGTTCTATCCATGATGTAGAAGAAGGAAATAAAGCGGTTGCTTTGGTTTCAGAGACATTAGACGAAGTTATCAAAGGAATTAATGATATCGCAGATACATCCAAGTCCTTAAGTGAGAACTCACAGTCTCAGGCAACGGCTATGGAGCAGGCAGAGCAGGGAGTCAACCAGATTTCCGAAGTTGTTCAGTCCAACTCCGCTATGGCACAGGAAACTTCTGCTACCAGTGAAGAATTGTCAGCACAGGCTGAAACACTTGATAACCTTGTAAGACAGTTCACATTAAGAGAACAGAAATAATAAAGAACGATAAGTTACTGGAACGAGGTATGTGTGAACAGTAAGAATGAGAGAGAGTCACAGCAAAGTCTGTGGCTCTTTTTTCTTGAATAATCAGTTTTATGTGTTTATAATGAAAAGGCGCAGGCAATCATGAAGTGTTGGAAGAATAAAGATACGGAATGATGAATGTGTGAAATATTTATGGAAGTTTTCAGACAGGAAGGAAGAAAAAATGGAAAACGCAAAAATCAGTAATTTGTATGATCTGAATGAGACAATTGCGAAAGAATATTTAGAGCAGTTTACTTATCCGTGGGAAGCATTAAAAGGAATCAGTGAATTTATCAAAAAATTAGGACCGACATTAGATCCTGAAAAGTTTGAAAAACGCGGCGAAGATATCTGGGTTGCCAAAAGTGCAAAGGTTGCACCGACTGCCTGCTTAAATGGACCGCTCATCATTGATGAGGAGGCAGAGATACGCCATTGTGCATTTGTAAGAGGAAGTGCCATTGTCGGAAAAGGTTCTGTTGTCGGAAACTCTACCGAGTTGAAAAACGATATTATTTTCAATTCTGTACAGGTGCCACACTATAATTATGTAGGAGATTCTATTCTGGGATACAAATCCCATATGGGTGCAGGTTCTATTACCTCAAATGTGAAATCAGACAAGACACTTGTAGTAGTAAAGGATAAGACAACCGGGGAAGAAATCGAGACAGGCTTGAAGAAGTTTGGTGCAATGTTAGGTGATTTTGTGGAAGTAGGATGTAATTCCGTGCTGAATCCGGGGACTGTGATCGGAAGCCACAGCAATGTTTATCCGCTGTCCATGGTGCGTGGTGTTGTTCCGGCAAACTCTATTTACAAAAATAAAAATGAAATTGTAGAAAAGCAGTAAAAATTCCGAAATGATATATTGCTTGTGGTATGTTTTTCCTTTTTACAAAAAAGTACATAAATTTTATGGTTTCTACTTGTGAAAATGAAAAAAATGTGCGAAAATGTTTGAAGTATGTTAAGCATCTGACAATGTTTAGCAGATGACATATCTATTTATATGTGAAAGGAGACTTAAAATGATTTACACTAAGGAAGTCGAAAACATGTGCCCGGTAGCAAAAGGCGCAAAACATGAACCAGCTCCAATTCCAGAAGAAGGAAAATGGGTTCACTCTAAAAAAATTGAAGATATCTCAGGATTTACACACGGTGTAGGCTGGTGTGCACCACAGCAGGGTGCCTGTAAGCTTTCATTAAATGTAAAGAATGGTATCATTGAGGAAGCTTTAGTTGAGACGATCGGATGTTCCGGTATGACTCACTCTGCAGCTATGGCAGCAGAAGTTTTACAGGGAAAAACAATCCTTGAAGCTTTAAATACAGACTTAGTTTGTGATGCTATCAACACAGCTATGAGAGAATTATTCTTACAGATCGTTTACGGACGTACACAGAGTGCATTCTCTGATGACGGATTAGCAATCGGTGCTGGTCTTGAAGACTTAGGAAAAGGACTTCGTTCCCAGGTTGGTACAATGTACGCAACAAAAGAAAAAGGTGTTCGTTACCTTGAGATGGCAGAAGGCTATGTAACAGGTATCGCCCTTGACGAGAACAATGAAGTTATCGGATATCAGTTCGTTTCTCTTGGAAAAATGACTGACTTCATCAAAA
>OAWP01000444.1_pt1 | contig 35991 bp, 34 predicted proteins | sample 1517081 | NCBI WGS metagenome assembly OAWP01 (sample SAMEA2580167, study PRJEB22360) | human gut metagenome | biome: human gut; feature: human-associated habitat; material: faeces | place: Denmark | collected 2008/2010 | reverse complement strand
AAAGAGAAAACGCACGCTGCCGAAATCATGACAGAGGAATGTCAAGATAAGCTAAGGCAGGCAGAACAGGAACGGGACTATGCACTCTCTCATCAGAAAAAAGTAGAGATACCGGTTGAAAAGCCGGTACTCTATCAAAAGTGTGGGAACTGTAATCTGACAGCTTATCTGAAAGCCAAGGAAAAGTATGATACGCAGAGAGAAAAACTGGCAGGCAGATATAAAACAAAAACAGCCATGTATGAAGCATTGATGTTTCTGCTGATATGGTATTCCGTATCAACTACTCTTTTTCAGATGATACGGTCAAAAATATTTATTTCTGATTGCGTGGTATTCTTTGATACAATCGCCACTTTTATACAGAACATTGCAGGATTGACTATACTGGCAGGGAAGAATGTGGCACAGGTTAGCAATGGAATATCCAATCCTGTCGTTGCCGGAATTATATACTGGATGATAAGAATACTGATTTCCGGTGGATGTCTGGTGGGTGTGGGAATACTTTTGGCATTCATCGAAATAAAGATTGCAGGGCTATATAAGAAATACTGTTGGGATATGATTACCATAATGGTGATACTCGTAAGTATGGCAATAGCAATCTATTTCGCAGATTGGATAAGGACAATATTACCAGTCAATCTACTGTTTCTATTGTTATTGGTACAGGTAATATATGTCGTGATAAGATGGTATGTGAAAGGCTGGCGGGAAACAAGGGGATATTACTAAAACATACTATACCATGCCTAAAACTGTTAAACAATAAATCGGCATAATTGGTCATTTCATGATGCAAGATAAAAAGACTGATTATGTCGATATACAGATTCTGTGAATGAATGAAAGTGGATAACTTGTTTTGTCCGAGCAAGGGAACTATAATGTTTTGGTAGAAGTAAAAAAGACAACCATTTGGTTGAGAAAAAAAGATGCAGAAAAACCTATTGACGGAAGAATAAAAAATCAAGGAGTAATCATGATAGAAAACAAGATAATATTGATTGAAGATGATAAAGAAATAAGAGGAATGATAAACGATTATTTATCAGGAGAATTTGAAGTGACAGCTTTTAATGATGGTATGTCAGCTATCCAGAAAATTACAAGCTATGATGAATATGCGCTCGCGCTTATTGATCTTATGTTACCGGACATAAGCGGGATGGAGATTATTAAGATAATTCGTAAAGTCAGCAAGATACCAATTATTATTATTACTGCTAAAGACAATGATATAGACAAATCATTAGGATTGAATTTGGGTGCTGATGATTATGTGGTAAAACCTTTTTCACTCATTGAGCTTACTGCTAGAATAAAGGCTAACATCAGACGAGCAAGAACCTACCAGGCGTTACCGAATAATTCAATTATCAAAATTAAAGATATAGAAATCGACCCTCATAGTCACATGGTTCAGCGCAAAGGAGTAACCATAGATTTAACGCCAATTGAATTTCAAATTTTATACATTTTAGCAAGCCATCCGGGGCAGGCTTATTCAAAGGAAAGGCTATATGAACTGATTTGGAAAGAACCATATTTTGGAAATGAAAATGTGTTGAATACACACATCAATCGTCTTCGCTTGAAATTGAAGAGCAATGCAGAAGACAGTACAGCCTATGTTAAAACTTTATGGGGCATTGGATATAAGATGGAGGAGAAATAGATGATGATTTTATTTGTGGTTCTTTCATTTGTTATGGTTTTTATATTGATCTGGCAACAGATACAGCATAAAAAATTAGTACGAGAAATTGATTATATTACAAGTAGGCTTGATACTATTTCTGTCATTTCTGAAAATGGCTTTGTACTTATACCTACAGATAATGATAGTATCAAGAAATTAAGCGCTGCACTTAATAAGCTGCTTCAGGATTTTTATACAAAAAAGTCACAATTTGAGCAGAGTAAACAGGCAATGGCGAAAGTCCTTACAAACATCTCTCACGACATCCGAACTCCACTCACTGTTCTAAAAGGAAATAGTGAAATGCTTTCCAATATAACAAACACTTACTCTGCATCTGAAAATGTTCATGCTATGGCTGTTAAAATAGACCAAAAGGCTGATGATTTAATCTCAACAATTAACGACTATTTTACAATGTCTAAAATAACTTCTGGAGATTTTTCTATTAAAATGAAAAAGGAAAATATATCAAGGATTTGCCAAGATACAATTTTGGACTACTATGACCTTCTTGAACAGAAACAATTTGAAGTCAATATTCAGATACCGGATACACCGATTTTTGCCTATACAGATAACGAGGCGTTACAACGCATTTTAAAAAATCTGATAGACAATGCCATCCGACATGGTGGTGATGGTAAGTATATTTCTTTAAGGCTCACCACATCAAATGGAAAAAACATTATTGAAATAGAAGATCGAGGAGATGGGATATCACCACAGCAGCAAAAACAGATCTTTGAAAGGAATTATACAACAGCCCGAAAAACTTCCGGCAGTGGTTTGGGGCTTTCAATTTCAAAATGTCTTGCTGAACAAATTGGGGCAGACTTAGAAGTTTATAGTGTACAAAATGAGCAAACTATTTTCTCAATCATCTTGAAAAAGTTAGAAAATCGTTAGATTTATGACAGAGAAAAGAGAAGTCCATTTTGTATAATGGCAGCTATAAAGGAGGCACACAAAATGGATTATATTATGGAAACCGTAGGTTTGCGAAAAGCCTACAAAGATAATATTGTTGTAGACGATGTAAATATGCATATATCTAAAGGGGCAATATATGGCTTTGTTGGTCCAAACGGCGCAGGAAAAAGCACGGTTATGAAAATGATTTTGAGTCTTATCCAGCCAGATGCTGGAGAGGTTCAGCTTTTAGGCGAAAAAGTTACCAGTCACAGTTATGAAATATTCAAAAAGGTTGGTTCTATTATTGAGAATCCATACTTTTACGATAAAATGACTGCCAGACAAAACTTAGAGCTGCACTGTGAGTATATGGGATTTCCCAACAAGGAACGAATCGATGAGGTTTTGCATTTGGTGGACTTGCAGAATGTCGAGAAAAAACAAGTTTGTCATTACTCGTTGGGTATGAAACAACGACTTGCTATTGCAAGAGCTATTCTGGCAAAGCCAGAATTTTTGATTTTAGACGAACCGATCAATGCTTTAGACCCTGAGGGTATTCGTGAAATGCGAACCCTTTTTCAACGGCTAAATCAAGAAGATGGAACAACTATTTTTATATCCAGCCACATTCTATCCGAAGTGGATCTTCTTGCTGATACGATTGGAATTATTCAACACGGAAAACTCTTAACAGAATTACCTATCGAAGAAATCCATAAGCATCAAACAGATTATATCAGCTTGCAGGTTGACGATGTGACTCGTGTTGCTGCACTGCTTGAAAACATGAGAATCACGAATTTTAGTGTATTAGATAAAGAATTTATCCACATTTATGATTCTGATATTTCAGGTAAAGCTCTGTCAAAAGCAATCATTGAGAACGGGATTGGTTTGGAGAGCATGGGACGCAAGCAAGACACACTGGAAGATTTCTTTTTCCAGCTTACAGAGGAGGAAAAATGAGATGACACATTTGATCAAACTGGAACTGAAAAAATTTGGTATTGCACAAAATATTATCTTTATGTTTGCCGCAATTCTTTTCAGCATCCTTTTCATTACAATATCTTTATGGGATAGCATGACAGACCCCAAACAGGTCAAAGACACATTTGAAAGCACATACCTTGTCATTGGCTTATTGATGTCATTCATTTTTCTTGTGTACTCGTCGGTCTTAACGGCAAAGCTGGTTATTGGAGAATATAATCATCGAACAATTACGATTATGTTTTCTTATCCTTTAAACAGAATAAAATTGATTGCCAGCAAATTAACTATAATCATGGTTTATACAGCGATTTCAATGACGATTGGATATATCTGTTGTAGCAGTTATATTATATTTGCGGATAAATCCTTTAATATGCTGGAGGGAACATTTCAACCATCAATGCTCCGAACATGGATACCAATGGCAATAACCACTGTGATTATATGTATGGTGCTGTCTCTGTGGTCATTTATTATTGGCATGATCAGAAAATCTGTTCCTGCAACAATCGTTACATCTTTGATTGTTATTGTGTTACGGCAAGTTATTATCACCAAAAACACAACCAATCAGGAGTCCATAATGCAAGTTATCTTAGTTGCTATTGTTACCGTCATTGCTACACTACTTATCTTTAAAAGAAAAGTGCCTGAACTATATTGATTATATTTCTATTTTTACAAATGGTAAAAGAAAAAGCCGTCGCAAAGCAGATTCAATTTCATGTATTTATATAACGGCGGCTTTGATTTTTAAAGTCAATGTTTTTAGTGATTACACAAACAGATGACAACTTACATGTATGTGGTAGCTGACGTAAGTTTGGATTATTTTAAAAGATTTCCAATGAATCTTCCGCATCTACCCACATCTGCATATTCCCATCCAGATATAATCGTACATATTCAAGCGGTTCACCAATTGCAAGTGCATTTAATGCACAATCTGAGCCAGGCGTAGTTTTTAAATTCTTTTCTGCTTCCCAACAGTCAATGCGGAGCATATAGCTCGCAGAGGTATAAACATCAACACTATTACGTTGTGGATTGTATTCTGCAAATATTGTTCTCATTGTATCAAATCTCCTTATCATTCAATCAATCATTTCTTACAAAAATCAGAAGCGTTTCAATCAGTTCACCATGTCATTTTCATTTTGTGCTATAATGTGTTATCAGTTTTTTTGCCCTTGTATTTGCCCTTATCAGAGTTCGTAAACACTGGTGGGACGATATAACACAAGGGAAACAATAAGGGAAAGCTCACCTGCGCCAAACTTAGTGTTTTCAAAGGCTTGAGAGATATTTGATAATAAAATATAACAATTATTAAATCCCTTGGAATACATGAAATCTCAATTCAAGTTTATAGATTACATCTTATAAATCACCTGTAAATCACCAACTTTAAACTATATATAATAACTTTGATACAAAGAAACAGAGCAAGTACTTGAGTAATAAAACTTAAATACCTGCTCTTATTTTATTTATAGGAGGTTGTCAATGTTATTGGTAATGGATGAGGATTACTTTACCGGGGTTCGAACCCGGTGGGCTTATTTATTCTTTATTAATTTTTAAAATAGGTTTATGATAGAGTTAATTTAAACACAGAGGAGGTATGAATTGGTTATCACAATCACAGCGATATTGATAGCTGTACTTATTATCATCATTGTAACTAATATTGGTAATAATAGCAGCAGTAATAATAAAAAGCCACCTACTTATGAACCGTGGGTGATTGAAGCACCTGAAAAGCGGGCTGGTCGTCGGGGAGAACGTATAGCGACAGAAGTTATTAAGGGAGTACTTCGTGAAGGAGATTATTTATTCACCAATATTTCGGTATCGTACGATGGAAAGCGCACAGAACTTGATGATGTTGTTGTAAATAAATATGGTGTGTTTATTTTTGAAGTTAAGAATTACAAGGGTCAACTTTATGGCAATGAGGATGATTATAATTGGGAAAAATATAAAGATGACGGATATGGAAATACATTTGTGAAAGAAGTCAAAAATCCTGTTAAGCAGGTAAAAAGGCAGATTTATATCCTTGCGAAATATCTGGAGGGCTATAATGTGTGGGTTGAAGGATATGTTATTTTAATCAGAAGTAACAGTCCAGTTCAAAGTACATATATTTTGCAGAGTGTCGAAGATATCGACAGGGCAATTCATACATTTAAACGAAATCATCTGAGTAGGGACACGGTTGAATCAATTAAGAAGATGCTTGTATAATCATGGTAGATTATAATTATTAAAAATAAGAGCAAGTACAAAGGTATCAAACCTTAAGTACCTGCTCTTATTTTTTGTCCGATAATCCTAGAAGATAATCACTAGACACATGATAGAGCCTGCATAATGAAATCAGATGCCGTATAGGCAATTCATTGGCACCTCGTTCATAGCGTGCATACATTGTTTGGGATGTACCAAGTATGTGTGCAACATACTCCTGTGTGTAGTCAGAATCTTCTCTAAGATCTTTAATTCTGCGAATGTAATCCAATAAGATATCCTCCGATTGAATAATTTCTTTGTTAATTATACTAAGTAAAAATCTTTACTATTGATTTTAGTAAATATGTGTACTAAAATAAATGCAGTTACATATCGTAAAAATTTAATATGAGGAGGAACTATATATGAGTGAAAAGCGATTAAATGTTTTATCATCAGCTGTAGTATTGACAAAAGAAATGGATGCTTATAACTCTTTAAGAAACAAATTTTTGCAATTATCTAAAGAAGCAGAGGTTAAGGTATCAGAAAGTTATGATAAGAATGTAAAATCATATAAGGATTTACAGATATCAGCACAATATATGTTAGACAGACTGTTTAAAGAGTATTTGCAGATAGGGGCTATACATCTTATTTCATATGGAATATATGATGTAGATGAAGAAGTACTTAGGGAAGAATATGGCAAAGATTTTGACATTACTTATAAGAATACAATATTAAACATTGTCAGAGAAATAAATGCTATAGACGCAGATGTGGCACAAGGTAAAGCAGATAGAAAAGAAATGGTAGCAGATGCTGGAAGTACATTTCAGACATTGGGATTTTACAGACAAACAGGTGATGTTGGGAAAGACTTGAGCAATGTTGCCAAAGCAGAAACTGAAACAATGGCTATGAATGCTGTTGTGGCAGGAGGAGCGGCATTGTTATCAGCAGGGTTAGGAGCATTGGATAAGAAAGCCGCTGAATCTGAAAAAGAAGATATTTTCTCAAGAGCAAGTACTAAAAATTCTTTGGTTCGTGCAATGGGAAAAGATGTGTATCAGCTTCATAAGACAATTGCAAGAATAGTAAACAGCAGAGTAAATAAGACATTTACATATCCATCAGAAGAAGAACTTGAAAAGATTGAACCTGAAATAAGGAATGCAATTTCTGGTAACTTTGACCATGATGAAAATAATCCTGATTTGGAATTAAAGCAGATTATTAAGATTCTCACATTGAATCCATATGAGACAAGAGTATATTCTTACATAATGAAAAAACACAATGGATTAACAGACGAACTGAATAATACAGTTAATTATCTGAATATTGATAAACAGGATTTAGCTGATAGTTATCTCAGGTCTATGTATAACATGAACGAATATACAACATATGAAAGTATCGTTCCATTTGAAGAACAGATAAGAGCTGAAATGAAACCATTTGATGTTACTGAATGTAAGTATTTGTCTGAGGTGGATGATTATAAAGAATCACTTTATACAAAGAGAAGAACATTTAATGCATATGTGTATGATACTATTGATGATAGGGATAAGGCTGAAGAACAGTTTACTACATTCTTTGATGAACCTGTAAAAGATATGGATATGGATGATTTGGTAGAGAAATATTATGAAACATTACCATCTACAGTATATCAGAAGAATAGAGAAGATTTGCAGTTGCTTATTATGAGTCAGCTTACAGGATACATTGACGGATTTCAGGATTCAGAAACTATTGATTCATATATTGTTACTGCCGAAGGTAAGATGAGAGAATATGGATATGGAACACTGTCTTTATTAGATGCACTTACTAAAAAGAGAAAAAAGCTTTGTCGTAAGGAAAATGTGATGAAAGCAGTTGGTTCAGCAAAAGATTCTGTCAAGAATTTTGGAAAGAATCTTATGGGTAAAGTACCATTTGAGAAGAATACAGCTATAGAAGAAACAAATGAAGAAGTTAATACAGCGGAAAATGTAAAGCCTAAAGCAGCAGGGTTCTTTGATGGTACAAAGAAAATGTTTGCAGGAGCAACAGATAAGGTAAAGAATACAGTTTCTGGAACTTCAGTAGAAAGTGAATTTAAAACTTGTCCACAATGTGGAGCTACTATAAAGAGCAAAGCAAAGTTTTGCGGAACATGTGGATATAAATTCTAGGAGGTTGCATAATGAAATATTGTGAAAATTGTGGAGCAGAGCTAGAAGATAGTGCTGTGTTCTGCGAAGAATGTGGAGCGAAAGTTGAGACTGTGCCACAAGAAAAAGCAGTAGATTCAGAGCAAAGCAAGGAAGCAGAAAAACAGGATAATGCTGAAATAGACGATGCTGTAATTGATACATCAGATAAGCCAGTTGGAAAAAGAAAACGGATGATACCTATATTGTGTGGGGTTATTGGTGTACTTATTATTGTTGTTATTGTTATAATTATAGTGACAGTGACAAGCAGAAAATCAAATAATGATGATAATAATGCCAAGAATGACTTGGAAACAGTCGTAGCAACTGAGTCAGTAGACGAAACTATATCTGATAGTAAAGCAGAGAGTATAATATCAACAGAAATGACAACACAGGAAAAAACAACTCAGCCAACAAAGAGTTTGACAGAAAAATTAACAGGTACTTGGCTTGCTCAAGAGGAACAGAAAATGGGACAGTATACATGTACAGTTTCGTTGGAAATGAAGGTGAATTCAGTAGATGGGTCAAATGTAAATATAGACCTTAAGTTTAGAAGAAACATGGATTCAGGCAGAAAATATACATATATGATAAAAGGACTGGATGCCAGTGTTGTGTCTGGTAGAAGACTTGAATTTGATGCTTCAAAGGCAAACCTTGTTTTATCCAATAATCCAGACTCAGAGGCAACATCACTTTATACATTTCAAGGAAAAGTATTTGGAACAGGTGCAATACAAATTGATACAACAGATGATAATAGCATAATGATTACAACTTTAAGTGTTTATTTCGTAAATGATGATTTCTCATTAAATGCTCTTAATATGAAAAAGCAGTAATAATTGTTGAAATATCAACTTTACAAATTCATCAAAATATATTTGTATAATCATTATTGAAATTTCAGGCACTTTTCAGGCACTTATTTATAAGCTAATAATTTGATAAAAACGATTAGAAGGGCTATCGGCTCCTACTGGACTAGTGCCATAAAGGAGTCGGAAGAAAACCAGTGTTCAAGCGGTCTCACGGCTTCGAACCCCGGTGGGCTCATTAAGATGGGAATGGTTGAAAAACCATTCCCTTTTTTCTTTTCGTGCCTACTGACTAGGAGGGGAACGGGCGTCTTGTGAAGAAATTCATTCTTTATTATTTCCATGCATTAATTATTGTGATTTTGAAAACCCGCATAAACACTGGAAATGTTTGTAGGCAAGTTGGGCACTTTTGTGGCACTTGGTGTCAGAGGGAGAGGGATGATTGAGAATAGGAGTTTTAACTTGGGTAAGTTTTATGTTAAAATGGAGAAAATGAATCGGAAGTGTGGAGGTATGCTATGACACACGAAATGGACATATGGCATGATTCTTTCGTAAAGATAAAAGAACAAACAAAAACAATAGAAATGCGACTGTTTGATGAGAAGCGTTCACTAATATCAACAGGTGATACCATTATATTTACAGATACAAGTAATAAAGAGAAAATAGACTGTATGGTAATCAACATGTATCGGTATCTATCTTTTGAAGAATTGTATCAGCATCACAGTAAAGTATCCATTGGATATAACAAAGATGAGATTGCAAATCCGAAAGAAATGCTCATGTATTATTCTAAAGAAATGATAGAGCAATATGGTGTTGTTGCCATTGAAATAAAAGTTCTATAGCTTCCTGTTTATAGATTTTTCTCTCCAGATTCATTGATAAGAACTACAGCCATTATTGTTGGAATTATAATGATAGGTATTGGCTGGTATAAAAAATCAAAGAGTGACAAAAAGGCAGTTCAATATATTAAAGAACATGATTAAATGAATTTGATAAGGGCGGTCCTGCTGTGCAGCATGTGTGAGAATAAAAGGAGATGTCAGCATTATGAACAAGGCATATGAGCGAGAAACAGAAATGTGGAATCAGGTATTTAAGGAATGTACACCTGTGGATTTAAGAAATTTAGATTTACAAGTGGAAACAATGTTTGACGAGGCGTTAAAGCTGTTTGCACAAAAAACAACAAATGTATTAGATTTTGGCTGTGGTACAGGAGATATTTCTTTTCAATATTTGCAGTATCAGCCTACACATAAAGTTTTAGGAATTGATGCTTCAAAAACGGGCATAGAATTTGCGACTGAAACAGCAAGATTAAGTGATTATAAAACGGCAACTTTTCTTGAAGGTACAGACCATACGGTAAAGCAATTAGAAGAAAATTCATTTGATGGAGTGATATTATCAAATGTGTTGGATGTAATGCCTAAAGATGTGTCAAAGGAGGTAGTTGAAGATTTAGAACGGGTATTGAAGCCTGGTGGATATTGGTTTATTAAAATGAATCCGTATTATTCAAAAGAAGAACTGGAAAGTTTCGGATATGAGAATATGGGAAATAACATTTATGAAGAGAATCATATTATGAGACTAAGACAGGCTACAACAAATTACTGGAAAGAAAGATTTGCACGTTTTGGAAAGGAAATTATTTATCTGGAATTTGAGTATCCGTGGCAGGAGGGAATGAATCGTCTGTTTGTTTACCAGAGTTAAAAGAATCTGGCTGTGCCACATTTGCAATAATAAGAAGTTTGCGCTATAATACTATTTAAACAAGTCGTGAAATTTAGTATTGATTTAGGAGATATCGCTTATGAGAGTATTTTATGGGCTTATTATTACAGCGGTAATTTTAATGATTGGGGCGTGTGCTTTAAAGGCATATAAAAAAGAGGGTGCATTGGCAAGAGTTGTGTTTTTATATGAGCTTGGTGCATTTATATGTGGGATAATATTTTTAGTATATATATGTGTTCCAGAAACTACCATTACAGTGTTGTGCAAGGGACTTATTATGGCGAGCTTTGACTGGCTGCTTGTACTTCTTATGTATTATACCCAGTATTATACAGGCATGTTTAAGGGCATTGTGAGTGTAAAAGTATTTATGATTGCCTATTCGCTGTTTGAGACCGTTGCATTTTTGATTAATGCATGGACGAGATGGATATTTGATATAACAGATATATCGGATGACCAGATAATTGTTCAGTTTGCAAAGGGGAATGTTCTGGGTAGGTTACATTATGTATATGCTTATGGCATTATGTTGATGCTTATTTTAAGTTATATAGTAATGGTTGAGAGAATGTCAAGATTCTACAGATTCAGGTATTTTGCTATTCTTATATTATTATTTGCTGCATCTTTACTTGATATAATGACTACATGGTCTGATTCAATATATGACATGTCAATGGTTGCATTTGGTATCATGTCTGTACTTATATATTATCTGACATACAGTTATGTTCCTAATGAGCTTATTGAGAATACATTTTCACTTATAATCAGAGATATGAATAGTGGAATTATATGTTTTGATAATGCTGGAAGATGTATATACTGTAATGGTATTGTTAAAGAAATGTATTCTATTACTGATAATATTAATGAAGTAGAGCATAATTATGCAAGCTGGCTTCAGACTCAGACAGAGCATGATAATAAGAAATTCAGGCAGACAATCAGCGAGGGGAAAGAGAGAAGAAGCTTTGATATTTCATATAATCGTGTATATGATGATAAGCATAATTTTATATGTGATTATTTCATATTTAATGATCGTACGGAAGCTGTTGAGCTTTTAGAATATGAAAAGTTCAGAGCTACACATGATAATCTCACGGGACTTCTTAATAAGGAGCAGTTCTATGAGGAAACTGCAAATGTAGTGAGAAACGACAGGAATCACAAATATTGCCTGGTGTGCAGTAATATTAAAGATTTTAAGCTTGTTAATGAGCTTTTTGGAATCGAAAAAGGTGATGAGATTATTAAAATGCAGGCAGGGCTTATCAAGGCTTCATCTGAAAGTGGCTATATATGTGGAAGAATCCAGAATGACAGATTTGCTGTGTGTATGCCGAAGGACGGTTTTAAGAATGAAATAATGCAGAATAGTATTGTAAGCATGCAGGACAGATTCAACAATGCATCATTTAAGATAAGGGTTGTAGTAGGTGTTTATGATATTGAAGATGTTGATGAGCCTGTAAGTAATATGTGTGATAAAGCATTTATTGCGAGCGAGACTATTAAGAATAATTATGAAACTAATATTGCATACTATGATGATAAGCTGTTAAAGAGAACTCTTGAAGAAAGAAGAGTTATTGGAGAATTTGAGGGTGCACTTGAAAGAAAAGAATTTAAAATGTTTCTTCAGCCACAGGTTAATACGCATGGTAAGACTTATGGAGCAGAGGCACTTGTGCGTTGGCAGCATCCTGATAGAGGGTTGCTGTCGCCATTCTTCTTTATTGATATTCTGGAGACTACAGGTCTTATATATAAGCTTGATATGTATATGTGGGAATGTGCAGCAGCTAAATTAAGTGAATGGAAGAAGAAGGGAGATATGGTTCATTATATTTCTGTAAATATATCTACTAAGGATTTTTATCTTATAGATGTATATGAGGTTATTACATCGATTGTTAAGAAATATGATATTGAACCTAAGATGTTAAAGTTAGAGATTACCGAGACAGCACTTATGTCTGATCTTAAGAAGAATATGGAGGTAATTAAGAACCTCAGGGATTATGGATTTAAGATAGAGATTGATGATTTTGGAAGTGGATATTCTTCGCTGAATATGTTAAAAGATATAAGTGCAGATGTTCTTAAGATTGATATGGCATTCCTTCGTGCTACAGAGAATGAGGTTAAGGGACAGGATATTCTGGAGACTATTATTTCTCTTGGTGGAAAGCTTGGAATGGAGGTAATTACTGAAGGAGTAGAGACAGACAAACAGCTTCTTATGCTGACAGAGATGGGGTGTCATATATTCCAGGGATATTATTTCTCAAAGCCTATACCAGTCGAAGAATTTGAACAAAAATATATGAATGAATAATGGGAGGAAGTTATGAGCGAGAATTGTTCAGGAAGCTGCTCAAGCTGCAGTTCAGACTGCGAATCAAGAAAAGGACCACAGATAGTGCGTAATGCCAATAATGGCAAAGTTAAGAAGGTTATAGCTGTTGTCAGTGGCAAGGGTGGGGTTGGTAAATCACTTGTCACATCAATGCTGGCAGTTAAGGCTAACAAGGAAGGAAAGAAGGCAGCAATACTTGATGCAGATATTACAGGACCATCAATTCCTAAGTCTTTTGGACTTACAGAAAGGGTAACATGTAATGAAGATGGAACTGTAATGTATCCTGAGACTTCAAAGAATGGTATTAAGGTTATGTCACTTAATCTTCTTATGGAAAAGGAGACTGACCCTGTTATATGGAGAGGCCCTGTTATTGCTGGTGTTGTTAAGCAGTTCTGGGAAGATGTTGACTGGGATGAGACAGACTGTATGTTTGTTGACTGCCCACCAGGAACAGGAGATGTTCCTCTTACAGTTTTCCAGTCTATGCCAATAGATGGAATCATTATAGTGACTTCACCACAGGACCTTGTTTCAATGATTGTTGAGAAGGCAATTAATATGGCTAAGCTTATGAATATTCCAGTTCTTGGAATTGTCGAGAACATGTCTTATTTCAAATGTCCAGACTGTGGTAATATTCATTATATATACGGAAAGAGTAAGATTGATGAAGTGGCAGCAGCTAATGATATCAAGACTGTTGCAAAGCTTCCAATGGATGCAAAGGTAGCTGAACTTGTCGATTCAGGAAAGGCTGAGGAGCTTGATGTGACTGCATTAGATGAAATATTTAATGCAATTATGGGGTAACATAATAATATATATAATTGTCTTATAGAAGCTTTATTATTTACAAACCTATTTTAAAGAAATGATAGCAATTTTTCTGTACTTTGTGCTATAAATCACTAGAATATATGGTTGGATTACAGTATTATTATAGATAAAGAATGCAGATAAGTTATTTTGTAATAGGTAGGAGTAAATTATGGCAAATTCAAAAAAAGGCAAGATTGATATGACCACAGGTCATATAATGAGAAATATTATATTGTTTGCGATACCGATTATTATTGGAAATGTATTGCAGCAGTTATATACTACAGTTGATGCACTTGTAATAGGTAAATACTGTGGTGATACATCTTTAGCTGCGGTAGGAACGAGTTCACAGCCAGTTGAAGTATTATTATGTGTCTTTTTAGGAATAGGAACAGGTGTGTCTATTCTTATTTCACAATATACCGGGGCCAGGGAATCGGGAAAGGTTGTTTCAGTATGCGGAACTTCAATAACATTTATATATATTATAGGTATTCCGATTGGAATTCTTGGATGGTTTGCAGCACCGTATATTCTGGAATTCATGAAAGTGCCGCAGGATGTGTGGGATGCCGCATTAATCTATACGAGGGTTGTATTCTTAGGCACACTTGGTAATCTGGGCTATAATATGAACGCCGGAATTTTAAGAGGACTTGGAGACAGCAAGGCTTCGCTATGGTTTCTGGTTGTGTCATGTGTTTCTAATATACTATTTGATTTATTGTTTGTTGCAGTGTTTGGAATGGATGTAGCCGGGGCAGCACTTTCTACAAGTATTGCCATGTTTATATCATGGATTATAAGTATTGTTTACATAAGAAAGAAGTTTCCGGAGATACAGTTTACATTTTTGCCGAGAAGATTCTCTGGAACAATGATGAAGGATATTCTGGCTATTGGCTTACCTGTTGGACTTAATAATTCGCTTTATTCATTAGGACATGTTGCATTACAGACCTTTAATAACTCACAGGGGGCTATATTTATGGCCGGAGGTGCAGTAGCAGGAAGAATTACAGGATGCGCTAACATAGCAATTACCGGATTATCTTCGGCGGCCACTACATTTTCAGGACAGAATTATGGTGCTAAGAAATATTCAAGAATTAAAGAGGGACACTGGAGAATTCCATTGTGTTCAGGTCTGATTACATTAAGTTTTGGATTGCTTTTTATAATGATACATAAACCTATAATCCGTTTCTTCTCGTCAGATGAAATGGTATTGATGTATGCTAGCAGACATGTTGTTGTCATGCTGCTTTCACAGTGGTTTTATGCTATCTTTAACTGTATAATATCCATTGTAAACGGAACCGGAAAGGTGCGTTATACTACAATTGTCAACATCCTTATGCTTTGGGCAGTCAGAATTCCAAGTGCCTATATTATTAACAGATACTTTGATGGAACATGGGTAATGTTGTGCTTCCCAATATCTTTCAGCTTTGGAATGTTTGCAATGATAGGTTATTATCTGTTCTCGCCAGCATGGAAGGAAGTTATGAGACTGGCGGAAAATAAACAAAATGAAGGTTGAAGGTGAGCGAAAGACAGCGTAAGGTTGACGAGCTTACTGGAATTAAGAAGCTCGTCCATCTGCTTCAACCCCCATAACAAGCGGATTATCAGTAGGAATATAACAGTTTTGCTCGTAGTATTGGAAATGAATAGCCATTACCAATATAATTGAATTGGACAATTCTTTTATTAATACCCTCTGTAACCGCGTTGGTATATTGATAGTCGTGATAATTTAATATTTCCTGCTTCCAATAGAGAATCTTTTTCAATAAATGATAAAAAAAGATATAATCAGCTGTTATTAACGCAGAGGCTTTATCAATAATCTGTTTAGCAGAATCCTTATCAGTTGTATTATAAATGTTGATTAGCAATTCCTTAATTTCATAAATGAAACTAACTTGTGGATATCTTGATATGTATTCATTTAATAATTGCTGTTGTTCATAAGATAGAGATTCTCTTTTATATAATAGTAGTGTCCTGATTTCATAAAGTATGACATTGTCATATTGTGCTAATTCTTTCCTGAAAGCCTTCTGGATATCCTGCTGAATATGGAATTTATCAATAACAATATGTGCATCAGGTATTATTGTTTTAATAAGTCTCTTATATTTTGGCGTCATATCAATTACTACTACTTTGACGTTGGAATAATCAACACTTTTCAGAAATCTACTCATTTCATTATAAGTATTATTCTTTAATAACTCTATAGGCTTATGTCTTTTTATATCAACAAATAACCCATAAGCGTTCTTATTAATATGAGCTTCGTCGATTCCCAATAATTCAGGTAAAATTATGTGCCTGTTGGCATCTTGTTTGCAAATATATTTCATTACAATTTTCTCAATTGTAGATACAGAAATGTTATATTCCTGCGATATGTCAGACAGACTACGATACAGGAATAATTTTTCAATCTTTTCTCTTAGTCTATTAGTTACTTTGGCATGTTTGTCAACGAATTGAAATGTATGAGAAAAGGTCTGATTACAACAATTGCATCTGTATCTTGGAACAATAACATTAATTATTATTTTTTCATCGCGAACCGGTAAGTCTAATAACTTACGCATAGTTTTACCATACTTTACAATATTAGTTGAGCCACAAAAAGCACAATTAGTATTGTATTCTGATGGTTTTACAGTATAATAATGTGTGTTAGTTTCTAGTTGGCTAGAAATAATGTCGATTTCTTGAAGATTTAATTCATTCAAATGTTTTAAGCTCCTTTGATAAAAATCAACATCGATGTTTAAAGACCTAAATAGCATTGGGTCGTAAGCTTACAATTAAATTTTCATGCATAATGAATTTTAAGTCAATTGGTTTACTAAAAAAAATTAAAATTTATCATTTACGACAATATTTTTATTGATAAATGATAGTTCAACAAAGATATGTAAATATCCTAATATACATTAATGAGGAAGCACTATGATTAAAAGAAATTTATTAAAAGGGGCAGCAGTATTTTTATCATGCTGCTTGATTTTCGCATCTGCAGGGTGCGGCAAGAAAAAGCCTGTTTCAACTGAAAACACCACAAAGGCTGTAACGGAGCAGGAAACTAAAGACAACAAGAAGAAAACAACAGAGGAACAGGTTACAATCGCGGTAAAAGATGCCGAAGGTAATACTGTTGAAGTCGCTGGAATTGTAGAGACAAATGAGGACGGTGAGAAGGTTGTAATTATCCAGGACCGTGATGGAAATCGGACAGAGATTAAAGCTGATAATTATGAGGAAAGCGGCAGTGGTACAATTACAATTACTGATGAAACTGTGTCAAATGAGATCACGGAGGCGGCTAAGGATGATAAGATTCCAAAGGCTGATGAGGTTATTCCTACTAAGCCATCTACTGATGTGGCTGACAATAACAGCAACAATAACTCGGGTTCTAATAGTGGTGGCAGCAGTTCCGACTCTTCTGATAACAATAATGGCGGAAATAATGGCAGCAGTTCTAATAATGGTGAAAATGCTACACCTAGTGAACCAGAGACAAAGCCATCAACGCCTGATACACCTTCACATGAACACGACTGGGAGCCAATCTACGATTACATACCACATGAAGAAGTAAAGGAAAACGTTTGGGTAGTTGACAAGGCTGCCTGGGAAGAGCCTGTATACACTAAGTACTATGTGTGTTTACAGTGTGAGTATGGAGAATGTGAGTACTGTAATGAACATGGTACGAGACAAAATGAGTTTGTTTCTGGTGATGCATTAGACGAACATCAATATGATTGCTTAGATCATGGTGGTAGTTGCATGAATTCTACAACTAGAAAAAAAATCACAGATTATATTCATCATGATGAGGAAGGCCATTATGAGACGGTTACTATATCTGAAGCTTATACTGAGAAGAAATTGGTAGGTTATAGATGTTCCTCTTGCGGAGAAACAAAGAGTAACTAAAAAAATTGGGACTACCTGATAAACAGGTAATCCCAAAGGCGTATCATCCTTGTGAAGTTTGTCGGTGTAATAAAGATAATACACTAAAAAGATATAACAATCCTAACAAAATTATAAATGTTTAAAGTATAATTTAAGGCATACCCTGATATAAATGTATACGCCTATGTTGAAAGCGATTAAATATAAAGAATACAATGATATAATATTTTGTCGTGAAAAATAAAGAATAACTCATTAAATATTCCGCATAGCCGATAAATTCTAGGTTGACGACATCGTAAGAATATGGTAATATAGCACATGTTCGCGGATATGGCGGAATTGGCAGACGCGCTAGATTTAGGTTCTAGTGTCAACAGACGTGCAGGTTCAACTCCTGTTATCCGCATATTTTTTTTAGGCTGATGCACTTCTTTGTGTGTCAGCTTTTTTAATTTGGAAAATATCAGATTGTGGTGTACAATAAAGAAAACATGTCCGGAAAGGAGGCCAATATGGCAGAGTATGTATTAGAAAACAACATTTTAAAAGTTACGGTAGATTCTAAAGGGTGTGAAATAAGAGATGTATTATGTAAAACTGACAATACACACAGAATGTGGAATGCCAATCCCAAAGGATGGAAAAGAGTTGCACCTGTTCTTTTCCCGCTTATTGGCAAATACAAGGATAACCAAAGCATTTATAATGGAAAAGTATATGAAATGGGTCAGCATGGATTTGCAAGAGATATGGAATTCACACTTGTTAATCATACTGACGATATGCTGGTTATGAGACTTGAATCCGATGAAAATACTAAAGAGAAATATCCTTTTGATTTTGCATTGGAGCTGGAGTATCACCTTATTGACAATGAAATTAAAGAAGTATACAGAGTAATCAATAAAGATAATGTGATGATGCATTTCAGCATAGGTGGTCATCCGGCTTTTGTAACACCAGAGAATGATGCAAGCATGGCTGGTTGTAAGATAAGATTTGATGCAGACAGAATTACATATCATCTGATAGGAGATTATCAATTAATGGCGAGGGATGAGTATGAGCTGCCATTAATTAATCATGAATATACAATACAAGAGGACAGCTTTGAAAAAGATGCATTTATAATTGAGGGTGGTCAGGCAGGAACTGTAAGTCTTGTTAAAAATGAAAAGCCTTTTGTTACAGTTAAGTTTGATACGCCTGTATTTGGTCTGTGGTCATGCAAATCAAAGAATGTTCCATTTGTATGTATAGAGCCGTGGTATGGAAGAACAGATGCCATAAATTTTACAGGGGAGCTTAAGGACAGGGAATACAGTAATCACCTTGATGCCGGAGAAGTTTTCGAGAAGTCATTCTCAATCTTTTTTTATTAATAACATTATTAACATAAAAACAGCGCTATATGCCATTGTATGCAATATAGCGCTGTTTTTTGTAAAGTAATTACTTTAAAAACATATGTATTAAACTGTTATTTGTTTTCGTGTATGGCTGGTAGCGCATAGGCAGATCAAGCCAGCATTTTTTATCTACAATGCTCTTATAGTGTGAAAATGTATCAAATCCGGCTTTTCCGTGATATGAGCCCATGCCGCTTTCGCCGAATCCGCCAAAGCCCATCTTGGATGTTGCAAGGTGAATGATAGTATCATTGATACAGCCACCACCGTAATTGCATCTTGAGGTTACATAACGGGCTTCTTTCTTATTCTTAGTGAATATATACAGAGCAAGCGGGTGCATGTGTGCATTAACAGTGTTTACTGCCTCCTCTATAGAGTGAAAGGTAAGTATTGGCATAAGTGGACCGAATATTTCTTCCTGCATCACAGCATCGTCAAATGTAACATTATCCATTATCGTAGGCTCGATACGCAGAGAATCTGCATCTGATGCACCACCAAGAACGACTTTGCTATTATCGATAAGACCTGATATTCTGTTAAAATGTTTTTCATTAACAATTTTGCCATAATCATTGTTGTTAAGTGGAGAATCTGTAAACTGGCGCTTTGTTTCGTGGATAAGTTCTTTCACAAGCTGGTCTTTGACACTGTCCTGAACATATATGTAATCAGGCGCAACACACGTCTGTCCGCAGTTTAAGAATTTGCCGAATACAATTCTTTTGGCGGCGAGCTTTAAGTCCGCAGATTCTGTTACTATACATGGGCTTTTTCCTCCAAGCTCAAGTGTTACCGGAGTTAAGTATTCAGCGGCTTTGCGCATAACTTCCTTGCCGACAGCCTGGCTTCCTGTAAAGAATATGTAATCAAAATGTTCATTAAGCAGACAGTTATTTTCAGCTCTTCCGCCAGTTACAACAGATACATAAGCAGGGGCAAATACTTCTTTTATTATGAGGCACATAACATCACTGACATAAGGTGAGTACGCACTTGGTTTAAGAATCGCAGTGTTTCCTGCGGCAATTGCATCAACAAGGGGTTCCATTGTCAGAAGAAATGGATAATTCCACGGACTCATAATAAGGACAACTCCGCGTGGTGACGGCTTCTTAAAGCTTCTGGAGTGGAACTGTGCAAGGGGTGTTGGAACATTTTTCTCTCTGCTGAATTTCCTGATATGCTTTATCATATAAGATATCTCGCTGAGTGTAAGCCCGACTTCACACATGTAACTTTCAAACTGGCTTTTGCCAAGGTCTTTATAGAGAGCATCAAATATTTCATTCTCATGTTTCTTAATTGCCGAATATAGTTTCTTTAAGGCATCAATTCTTACATTTACATCAAGTGTTGTACCTGTAAGAAAGAAATGTCGCTGCGATTGTACAAGTTTATTGATTTGTGTAGCTTCCATATTATACCTCATTTTCATGTGTATTATCTTTCATAAGTTTATAGTAGAACTGTTCGAGTGTCTTAGCGTCCATAAGAACCGGAACAGGGTAGAGAGGGTTAGCCTCTTTGTCAGCATACCCTGCAAGCTTAGGAATATCCTTCTCTTTAATCTCAGGAATTGTATCACCAATGTTAAATCTTGCTTTCATATCTTTGACTGCCTGTATAAATGCTTTGGCAGCAGTCTCATCTGGCATATCCTTATCTGCAACACCGGCGGCAATTGCAAGGTCATGCAGCTTTTTATAGATGGATTCTCCATAGCTTTCAAGAACCATTGGGAGAATTACGGCATTTGCAAGTCCATGAGGAACATTATATTCGCCACCTAGAGAATGTGCAACTGCATGGACATATCCTACATATGATTTAGTGAATGCACATCCGGCATAATAAGCAGCTTTAAGCATATTCTTTCTTGCTGTTGTATCAGAACCGTTAGTGTATGCTCTGTCAAGATTGTTAAATATTAACTCAGTAGCCATAAGTGCATCTTTTCTTGTACCCGGAGTTGTTGAGTTTCCGATGTAGGCTTCAACGGCATGTGTAAGTGCATCCATTCCGGTAGTTGCGGTAATTGAAGCAGGAAGTGTAAGGGTTACTTTCGGGTCAAGGACTGCATATCTTGGAATAAGCGGAAAGTCGTTGATAGCATATTTGTGGCGGGTTGTGGCGTCTACAATTACGGCTGCAAGAGTAGTTTCACTTCCAGTTCCTGCTGTTGTAGGAATTGCAACCAGCAGAGGAAGCTTTGCATGGACCTTAAGGATTCCTCCAAGCTTAGACAGATGTGTCTTAGGTCTTGCAATTCTTACACCAACAGCTTTGGCACAGTCCATGCTTGAACCGCCGCCAAAGCCGATTATGCAGTCACATTTGTTATCTTTATATATGGCAAGTGCCTCTTCCACGGTATCAGTTGTAGGGTTAGCTACAGTTTTATCGTAAACATGGTATTCAATGCCGGCATTGTCGAATACATCTGTAAGCATAGAAAGAATGCCAAGCTTTGCAATTCCAGGATCTGTAATAATTATAGGACATGATTTCTTCTTTTTGTTAAGTACAGATGGAATGTCAGATAATGCACTTACAATTTTAGGCTTCCTGTATGGAAGAAATGGCAGTGCAATCTTGAATACAGTCTGAAAACTTCTGCAGTATATTTTCTTGAAAATGTTCATTGTACACCTCTTTTGAATTTAAAATATTTTGACTACCAAATTATAATACCCGCAGTTCATATTGACAAGGGGTCAGTCAGGAATCTGCAGTCCGGTTCCATCCATATGGAAATTCTCAGTATTAATAAGCTGTGATATGGGCACGATTTCGTAGCCTTGGGACTGCAGCCCGGTTATTACAGATTCGAGAGCTTCGGCTGTATATTTAGCACCGTTGTGCATAAGAATTATGGAACCGTTCTTAAGAGCTTTATGTGTTGTCACGGTCTTAATTATGTTGTCTGTTCCATAGTCCTTCCAGTCGAGGGAATCTACATCCCATTCTATAGGATAGAAGTTACAACCATAGACTGTATCAATAAGTGTTGAATTATAATCACCGTATGGCGGGCGGAACAGGAAGCTCGTATATCCGGTGATTTCTTTTATTTTATTGGCAACAGACATGATTTCATCTTTCTGCTCATTTACAGAAAGTTTACTCATTTCTTTATGGTTCTGGCTGTGATTGCCGAGGTCGTGTCCACGGTTATAGATTTCAAGAACCTTATCAGGGTAGCTGTCCACCCAGCCTCCGGTCATGAAAAATGTGGTTTTGATATTATATTTATCAAGAATGTCAAGAATTTTTATAGTATCTTCATCGCCCCATGCGGCGTCAAATGATATGGAAACATATTTTTTGGAGGTATCAAGATTAGTCTTTTTACTAAGGTCAACACAGTATATAGGAAGTTTACGGCTGCCTATGCTGCAATTGCCCATGATTGCGCCGCCGCCAATTCCATTTCCCTGATTGGATGAGTTGTATGGCGGTAATCTGTCGGAATTGGGAGTGTTGTCAGAAGGATGTTGGGTGTCTGATGATTCCGATGTTTCGTTATTGGTTTTAGTTGTTTTTACAATTGAATCTGATGATGTTTTTTTATGTCTTACGGTTATTATGCCACAGATTACTAAAATGATTATAACGCAGTATATGAATATAATGCGCATTTGTTTATTAGAAAAAAGAGACATACTGATACCTCGGATAATGCTTAGTATCAATATATCTCTTTACATTTTAAAAAATTACTGCTTTTTTCATTACTTAGCAGAAGAACTGCTTTCTGTTGCAGATGTATCTTTAACAAGACCATCAGGATGGAGTGAAACATTTAATTCACTTGTGCTTTCGTCGTAATCATCGCCAAGAATCTGCTTAACGAGAGTCTGGCAGTATGAAAGGCTGAAATCAGAGCAGCCGGAATCGTTGCGGATTGCGTTGCCTGATGCAAGTGATTCTGTGTAATCACTTAATTTATATGTTGTGATTGCTTTCTGACCGAAAAGCTTCTGTGTTATAACAGGTGTAAGATTATAATTCTTAACATAACAGCCTGTTTCATCTTTAACAAGTGTCATCTTAGCCATACCGCCTATCATACGAGGCTTCTGGTCCTGATTAGAAACGAAGTTACCAAGTGAATAGTATACAAGCATTTCATGCCCCTTAGTATCAGATACTACCTCGACAGGCTCAAGGACATGAGGATGTGTACCGATAACAACATCAACACCAAGGCTTAAGAAAAGCTGTGTCCAGTAATTCTGGTTAGAATCTGGTGTGTAGACATATTCAGTACCCCAGTGTGGAAGTACAATAACCATATCAGCAAGCTGTTTAGCCTTAGTTACATCTGCTGTAATCTTATCTTTATCAAGCATGTTTACAATATAAGGCTTGGAATCAGGAATAGGAATTCCATTAGTTCCGTATGTGTAGTTAAGGAATGCTATCTTGAAGCCTTCTTTTTCATAAACATATATATTTTCATAGTCTTCCTCTGTTTCGTTGATACCAAGAACAGTAGTATCAGGATGATAAGTTTTCCAGAATGAAAGGCAGTTCTCAACACCCTTAAGCCCCTTGTCTAATGTGTGGTTGGTAGCATGAAGGATAATGTTGAAGCCTGCTTTAACTTCTGCATCACCAAGTGCCCATGGTGAGTTAAATGTTGGATATCCTGTGTAAGCAAAATCAGAACCGCCGAGGATTGTTTCCTGATTAACGATTCTTATGTCTGCAGAGCTTATATCCTTAGCTATGTTAGTGTAGAGGTGGTCGAAGTTGTAAGTTCCATCATCCATAAGACCACTTTTTACAACACCTTCATGTATAAGCATATCACCAATCATCATAAGGTCAACCTCTATAGTCGGAACCTTGGTTGTAGTTTCTTCCTCTGTTGTTGGTTCAGCAGTAGTTTCATTATTCTGGTTATCGGCAACAGAAGGATTATTTTCTTTTTTGTGACTGCCAATAACAGCGGATACGATACCTATAGTTACAACAAAGAGTACAGCAGCAATGATAGCAATGAGTTTTACATTAAGTTCAGAGCGTCTGCGTCTCTTAAGAGGTACATTTGTTTTCTTAGCCATAATTTATCTCCCTTAAAATTATTAATATATGTCTTAAAAAGACGAAATATGCATAACTATGGTACATTAAGAAACAAAATTATTCAAGAAAAATATTAGTATTCTACACAAAGAGATTAAAATGTAGTATATTTATAAAAGCTGGCAATAAGCCACAATAAGAAATATATAATTATAACGGAGGTTTCTTATGAGCAGATACACTAAGGACGATATATTCAGAATGGTTGAAGAAGAGGATGTAGAGTTCATACGTCTTCAGTTTACTGATATTTTTGGAACACTTAAGAATATTGCAATTACTTCAAGCCAGCTTGAGAAGGCACTTGATAACAAATGTATGTTTGACGGTTCTTCTGTTGAAGGCTTTGTAAGAATTGAAGAGTCAGATATGTATCTGTATCCTGACTACGATACATTTGAAATATTCCCATGGAGACCACAGCAGGGAAAGGTTGCAAGACTTATCTGTGATGTGTATACACCAGATGGCAAGCCTTTTGAGGGCGACCCAAGATGGATACTTAAGAAAACTATTAAAGAAGCGAATGAAATGGGATACCGCTTTGATGTCGGTCCAGAATGTGAATTTTTCTTATTCCATACAGATGATAATGGCCTGCCTACGACATTAAGCCATGAGAAAGCTGGATATTTTGACCTCGGACCTAATGACCTGGGCGAGAATATAAGAAGAGACATGGTTCTTACTCTTGAGGAAATGGGATTTGAGATTGAGGCTTCACATCATGAGGTTGCTCCTGCACAGCATGAGATTGATTTTAAATATGATGAGGTTTTAAAGACAGCAGATAATATACAGACATTTAAGATGACAGTTAAGACAATTGCCAAGAGACATGGACTTTATGCAACATTTATGCCAAAGCCAAAGTTTGGTATCAGCGGTTCTGGAATGCATATTAATATGTCACTTGCAACTGAAGAGGGTAAGAATATATTTGCAGATGAGAATGGAAAGATTGGTTTATCAGATGATGCATATCATTTTATTGCTGGTATTATGAAGCACGCAAGAGGTATGTCAGCAATAACTAATCCGCTTGTTAATTCATATAAAAGACTTGTTCCGGGATATGAAGCACCTGTATATATAGCATGGTCAGCAAAGAACAGAAGTCCGCTTATAAGAATACCTGCATCAAGAGGAAATGGAACGAGAGTTGAGTTAAGAAATCCGGATCCTACAGCTAATCCATATCTCGTGCTGGCACTCTGCCTTGCAGCAGGACTTGATGGTATTAAGAATAAGATAGAAGTGCCTGAGAGTGTTGACTGCAATATATATGAGATGACACCTGGCGAGAGAAGGGCAGCAGGAATAGAGAATATGCCGGCAGACCTTAAGGAAGCAGTTGACTGTCTTGTGGCAGATGAGTTTTTATGCAGTGTACTTGGAGAACATATTACAACCAAATATGTTGAAGCTAAGATGAAAGAATGGGAAAACTACACAACAAGAGTCTCACAGTGGGAAATTGATGAATATCTCTACAAGTATTGATTAAACATGGTAAAGCGTATGCTAAGTAGAAAAGGAGTTAATTGATGTCCACATTGATTGTAGCATTTCCTAAGTTAGAGGAGGCTAAAGCAGTAAGGAACCTTTTGATTCACAGAGGCTTCGATGTCGCTGTACCATGTACGAGTGGAGCACAAGCAATCAATCAGGCTGATACTTTGTCTGATGGAATCATAATATGCGGATATAAGCTGTCAGATAATATGGTTTATACTGAATTATACGAATATAAGCCAAAGAGCTTTGAGATGTTGTTAGTTGCGTCCCAGAACAGATGGGAAGATTGTCAGGACAATGGAATTGTATGTGCGGCAATGCCAATAAAGGTTAATGACCTTGTGTCAACTATAGAGATGATGCTTCAGGCACAGATAAGGCGTAGAAAGAAATTGCGGTCACAGCCAAGAAAGAGAAGTCCGAAAGAACAGAAGATAATTGATGATGCAAAGCATCTGCTTATGGAAAGAAATAATATGTCAGAGCAGGAAGCATTCAGATATATCCAGAAATGCAGCATGGACAGTGGCAATACAATGGTAGAGTCAGCAACTATGGTAATGGGAATATATCAGGATGTATGACAAATGTGATTTATCACTACATTTATAATATATAGGAAAAGGGAGACGCAGTATGAAGTTTACTAAAATGCATGGAGCAGGCAACGACTACATATACGTAGACTGCACACAATCGGTAATTGATAATCCGTCACAGGTCGCAATTGATCTGAGTGACAGACATTTTGGAATAGGTTCGGATGGACTTATTCTTATTAAGAAGTCAGATAAAGCTGATTTCTTTATGGAGATGTACAACGCAGATGGTTCGCAGGGACAGATGTGTGGCAATGGAATAAGATGTGTTGGAAAGTTCGTATATGACAACGGACTTACAGATAAAACAACAGTTACTATTGATACACTTGCAGGTGTGAAGATACTTGAGCTTAAAACCGGTGCAGATGGCAAGGTTGAGACAGCAAGGGTTAACATGGGCGCACCAATTCTTGAGGCAGCACAGATTCCTGTTGATACGAAGGAACTTAAAGAATATAAAGGCTGTGAGACAGAGACAATTGCCGGACAGGTTGTTAAGACACCTGTTGTGGATGAGACTATTGTTGTAGAAGGTAAGGAGTACAAGGTAACAGCAGTTTCAATGGGTAATCCTCATGCTATTGTTTATCTTGATAAAGATATTGATATTAAGAAATTTGAGATTGAAAAAATCGGACCTTTCTTTGAAAATCACAAAGCATTTCCAGAGAGAATTAATACTGAATTCATTCAGGTTGTAGATAAGAATAATCTTAATATGCGTGTGTGGGAGAGAGGTTCCGGGGAGACACTTGCCTGTGGTACAGGTGCATGTGCGAGCCTTGTTGCAACTGTTCTTAACGGAATGTGCGACACAACAGCAACACTTCATCTTCTTGGAGGTGACTTAAAGATTACATGGGATAAAGATGAGAATACTGTATATCTTGAAGGCCCGGCAAAAACAGTATTTACAGGGGAGGTAGATATTTAATATGATGACAGATATGACAATGGATAATTTTCTTGCGGTTTTATCTTCAAGTGAACCGGTGCCGGGAGGCGGCGGAGCGTGCGGATATGTGGCAGCCGTAGGCATGAGCCTTGGTAATATGGTGCTGGCACTGACTACAGGAAAGAAGAAATACGCAGAGTATCAGGAAGAGATTGAAGAACTTATTGTTAAAGCGACAGACCTTACAAAGAGACTTGCAGAGTGCATGGATAAGGATGCTGAAAGCTTTAAGCCTCTTGCAGCAGCTTATGGTCTTCCTAAGGATACAGAAGAACAGATTAAGGAAAGAGAAGCAATTATGGCAAAGGCACTTGTTACAGCCTCAGAAGCCCCTCTGTCAATGATGGAGCTTATACTTGAAGCCATGAAGCTTATCGACCGTATATCTGTAATTGGAAGCAGAATTGCAATCAGTGATGCAGGTGTTGGCATAACAATGTGTGAGGCTGCAATGAAGGGTGCTTCGCTTAATGTATTTATCAATACAAAGCTTATGAAGGACAGAGAACTTGCTGAAGATATGAACTTTAAGGCAGATAAGATGCTTGCTGAAGCAGCTCAGATTGAAGAAGAAACATTTGGAAGAGTTATGGATGCTGTAAGACCATAGAACAGGATTGCAAAACAAGGAGGCAAATTCCTCTCCTCACCATAGGGTTCGGATTTTGCTTCGCAAAACAAGGAGGAATATATGGAGACACTTAAGGGATTACCGGTTGCTAATGCTATTAATGAGAAGATTATTGAAGAGATGAAGGACTGGAAGGGCGCAATTCCACATCTTGCAATTGTGCGTGTTGGTGAAAGACCAGATGATATGTCATATGAGCGTGGCGCTACCAAGAAGATGGAAAAAGTAGGATTCAGATGTACTTCATATACATTTCCTGCTGATATTGATAATGATACTTTCCAGAAAGAATTTGACAAGATTAATGAAGATGAGGATATTGACGGAATTCTTCTTTTAAGACCTTTGCCAAAGCATCTTGATGAGAAGGCAATTGAGAACAGAATTGCCAGTGTGAAGGATCTGGACGGAATATCACCTATGAATCTTGCAAAGGTATATGCAGGGGATCCGACAGGATATGGTCCATGTACAGCAGAAGCTGTAATTGAGATGTTAGATTATGCAGGAGTTGACTTAAAGGGTAAGAGAGCAGTAGTTATCGGAAGAAGTCTTGTTATCGGTAAGCCGGTTGCGATGATGCTTATGAAGAAGAATGCAACAGTAACAGTGTGTCATACTAAGACAGTTGATATGCCGGGAGTATGTAAGGGCGCTGAGGTGCTTGTTGCGGCAGCAGGCGTTGCAAAGATGGTTGACAAATCATTCGTTGCAGATGGTGCAGTTGTAATTGACGTTGGAATAAATGTTGATGAAGACGGCAATCTGTGTGGTGATGTTGATTTTGAAGATGTTGCAGAGAACGCTTCTGTATGTACACCGGTTCCTGGAGGAGTAGGTTCGGTAACAACATCAGTTCTTGCAAAACATCTGCTTAAGGCAGCTAAGGCAAGAAGAGCATAAAAAGTCCTTGCTTTATTGTACATAAGAATGTATTATAATTTGCGGTATGAATTGGTAGCACCAATTTGCACCGCAAATTTTTATTTATGGAGAAATGTTATGAAATTATTGAGACAGTTTCTTATAATACTGGCTATTTCATTTGTCGGAGAAGCACTTAAATATCTGCTTCCGCTGCCGGTTCCAGCCAGTATATATGGAATGGTGATACTTTTTGTTGGACTTCTTACCGGACTTATAAAGCTTAGCTGGGTAAAAGACGCAGGAAAATTTCTTATAGCTGTAATGCCTGTTATGTTCATTCCGGCAGGAGTAGGACTGATGTCTTCATGGGGGGTATTAAAACCTATGCTCGTGCCGGTGCTTGTTGTTACGGTTGTTGCTATAATTACGGTTATGGCGGTTACAGGTCAGGCTTCACAGATAATCATACGCGCTGACAAGAAGAGAGAATTACGCAAAGCAGAAAGAAATGAGGTTAATACTAATGAATGATTTTTTCAGAGAATCACTTTTTGCAGGAGTCACTTTAAGTCTTTTATCATACTTTATTGGTTCTGTGCTTAAGAAGAAATTCAAGCTTGGAATATTCAATCCATTGCTTATATCAATAATAATAACAATAATAGTACTCGCAGTATCAGGTGTTGATTATGATGTATATAATCAGGGTGCCAGGTATCTTAGCTGGTTTCTTACACCGGCAACTGTATGTCTTGCAATTCCACTGTATGAGCAGTGGAGTCTCCTTAAGAAGAATTACAAGGCAGTTGTTGTTGGAATAGCATCAGGTGTGCTTACAAGTTTAACAACGGTACTTGTGTTATCTAAACTTATGAATCTGAGCCATGCTGAATATGTTACCCTTCTTCCGAAGTCAATAACGACTGCTATTGGTATGGGAGTTTCTGAGGAGCTTGGCGGTTATGTAACAATCACAGTTGCAGTTATTGTTGTAACAGGAGTTCTTGGAAATATATTTGGTGAGCTTATATGTAAAATATTCAGAATAAAAGAACCGATTGCCAAAGGACTTGCGTTAGGATCTGCTGCACATGCGATAGGAACAGCCAAGGCTATGGAAATGGGCGAAATTGAAGGTGCAATGAGCAGTCTTTCGATAGCAGTTGCAGGTATACTTACAGTTGCACTTTCATCATTATTTGCTGGATTTATGTAAAATTAGGAGGCGTTAAACATGATAATCACGATTGCAAGACAATGTGGATGTATGGGAGACCAGATAGGAAAAGCACTGGCAGAGAAATATTTTATACCATTTTATGATAAGGCTGCTGTGTGCAGGCTGGCAAAAGAGAAAGGTCTGTATGAAAAATATCCATATTTTTATGGAGAAATGCCACTTGATATGATGCTGTATGCTGACACAATGGCAGGTGATGATACATCAGATAATGGAAAAACTCCACGCAAGGCTATGGCTGACATAATCGGTAATGAAAATTGCGTAGTTGTCGGCAGATGCGGAAACAATGCATTCAGACACAGAGAAGATGTTATATCAGTATTTCTCACAGGAAACAAAGAAAAAAGAGCAGAACTTATAGAAAAGAAGCACAATGTCAGCCCTAAGAAAGCAGCTAAGATAGTTGAAGATACAGACCTTAGAAGACGCTCATATCACAATTATTATACAGGTGAAGAATGGGGAAATGCAGAATATTACGATATATGCATAGATGTTTCAAAGGTTGGGGAAGATGGTGCATTAAGACTTATAGAAGCCTATATTAATGAGACAGGGGTGTTATAAGCTGAAACAGGATAATATGAATCAGAAGAAAATATCGCAGGAATACGAAAAGGCAATTCAATATATTTATGAGCTTATGAAAAGCGGGGAGCTTACAATAGGAAGCAGGCTGCCTACTGAACGTGCACTTGCGGAAACACTTGGCATAGGACGCAATTCAACAAGAGAAGCATTAAGTATTATGCATGGAATGGGACTTATAGAACGCCGTCAGGGTTCTGGTAATTATATATCAGAGAATGTTGGTCAGTCTATAAAGCAGATTATATTAATGATGATTGCATTGAAGACTATTACTAAGCGTGAAGTATGCGAATTCCGCCGCATGATGGAAAAGTCAGTGTGTAATGCAGTAATACATACAGGTCTTACGAAAGAACAACAGGAGCGGTTGGAAAGCATGGTTAATCAGATGAGCATGGTAACAGGTGAAAACCTTGTTGATACTGATAAAGCATTTCACGAGGAACTGATTGCAGATACAGGCAACAATCTGTGGATTACACTGATGGAAGCTGTTGTTGAAGTCTACCGCGAATGGATAGATTATGTCATAAAGCATGCAGATGGAATTAAGAAAAAGAAACTTTTAAAGACACATGAAATGATATATGATAGCCTTATAAAGAAGGATATTGAGACACTTAATGCAGCGATTGATGAGCATTACGATATAATTGAGGAGCTGCTGGGATAAAGAAGCCATAACAAGGAGGATATATGAAATACAAAATCGTTGTATTTGATCTGGACGGAACGATACTTAATACATTGGAAGACCTTGCAGATAGTACTAATTATGCACTTTCAGTATTTGACATGCCTGAGAGGACGATTGAAGAAATCAGACATTTTGTTGGCAATGGGATAAGAAAGCTGATGGAAAGAGCTGTACCACAGGGAACACCAGAAAGCATGATAGTTAAGGTACATGAAACATTTACAGAGCATTATAAGAAGCACTGTGCAGATAAGACAAGACCATATGATGGAATAAAAGAACTTATTGAGAATATAAGAAATGCCGGTGTGTACACAGCGGTTGTGTCTAACAAGGCTGATTATGGAGTACAGGCATTATGTAAGGATTATTTTCCGGGACTATTTGATTATGCGGTTGGAGAGAGAGAAGGCATAAGAAGAAAACCATATCCGGACAGCGTTAATGAAGTATTAAGACAGTTTGATGTTGACAGAACACAGGCTGTATATGTCGGGGATTCAGAAGTAGATGTCCAGACAGCGGCTAATGCAGGAATGGATGTATGTATGGTTGGCTGGGGCTTCAGAGATGAAGAATTCTTAAAGGATAATGGGGCTGAGTTTGTTGTACACAGCCCCGAAGAAGCATGGGAATTCATTAATAAGTAATATACTTATACTACGTTATGAAGCAGGGATGACTGCAATTCACCAAGCTGGTGGTTCTTGGATTCACGAATCAGTTCTACCAGACCTTTAGTGATTAGCATTGCACCATCCTTGTTAAAATGTGTATTCTCAGAAACAGTTTCTGGCTTGGCGAGTTCTTTTAAGAAATCGTCAGGCCATTTTCCTTTATTGATACCTTTCTTGATAGAGGTATATCTATGTATATTATCATGTCCGATTTTTTCAAAGAGATTAACTGAATAAGAAAACAGGTCAAGTACAGGCGTGCCGGTTTCTTCACCAATCTGGCGCATAGCTCTTATATAGCTGAAATTATTGCCACCGTGGCAGCCGGGAGCGTCCATAATTGTTCCGTCAGCATTGAAAAATGTTCTTGCAGGCGCAGTAACTAACACAGGAACTGCATCATGCTTTCTTGCCATATCAATAAACTGTTTGATGAACCATTTGTAACTGCCCATAGAAGCGTCTTTTGAGTATGGATAGTAAGTGTCATATGGATAAGACTGGTTTATGGCTAGAACACTGTTAAGAACAGCCTGTTTATCAGTTATCGAATCATCGTTATTAAGTGCCTCAATATATTCAGGTGGTATATAATTCGTAGGCATCTTAACTCCTGCTATAACAGGAAATCGACCTGATTCATCTGGTACGCCAAGCGGAGTCTGACGGTTAAACATAGATTTGTAATCCTTTGAATCGTCATCATTATGACAGAACTCTATAAAAAGATAGTCTCCGGGCTGAATATGTCTGTCAATCTCTTCAAATCTTCCTTCATTAATAAAAAGTCTTGAACTTCTGCCACCCTTGGCATAGTTAAATACATTTACATCAGGCTTAAAGAAGCGTGGCAGAAACTGTCCCCAGCCTGCAATAAATTCTTCCTCAGTATAATTCTGTACAATCGAGTCTCCAGCAAGATAAATGTTCATACATACCTCCATGTTTTGCGAAGCAAAATACGACTGCCCATGCAGGAGCAGAGATATTGCCTCCTTCGTTTTTTATCAATTATAATCCCAAACGTTTTCACAAACTACATATACTTTGCAATTATATTGATATAAAACAGATAAAAAGAACATGATATTGCACTTGAAATGTAATTTGCTTTATGATATTATTCATGTGTATGAATATCTTAAAGACTATGAAAGAGACTTCTTTTCATGGAACCTGACAGGAAAGCGATGCCACCGACTGAAAGCATACGCAGGGAATTGATAAGAGGAACGCTCTGGAGTTGGATGGTTGAGCAGCCACGGCTGGGTAGGTCATTCCGTTACACGCGTTAAGTGCAATGAGATGAGAAGCTTAGAACTTTTCAATGCGGGTGGTACCGCGGATAACACAGTTTATTCGCCCCGGGATGTATATTACATCCTGGGGCTTTTTTGCGCGAAAAAGCATAGCAGGATGTTAGGTATTATTATTTTATTTGACAGGACATAACATTTTGCCTGTCCAGAAAAGAAAGGAGATTGCAATGGCAAATATGTACAGAGATGTTAACTTAAGTGAAGTTAATGAAAGTTACATCGGCAAGGAGTTAAAGGTTGCAGGATGGGTTGAGAACATCCGTGACCACGGAGGAGTTTCATTTATCGATTTAAGAGATATGTATGGAGTACTTCAGGTAGTACTTCGTGATACAACATTACTTGATGGTATTCATAAGGAAGAGTGTATCGCTATCGAGGGTATTATGGAGCAGAGAGATGAGGAAACTTATAATCCTAAGATTCCTTCAGGAACAATCGAGCTTGAAGCTAAGAAGATTACAATACTTGGACAGGTATACCAGCAGCTTCCATTTGAAGTACAGACTTCTAAGGAAGTAAGAGAGGATGTACGTCTTAAGTACAGATATCTTGATTTAAGAAACCAGAAGGTTAAGGATAACATGATATTCAGATCAAAGGTTATCGCATTCCTTCGTCAGAAGATGACAGACATGGGATTCCTTGAAATCCAGACACCTATCCTTTGTGCTTCATCACCAGAGGGTGCAAGAGATTATATCGTACCTTCAAGAAAATATAAGGGCAAATTCTATGCTCTTCCACAGGCACCACAGCAGTATAAGCAGTTACTTATGGTATCTGGTTTTGATAAATATTTCCAGATTGCACCTTGCTTCAGAGATGAGGATGCAAGAGCTGACCGTTCACCAGGAGAATTCTACCAGTTAGATTTCGAGATGAGCTTCGCTACACAGGAAGATGTATTCAGAATCGGTGAAGAGGTTCTCACAGAAACATTTGCAAAATTCGCACCAGAAGGATACGAAGTTACACAGGCACCTTATCCAATCATCAGCTATAAGCAGGCAATGCTTGAGTTTGGTTCAGATAAGCCAGATCTTCGTAATCCACTTAGAATTATCGACCTTTCAGAATTCTTTAACAAGTGTACATTCAAGCCTTTCCAGAACAAGACTGTAAGAGCAATCAATGTACATGCAAAGCTTTCAAAGGGACAGCATGAGAAGTTACTTAAGTTCGCTACAGGAATCGGAATGGGCGGACTTGGATACCTTGAGGTTCTTGAAGACGGAAGCTACAAGGGACCAATTGATAAATTTATTCCAGAAGAACTTAAGGGAGAAATCAAAGACCTTGCAGGACTTCAGCCAGGAGATACAATCTTCTTCATTGCTGATAAGGAAGACAGAGCTGCGTACTTCGCAGGACAGATTAGAAACGAACTTGGTGAGAGACTTGACCTCATTGAGAAAAATGCATACAGATTCTGTTATGTTAATGACTTCCCAATGTTTGAAAGAGATCCAGAAACTAAGAAGATTGGATTTACACATAATCCATTCTCAATGCCACAGGGTGGACTTGAGGCACTTAATACAAAAGATCCACTTGATATTCTTGCATACCAGTATGATATCGTCTGCAACGGTGTAGAGTTATCATCAGGAGCAGTCCGTAACCATGACATGCAGATAATGGTTAAGGCATTCGAAATTGCCGGATATGACGAAGAAGTATTAAAGGCAAAATTCGGAGCATTATACAATGCATTCCAGTTTGGTGCACCACCACACGCAGGTATGGCACCAGGTGTTGACCGTATGATTATGCTACTTCGAAATGAAGAGAATATCCGTGAGATAATTCCATTCCCAATGAGCGGAACAGCACAGGATTTAATGTGCGGAGCACCAAATGAGGTAACAGAGCAGCAGCTTAGGGAAGTTCATATTAAGGTTAGGGATTAGGAGGCATACGGACGGCTGCAGGATTTTTATAAATTCACCGCAGGCACGCTCTCGCTGCTTGTCGCTCGCAGCGGACACTAAGTGGATTGTGCAACAGAGGTATGGTAAGCAAGCTTCCCAACCTCTTTCGCCCAATCCACTAAGTGCCGGCGGCTCCAAAGCACCTTGCTTGTGAATTTATAAAAAATCCTGCCGCCTGCTCGGTGCCAACAACCGCTAACCTAACATAAACTTTCCTAAGAGAAAGAGTGGAGGTTTTCACTCCCCCCGACGAGCAAAGCGATGTCGCGTCTCGTTCCGGGGTAGATGTGTGAGCCTGGAGAAATTGGATAAAGCGTGAACAAGACACTTTGGAGCCGCCGGCACTTAGCAAAATCGGCTGGCGGAGTCTGAAAAGCTAGCTTTTCAGACGGAGGTGGCCGATTTCGCTTAGTACCGTTGCGAGCGACAAGTAGCGAAAGCGTGTCTTGTGATGATTTATCCAATTTCTCCAGGCGTATATAACGACAACGAAAGGAGACGCACACATGGCTAATGTAATTAGTGATGAGACAATTGAGTATGTTGGTATCCTTGCCAAGCTTGAACTCTCTGATGAAGAGAAGGAAGCTGCCAAGAAGGATATGGCTAAGAAGCTTGATTATTTTGTAAAAACCGGGGAGGCTGTTGCTGT
>OAWP01000410.1_pt1 | contig 38007 bp, 35 predicted proteins | sample 1517081 | NCBI WGS metagenome assembly OAWP01 (sample SAMEA2580167, study PRJEB22360) | human gut metagenome | biome: human gut; feature: human-associated habitat; material: faeces | place: Denmark | collected 2008/2010 | reverse complement strand
AAATCCATACAAATTGCCATGTTTATCCGTATCTACATTCATAACGATTCCGTGACAGAAAGGAATACACATTAAATTTCTTTATCCGCATTCCTATAACAATAAAACACCGCCAACAAATAACGTACCATGTTAACCATCAGTAAAGAATAACAAAAGCCGTCTATCCCGTTTAAAATTGCTCCGGGAATACATAAAAATATAAAAAATACAGCATAACAAATATTTATTTTAAGCTGACAATCTGCTTTTGCAATCCTTAATAAAATTGTTGTAATAATATTTGTCACAAAATAAAAAACCTGAGTCAGATTTCCAACAAAAAAATAATCTCTTACCATTTCATAATTCTTAGGATACAATACTGCAATCAGAATATACGATGCCACTACACCGACAATTGTTCCTGCCAATATCAAAATTACTGAACCTGCAAAAAGCCATGAAATCATTTTTTTAGTAAATTTTCCCTGATATTTACTAATATAACCAATAATAACACTATTCAAAGGTGTTGTTATCAAACTCATTGTCTTACCCATCAGTGATGCCAAATAGTATACCGTAACCGCCACCCCACCTAAAAGATTCTGTAAAAGTATGCGATCACCATTAAAAATTATATTACTAATTAGATTTGTTAAAATTAAAAGCACTGCCGTCTTTGTATTTTCCCTAACATTTTTTCCAGGCAGAAACGGCTTGCCCTTCCAGATACTGCCTCTTTTCCACACTAAAAAAAGGCCAAAGAATTCCCCTGGCATAAGAGCAAGCGGCCAGCGATCAGTTGCCAAAAAAAGCAGAATACCAAGCAAATATCCACTACTTATAATAAGATAATATAAAAAATATCCTTTATAATTCAATTTCATACGGTATTCAACATCCGCATAATACCGCCACAATGTAAGCAAACACAATATACCTGCTAATATTGCATCGCTTTTTGACATTTGCATATTCCCATAATAAAGCATTAGGAAACAGAAAATCCCAGAAATAATACCTGCTGCGCACAGCAGACGGTTATAATCTCCATTTACCGTTTTCCGGATTGAACTTTCAGACATTCTCGCATAATTTGTGGAAACCCCCACTGATACAGCAAAAATATTAATCAGCGACATTGCGTAAACAATATTTCCATAAACTTCGCTGCCATACCTTTGTGCCCATATCGGGTAGACCACAAACTGCGATACTATATTCATAAGCACCAGTGCTGCTATACTCCAAATAGAATCTTTACAAAACATCTTCACTTTTGCATAAATATTGTTTTCTTTATCTTTCATATCAGCCTCATTTTTTTATGAAAACATTTTTTTGAAATACTCAATATCTTCCGGATATGTTATCTTTATATTTTTCTCATTTCCTCTTGAACAAAAAATTGAATTTCCAAGACTCATGTACAATGCAAAAATAGATGGTTCATTAATCTGTTTTAAATCAATTTGTTGATATATATCTTTTAAAATTCCATATCTAAATGTCTGAGGTGTCTGAATTCTCTGCAAGTGATCCCTTGAAATCATTTTTTCAGCATACCCATTCTCTTCCATATATACCAATGTCTCTACACATTCCACAGCAGTCATTGCAACGCCATGTTTCCGGGCAACAGAAATATTCTCTCTAATAACCTCATCATCAACAAAAGGACGTACAGCATCATGAATTAGTATCAAATCATCTTTCTCACAATTTAATTTATCTAGTCCTTTCTTTAATGATTCCAAACCAGTCTTTCCCCCACCACAGACAGTATCAACCTTTTCAACGGCAAACTCTTTTACATATCTTTCCAATGTAGAAATCCATTCACTCACACACACAACACAAATACGATCAATTTCCTCGCATTTACTAAACTTCTCCATCGTATGTATAATTAACGGTTTATGATTTACTTCTACAAATTGTTTTGGAATTTGGCAGGCAGCTCTTTCTCCAATTCCTCCCGCTAACAACAGTGCAATATTCATAAACTTTTCTCTCCTACAAATTTCTCACATGCTTTAGCACACGCTCATGTTCAGGGGGTAATTTCATATAATCACCATAATTCATTTTAAGCACTTCATGGTAATTGATTGGTGCATTATATACATCTCCATCAATATACACTTCTGTTCCTCCCTGATACCATTCACGCTTATTACGTTTCTTTATATCTTTCAGTGAAAAATTACTATAAAAATAATAATCCCCCTCACAATCTCTATATTTCGTACAATGTGCCCGATATCTATTTACAATAGTTTTTACGGAAAACATTTTCCCCAAATGGGACAATATCCAGACAACAATCTTTTCAACTCCCCTATACTCTTGATAATCAATAGAATACCGATGTCCTAATGCCAACCCATAGTCAATTGTCATAAGCCTGCACAGTTTCTTCTGACACTTTGGATCATCTGGTACACAGTCCAAGATAAACACATCGATTCCTGGTCTGTTCCAAATATTTGATGCAGCTTCTTTTCCAACTTTATCATATAGCTTAATATCCACCATCTCACTTGTATCAATAATTCTTACGATAAAATCCAACCATTTGTCATTCAAAAAATCTTCTGGTTTATGCAATAAAAAGTTACTATCTTTCCACTCTTTTTCTATAACTTTTTCAAATCGTTCATACTCTGTACGTGTAAAACTAATATCTACATCATCATCCCATGGGATAAATGAATGATGACGAACTGCTCCAAGTAATGCGCCACAATCCAGGTAATAACATATTCCATACTTTTTACATACTCTCGCAATTTCATTTAGTATTTTTCTATTAATTTCTTGAACTCTTTTTATTTCTTCTAAGTCCCGCATTTTCTAATTTCCTTTCCTAATCACAAACTCTTTTTTCTTTCAATTCCAACATTTCAAATTTCCACACCCCATTCTGTGCTGTATAACATTTATCAACAACATAATTTTCCAAAAGGCTTTTATGGTCATAATTTTCATTCATAGGTAACTGTAAATAGAATACTCTTTCATATTGATCAAACAATTGTTCTGGTATCACATGTTCCACTACAACAGTATTAATTTTTTTCCACTCTGAACCTTCATAAAGTTTTTCATCAAAAAAGAAATTTGCATTTGTCCTTTTCTGTTCCGTATTCCAATACATCCTGCCTTCCGTCCACGCTGTTTTTCTCAACAAAATGTGCCTGTAAAGCATATCTGTACTCTCTGCAATATCTGGAATAACAATAACCTCTGCTCCACTGTAATCCACTTGCTCCAACAACTGTTCCAGACACATTGCTCTCCCCAAATATTGACGGTTATACGCAGTCCCTTCATTCAACTGCGAATAATTAATTTTATTTTCTTCAAACTCATAACAATATCCATCCACGGAATAAAACAACCGCGGACAGGATATTTTTCCATTTCCCGCTTCATAACAAAAAAACTGATTTATAGTAAGTGGGTCTGTCACATAATTAGATAAGACTGTTATCATCAGTAATCCTAATAAAACTGTTTTTCTTACGGCCGTCCATTTTAATGTATAAATAACCGATATTCCCAAAAACAAACATTGAAAAAAAAGCACCGGAATATTATAACGAATATGTGGATATGTAATATAATCAGTACTTATAAATAAAAATGCCACAAAACTAAAAATTAGCGGAACATAGTATTTCCCCGTCTGAAGTGTCAATGTTTTTTTATAGTGCAAAATACCCCATAATCCTCCAACAATAATTACACTCCAAAAGATCCATGCATAATTAAAAACAAACAATTCCTTTAACCGATGTAAAATATATGTACCCCAAAATGAAAATGAATTGAGTTTATATGCCGTTTTATCTATGGCTGCAGTACTGTCCGCTGTTGGTGCCCATACATGAAATTGTATTCCAACAAAATAAAATATCCATAAAATTCCTGCGCTATAATTAATAAGCATCTGCTTACCGATCAGTTCATCCATCATTTTATATCTATTTTTTCTGTTTTTATAAATAATGTTTACCACTATTCCCAAGATATAAGCTCCGTAAAGCAAGCATCCAGGCTCTTTCGTAAAACAAAGCAATAAACCACAAAATGCCTGCATAACATATCTTTCTTTCAAGTGAAAAAGAACCATCCATACAAAAAAACAAAGTAATGGGAAATCTGTATTAAGCTCTGCTAACAATCCAAATAAATATGGTGAAAAAGCAAATATGCCTGTTAAAATAATTCTTTCTATCTTATAGTTATCTTTAAAAATGATTTTCAAAATGGAGTCAAATGCAATTATTGTAAGAACTCCGAGCATAACACATACAAGACGTACACCTTCTGCATGACCTGGCAGTAAAAATTCTCCTATCATCAACATCATCGTATATAACTCTGTGTGATGTGTTGCCATTTGCAAGGCCTGCAAATCTGTAAAATTCCATGTATTCAACTTTGCAAGGCAATTGTAATATTCTATTCCATCCTGATTTAACCAAGTTGAAAAGATTTGTGCAGATCCAACAACAAACAAAATACAAATAAGCATTAAACACTTATTATTTTTCAAATATTCTAATATCTTTTTATATAAAGGAATTCTTACATCCGTTTTGTTTAAACACAATAACCACAACAATATTCCAGTTAACAGATTTAATGCAATGAATCCATAAATAACAATAAAATTAGATTTATCCGTATTTGGAGCCAGACATGCCATATTCCAGAATACAGTTACAAACAGGACTGGCAAGAAAAATTGTTTTACCCTTGATTTTTCATGAATAAATTTTTCTCTATGAAAAAAAAGATAATAGCAAACACCATACATACCCGTAAATAATATCCATTCGAAAAACAAATCTTTTATATTTGTTTCTGTATTAGTACTATTCAGTATAACAGCTAAAACTACAATAACAAAAAGGCTTCCTGCAATAACAAAAAATCTTTTTTTTCTCTGTTCCTGCATATCAGTCATCTTCAAAAATTAATCCTCTCTTCCTCTATCACCAGTGGGCGATTCATAATCCTCTGATTCATACTGAGTATATACTCACCAAGAAATCCAAGGAAAAACAGCTGCACTGATCCAAGGAAAAACATTCCTATTGTAACAGGTGCCATTCCGGCTGCAAAATTACTCCAATATACGAGTTTCATAATCAGATAAATTACACCAAAAATAAAGCTGATAACTCCACATCCGAGTCCTAAAAAAGTACACAACCGCAAACCAACTTTTGTGTATGAAGTTATGCTTAACATTGCCGCATCATACAAAGTATAAAAATTGTTGTGTGTTTTTCCTGCTCTGCGCTGTGGCTGCTCATATGGAATTTCTTTTCGCTTATACCCAAGTTCAGCAACAATTCCACGAAGAAACGGTGTCGGATCATTCAGATCACGCAATACTTTCACAAAGTCCCTATCATACAACCCTGAACCGGTAAAATGTTCTATCTGCTCCACATTTGAGAATTTTTTGATCAATTTATAATACAGGCTTCTCAAATGGTACATAATCTTATTTTCTTTACTGCTTGTCTTAATTCCAATAACAATTTTATAGCCCTTTTCCCATTCTTCTAAATACCGTGGTATTAACTCAATTGGATCTTGAAAATCACATACCATTGAAATAGTACAATCACCTGTTGTCTGGAGTATGCCGTAATATGGAGAATTAAACTGTCCAAAATTTTTAGCATTAAAAATTGCTTTGATCTTTGGATTCTGGGCACATATGTTTCTTAACAATGCTCTTGTTCCATCATTAGAATCATTATCAATGAACATAAGTTCATAGTCATATTGCGTTAATTCTTTTTCAAACAAATTAACAATTGCCTCACTCATTGGCACAACATTCTCTTCCTCGTTATAACACGGAATCAATATACTAACTTTTTTCATCTCAAATAATTCTCCTTGCACCACTCAATTGTTTCTTTTATTCCATCTTCAAATGAGTATTGGATTTCAAAACCTGTATCTTGTTTTAATTCTGAAATATCTGCTTCTAAATGCATTACCTGATTTGGAAAATACTCTCTTTCTCCAAAACCAATAGCAAGATCTGGATTAATACAATCTCTTATAACTTCTATATACTCACGTAACTTTTTTGCTTTCCCACTACCAATACAATAGACTTTTCCGTCTTTTCCATGCTCTGCCACAAGCCGAAAAGCCCTGGCAGAATCTTTACTGTATATGTAATCCCAAATCTGTTCTCCCAGTGTACATGCCGGTTTTTCTCCTTTTAACAAAGATTGGATGATACTCATAACCATTGTATACTTTCCATCATAAGGTCCATACAAGCTTAAAATTCGGCACCAGTTATGCCGAATTCCAAGTTGTTTACATAGTATTCTGCTATTATGACCTGCCGAAAGTTTTGCGGCTCCATATGGATTATCTGGATTGCATACAAGTTCTGGTGTCAGCACACCATCCACATGTCCAAATTCACTTTGGCTGCCTGCGCCTACAAAAACGCGACACCCCAGCTTCTTTGCTGCATATACAGCCTGTAACGTGTATTCCACATTTCTATTTTGGCGAATGCAATCCATCCTATCCTCACCATAAGTTCCATCCCATGCCAGATGATAAAACACATCGCACTCACGTCCCGCCATTTGAGGAAGCTGTTCCATCTCATCCAGATTACATTCCACAATTTCTATATTTTTATGCTTTGGAATTGCAGACATTCTGGCAGATGCTCTCCTTGACACCGCAATCACATACCAGTTTTCTCTTAATAACTCTTCTATCAGTGCTATTCCAACCGCTCCAGTACATCCTGTTACAATTGCACTCTTCATAAATCTTCTTACTCCACTGACTTTATAAACAAATTCTTCATTACTTCCTCTCTTGGCAAAAATGGTGCCAGGTCCTCCAATGGTGGACTTACGAGTGTTCCATCATCCATACGCTTTGTCGCACTTTTAGGTTCAAAGTTCTGTTCCGTCGATACAAATATTTCACAGAATACCGTTCCCTCCATGTTTAAAGCAACATCCACCACATCTTTCATCTCTGCATTACTGTGCGCTGCAAAATAAGGATAGCCAAATGCTTTTGCCAATTTTCCGAAATCCGGGAATGACAAATCGCCACTCTCTGGCCCGATTCCAACCTTGCAGTGCTCAGAAAAGAGGTTGTTCTGTGTCTGTCTGATTGAATGATATCCCTGATTATTAATCAGAAACAGTTTGATTGGCAGCCGGTTTGTCAATACAGTCTGCAGTTCCTGTAAATTCATCATGATACTTCCATCACCCTCCAGACAAATAGTTGTCTGTCTGTCCGATGCAATACACGCTCCAATTGCTGCCGGAAGTCCATATCCCATACTTGCCACCGCACTGTTAACCAGAAATCTGGCATCTTTTTGTATCACATAATTATGACTCCCCACCACACAGGCACTGCCATTTGATACAACTGTCATATTTTTTTCCGGCAGACTCTGGCTTAAATACCGGACAAATGCATAGACATTTGCATATTTTCCGTCTTCTTCCCAGTGTTTTGGCTGTGTTACCGGATATGTTTCTTTCCACTTTCTACACTGTGCCAACCAACTCTTATCCACAAATACAGGGCAAATCTCCTGTTTCAGTTCCTTATTCATCTGCCGGAAAAATTCTTTCGCATCAGCACACACAGGTTTTTCCACATGAAGTGTCGTCTTTTTCAGCTCCGCAGGATCCACATCCACCATAATGACATAGGCTTCTCTCGCCCATGTTTTCCAATTATATCCCACTTGCCGGATAGAAAGACGATTTCCCACTGCTAAAATTACATCTGCATTCTGCACCGCAAAATTACCTGCACGATCTCCCATGATACCCCCTCTGCCTACATAAAGAGAGTGCTCATCCTCAATGGCATCTATAGAGTCCCAACCAGTCACAACGGGAATTCCCAGACTTTCCATACACATTCGAAAATCCTCATAACCGCCGGATAAACGAATACCATTTCCAGCATAAAATACTGGTCTTCTGGCATCGCGAAGCTTTGCAATAATTTCCTGGCAGCACGCTGCAGATGCCCGCATGATTCCATTTTCTATAAGAATATTATCTTCTAAGGTATTGCCTTCCTCCTCTGGAACATATCCGCGCAGCTCATCAGTTTCAATATCACACCCCTGATAATTGACCGGAATATCAATCCAGCACGGGCCACGTCTTCCGGTCATTGCTAAATGATACGCCTTTTCCAATGCGTAGCGGATATCCTTCGGATCTTCTATCATAGTTGCATACTTACACATGCTGCTAACTGACTTTGTAATATCATACTCCTGATCACCAACTGCGCGAAGGAACAAGCCGTCCGTGAACTGATTCATGTATCGCGCCGTCGTATCATAACGTACTTGTCCGGATATCACGAGCATCGGCACAGAATCAAGCCATCCACCAAGCACACCTGTGATTGCATTCGTTCCCCCCGGTCCTGTTGTCACACATAACGCAGCTATCCGGTTGTTCACTCTTGCATATGCCTCCGCTGCAATCGCGCAGGCCTGCTCATGATGATTATAGGTACAATGCATTCCTTCTTTATGTCCCAATGCATCGTTTAAATGCATCGCACCACCGCCCGTCACCATAAAACAATCTGTAATACCATGCTGCACAAGAAAGTCTGCTACATAATCTGCTAACCGCTGTTTCATGTTTTCCTCTTTTCTACTGACTTACTGCTTCCTTAATGATCTGCGCCATATAGTCAATTTTCTCATCTGTCATTCCAGGATAAACTCCAACCCAAAATGTATGTGTCATAATAAAATCCGTTTTTTCAAGCTCTCCAGCCACACGATATGCATCTGTTCCACGAATCTGATCAAAACAAGGATGTTTGATAAGATTTCCACTAAACAGAAGTCTTGTCTGTATATTGTGTTCCTCAATATACCTTGTCACCTGATTACGTGTAATGCCACTTTCTTCCCGGACACTAATGAGGAATCCAAACCAGGAAGGTCTGCTGTTTTCTGCAGCCTCAGGAAGAATCAGCTTATCAGATACTTCCTCGAGCTTTTCTCGCAAACGTTCCCAGTTATGACGGCGTGCCTCGATAAAAGCCGGAAACTTTTTAAGCTGTTCCACACCAACTGCTGCCTGCATATCTGTCACTTTCAAATTATATCCAAAATGGCTGTATACATATTTATGATCATAACCCTGTGGAAGTTCCCCAAACTGCCCTTCAAAACGGTGTCCGCACAGATTATCTCTGCCCGATGGGCATACGCAATCACGCCCCCAGTCACGATAGCTTTTTATCAACTTATTTAAAAGTGGGTTATTCGTGTAGACACACCCACCCTCTCCCATTGTCATATGATGTGGCGGATAAAAACTTGAGGTACCGATATCTCCCCATGTTCCGGTATATTTTGTTTCTCCAGCAATTGTGTACTGCGTTCCTAATGCATCACAGTTATCTTCCACCAACCATAAATTATATTTTTCACAGAAAGCTTTTACTTCTTTCAAATCAAACGGGTTACCAAGAGTATGGGCTATCATGACTGCTTTTGTTTTCGGACTGTACGCAGCTTCTAATTTTGTTACATCAATATTGTACTGTGGTACTGTCACATCCACAAAAACAGGAACTGCACCATACTGTAGGATCGGTGTAACAGTCGTAGGAAATCCACATGCCACAGTGATAACCTCATCACCTTTTTTTATCTGCCGTTCCCCAAGTTCCGGAGCAGTAAGTGCCATAAATGCCAGTAAGTTTGCAGAAGATCCGCTGTTTACCAGATTCGCATATTTTACACCAATCCACTTCGCAAACTCTGTCTCAAACTCATCCGAAAATCTTCCAGTAGTCAACCAAAAATCTAATGCCGCATCCACGAGACTGCACATTTCTTTCTCATCATATACTCTGGACGCATAAGAAATTCGGTCTCCCGGTGCAAATGTTTTTTTCTGTTCTGTTTTCTTAAACTCTATATAATACTCGGCAACCAGATTTTTAATCTGCATTCTTGCCTCTTCTTCACTCTGCCACTTTGTCATCCGTATTCTCCGTTTGTTTTTATAAATTTTTCTGTATAAATTCGCTTATCTGTCTATCCATACATGCAGGTATATCTTCTCCTGCAAAATAAACTTTTGCCCATTCCACAGTTTTCTCAACTGCTTTTTCCACACTCCAACGAGGTTTCCATCCAAATGTCTTCTTGAGTTTTGAACAATCCAGTTTTAAAAAGTTCGCCTCATGAGGACCTCCATCACTACGCTTCTCCCAGCTCATTCCATCGCCCCATTTTCTGCAAAACAGATCCACAAGTTCACCTGTTGTAATGCAGTCACTATCATCTGGCCCCACATTATAAAATCCGGCATATGCCTCGTCCTCATACTGTTTTGCCGCGATCATCAAATATACCATTAATGGCTCCAGAACATGTTGATATGGTCTTGTAGAATAGGGATTACGTACAACAATCGTTTTTCTTTTTTCTGCCGCCCGCACGCAATCCGGAATAATTCTGTCATTCGCAAAATCTCCACCGCCGATAACATTTCCTGCCCGCGCCGTAGAAACAGCAATATCCCTATTGTAAAAAAAAGAGTTGATATAACTGTGTGTCACCAATTCTGAACAGGATTTACTGTTCGAGTAAGGATCAAAACCATCCAACGGTTCATTCTCCCTGTATCCCCATTCCCACTCTTTATTCTCATACACCTTATCTGTCGTGATATTCAAAAAAGATTTCACACAGGGATTCTCTCTCACACATTCGCATACATTTACTGTGCCCATCACATTGGTTTCATACGTATAAACCGGATTCTTATATGACTCCCGCACAATTGGCTGTGCCGCCAAATGAAATACAATCTCCGGCTGTACCTCAGTAAAAACCTGCTTTAGGTGTTCCAAATCACGCACATCACCTATTACCGAATTTATTTCTGCCTCTACGTTGCTCAATTCAAATAAATTAGGAGTCGTCGGAGCTGTAAATGAATATCCCGTTACCTTAGCACCAGCATTTACCAGAATTCTTGTCAGCCAAGTCCCTTTAAACCCTGTATGGCCTGTAATGAAAACCTTTTTTCCTTTATACCAGTTCACATCTATCATCACTTTTTTACTCCATATCGTATATACCAATCTTATCTGCTATTCCACACCATCCACGGTGCCTGATCTTGTTCTATCATTTTCTCTAATTGTTCTTTCTCACGCTGTGTATCCATACACTGCCAAAATCCATTATGTTCATAAGCAGTCAATTGTCCTTCGTTTGCCAATGCAGTAAGTGGTGCTTTTTCAAAAACGGTCTCATCTCCTTCTATGTAATTGAATATCTCCGGCTGTAGCACCATATACCCACCATTAATGCGTGCACCATCCATCTGATCTTTCTCACGGAAGGAATGAATCGTTTTATCATGTTCATCTATATCTAACACACCAAAACGCTGTGCCACACTAACGGCTGTCAATGTAGCAATCTTCCCTTGTTCTTTATGGAACTTTACCAGTTTTCCTATATCAATATCTGCTACACCATCTCCATAGGTAAGCATAAACGGCTCATTTCCAACATACGGCTGAATTCTTTTTACACGTCCCCCTGTCATTGTATTAAGTCCAGTATCTATGATGGTTACTTTCCACGGCTCTGCCACATTATTATGGATTTCCATCTTTCCCCCATCGCAAAAATCGAATGTAATATCACTGTTATGTAAATAATAATCTGCAAACCATTCTTTGATCACATGTTGCTTATATCCAGCACAGATAATAAAGTCATTGTATCCATAATACGAGTATTCTTTCATAATATGCCAAAGAATCGGCTTGCCACCGATTTCAATCATCGGTTTGGGTCTTAAATGACTTTCCTCACTGATCCTTGTTCCAAAACCACCTGCAAGTAATACTACTTTCATTTTTTCTCCTTTTTTCTACATTTCTCGCAATAATCCATTTTATTCTAGTCGTATTTTAAGCGATTGTCAATGTAATTATTCGCTTAAAAATAGATTCCAGATAGCAGCGTAATTATTTTTTCTCGAATAGTTTGAATTTCATGATACATAAAAAAACTTATAGTAAAATATTTTTTATTAAAAGGAGTATTTCTATGAAACAATTAGGCGATCGTTTACGAGACTTGCGCGAAGCCCGCAATTTAAAACAGACTGATGTTGCAAACGCGCTGAAAATCAGTAACAAAATTCTATCCAGCTACGAGCGCAACATCAGTCTTCCTACATTAGACAATTTAAAAACATATGTAAATATTATAATGTATCTGCAGATCAGCTTTTAGATATTGAACTTGATAAAACTATTGTTCCTTCGGAAGAAACTAATTCCTTAGTTTCTATTACCTCTGAGCAAAAACGGATTTTGTCATTTTACGAACGATTAAATCCAGAAAACAAAGATGCTGTTCGGGGATTGATGATTTTGTACTATAAAGAACAACAGTGAAATAAATATTAATACAAAAAAAGATACCTAAACATTTGTACTGTTTAAGTATCTCTTTCTATTATACGCTTCATCGTCTTATTCAACAGCCGCAATCCCCGGCGCCTTCTGTTCCCCAATCTGTGGTTACTGTTCACACTTCCGGTGTGACCAGCAACGATTACAGCCCATGAAAAGTGCCTCTTCGAGGCAGGGGCTGTAATCTCACAACAATATACACTACGGCGCATAGCTTGACAGCAAAGTGTCAAGCTTGCGTCTGAACAGCAGCAATCTGTGCACAGCCACGCATGGTAATGAGCGGTCCGCCCTTTTTCTCCACATACTCTTTTGTGATGGTCACCATGCCGATATTGTCATCTTTCGGAATCTCATACATGATATCGAGCATAAAATCCTCGATGATCGCACGGAGTGCACGCGCACCGACTTTCTTTTCCTTTGCCTGCTTTGCGATCGCCATCAGTGCGTCATCCTCAAATTCGAGTCTGACTTCATCCATGGCAAGCAGTTTCTGGTACTGTTTTAAGATCGCATTTTTCGGTTCCTTTAAGATGCGCACTAACATATCTTCTGTGAGCGCTTCTAAGGTAAACATGATCGGCAGACGTCCTAAGAACTCCGGTATCATGCCAAATTTGCGCACATCCTCTATGGTCACCTTCTGCAGAATATTTTCATCCTGGTCGTATTTATCCTTAAGCTCGGATTTAAAACCGATCGATGCGGATTTATTGAGGCGTTCCTTAATGATATCCTCTAACTCCGGGAACGCGCCTCCACAGATAAACAGAATATTTTTGGTGTTGACCATTGTCATGGGTACCATGGCATTCTTGCTGCTGGCTCCGACAGGCACTTCTACCTCCGCACCCTCTAACAGTTTTAACATTCCCTGCTGCACGGACTCTCCGCTGACATCACGCTGATTGGTGTTGCGTTTCTTTGCGATTTTGTCGATCTCATCAATAAAGATAATACCGTGTTCCGCGCGCTCAACATCATTGTCCGCTGCTGCAAGCAGTTTGCTGACAACACTCTCGATGTCATCACCGATATACCCTGCCTCTGTCAGGGACGTCGCATCTGTGATGGCAAGCGGCACATCTAAAAGCTTTGCAAGTGTCTTTACCAGATAAGTCTTACCGGAACCGGTCGGTCCAATCATTAACATATTGGACTTTTCAATCTCGATGCCGTCCTTCTCATCGGATGCGATCCTCTTATAGTGATTATAAACAGCGACGGACATGACTTTCTTTGCATGCTCCTGTCCAACTACGTACTCATCCAACGATGCCTTGATTTTATGTGGTGCCGGGATCTTTTTGATATCAAGTACCGGCTCTTTCTTTTCTTTCGGCTTTTTCTTTTTGATTTTCTGGTTATTCGGAATAAATCCCTGCATCCCCTGCAGATCTGAGAGATTGATCATGCTGATATTTGGCATTTTTCCCATATTCATGTTCAGCATATCATCCATTGAAAATCCGGTCTGATTCATACTGTCAAACGTTTTCTGCATACAGTCCTGACAGATACAGATGTTGTTCGGGATCTTTATCATCTTTCCTGCAATATGCTCCGGTCTGCGGCAGATGTAGCAGATATCTTCATACTCCGGCTCTTTCTCATCCGATGCGTCTGAATTTGTCACTTCTGCCTGCACGGTCTCCTTTTCATTTTCTGACACGTCAGGGGTATCATTGACGCTTTCCTGTCTGTTCATTTCCTCTTTCTGATCTGTGGATACGGTTGTTACATCATCCTCAGTTATTTCTCTATAATCATTATTATTCATCTGAATACGCTCCTGAATTTTTCCATATCTCTGCCCAAAGCAGACTTATTTAAGACATTGTACCGCAAAACATCTGCAATCACAAGAAAATCAGAAAGATTTCATTTTTATTTAAGGATTTTTGACACAAAAAATCCGGGCAGCCCTTTCACAAAAAGGCCATACCCGGAAATTTCTCATCCGTTATCTTGCACTGTTATCCGTTGTGTTACCGTTATTATTGTTTCCTGTCGCGTCATCCACGCCGTTTTCCACACCGTCAATAATGTCTTTGCCAGCATCGCCGACGCCATCCACCACATCATCCACAACAGCACCACCGTCTGTGTCTGCACCATTCGCGTTTGTGTTATTTGTATTTGTGCCGTTCGTATCCGTGTCATTCACGGTACCATTTGTTCCATTCACATTGGTATCATTCATACCATTTTCGGTATTATTGATACCGTTATTTGTGTTTTCATTGACACGGTTTTCTGTACCGGTTGCCGGATTGTTACCACTGTTATTGGTATTTGTGTTGTTTCTGTTTGTGCCGCATGCGGTCAGTGCGCTAAGAGACAATGTAAGCACCAGGCATGCCGCAAGCATTTTAAACTTTTTCATGGTCATTCTTCTCCTTTACTTTACAAGAAATTATTTGTAACGGTTCAAAAACTCTCTGAACCATCACCTTTTCAAGGATAGTATGACCATCTCTGCTATTTTCTATACCAGCCTAATTCCATGGATAATTCTTCCTGTACTTTTCTGACATCCACAGATAACTCCTCCACCCGTTCTCGCGTCATCCGGCTGGTCGGTCCGGAAATACTGAATGCATATTTTACTTCATTATGATAATCCCTAAGGCTTGCAGCAATACACCGTACACCTTCTTCATTTTCCTCATCATCAAGTGCATAACCGTTCTTTTTTGCTTCTTTTAATACACTAAGCATATCATCATAATCCGTGATCGTATGCTCCGTCTTTTTTTCGATGATGCTCTCATTCCAGATCTGTTTCACTTCCGACTCCGGAAGTTCTGCCATGATTGCCTTGCCCACACCGGAACAATACATCGGATGGACCATCCCCACATGGGACACCATGCGGATCGTACCGATTTTTGCTTCTATTTTATAAATATATAAAATATTGTTTCCTTCCCGCTGAACTAAATGCACTGTTTCCCCGCTGATATCAGACAAACGCTCCATATAAGGTTTTGCAACCTGTAAAATATCCATGCGGTCAAGCATTTTTCCTGCCATGCTGACTATTTTATAAGAAAGCATATACTTCTGGGATACCTCGTCCTGTTTTGCATATCCCATATAGACTAAAGACATCAGAAGGCGATGTACCGTGCTTTTGTGAAGTCCTAACGCTGTGCTGATCTCCATCAGTCCCATCTCACCGTGATCGGCCAGCATTTCCATTACCTGAAAAATGCGCTCTGCCGACTGCACCGGATTTTTTGTTTCTTTCTGTTCTGCCATAATTACCTCATATTCTATGTAAGGTATCAGTTATTTTTCCAATACCTGTCTTTTAGGTTTCATAATTCACATTATTGTTTCATTATATGAAACCATATGACATCATAACATGACATTCCAATAAAAGTCAAATTTTTGTTTTTTGCAAAATACAACATTTTCTTTCCCTAAATTATTGACAAGGCATTTTGTAATGTTATAATACTATTGTACCGTTGTATGAAACAATGTTTCATATTGTGAAACCAATTTAAGAACCTTAAAATTATTCAAAATAAAGGAGAAGAATTATGAACAAAGTATTAGAAGAGTTTTCCAAAATCGGTATTATCCCGGTTATCGCACTTGACAATGTAGAGGATGCTGCACCTTTAGCAAAAGCATTATGCGACGGTGGTCTCCCATGTGCAGAAGTTACTTTCCGTACAGCAGCTGCTGAGGAATCTATCCGCATCATGTCCGAGCAGTTCCCGGAGATGTTAGTAGGTGCAGGTACTGTTCTTACCACAGAGCAGGTTGACCGCGCTGTAAACGCAGGTGCAAAATTCATCGTAAGCCCTGGTTTAAATCCAAAAGTTGTAAAATACTGTGTTGAAAAAGGAATCCCGGTAACTCCTGGATGCTCTAACCCAAGCGACGTAGAAGTTGCAATCGAGCTTGGTCTTGACGTTGTGAAATTCTTCCCGGCAGAAGCTGCAGGCGGACTTTCCATGATCAAATCCATGGCAGCTCCTTACACAAAGATGAAATTCATGCCGACCGGCGGTATCAACGCAAAGAACTTAACAAGCTACCTTGATTTCAAAAAGATCATCGCATGCGGTGGTTCCTGGATGGTAAACAAAGACATGATCGCTGCAAAAGACTGGGATGGCATTACAGCTTTAACAAAAGAGGCTGTTTCTACCATGTTAGGATTCAAACTGTTACATGTAGGTGTTAACAACGCTTCTGAGGAAGTAGCTGCTGCAGAGTCTGCAAAATTCGCCACCTTACTTGGCGAGAATGTAAAAGTTGGAAACAGCTCCATGTTCGTAGGTTCTTTAATTGAAATGATGAAGAATCCGGGACGCGGAACCAATGGTCATATCTGCATTCAGACCAACTACTTAGACCGCGCGATTTATCATCTTGAAAAACGTGGTTTTGTATTTGACGAATCTTCTTTCAAATACAATGACAAAGGTGAGCTTACTGTTGCTTACTTAAAAGACGAGATCGCAGGTTTCGCTGTTCACTTCAACCAGAAATAATTTAAAAAAATCAGGTCTGCACCGGTCGATGATTTGTGCAGACCTTTTTTTCAATATTAAATAATAAAAAAAAACAGACACGGGAGGTTTCTTATGGATCAGAATTGTGCATATTGTATGGAGGGCGAATTAGTCGCCCAGTTTGGTATTAAAATCTGTGAACTGCCAAGTTCAAAAGTTTATCTTTTCAAGGAGCAGAGCCACAAAGGCCGTGTGATCGTCGCTCACAAAAAACATGTCAGTGAGATCACTGAACTGACCGCTGAGGAACGCGCCGCTTACATTGAAGATATTAATCATGTGGCAGAAGCACTTCACAAGGCATTTCATCCGCAGAAAGTCAACTACGGTGCTTACGGTGATACCGGCCATCATCTCCACTTCCATCTCGTTCCAAAATATACAGACGGTTACGAGTGGGGCGGCACTTTTGCCATGAATCCGGGCGAAAAATTTCTTTCCGATGAGGAATATGCCGCATTGATCGACGAGATCAAAAAATATTTATAATATTTATTTCTTCATCTTAGGCTGAAAAATAATACTTGCCAGATATGCGAAGATCAGTGCCGCTGAAATACCAGCGGCACTTGCTTTTAGTCCACCTAAAAAAATTCCTAAAAATCCATACTCGTCCACCGCTTCTTTCACTCCCTTAAACAGGGTATTTCCAAATCCAAGCAGCGGCACACTTGCCCCGGCTCCCGCAAATTCAATAAACGGCTGGTAGATCCCAAGTGCCCCAAGCAGTGCGCCAAGACACACTAACATCACCATGATCCTTCCGGGAAGCATCTTTGTTTTTTCCATTAAGATCTGCACCAGTGCACAGATTGCCCCTCCAACCCAGAATGCATTGATATAATCCATAATTCTACACCTCTTTCTCTCTTTTAATCTGCATGTTCGATCACGACTCCATGTGCAATCCCTGGCACCGTTTTTCCTTCATTAAAAGACACCGTGGAAAGAAGTGCCCCGGTCGGCACAAACAGGATACGCTGTAATTTTCCCTGCTCGACCTGTTTTAAAAAATGCCCGGCAAGTGTTACGGCAGAACACCCGCATCCGGAACCTCCTGCCCCGGTTCCCTGCGCTTTGCTCTCATAGATCAGCATACCGCAGTCTAAATGCATCTCACTGATATCGTATCCTTCTTTTTTCAAAAGATCGATCAGGATCTCCCTTCCAACACTGCCTAGATCCCCGGTAATAATGTGATCATAGTCCTCTGGCCTGCGCCCGAAATCTTTTAAGTTCTGGCAGATCGTATCTGCTGCCGCAGGTGCCATTGCTGCTCCCATATTCATGGAATCCTTAATGCCATAATCGATGATCTTTCCGGTCGTGATGCCGGTAATACACGCATTGCTCTTTCTTTTTCCAAGCACATACGCACCACTCCCGGTCACCGTCCACGTTGCAGACATCGGCCTCTGGTTCGCATATTCAAGTGGAAACCGGAACTGCTTTTCGGCGCTGGCAAAATGGCTCGATGTCATCGCCACAACGTAATCTGCATATCCTGCGGCAACACACATTGCTCCAAGGGAAAGCGCCTCGCCGCAGGTACTGCACGCACCATACAGGCCAAAGAGCGGCACCTGGTAATCCATGAGTCCAAACGAAGTGGCAATATTCTGTCCTAAAAGATCTCCGGAAAAAAGATAACGGATCTCTTCTTTTTTCAGTCCTGCTTTTCCGACTGCCATTCCGAAAGCCTCTTTCTGCAGGGTACTCTCTGCCTCTTCCCAGGTGTCCTGCCCGAATTTATCATCCTCCCCGATCAGATCAAAACAGGCTCCAAGAGGTCCCTCCCCCTCTTTTTTTCCGACAATACTTGCGCTGCTTACAATATAAGGCGGCGTTTCAAAACAAATACTCTGTTTTCCCGTCTGCATGCTCATACGAATCTCCATTTCCAAACATTTTTATATCATGTTCTCTATGTGATCAGTATGTACATCTTACCGATATTTATACCCTGATGCTGTTTACGCATTGCACGTAATTATGTCGGAGGCAAATAGTGGTTCACAGCATCCGCTGTACCTGTTCCGGTCTGATACCAAGATATGCGCAGAGTGAAAGAAATTCCTCCGCATCCAGCGGTTCCTTATAATCCTTCCGCAATTTTCCTGCATCGATGCCCGCATGTGCCGCCAGCGATTTTGCATCCATCCGGTTTTCTTCAATATACCGGATCATATAATCCGTCACTTTTGATTTTCCCATGTTATCGCACCTCTTCTACAAAAATCTGTTTTTTCTTATTCTATTCTTTAACTTTAGGAATTGCAATTATATTTTTCTCTGCAATTAAGAACTCATTGACTGATAAAATGAGGTGGGATATGATACGATTAAAAAGCATTTTGGCTGCTTTAAATGCAACAGAACGGAGATCAATATGCGGAATCAGAATATAGCAAAAGTTTTAAAAGAATATCGTAAACGGAATCACCTGTCTGTAAATGATGTTTCTATCCTGTTAGAGGATCGTTCTTTTACCGCCGCTCCCAAAACGATTTACGGATGGGAAAGCGGACAGGCAAATCCAAGCGCAGATATCCTTTTAACACTCTGCGATCTATATAATATCACAGATATCCTTGAAGCATTCGGCTATGACAGCAATGAGAATTTTCATGTGACACCTTCTGAGCGGACGATCATTGAAGCCTATCGTGCACATCCGGAAATGCATGAAGCAGTCAGCGTTCTGTTAGGCTGCAGCGTACCACGCAAAGGTTCTGTATCTGCCCACAATACTGCTGTAAAAGAAGTTTCACATCCAAAGCAGCATTCTTCCGGAACGAATACTACAGCAGCTCCTAAACCTTCCATAAAACGTTATTGATCGTTTATCAATCCATTGGCAGCAAAAAGCTCCTGCGCTTGGTTAATACGCAGGAGCTTTTTTTGCTTTGACCTGTATCTGTTAAATTGTTTTCATCATCCCTGTGGCTGACTTCCGTCCGTCTGCTGGCTTTGATCCTGCTGGCTTCCGTCCGTCTGCTGGCTCTGATCCTGTAGCTGGCTCTGGTCTGGCTGCTGGCTCTGATCCTGTGGCTGGCTCTGGTCTGGCTGCTGGCTCTGATCCTGTGGCTGGCTCTGATCTGGCTGCTGCCCTCCATCAGCCGGCTGCTGTGCCTTCAATACCGCAAGTGCTGCCTCTGCCGCTGTCAGTGTGTCATAATTTGTTACCTGAGCCTTGTCTGCATCCGAAAGTGAGTTGTACATATTTCTCGCATTCACGATTGCTGTTTCGCTCTCTAATGTTACAGGCCCGATAATACTGATCGCATTGATCACAGATGGAACATCCGCCTGCGGCTGCTGCACAACAGTCGGATTGTCACCCGGCATACGATATACTAAAACTGCATATCCCTTATCGATCGTCTCATAGATCTTCTTTGCTGCAGATGCAGGCAGATTGATACATCCATGAGACCCACTGGTCTTATAGATACTTCCTCCAAATTTGTTACGCCAGGTCGCATCATGCATACCTACGTCACCATTAAATGGCATCCAGTAAGTAACCGGTGTCTCATAATCCGGTCCTCTTAAGACTGCATTCATGGTTTTATAAGTCAGTCCGAACGCACCTGTCGGGGTGTCATGCCCTTTTGAAAGATTTCCTGAAACAAAATCACTCTCCACCACCAGTTTTCCGTCTTTGTAAAGGAATAAATGCTGGTTTGTCAGATTGATCTCAACATAAGAATCACCGTAATCATGCTCGCCATGACTGTTTGCCGTTGTGAGATATACCGGCTCTCTCTCCACATCTTTTCCGGCTTTTAAGTCTGCCAGAATCTGTTCTACTTCCCCTCCGTTATCGATTCTCCAGCCATAAAAACCACCGGTGATCGTAACCGTCGTACCGTAGGAAGTCTTTAACTCTTTCGGTGAATAGGCAGTATTATATTTCTTTGCCAGTGTCTTTACAAAGGCAAGGACTTCTTCCTCATCAATGGAAACTTTTTCGTCGGTTCCCTCAGAAAGCCAGGTACTGATCGTTGTTCCATCCAATACTTCCTTATCATCCCCAAAGTCATATGTAATCGTAACACCGACATACTGGTTTAATGCATCGATCAAAGCCAGCAGATCTTTATCATCATCTCCGATTGCAGGCTCTAAATAACAGCCGCTCTGCTCCAGATCAACGGTTTCATCCAATACTAAAACCGCATCACTTACCGCTTTCCTGACTTTTGCGGTATCGACCTGTGTTCCATAATCAGCCGGTACAAGCGCATACCCGTTTTCTCTTGTATAATCAGAATAAGTCGCATCCACCGGTGTGCGCTGATCTTTCATACATGGTAAATTTCTGACTGCCTCATCCAGTTTCTGTTCATCATAAGATACAACCTTTGCCAGTTCAAACTCCTGCTTCTGGAACATCAGGATCAGCCACGCAAAACCATTCTGCTCCTCTAAAAGTTTCTCTATTTCCCCCTGAAATACCGGCTCCATATCAATATCCGAACCTGCAATGGTTCCATTTTTATCCTCGCGTGCAGTAACTGTCAGATTGTAATTTTTCATCTCAGTCCGGATCGCATCCTCGACTTTTTCCACATTGCTGCCACCGACTGCAATCCCATCAATAGAAGTTCCAAAACAAAAATGACTTTCAAAATAAATCGCAAACCCGACATAAATCACAGCAATCGCCGTCATAACACATGTGAGCACCAGTCCTGTATAACTTTTTGCTGACGCACCTCCATGCATTTTCCGCTTGTTTTTCTCTTTCATTTTTCTAAATATCCTTTCATCCTATGTGTAAAGATATGTTGTATTGCATAAAATATGCTAACGGACACCTACTCTATTATAATATCCGGCAAGGTCTTGTCAACAAATTGTCCAAATCGTAACATTTAATTAAGAATTCGTTCTTTTTTCGCATTGATCTGTAATAAAAATTACCGTCAAACTCCCCAAAAACACCCGTCATAGCTTAAAGTTTTCTTAAATTTTAAATAATCTTTCTTAAAATAAGGAAAAGGGAATTGTTTCTAAAAAAATGCTGTGCTATAATCCCTATCGTTGAGATTAATGAAAAGAGGGTGAAACCGTGAAAACGAAGACACGCGATGCGGTCAACGCATTTATTGAGAGAAACAAACATGCTCTTCTTCTGCTTTATTTCATGATTTATCTGCCATGGTTTGGTCATTTAGAGAGAACCGTTACCACGCATTTTCATGTGATCCATGTTGCACTCGATGATTATATTCCATTTTGTGAATATTTTATTATTCCATACTTTTTATGGTTTGGATATGTTGCGTGGGGACTTGGTTACTTCTACTTTAAAAATAAAGACGAATATTTCCGTTTATGTACCATGTTGTTTACCGGAATGACGATCTTTTTAGTCATCTCCACCATTTATCCAAACGGACATTATTTAAGGCCGACTACTTTTGCGCGGGATAACGTGTTTGTACATATGGTAAAATGCCTCTACGCAACGGACACTGCGACGAACCTTTTCCCAAGTATTCACGTTTACAATTCCATTGCAGTCAATTTAGCCGTATGGCACAGTGAAAATTTCCGCGATAAAAAGGTCATCCGTATTGGTTCTGCTGTTCTTATGGTAAGCATTATTTTATCTACCATGTTTTTAAAACAGCACTCCGTATTTGATGTGGTTACCGGAATCATTATGGCAGTCTTCATGTACATGCTTGTCTATGTACAGAATCCGGCACGCATGACGGCCGGTGAGCGCAAATATGAGCGCAAACTTCACCAGATCTAAATACAAACGTTATGTTTCCTGAATATTTGATTCGTTTTAAAAAGAGTCATAACCGATTTTGCCGGTTATGACTCTTTTTCATTCAAATTTGGAGAGCCTCTAAATTTTTCTGATTTTCACTCTATCTGAACCTTTACAGCTCACACGCACATCCGGCTGCATATTTTGCACAGATCGTCATTGTACTCTCATCATACATCATGCGCTCTGTCCGCTGGATCGGTGTATACTCCCTTACATCCTTTGCAATATGATCTTCGGCGACAACCGCATCAAATTCATATCCATCTAAAAATGTGCCGACTTTACCAAAATAACTGCCGCCTCCGGCTGTCGCTAAATAAAACGCTTCCGCAAATGTCAGCGGCTTACTTTTCTCATCAATCAGACGCCAGTACATTTTTGATACCTGTACCGCTAATGTCAAAGCTTTTGCCATGGAAAGTGAAGATCCGCCCGCCACGTCGGAACCAAGTCCGACCGCAATACCTTCCTCTAAGAACTTTCGGACCGGTGCAATGCCGGAGGAAAGATTTAAGTTCGATTCCGGGCAGTGCGCCACATAGACACCGTGTTCTTTCAAAAGATCCATCTCATCCTCACTGTAAATACAGTGTGCCATGACTGCCGGGTGATCCTTATCTCCGAACATATCAAAAACAGCGTAGGCATCTGCATAATTTTTCGCTGCCGGGACAAGCTCTTTTACCCATGCGACTTCCGATGGGTTTTCCGACAGATGCGACTGCACGCGGAGTCCTGTCGTTTTCTGCAGTTTTGCAAGTTCTCTCATCAGCTCATCCGTACAGCTTGGAATAAAACGCGGTGTTAAGATCGGGTTTGTACGCTCATATTTTCCGGCTGTCTCCTCAATCCACTTTTTCGTATCTTCTGCCGCAGCAGACGCATCCGCCTCACAGAGATTCTCACCACCGTTACGGTCCATATTTACCTTGCCAACATAGCTTACGATCCCGCTCTCCTCCAAAAGATCCATCAAAGCAACGGTTGCCTCTCTGTGAAGTGTCGCAAAAATGCAGGCACGCGTTGTCAGACTGTGCTTTAAATCAGACACAAAACTTCCATATGCTCTTTTTGCATAGGAGATATCCACATATTTTGCCTCTTCCGGAAAAGTATGCACATTCAGCCAGTCTAAAAGTTCAAGATCCATGCCAAGTGCCCGGAACGTATACTGTGGTGCATGCACATGCAGATCCGTCATTCCCGGAAGGATGATCTTATCACCATAATCGGTCAGCGGCAGTGTTTCATACTGTTTCGGCAACTTTTCAAATGCGCCGCGGCAGATACCGTTTTCACATACAACATAACCACCCTCTATACTGCACAGTTCCTTGTTTTCTCCTGAATATACGATATTTCCCTTTAAAACAAAACTTTTCTTTTCCAATATGTTCTCTAATCCTTTTCTTATTGTCTTACCATAATTTTAAAATCTGAATTGCAGACTTCATTACCTTATACTTCACGTCTTCCAATTCTGACGCTGCACATTTTAACTCTTTGCGTATCTCAATATGCTGCGGGCAGTGTTTTTCGCATTTTCCGCAGCCGACACACTGGGATGCGCTTGCGGTGTCTTTCCGGAATGCCGTACACTGTAAATAATCTTTCCGTCCTGATTTTTTCCCTTCCGAATACATCGCATTATAACAGCGGAATGTTCCCGGAATATCCACTCCCCTCGGACACGGCATACAATACCCACATCCGGTACAGCCGACTTTGACATGCTTTTTGATCTCTTCTTTCACCTGTTCGATCAGTGCTGCGTCTGATGCCGTCAGACAGCCCACATGGGACTCAGATGCCGTCTTTAGGTTCTGCTCCACCATTTCCATGGAATTCATCCCGGAGAGCACACAGGTTACTTCTGGCTGGTTATAGAGCCATTTTAAGGCAAGCTCCGCCGGTGTACGTCCTTCCTTGTCAGCGCGGAACAATTTTTTTGCTGACTCCGGTAAAAGATTTACCAGTCTGCCTCCGCGAAGAGGCTCCATGATGATGACCGGAAGTCCTTTTGCATTTGCATAGCGCAGTCCTTCCACGCCTGCCTGTGAGTATTCATCCATATAGTTGTACTGGATCTGGCAGAAATCCCAGTCGCAGGCATCCACGAGCTGTTTGAACATCTCGGTATTTCCATGATAGGAAAATCCGATATTTCTGATCTGACCGGACGCTAATTTTTCCTCGATCCAGTCCTGCATGCCGATCTTTTTTAATTTTTCCCAGGTCGGTATATCGGTGAGCATATGCATCAGATAATAATCGATATAATCGGTTTTTAATCTGCGAAGTTCCTCCTGAAACATCTTTTCCGCACCTGCGACAGACTTGATCAGATAATGTGGCAGCTTTGTTGCCAGATAGATCTGCTCCCTGCAGTGGTTGCGGTCTAAGATCTCTCCGACTGCTGCCTCATTGCCTGCATAGACATAGGCAGTGTCAAAGTAATTAACACCTGCTTTGATCGCCGCCATCACCTCTTTTTCCGCCTTATCAAGATCGACACTGCTGCCGTTTTTAGTAAAACGCATACATCCATATCCTAAAACAGACAATTCATTTCCTTTTTTATCCCTGCGATACTGCATCCTTTAACTCCTCCAGTTCCGCTAACCATATTGAGGCACACGCATCGGACGGCATACGCAGATCCCCACGCGGAGATACCGCAACACTTCCGACTTTTGGTCCGTCCGGCAGGCAGGAACGTTTAAACTGCTGCGCAAAGAAACGGCGGTAAAATGTCTCCAGCCACTTAAAAATCGTTGCATCGTCATAAGTTCCGGCAAATGCCTGTTTTGCCAGACGGTAAACCTTTGCCGGTGCGTAGGAAAGACGCAGCATATGATACAGATAAAAATCGTGCAGCTCGTAAGGGCCGACTAAGTCCTCCGTTTTCTGTGAAATTTTTCCGTCTTCCGGCGGTAAAAGTTCCGGAGAGACAGGTGTGTCAAGCACATCGAGCAGCACCTGTTTTAACGTCTCATCCCCACAGGTATCCGCATAATAACGCACCAGATGGCGCACCAGTGTCTTTGGCACCGATGCATTGACTGCATACATAGACATGTGATCTCCGTTGTAAGTCGCCCAGCCAAGTGCAAGCTCCGACAAATCTCCGGTTCCGATGACCATTCCGCCGGACTTATTTGCAATATCCATCAAAATCTGCGTGCGCTCTCTCGCCTGTCCGTTCTCGTAGGTCACGTCATGCATCGACGGATCCTGTCCGATATCCCGGAAATGAATGTTGACGGCATCTTTGATATCCACCTCGATAAAATCAGCTCCCAGACAGCGGATCAATGATACTGCATTATCGTAAGTGCGGTCTGTCGTACCAAATCCCGGCATGGTCACTGCCTTGATATTACTGTGATCCATTCCAAGCGCATCAAAAGCACGCACGGTGACAAGAAGTGCCAGCGTGGAATCGAGTCCGCCGGAAATTCCGATCACTGCAGACTTACAGTGTGTATGCTCTAAACGTTTTTTCAGTCCCATCGACTGGATCGATAAGATCTCCTCGCAGCGCAGTGTACGGTCGCGCTCTCCGGACGGCACAAACGGCATCGGATCAATATAACGTGTCAGCTTTGTCTCTTCCATCTGTAAGGAAAATACATTTTCACGATATACCGGCTCTGTGACCGTCTCAAATGTTGTCATTCTGCGGCGCTCGGACGCAAGACGGGACACATCGATCTCGGTGGATATCGTCTGTGCGTCAAAAAGTTCTGACTCCGCTAACAAACGTCCATTTTCTGCGATCAGGTTATGCCCGGAATAGACCACATCCTGTGTGGACTCGCCGTCCCCTGCACTCGCATAGATATAGCCGCAGAGCAGTCTTGCCGACTGTCCTTTTACCAGTTCCCTGCGGTAAGCCGGTTTTCCGGTCGTCTCGTCCGATGCGGAAAGATTTACGATCAGCGTTGCTCCGTGCATGGCATGTCCGATGCTCGGCGGATTCATCGTCCAGAGATCCTCACAGAGTTCTGCTGCGATCACAAGTTCCGGCAGCTCCAGACAGGTAAATAACTGTCTCGTTCCCATCGGCACCGTCAATTCTTCGGTCAGCCGTACAGCGGCCACTTCTTCCATACCTCTCGTAAAATGGCGCGCTTCATAAAATTCATTATAATTCGGAAGGTAGGTTTTCGGTACGATACCAAGAATTTTTCCACGATTTAATGCCGCTGCCACGTTATATAATTTTCCTTTGTATGCAAGTGGAAGTCCGACAAATACGATTGCGTCCACATCTGTCGTAAATACCGCGATATGCAATAATTCTTCTTTCGCCTCCCGAAGCAGCTTTTCCTGCAAAAACAGATCCCCACAGGTATACCCTGTGATACACAGTTCCGGCAGAACGATCACTTTTGCTCCCGCCTCTGCCGCCTCTTTAACAGACTGGCAGATCACTTTTGCATTATATCCTGTGTCGGCAACCCTGATCTTTGGTGTTACCGCTGCAACTTTCACAAATCCCTGTCTCATTCTTTCCTCTTTTCCGGTTACGTTTTTACCCCTGCTTACCGCAACCACATTGCCTTGCCTTTTGGCTGCTGTCCGCTTGTACTGTTTTTACGGAACAGCAGCACTTTTTTATTTTGCAGAACGCATTTCCTTTAATTCGTCCACATCAAAATGGTATGCCTTGTTACAGAACTGGCATTTTACCTCGATTGCCTCTCCGTCATTGATGATCGAATCTAAATCTTTTTTGCTCAGCGTAGAAATTGCACGTGAAACTCTCTCCTTTGAACAGTCACACTCAAATGCAGCCGGGATCTTATCTGAGATCTCAAGACCGAAATCTCCTAAGATTTCCTCTAAAATCTGCTCCGGTGTCATACCCTGCTCTAACATTTCCGTTACAGATGCGATCTCCCTGATCTTATTTTCCAGTTTTTCAATGACCTCATCACTGGTAAACGGCATCAGCTGGATGATAAAACCACCCGCCTGGCGCACCGATAAGTCTTTGTCCACTAAAACTCCAAGCCCTACTGCGGACGGGATCTGTTCGGATGTTGCAAAATAATAGGTCAGATCCTCAGCGATCTCTCCGGTCTGCAGTGCGATCTGTCCCACATACGGTTCTTTTAAGCCCATATCCTTGATGACACTCATCACGCCAAGTCCAAGCGCTCCGCCCACATCTAATTTGCCCTGTGCATTTAACGGCAGTTCCACCTGGGATTCCATAGGAAATCCCTTGACATGGCCATGGGAATCCGCTGTCACGGTAAGTCCTTTTGCCGGACCGCCGCACTGGATCTGGATCGTCAAAAGATCATTATCCCCTTTCATCATTGTTCCCATCATTGCCGCACCGCTCAAAAGACGTCCCAACGCTGCCGTGATGACCGGTCTTGTGTCGTGGGCTCTTCTTGCCTCCTCAACCATTTCCTTTGATGTGATGGCAAATGCACGAATCTGGCTGTCCGCCGCTGTTGCTCTTACAATATAATCACTCATATTTTATCCTCCATTTCGTACTGTACTCATAAATTTCTGATGACTCCAATGATGTTGGGAGCAAATAGTGCATTCAGGTTTCCTGATTGCTCCTCGCGATCACATAAATGCGCTCGCTGTCCTCTTTTACCGGCTCTCTCGTAAATGCGTCATATGCTGCGACGAATTCAAGTCCCGCCTGTTCTAAAAGGTGTTTTACGGTTTCTAATTCGTAGGCACGCTGGTAGTGCGTCTCCTCAAATCTGCGGTAAAGTCCTTCTTCCTCCCGGATAAAAAGCGTCAGATCATATTCATTGATCTGTTCTTCCTCATCGAAATAGTTATCCCAGATGAAGCTTCCCTCCTCGCGGTTCTCAGCGATTGTCGTCTCGCCTAAGAGTTCTCTGTATTTATATACTGTGTTCAGATCGAAGATAAAAATACCATCCGGATCTAAATATTCGTTGACACGGTAAAACAGGGACAAAAGATCTGTCTCTTCCAGCAGATAGTTCATCGAATCACAGATGCTCACGACTGCACGCACGCTTCCGTACAGTTCAAGTTCTCTCATATCCTGTAACAGATATAAGATCTCATCCTCCGGCATCTCCTGATATCCGGTCTCCGCCGCGATCTCCAACATTTCCGGTGAATTATCCACACCGATCATATCGTAGCCCGCTTTTTTCAACAATCTTGTAATCTTTCCCGTTCCACAGCCTAAATCAAGTACTGTTCCGTCACAGATCCCATATTCTTTCAGAAGTCCTATAATATACCTGCTCCACTCTTCATAGGGAACATTATCCATGAACAGATCATATACCTGCGCAAAACTTGTATATGCTTCCAAATTATAATCTCCTTTTATCGCTGTTACTGGCAAGTACCATCTTATCACAGGTTTTAGTTGAAATAAAGCAAAAAAGAATCTATACTATTAGCAGTATGTCATTTTTTATTTGAGAAAAGGATTTTGATATGCCCGAAAATTACGATCACTACATCAGCAAAAATATCAAGGCATTTTATAAACGCAGACTTGCAGCTCCGATCATTTACCTGATCGTGCTCATTCTTGCATGGCACTTTTTTTCGCTGTCCGCTGTATTTTCTCCGGACATTTTGCCCGACGACACCTCGTTAGAGACCGCTTTCCGGGGTGGTAAACAGTATATAAGCACCACACTTTCCGATTTAAAATTTACCGGATATACCCAGTCCATCTTCGGTCACACCAACGGTTATTATTATTACACTATGCGTGATGAGGAATGTATCATCGTATTGTTATCGCCAAATACCAGTGAGGAGGGTCTGCCTTCCATCGAAGAAGTCACCATCAAAGGAAAGATTTCAAAGGGAAATGAAAATTTCGACACCCTGCTTTCCAATCTGTCCACCGATTTAAACTGGACGGAAAACGGTATCCGCAACAAGGTTTCTTCCTACTATATCAGCGAACCGGGATTTAACCACGTTGGAAACTGGATCCTGTTTGCAGCAATTTTCATTACCGGAATTTACGCATTGCTCTGCATCGTGCTCTCTGTCATATACATGTTTTTCCCGGTGCTCTCCCCTGCATGCCAGGATCTTGCACTGTTTGGTAATCCGAAAAAGATGTTAGAGCAGGCGGAGGAAGAGCTCGCCACACTGCCGCAGCTCGCAACGGAAGATATGTTTATCACGGAACATTTTTTCATTGAAACTTCCGTCTACGGCAATGCGATCGTACCGATCGATGAGATCATATGGATCTACAAATACTCCACGCTGCACAAGTTTTTCTGGTACCATTTCAGTATCTCCTACACACTGCATATCAGTGCCAACAAGCATCTGTATATCCAGTGCCCGAAGAATATTAAATCCGACATCGACGGTATCATCGATTACCTCTCGGAGGCAAACCATGATATTCTTGTAGGATTTAACGAGAAAAACCGCTTGAAAGTACAGGAAATTCAGGGAACACCGATGCATTTTGAAAAGTTTATCGCTTTCTTAAATAAGCGCGTATAATAAATTCCATAAATTTTTTCCAAAAAGAAGGAGACAGGTAAAAATTATCACCTGCCTCTTTCTCTATGGAAAACTAATTTCACAAACCCGTTTTTTATTATCTGCCGTTATGACAGCCGGCATGCTTACCTGCATGACGTACTGATTGACTCAATCGCCACTGCACCACCGCGCACAACCTCGATCCGGTGGAATTTGGATTTTAACAGGGCGATCAGCTCGTTGTTTCTTCGTTCCGTCAGCTTGCACTCTAAGAGTACGCTGTCATTGCCGATATCTGCCACCTGCACATTAAACACCTGTGCGATCTGGAATACTTCCAGCTTTCCTGCCTCATTGACATCTAATACTTTTGCAAATAAAATCTCTTTCATGTGAATCGGCACATCCGTGAGGTCAATGACCTTAATAACCTCAACCATGCGGTTCAACTGTTTTTTGATCTGCTCAAATGTGATATCGTCACTGGTCACACAGATCGTCATTCTTGAAACCGTCTCATCCTCTGTCGTACCAACCGTAAGACTCTGGAGATTGTAAGATTTTCCGGAAAAAAGACCGGATACTTTTGCTAAAACACCTACCTGGTTTTCCACATATAATGCAATCCATCTATTTTTCATATCCGTATCCTCTCCTATTTCAAAATCATCTCGCTCATTGGATTTCCGCTCTTTACCATAGGAAGTACGATCTCATCCGTGGAAATCATAAATTCAATGATGGTCGGGGCATCTGTGTAGGTACGCGCCTCATCAAGTGCCGCCTGGATGTCCTCCTCTTTTTCCACACGGATCCCGTGTGCGCCATAGCTCTTTGCCAATGCGATAAAATCCGGTGTGTACGGCGGACAGGATGCATTCGGTCCCTTGCAGTTCGCCGGACAGGTTCTCCTTCTGCGCAGGCAGGTTGCCTCATAACGTTTTCCATAAAATAACTGCTGCATCTGACGCACCATGCCAAGGTAATAGTTGTTGAACAGACAGATGATCACCGGCGCTTCCTGCACGACTGCCGTTGCCATCTCCTGAATATTCATCTGAAAACCGCCATCTCCCGTAAAACATACAACTTCCTTATCCCGGTTGCCTATCTTTGCCCCGATCGCCGCCGGAAATCCAAATCCCATCGTGCCAAGTCCGCCGGATGTGATCAGCTGATGCCAGGAATCCAACTCTAAGTACTGTGTTGCCCACATCTGATGCTGTCCTACGTCCGTCACATAGACAGCCTCTCTAAAGGTACGGTTTACATGCTCAAATACCATCTGCGGTGTCATGCCACAGTCCCTGCGCATCTCAAGCGGATTTTTCTTATCCCACTCTGCGATTTCCTTCTGCCACTGCTCGGTATCTTTCGATTCCGCCCATTCAAGCAGCTTTTCTAATGCCAGATTCGCATCCGATACAACCGGAACATCCACAACGACATTTCTGGAGATTGATGCCGTATCCACATCGATATGTACGATCTTCGCCTTCGGTGCAAATTCATTCAGATCTCCTGTAATACGGTCGTTAAATCTTGTTCCGATAGAAAAAAGCACATCACATTTGCTGACTGCCATATTTGCTGCGTATTTTCCATGCATACCGCTGTTTCCTACATAGAGCGGATGGCTCGTCGGGATCGCACCTTTCCCCATGATCGTTGTGACCACCGGGATCTGCATCTTCTCCGCCAATGCGAGCAGTTTGTCATTCGCATGTGCGATATTGATACCTCCTCCGGCAAGGATCAGCGGTTTCTTTGCGGTGCGGAGCAGTTTATACGCTTTTTTCAACTGTCCGATATGTACCGACTCATTCGGCTTATAACCGCGGATCTGGATGTTCGACGGATACTCCGCCGGTCCTGCTGCCGTCTGGATATCCTTCGGAATATCGATCAGTACCGGTCCCGGCTTGCCGGTGGATGCGATATAAAATGCCATCTTGATGATACGTCCCAAATCTTCCCGTCTGCGCACGGTCACACCGTATTTTGTGACACTTCTTGTCATTCCGACAATATCTACTTCCTGGAATGCATCATTTCCTATTAAAGACAGTGGAACCTGTCCCGTAAAGCATACCAGTGGAATACTGTCATAATGCGCATCCGCAAGACCTGTAATGATATTGGTCGCACCCGGCCCACTCGTCACTAAGCACACGCCGACTTTTCCGGTAGATTTCGCGTATCCTTCCGCCGCATGGATCAGTCCCTGTTCATGTCTTGGCAGGACGACGTCAATACTATCCTGTTTATATAATTCATCGAAAAGATCCGTCACAGTACCGCCCGGATAACCGAAAATGGTATCCACGCCCTCTTCCTGCAGCGCTTTTACAAATAATTTTCTGCCTGTTATATCCATATCGTCCTCCCAAAAACCAAGGTATTTTTTCTTTCAAAAAACTATATCCCATCTCACTGGGAAATGCAATGATTTTATTTATCCAATCAACCCGACTGATTTTAAGATAAAGATCCATCCGGTCAGCGTAAATGCCGCTAATAACGTTGTCGTCACGATCACACTCGCCGTCAGCACACCGTCGTTGTTCATGCTCTTTGCCATGATATAACAGCTCGGCGTTGTCGGGGATGCCAGCATGATCAGAATTGCGATCATTTTCTCCCCACCAAATCCCATCCAGACTGCGACCGGAAGGAAAATGAGCGGCTGGATCACTAACTTGATCAGAGATGCCGCGATCGTCGGCTTGATCTTCGCAAGTGCCTTTCTGCCCTCAAATCCGGCTCCGATCGTGATCAGTGCAAGCGGTGTAGCCATCTGCGCCACACTGTTGACCGTCTTATTGATAATCGTTGGAAATTCGATTCCTAAAAGTCCGACGATCAATCCTGCTAAAATGCCAAGAATGATCGGGTTTTTGGCGATTCCGATACATGCCTCTTTGATTTTTTGTTTTCCATCCACCCCGCTTGCATTTTCTCCCTCAAAGGTCAGCACGATCACGGAAAAAATATTATAAAGCGGCACCGCACTGACGATCATAAGCGGCCCCATCGCCGAGGTTCCATAGATATTCTGGATAAAGGCAAGTCCCATCACCGCCGCACTACTGCGGAACGATGCCTGCACAAAAGCTCCCCGCATAGTCTGATCCTTTAAAAACAGCTTCACGCCACCCCAGATCAGCCAGAAACACGCGGTACTGACAAGCGCACAAAACAATACATATTTTAAATCGAATACTGCCCTGATATCCACGCCCGCAATATCACGGAACAGCATAAACGGCAGTGTTACCTTAAAATTAAAACGGTTTGCCACCGTGACAAAATTGTCGTTTAACATACCGATCTGTTTTAAAAAATAGCCGATGACCATCACTAAAAAAATCGGAAACGTCACATTGATACTGTAAATAAAATTTTCCATCTTTACTGCACTGCTTTCTGTTTACGTTTACTTATTTTCTGACTCTCTCATACCGGTAAAAATAATACTCAAGATCAAAATACGTCTGTTCCTCACTGTCTGCCGTTATCTCCCATGCCGGATCTGCATCCAGATCCGGGAAATGTGCATCCGCATCGTATGCAAAATCGATTTTTGTGACATGCGCCACATCACATTCATCGATGAGCTGGCGATAAACAGATTCCCCGCCGATCACATAAATATCTTCGCTGTTATACTTTTCTAACTCTTCATGTAATTCTTCCATATCATGCACGATCAGCGCTCCCGGAACCCGGAACTTTTTATCATGTGTCAGCACAATATTCGTCCGCCCCATCAGTGGAAGTCCATTCGGAAATGTTTCTAACGTTTTCCGCCCCATCACAACTACTTTTCCCATCGTTGTTTCACGGAAAAATTTCTGATCTGCCGGAATCCGGACTAACAATTCATTTTTATTACCGATCGCCCAGTTTTCATCTGCCGCTACAATTAAATTCATAAAAATCCTCATTTCTGAGCAACTTATTGCGAAGAGGCGACGAGAATCTTAAATTCTCGGAGGCATGTTTTTTTATGCCTTGCCATCAAAGCTATTTGTTTTTGCTCAGAAACAAATAGCCGTGTGAAAGATCTTTTTTTCACACGATTCTCCATTCTGATCACTGCACTGCTTTTCAAGCATCATGCTCTTATCCCGCGCACAGTTTCTTCTCTCTCAAACTCTCATTTTACCCAATTTCCACGAAAATGACAAGGTGTATTTCTATTGCTTTTTCTAACAGAATGGGGTATATTATCATTATGTTTATTTGATTTTTATCCATGCTGGGCATGTGAATAATAAAACGGAGGATGATTATGAGTCAGGCAAAAGTTGACCGCTATAAAGAAGAGAAAGCAAACCGCAAAAAGATTCTTGCAAAAGAAAAAAGAAAACGTATCGCAGGCACCATCTGTGGATGGTTAATTGCATTACTTATCGTCGGATGGGCAGGATACTCCGGTTATAACGCTTACGAAAAGAGCAGACCGATCAAAACGATCTATGCCGATCTTGATGCTATCAATAATTACATGGATACGCTCAACACAGAAGAATAACTTTTTTACACAAAAAGGTTCCGGTACATCCGGAACCTTTTTTGATTCTTGACAACACACAGTTCTCAAACCTCTCATTCTTTGATTTTAAACTGTGTTAATCTGCCTCTCCCTCTGCGACCTCCGCTTTCGCAAGCGCATTTTCAATCGCATTTAAAAGTACAATCGATGTATACTGATTATCCGTACGATATGTAATCCCTTCCGTCGACTGCTGTTTTATCACCTGTTCACTGACATTTTCCAATGCCGGCTCCATAAGCGGATACATTGTCGCCACTGTTTCATCCAGACTGACCAGGGAAATGGATTGTATACGGTTTTCATCTACAATGACCTGTACATCGGCTGACTGGCTGCCCATCATTACCGACGAAGTGTATACGCCTGCCGTATACTGCATCGTTGGCTCTGCATCGCCCTTCTGTTTTTTAGGTAAAAACATGAAAAGCAGCAATATGACCAGTACGATCCCAAGTCCGACAAATATCGCTGTATAGATAACCTCCTTCATATGAAGGACCACGATCCTCGTCTTTGCGCTCACCCTGTACCTCCATGGTATCGATTGTTATATTGTATGAGCGCGAAGCATATTACATGCACGCTTCTTTTAAACATTCTTCATATTCTTTTACCGGCAGTGGACGCGAAAAATAGTATCCCTGAATATCATCACAGTCCAGATTGCACAAAAACATCAGCTGCTCTACCGTCTCAACACCCTCTGCCGTAATTTCCATGCCAAAACTCTGTGCCAGCTTTGTAATTGAATTTAACAATTTCTCTCCGTTATCGTCCCCTATGTAATCGACAAGACTTTTATCCAGCTTGATCGTATCGAAATGCATACGGTTTAAAGCTGCAAGGGATGAATATCCACTTCCGAAATCGTCCAGAAGTATCTTAAATCCTGCCGTGTGAAACTGCTCTAACAGATTAAATATTTCATTATTATCAATCGTTGCACTTTCTGTAATTTCCAGCTGAATGTATTTCGAATCAAGGTCAAACGACCGGATAATACTTTCATATTTTTCAACGACGCTTGAATAATAGAGGCTGACACGCGAAATGTTTACCGAAACAGGAAGCATCTTCTGTCCCTGTTTCTGCCACTCTTTCTGCTGCCTGCACACAGCTCGGAATACATACTCATCGAGCCGGATGATATTTCCATTCCGTTCAAACAATGGAATAAACTTAAGCGGCGGAATCAGTGCTCCATCCGCCCTGCGCCATCGCACAAGAGCCTCCGCTCCCACAAGCTTTCTCGAATGTGCACTGTATTTTGGCTGATACCAGATTTCAAACTCTTCGTTTTCAAGCGCTGTTTCAAAATGTTCTTCTAATTCACGGTTTTCCTGAATACTCTCATGGTTCAGCTCATCATAAAATATATAATGCCTGTCACGCCTTCCTTTGATCTGATGCTTTGCCTGCACTGCATTTCCGTATAAAGGATCGATCTCATCTAATACGATCGTATGAAAAATTCCAAACACCGGGAAAAGATTTGGTATTTCCAGACGTTCCGGTATCTCTTCTATCTTTCTTATTACATGTTCCAGTCTTTGTTTGATGTTTTCCTGATTTTCATCCATCCAGAACAATATAAACCGGTCGGCATTGACATGCGCTGCCAGTTCATTTTCTCCCGTTTCGGTTTCAAAAATCTCCCATATGACACGCAGCACCTCATCACCTTTTTTGACTCCACAGGTGCTGTTGATCAGCTTAAAATCTGTCACATCCATAGCAATCAGCCATCCTACACCATCTTTTTTGCTTTTTGCCTTTTTCTTAAAAGCTGCAAAATTATCTCCTAATGTGACAGGATCCTGATATGCAAGCGACATAAGTTCTTTTTTACTTTGGCGCCAGGAGTAAATATACACCCCGACGCTGACCGATATGACAACCAGAATGATCACCATCAGACTGTTGATCGCATCCATGACCACCTGCATACGGCTTGTTAAAACGCTATCCTCTACTGCAGTGACCACATACCATGGTTCACCGCTCTCTTCTATTTTAAGTGGCATATAGTAATAAAGTGAGACTTCTTTCCGTTTTGGATCCAATCCATAGCCACTTTTTCCCTCTTTCATGTTACTGAGCATCAGGTCTCCGGCATAATCATCTCTTTCATCCTCAGAAACATCCGTATTAAAAATATTTCTCCCGATTCCCCATTCTTTACTGTTTCCGGAAGTTGCAACAATCGTACCGTCTATTTTTATGATGTAATTAAAAGCCTGTCCTTCAAATATCTCATTCTTCAGGCACCCCTCAAGCATTTCATCTTTGCAGGTTGCAAATAAAACTCCTTTTACCGTTTTCCGTTCTTTTTCATATACCGGCACACTGAATACATTTATGGTTTCATGTGAAGTATCAATCCTGTCTTCAAATGCATCCGTCAAAAAGTTTTTTCCCCGCATCGACTGTTGAAAAAAATCTCTGTCAGACATATTCAGCCGATATCCATCCGTCGTTTTTGCTGTACCATCTGCCGCAATATATCCCATCCGTTTGAACTGGTAAGTCTCTACGAACCCCTGTAATTTATTAACGATAATTTTTTCGTCCCCACCTGACTCTCTCGCAAGACCAGAAAGCAGTCTAAAACGCGTGCTTACTTCTTTCTCTACCAATATTACATTCTGTTCTGCCATCCCCTCAATGCTGCTCATCAACTGCTGCTGTAAACTGCTCCGTATCTGCCCAAAACATCCAAATAATGCTATTCCTAAAATTAACAATATTGCACATAAAACTGCTACAGTACGAATCTTCGCATTTTTTTGTACATTCTGCCACCCCTTTGGCCTTCCAAAGTCATATTTTAAATTTCTGTGACCATTTTCCCATGTCCTTTATTGTAACACTCTTCATTTATGAGTTCTACCCCTAAAAAGTATCGTTTTCATTCTGTTTTTCTTTTTTTCGCCGTAGATCCGCACTCACATTTCTATTTCGGTATCCAAAATTTCTGTTAAATTTTTCTGTTAAATTTTTTCAAAAAATTGTTGACAAATTACTTTTCCCATAGTATGATATCAAATGTGTCTGGCAGACAGATACAAAACAATTTACATATGCGCGAGTGGCTCAGTTGGTGGAGCACG
>OAWP01000405.1_pt1 | contig 38141 bp, 43 predicted proteins | sample 1517081 | NCBI WGS metagenome assembly OAWP01 (sample SAMEA2580167, study PRJEB22360) | human gut metagenome | biome: human gut; feature: human-associated habitat; material: faeces | place: Denmark | collected 2008/2010 | reverse complement strand
GATCAAGTGAGCGGGGGGGCGGGCGAATTCCCGTCTGCCGCGCCGGCGGCTCTCACGGTCACCGGCGACAGCGTCTTTGTCATCGGCGACCGTCTTCTTTCAGCCTACGGCAAAGATCAAAAGGGCCTCAACAGTCTTTTAGCGCAGGGGGCTCTCGCCAAACCCGGCACCCGTGCGGTGTTTGTGAGCGACGGCACCGCGGAATCTCAGATCAAAGACGCAGGGGTTGCGCTGGAGGTCGGTGTCACTGAAACCGACCCGGCAACGGACGCGGGCTTTACCGGGATCCGCATCGGCTCAGCCGGACGGTGGCTTCTGGACGCTTCGGGCCTAACAACAACGCGGGCATCTGCTGACCTAAAAAGCGTGACGGCTCTGACCGGAGCGCACCTTGTGATCACCGGCTGGGATGGTAAAAACCCCTTAAACCTCACGCTTGATCAGTCCTGGACCGATGATATGGTGACCATCACGGGCACGCGTTTCTGGGGTGACTTCACGATCGAAAACGGCACGCTTGCCGTTACACGGCGCTACTGGAAGGATGCGGCGGGGTTAAAAGCCCGGGCGCTTGCGGGACGCGTGGAGACGATTCTGGACGCCAAGCCCGAGGCTAACCTCGCGCTTTACGGTGCTGGTCACAGCTACATCAACGATCTTTTTGACGGTAAGGGAGCCACAGGGCACAGTGTTGAGACCGCGGCTTCGGCGGCGCTTGACTCCTCGGCTTTTATGCCCGCGGCCTTTGGCCTCGTGCAGACCGCGCAGCGCATGCAGACAACGGCGCACGACATGTTGCTTTCCCACGACGTGAGGCAAAACGGGCTTCTTACCGAAACGAACAAATACTGGTGGGCGGACGTGAGAACCGGCCGCTTTGATTCGGGCGACATGATTTCGGGCTACGACTGGACGTATGAGGCTGACATCACGAGCGGAATCCTCGGCCTGGACTGGCATTTCTCCGACAAATGGGCCGTCACCGTCGCGATGAGTGCGGCTACGGCCGATATCGACAACAACGGCTTTGTGATTGACGGCTTTACTGCGGAGAACACCGCGGCCGGCGCCGGTGCTGCGCTTTTTTATGATGCGGGAACCTGGGGAACGGTGACGGCAGCCGTTACCTATACGGCCGCTCAGGGCGAAGCCAAAAAAGTCGAAGTGGAGCGCCGCTTTATCACGGAACCCGAAATAAAGAGCCTCACGGCGGGATTTGAATGGCGGGCCGTACCGTATGGGACGCCGGATTTGTGGTGGCAGCCTGCGGCGTCTGTTTCCTATAACACCGCCAAAGTCAGTGACGGGGCCGTGCGGATTAACGGCGGAACCGCTGTTTCGGGAACCGCCTTTGAAACGGAAACGGAGAAACTTCAGTGGATGAGCTTCAGAGCAGGGCTTAAAGCTGCGGGGAGCTGGTCCTACAGCTACTTTACGCTCACGCCCTCGGTTCGGCCGAAATAAATACCGGAGACACTGACTGGAATATCACGAGCCGCCTTGCCAACGATACCGTCACCTCGTCCGTTACTTTTAACGGTGTTCCGCAGTGGCGGCTGGCCGCTTCGGCGGGATTTGAACTTGCAACTTCCCGGCAGATTGAAGAAACCGAGGGCGGCATTTTCGGGTTCGGCGCCAAACCCACCGGCAACCTCATTCCTGTTTACTGGACGCTGGGCGTTAAGGCCGGAGGTGACGTCGCTCAATACGGTATGAAGGGCGTCTGGGCGGCGCTTACCTACCGGGCGCTTTTCTGACGAGGGGGCCGTCGTGCCCGATACGTTCGGCAACACTGCGGGCACAAAGAAAGTAAAGCTTTGCGGGTTGAGTCGGTACAATTAAAAAGTCTGTTTTCCAAGACCGCAGGCGGCCGACATTTTCCCGGGCCGCCCGCGTTTTTCCCGGATTAGAGTCTCAAGATGTCTGAAGTCACGCAAACCACTGATACCCCCGCAGCTGAAGTGACCGGGACGCCTGACTGGCGTCTCGCGCGCCGTCTGGTGGAGCCCCTTTACCGTGAGCAAAAGCTCTTTACGGGAGAAGACCGCCTCACGCACGCCGACGGCATGGCCGACATTCTGCGCGGGGTGCGCGACGATGATGAGCTTCTCTGTGCGGCTTACCTCTTTGACGTCGCCGACTGCGTGCATGACTCCGAAGAGTGGATTGAAAAAACGTTCGGACCGGTGGTGCTGCAGCTTGTCACTGACCTGCAGCGCCTGGTGAACGTAAGCCAGCGGGCGCGAAGCGACAAACGGGACGTCTATCAGCCCGAAGCCTTAAGACGCATGCTTTTGGCGATGTGCCACGATCTGCGCGTGGTGATTCTGAGGCTTGCAAGCCGCCTGCAGACGCTTCGGTGGTTTGCGGCGTCCGGAGCACCGCAGGCCGCCGAATACGGACGCGAAACGCTCGCGCTTTATTCGCCCTTGGCAAACCGCCTCGGTATCTGGCAGATGAAGTGGGAGCTTGAAGACCTGGGGCTTCGCTTTACCGAACCCAAGATCTACGAAGAAATCTCCCGGGAACTTGATGAAACCCGCGAGCAGCGCCTCAAGTTCATGCAGGACTGCGTCGACAAGATCCGGATTCTTTTGCGGGAAGAGGGGATTCAGGCCGAGGTAAGCGGCCGCCCCAAGCACATCTATTCGATTTACAAAAAGATGGTGCGTAAGCACCTGCGCTTTGACCAGCTTTTTGATATCCGCGCCATGCGCATCATCGTGGACACGGTGGAGCACTGCTATCAGGTCCTCTCCATCGTGCAGAAGCACTTCACGGTTTTAAGTAAAGAGTATGACGACTACATCGCGCACCCGAAACCCAACGGGTACCAGTCGCTGCATACGGTGGTGACTGACCCCTCGGGAAAACCGGTCGAAATTCAGATCCGCACGCGTGCGATGCATGAATTTGCAGAACTTGGTGTGGCCGCGCACTGGCGATACAAGGAAACCGGAAACTCCAACAAGGATAAGGGCGCGGAAGCCGAAGAGCAGCGTGTGGCGTGGCTGAGGCAGATTCTTGCCTGGCACAGTGACGTGGAGCCTCCGAAGGCCGAGGGCCTTGCTGACGACCACGTCTACGCCTTAACACCGCAGGGGCGGGTGGTGGAACTCCCGGCGGGTGCTACGCCCATCGACTTTGCCTACCAGGTGCACACCGAACTCGGTCACCGCTGCAGGGGCGCCAAGGTTAACGGCGCCATGGTCCCCTTAAACACGAAGCTTGTGACCGGGCAGACCGTGGAAATCATCGCGGTGAAAACGGGCGGTCCCTCACGCGACTGGCTTAACCCTGAACTCGGATTTGCCGTCTCCCCGAGAACGCGTACCAAAGTGCGTCAGTGGTTTAACGCGCAGACACTGCGGGAGCAGACCGATGCGGGCCGCGAAAGGCTCGATAAGGAACTCGCGCGCCTCGGGAAAACCGCCGTGAAGCTTGAGGATCTTGCAAAGCGCCTCGGGTTTGACTCGGTCGATGACCTCTGCATTGCCTTCGCGAAAGAGGAGCTCAGCCCCCGCTCAATCGAGCAGGCCCTGCAGCCGCAGAAAACAAACAATGAGCCCGAACCCGACGTGCTTGTGCGTAACGCAAAAAAGGGCGGCAAGGACAACGTGCTCGTTGTGGGGGTGGGGTCACTTATGACGCAGCTTGCGCGCTGCTGCCATCCGGCGCCTCCGGACGAAATCATCGGGTTTGTGACGCGCGGGCGCGGTGTGACGATTCACCGCATGGACTGCCCCAATGTCAAAAACCTGTCCGCCAACGAACACGAGCGCATGATTGAAGTGAGCTGGGGGCACTCGGCTGAGGCGGTTTATCCCGTCGACATCTTCGTGGTGGCGCAGGACCGCGTGGGCCTTATTAAGGACATTTCCGAAATCTTCATGCGCGAAAAGCAGAACATCATCGGCATGAACACGATGAATGTGAAGGGCGACGCCCACATGCGGTTTTCGGTGGAAGTGCATGATTCAAGTGACCTCGTGCGCTCGCTTGCCGCCTTAAGAGAACTTCCGGGCGTGATGAGTGCGCGCCGCGCGTAAGAGGTCAAAAATTAAGAAGCATTCAAAATCAGGGAGTTAAACAAAACAAGGTAAAATATCGGGTTTGCGGGTTTGCAATTTGGTTTTTGCCTCTGTATAGTTCGCATCTCTCTCAGGCACGTAGCTCAGTTGGTTAGAGCATCACCTTGACATGGTGGGGGTCGTTGGTTCGAGTCCAATCGTGCCTACCAGAATTTTCAGGAGACAGGAAAAGTGTCCTACAGTTTGTTGATATCTGAGACAACAAACACCCGTAAGCTTTAAGTCTGCGGGCGGCGCGAATCCTTCTTCTCTACAAAAAGTGCGGCTCACGGGCCGCACTTTTTTTTGGACTGAAAAAACACTATCGGCTGCGTCACGTGGCGCAACGGATAAAGGAGTCAAAATGATTACGGTGACGTTGCCCGACGCCTCGCGCCGGGAGTATGAAGCGGGCGTGACGGTGGCCGATGTGGCGCAGTCAATCGGCGCAGGGCTCGCGAAGGCTGCCCTCTGCGGCAAGGTTGACGGTAAGCTCGTCGATCTGTCCTATAAGCTCGAAAAGGATGCGTCGGTGGCGATTGTCACCGCCAAGGACCCCGAAGGGCTTGAGCTTTTGCGCCACTCGACCGCCCACCTCATGGCGCAGGCTGTCAAAGAACTGTATCCGACGGCGGAAGTGACGATCGGACCCGCCATTGAAAACGGCTTTTACTACGACTTTAAGTACGAACGTCCCTTTACGCCCGAAGACCTCACCGCGATCGAAGCGCGCATGCATGAACTCGCGAAAAAGGATATTCCGGTCGAACGTTTCGTGATGGACCGTGACGAAGCCGTGAAGTACTTCAAGGGCCTCGGAGAACACTACAAGGCCGAGATCATCGCCGGTATCCCGCAGGGTGAAACGATTTCGCTCTACCGCCAGGGCGACTTCACCGACCTCTGCCGCGGGCCTCACGTGCCGTCAACCGGCAAACTCAAGGTCTTTAAGCTCATGAAGGTCGCGGGTGCCTACTGGAGGGGCGACAGCAAAAACGAAATGCTGCAGCGCATCTACGGTACGGCCTGGGCGACGGAAAAAGAACAGAACGCCTACCTTGAAATGCTCGCGGAAGCCGAAAAGCGCGATCACCGCAGACTCGGTAAAGAGCTCGATCTCTTTCATCTGCAGGACGAAGCCCCGGGCATGATCTTCTGGCACGCCAAGGGCTGGACGATCTGGCAGGTTGTTGAACAGTTCATGCGCCGCATCTACCAGGATAACGGCTACCTCGAGGTGAAGACCCCGCAGGTGATCGACCGCACCCTCTGGGAAAAATCCGGTCACTGGGCAAAGTACCGCGCGAACATGTTCACGACGGAAAGCGAAAACCGCTACTACGCCTTAAAGCCCATGAACTGCCCGGGCCATATCCAAATCTTTAATGCGGATCTGAGAAGCTACCGCGATCTTCCGATGCGCTTGGGTGAATTCGGTCAGTGCCACCGCAACGAACCCTCGGGGTCGCTTCACGGCATGATGCGTGTGAGAGGCTTCACGCAGGACGACGGTCACATCTTCTGCACGGAAGATCAGATTCTCTCGGAATGCGTGGAATTTACCCGCATCGTGCGTGAGGTCTATCACACCTTCGGCTTTGAAGACATCGCCTTTAAGGTTGCAACGCGTCCGGCGATGCGAATCGGTGAAGACGCCGTGTGGGATAAGGCTGAAGCAGCCCTTTTCCACAGTCTTGACAGCATCGGTGTGCCCTATGAAGTGCTCCCCGGTGAAGGCGCCTTCTACGGTCCCAAGATCGAGTACCACTTAAAGGACTGCCTCGGCCGCTCCTGGCAGTGCGGTACGGTGCAGGTTGACTTCCAGATGCCCGGCCGCCTCGGTGCCGAATACGTCGCCGAAGACAACAGCCGCAAGGTGCCCGTGATGCTGCACCGCGCCATTCTCGGGTCTCTGGAGCGCTGGATCGGTATGCTCATCGAACACTACGCGGGCGCGATGCCGGTGTGGCTGAGCCCCTTCCAGGTGGCTGTGGCTTCCATTACGGACGATCAGGTTGACTACGCCAAGAGCGTTGCCCAACAGATGAAGGCCGCGGGCCTGCGCGTCACGACTGATTTGCGCGGCGAAAAGATCAACTATAAAATCCGCGAGCTTACCATGCAGAAACATCCCTATATCGCCGTTGTGGGCGACAAGGAAAAGCAGAGCGGTACCGTGAGCATCCGTGCCCGCGGCGGCCGCAATCTCGGTGTGATGCCCGTGGCTGACTTCATCGCCCGTGTGGCCGATGAAAATGCCCGTCGTCTCAATAAGGACGAATAAGGCGCAGACCGTTTCTGCCGGTGCGTGAGCCGCCCGGTTAAGGGCGGCTCCTTGCGGTGCCCCGGAAGCAATTTCCGGCACCGCGGCTTTCCTCCTGAGTCTGCGGAGGAAATTCAGAAGAAACATTGAGGAGTAGTGTCATAGCTCAAGATCGCAATCACCGGATCAACGGCGAGATCCGGGTTCCTGAGGTCCGACTGACCGGCGTCGACGGCGCCCAGATCGGTATTGTCCGTACAGCCGAAGCGCTGCGCATGGCCGAAGAGGCCGATGTGGATTTGGTGGAAATCGCACCGAACGCGCAGCCCCCTGTCTGCCGCCTGATGGATTACGGCAAGTTCCGCTATCAGGAACAGAAAAAGGCGCAGGAAATGAAGGCCCGTCAGAAAGTGGTGCAGGTCAAGGAAGTCAAATTCCGCCCGGCCACCGACGAGAACGACTATCAGACCAAATTGCGCGCCCTGCGCCGCTTCCTCGGAGACGGCGACAAGGCCAAGGTGACGCTCCGCTACCGCGGCCGCGAAATGGCGCACCAGGATTTGGGTGCCCAGATCATGGAACGCATCCGCACGGATCTGGCTGAGGAGGCTCAGATCGAGCAGAATCCGAAGCTTGAAGGCCGCCAGATGATCATGGTTCTGGCGCCGAAGAAAAAGAAGTGATTTTTCGTATATAATCACGGACTTTCAAAACGCTACGGCTGAAAAATTTTCGGCCGCGGTTAAAAGTCGGGGCGGGCCAAAACGAAGAGGCCGGCACGGTTGAGTCAATCAACGTCCGGTCCGCCTGATGTTCCGATAAATCAGAAGGAAGAACGGCAAATGCCGAAGATGAAGACAAAGAAGGCTGCTGCGAAGCGCTTCAAGGTCCGTTCCGGCGGATCCATCAAGCGTGCGCACGCCACCAAGCGCCACATCCTGACTCACCGTACGACGAAGAACAAGCGTCACCTCCGCGGAATGGTCACCATTCACGAGTCTGACAGCAAGTCCATTCACCGTATGTTGCCCTACGCATAAGAAGGGAGGGGAAGAACAATGCCTCGAGTTAAGCGTGGTGTGACGGCCCGTGCCCGTCATAAGAAGATTATTGCCCTCGCCAAGGGTTACCGTCTGCGCCGCAACAACGTTTTCCGTGTTGCCAAGCAGGCCGTCATGCGTGCCGGTCAGTATGCTTACCGTGACCGCCGCGACAAGAAGCACGTCTTCCGTCGCCTCTGGATTGCGCGTATCAACGCCGCAACCCGTGCGAACGGCATGACCTACAGCCGCTTCATGAACGGCCTCAAGAAGGCCGATATCGCTCTGGACCGCAAGGTTCTGTCCGATATGGCGATTTTTGACAAGACCGGTTTTGCCGCTCTCGTCGAACAGGCCAAGGCTGCCCTGGCTTAATCTGAGTTTTCACTGACTCAGCGTGCGGGACAATCCGAAGGGGTTTTCCCGCACGGATAAAAGCGCCGGTTCTCCGAAAACAGGCAACTGTAACGGGGGCCGGGCTTTTTTTATGCCTGAAAATTTTGTAACACATTGATTTTTCGGTAGATTTTTCTATAATCACGGACTCCCCGATACTGTAAAGGCAAAGTGCGCTTTTTGGGCGTTGTCTGTGACGCCTCTCTCAACAGCGCTCTTGATGGTTGAACGATGGATGAACTGACACAACTGATCGAATCGGCCAAGGCCGATTTTGCGGCCGCAACGCAGCCTGCGGCCCTTGAAGACGCAAAGGCCCGTTACCTCGGTAAGTCCGGAGCCGTGACGATGCTCATGAAGGGGCTCGGTGCGCTCGCGCCCGAAGAGCGCAAGGAGCGCGGCAAGGCGATTAATGCGGTCAAGCAGGCCATCGATGCTGCGCTTACGGCCCGCCGCGAGGCGCTCGCCAACGCCGAACTCGTAGAACGTGTCAGTTCAAACTCGAAAAGAAGCTGGCGACCGAAGCCGTCGACGTGACGCTGCCGGGCCGCGTTGTGCCCGCGGGCGGCGTGCATCCGGTGATCCGCACCTGGATGCGCGTTGAGGAGATCTTCCGCTCGATCGGTTTTGATGTCGCAGACGGCCCCGAAATCGAAAGCGACTGGTTCAGCTTCACGGCTTTAAATAACCCCCCGAACCATCCGGCCCGCTCCATGCAGGACACGTTCTACGTGGACCGTAACGACGGGCAGGGGTTGCCGCTGCCGCTGCGTCCTCACACCTCTCCCATGCAGGTGCGCTATGCGCGCACGCATCAGCCGCCCATTAAGGTCATCGCCCCGGGGCGCACGTACCGTGTGGACAGCGACGCCACGCACTCGCCCATGTTTCATCAGGTTGAAGGCCTCTGGGTGGGAGACGACATCTCCTTTACGGATTTAAAGGGCGTTTACACCGACTTCCTGCGCCGCTTCTTTGAAACGAATGACCTCATCGTGCGTTTCCGTCCGAGCTACTTCCCGTTTACGGAACCCTCGGTCGAAGTGGACATGGCCTTTACAACGGGTCCCAAGAAGGGCCGCTGGCTTGAAATTTCCGGTGCCGGTGAAGTGCATCCCAACGTGATCCGCAATTACGGCCTGGATCCCGAACGCTACATCGGCTTTGCCTTCGGTTCGGGGCTTGAACGCCTCACGATGCTTCGCTACGGCGTGGACGATCTGCGTCTGTTCTTTGAAGGCGATCTGCGCTTTTTGCGCCAGTTCAACTGATACGTGTCGGATTTAGGAGTTTACTGAGATGCTTTTTTCTGAAGATTGGCTGAGAAGCTACATCAATCCGGATCTGACGACGGAGGAACTCGCGGAATCGCTCACGATGGCAGGTCTGGAAGTTGAAGAAGTCCAGAAGATCGCCCCGGATTTCACCGGGGTTGTCGTGGGCCACGTTCTGGAATGTGTGGATCACGAAAATTCGGATCACCTGCACGTCACCAAGGTTAATGTCGGTAACGGCGAAATTCTGCAGATTGTCTGCGGCGCTCCGAACGTGCGTGCGGGACTGAAGGTGGCCTGCGCCAAGATCGGTGCTGTGCTTCCGGAATTTAAGATTAAGAAAGCCAAGATGCGCGGGGTGGAAAGCTTCGGCATGCTTTGCTCGGCCCGTGAACTCGGGGTTTCAAGCGACCATACCGGCATTTGGGAACTTCCCGCCGACGCCCCTGTGGGTGAAGACGTCCGCAAGGTGCTGCACCTTGATGACAGCCGCTTTGAAATCAAACTCACCCCCAACCGCGGCGACGCGCTCTCGGTGGTGGGTGTCGCGCGCGACCTGCACGCGGTCACCGGTGCTCCCCTTACGATCCCCGCGATGCCCGCGGTGGAATCCACCTGCAACTGCACCGAACCCGTTCACATTGAGGCGCCGGAACTTTGCGGGCGCTTCACGGGGCGCGTCATCCGCGGTTTAAACGCGAAGGCCCCCACACCGCAGTGGATGAAGGATCGGCTTGAAAGAAGCGGTCAGCGCTCGATCTCCGCGCTCGTTGACATCTCCAACTACGTGATGCTCGAGCTCGGCCGTCCCACGCACTTTTTTGACCTCAAGAAAGTGAAGGGCGACCTCACCGTTCGCTGGGCCAAGGACGGCGAAACGATCAAGATTTTAAACGAAGAAACCGTGAAGCTTGATCCCTACTACGGTGTGGTCTGTGACGAAAACGGTCCGGAAGCGATCGCGGGCATCATGGGCGGCGACGCCACCGCAATCAGCGATGAGACGACCGACATCTTCATTGAGGCCGCCTTCTGGTATCCGGTCAAGATCCAGGGCCGCTGCCGCAAGCTTAATTTCTCCACGGACGCCGCGCACCGCTTTGAGCGCGGTGTGGACTACGGCAGCAATGTCGAACACATGCACTACATCACGCAGCTTGTGCTCGACATCTGCGGCACGGCGGAAACGAAGGTGGGTCCGGTTGACGATCAGTGCGTGAATCTGCCGAAGGTCCGCACGGTCTGCATGCGTCCGGCGCGCTGCAATAAGCTCGTCGGCATCGACATTCCGACAGACTTCATGGCGCAGGCCTTTACGCGTCTGGGGTTTGAATTTACCCATGACGGCGAAGACTTCGTGGTCACGTCGCCCACGTACCGCTTTGACATCGAGATCGAAGAAGATCTCGTGGAAGAGGTGGCGCGCCTTTACGGCTACGAAAAGCTCCCCGACCGGCCGCCCCTGGCCCGTATCGGCATGCGCTGCGCTCCGGAAGCAAGCCGCAGCAAGCACGCGCTGCGTCTGGCTCTCGCCGAGCGCGGCTATCAGGAACTCATCAACTTCAGTTTCGTTGAAGAGAAGTGGGAAAAGGATTTTGCGGGGAACGACAAGCCCATCCGGCTTCTGAATCCCATCGCAAGCCAGCTTTCCGTCATGCGCACGCAGCTCATTTCAGGGCTCGTGGACATTCTGCGCTTTAACTTAAACCGTAAGGCCGAAGACGTCCGCGTTTTTGAATTGGGCCGTGTGTTCTTCCCGGATGAAACCGTCGAAGACGGTGACTTTACCGTGAAGGGCGTGCGCCAGCCCAACCATATCGCAGGCCTTGCCTACGGTGACGCGCACACGCTGCAGTGGGGCGAAGCCGCCCGCAACGTCGACTTCTTTGACGTGAAGGGCGACGTTGAGGCGCTGATTGCGCCGCTTAAGGCCACCTTTGAAAAGCTCGTGCATCCGGCACTGCACCCTGGGCGCTCCGCACGCATCCTTATTAACGGCCGCGAAGCGGGATTTATGGGTGAACTGCATCCGCGTCTGTGCCACGAATACGGACTGCCGAAACCCGCCGTTGTCTTTGAGCTTGACGTCGATGCGCTCACCACCATCCTGGTGCCGCATCCGGTTGCCGTAAGTAAGTTCCAGCCGATGCACCGCGACATTTCCGTGACGGTACCTGCCGCTGTGGAGGCGTCGGCTCTTTTTGCCGCGGTGGAAAAACTCAAGGCGACGAACTTGGGCAGCGTCATCGACGACTTCCGTCTCTTTGACGTCTACCGCCCCAAAGACGATGCGGCTGCGGCCGAAAAGAGCATGGCCTTCCGCCTGACGTTGTCGTCAAAGAGCGAAGAGGCGTTGTCCGACGAAAGCGCCGACGCCGTTGTGACCGCGGTGCTCGATGCGCTTTCCGTGCTCGGCTGCCGCCTGCGTGCTTAAACGAAAACCAATTTATTGAATTCAACCGTTCAGTTAAAACACGAAAAAATGGAACCTGTGACTCAGATCGATGCCGCGCGGGGTAAGTACCCGGTGGGGCCTGCAAATCACTCAACGCTTACGAAGATGAATTTCGTTGAAGTGCTCTGCGACCGCATGGGGCTGTCGCGCGCCGAAGCCAACGCCGTTGTCGAAACGGTGTTTGACGAAATTCTGCGTGCCCTCGTGCAGCGCCGTGACGTGAAGCTTGCCAACTTCGGGACCTTCTCCACCCGCGACAAGGTGGCCCGTCCGGGCCGTAACCCCAAGACCGGCGAAGCGCACGAAATCAGCGCCCGCAGCGTGGTGACGTTCCTTGCCGCGCCGCACATGCGCGACAGCGTGGCCTCCTTTAAAGAACCCGAAGGCATGGAATCGGTTAAGTAAGTCCGAAAATTGCCTGCGCACGCGCGCCGCTTTTGCTCTAAACTCAGCAGACGATGATGCGTGGGGTGTAAATAAGAAAACCGGAATCAGCACATCATCGGCTGAGTCCGGTTTTTTTCTGCCCTGAGCACAATGAGTATTGATGTTGTTGCAACCGGTTTGATAGTCCAATGTACCCACAGACCTATTCTGTTGATGAGCTCTCCGCACGTTGCGGACTGGCCTCTTATATCCTGCGTTACTGGCAGATTCAGTTCCCGCAGTTAAGGGAAAGCGACGGGTCACCCAAGACCCGGTTCACCGTCAATGACGAAGCGCTCGTGATGCGCATCAAAAAGTTCCTTTACGTCGATCACCTCTCGATTGAGGAAACGAAGGCCCGCATCGCTGAAGAGATTAAGTTTCCGATCGTGGCGCCGCATGTGGGCGTAAAGACTCAGACCGAGCAGGCGGCGGCGAAGGCTGAGGCTTCCGCCCCGCAAGCGCCCGCTGAACCTGAGACTGTGCCGCAGGCCGCAGAGCCTGAAGTGCCCGTTCAAGCTCCCGTTCAGCCTGAGTCCGCTCCGGCTGCCGCGGCGCCGCAGGCCCCTGTTTATGAGCCTTCTGCCGTGCAGCCCGATGTGTCGGTGCTGGTGGCTCAGGCTTCCCGCAAGGCCGTAAACGAAGCGCTTGCGCAGGCAAAGAAGGTGAGCGACGGGGAAATCGCCCGGGTGCGCGCTCAGGCCGATGCCGTTTCCGGCCAGTTTGCCTCGCTTAAGGAGCAGTTGGCCGCGCGTGATGCGGAACTCTCCGAACTGCGTCTTAACCGCACGGCAATGACTGAAGAGTTGCGTCGCGTCAAGGCCGTCTTAAATGAAAAGGAAGTGGCGCTGGCTTCCGTTGAAGAGCGCCTTGCGGCTGCTGAAGAGCGTGTGGCTTCGATGCGTACGGAACTCACCGCGGGTGGCACGGACCTCGTGCAGACTAAGCAGGAGCTGCAGCAAAAAACGGAGGCGCTTGCGCTTTCCCAGAGCCGCGCCGCAACCTTTGAGGCTGACCTCCTCAAGGTTCGTGAGAGCCTTGAAGCACAGACTGCTGAAATCCGCCAGAGAGCCGGTGAAATGACCTCATTGCGCGCGGAACTCACAAAGGCCCGCAACGAAACGCAGGAAAAAGAAAATGAGGCTCAGGTGCAGGTCCGCCAGATTGAAGCACTGAAGGCTGAAATCGAGGGGCTGCAGAAGACCGTTGCTCAAAAGAGCGAAGAGGTAAGCCGCATTGAAGCTGTCCGAAGTGAAGAGGCGCAGAAGAGGCAGTCGGTGGACACGCTCTTGGCCGGCAAAGATGAGGAACTGCGCGTCAGCCGCGCTGAGTGTGAGCGGCTTCGTACGGTTTTAAATGCAGCAGTCAATGAACTCAAAAGTCTCATGCCGGCAAAAACTGCGGAGTAATAAAGAAGTCTTTGATTTCAATGCGTTGACGGTTTAACGGCGCCTGCTTGCTGATTTTTCTTGCCGACAGGCGCCGAACTCTGTACAATGCGCAACTCATTCGGGGCGTAGCGCAGCCTGGTAGCGCACTTGCATGGGGTGCAAGGGGTCGCGAGTTCGAATCCCGCCGCCCCGACCAATTCCAGGAAAGGAGATGACGAAAGTTGTCTCCTTTTTTATTGTCCTTGTCTACGGAACTCAATGCCTGCACGGGTTTGCAGGTGATTACATGAGTTGTCCCCGTCTAAGTTGCCCCTATTAAAGCGTGTGTCTAGCTCGCGTCTTATGGTATAAATGATGGCACAAACGGCCTTCCTTTTATACCATTAACTGAATTTTCCTCGGATTTTTTTATACCATAGATTTTTGAAATCCTTTGCCAGCAAGGCTTTGGAGGGTTTTCGATGCGAATCAGCGTTAGGTTGACAGAGAAGAAGTTGCGCACTTTAGACAAAACGACAGCTTGCGGCGTAGTCCGCGGGCTGTATGTGCAGGTATCGAAACTGAAGGACGGTACTCTCGCTAAGTACTTTATTCTCCGGGACCGTTCGGTGGGCCGCGTCTTTTCTTTGGGCGCTTATCCGAAGATGTCTCTGAGTGAGGCTTTTGAGAAGGCTGCGGAGTGGAAAAAGAAAATCGAGCAGGGCATTGACCCGGCAGAAGAAGAGAAGGCCCGGAAGAAGGCGCTTGTACGTCAGAACGAACAGTCGGCCGAGGATGTGCTCACCTTTGAAAAGCTGATCCGGGCATGGATTGCCTTCAATGAGAGCCGTGGCCGCTGGACAAACAAGCACAAAACAAAGGATGAGGTGTGGGACGGGTTCTTTCGAAACCATATTCCCGAGAGCCTGCGCCGGTGCCCGGTCAAGGATCTGACGGCCGAAATGTTTGCAGAGGCCCTTGGCGAGAAGTGGCGCACCATGATTGACACGCCTGAGCGCATCCTCTCTGACGCTCGTCAGGCGATTGACTGGGCGATACGCTCCGAGATGGTGCCGCCGATGATTAACCCGTGTCAGGTGACGAACGGCAAGCTCGGGGACCTTCTGCCGCTTGATAGGGCGGAAGGCGGGCATGAACCGGCTATTCCTCCGAAGCGTATGCCGCTTTTCTTTAAGGCGCTCATGGAGCTGGTGCCGACAAGTCCGTCTGCCCGCTGTCTGGCTTTTGCGATTCTGACTGCTGCCCGCAACAGTACGGCCCGTGAGGCGACATGGGGTGAGATTCAGCAGGACGATGACGGCAACTGGCTGCATGTGATACCGCGCGCCCGCATGAAGGTAAAGGCGGAGAAGATTCCCTTCGACCGCAAGACGCCTCTTTGTCGTGAGGCGCTTGAACTACTGGCTGATACGCCGCGCGTCCCGGGTGACGAGAACAGGCTCATATTCCCGAACCTCTCAAAGGGCAGCGGGTCCGCCTATTCCCGAGACGTGATCCGGGCCCTGATCAAGCGCATGCACGACAAGCAGAAGAAGATTGACGGGATCGGCTGGATCGATCCGGATCAGAAGCATGCGAAGACTGGGTTGCCGCGTATTGTGACTCTTCACGGATGCGCTCGGGCGACTTTCAACACGTGGGCGAAGGATGCTCGTGGGTACGGGCACAAGGCATTTCCGAGGGATCTCCGTGAGAGTTGTCTGGATCATCGCAATGAGAGCTACCAGTGTGCGTATGATCGAGAACAGGCGCTTGGGGATATGCGGGAGGTGTTCGATGCTTGGGGAAGGTATTGTTTTTCTGAGATGGAGGAGTAATGGGAATGCCGTTAGAAATAGATAGTCTTGAAGAACTAGAGGAAAATAAGGTTCTAAAAATTAAGATTTATGGCGAAGCATATGACGGTGTTATAGATGCGACTGTGGCTAGCGCCATTATCGAAATCCAGAACAGAATTTATCAATTTGCCGCACAGGTAAAGTTTGGTGATGAACGCGAAACACGCAGATTAGGCCGCGACGTACGAAAGTCCTTGCTAGTCCAGTTTCGTATAGAGAGAGGTTGCACCGAAATTCTTGCCGATTTGGTGTTGACCCTGGTGGAAATCTTACGTCCGGTGTTCGAAAAAATGACTCCAGAGCAGTTAATTGAAGTTGCCAAATATCTGGCAGCGCTTTTTGCTGGCTACAAGATCACTGACAAGGTCATTCAGGCTGTGAAAGAAAAAACTCTTGGACAGCAGCGAGATCTTCACGAGGAGAAGATACTTCAGCAACAAGCTGACGCTTTGATTCAATCTGGTAGACAAGCATCAGAGGCAATGGCAAGGCTCCTCCCGAAGGCCACGGAAATAAATTTTGGGGCGACGAAATATACTAATGAAGAACTTCAAGCAATGAGGGAAACGGCGCCAAAAGAGAGGGCAAAAAGGCAACAACGGCAGAAAACGTACATTGTTGAAAGAATCGATCTCAGGCGTAGACCTGTTATTTATCTAGATTTGCTTGAAGTTCCTGCTGATGTTGTAGTTAAAGCGCAATATACAGAAGCAGAGAGTGATGCCTTTTACGATGATGATACAACGATGGCTCTCTGTTCCGCAGCGGCCTCGGGAGAGGAAATCCAACTTGATATAGTCGAATCGAGGACGTCTCAGGGAGAACTGACAAGAGTTGATGTAATTGCCGCAACTAAAGAGTAATTTGTAAAGTCACGCAAAACTAAGAATTAAGACCCCGCCACTTCGGCGGGGTCTCCGTTGTTGCGCTCGACTGCTCCAAACAGGACATCATTATTGCGACATTGGCCAATCCTGAAACTCAGGAAAAGATCAAGGCTTACTATACGGCGGAAAGCGAAGAGGATGAAGACGCAGGCCTGATTCGCTCCTCTTTGGCAAATGCATTGGCTACAGGGCGTCCGGTGAATCTGGAGATATATGTAGGCCGCAAGGGTGAGCATCTTGAAAAAGCGACTATCCTGAATCTGGCAGAGGGGGCTCCGGAGGGAACCTCTGAAACTGCAGAGTAGCAAGAGGTCGAATCATAATTTACCTTGACGGCATGAGCACCGCATTTCTGTCTCTTAATTGCCCCATTTTCCCCCTCCTGTTAAACGGCTCAAAGTTCGCTGTTTTGGGAAATCGTACCGCACTGGCCTGAGTCGGTGCGGTTTACGCAGCCTCAGGCGTGAGCTGATCCACCCATGCCTTGATGTCGGCGTAGCGCCACCGGGCGCAGCGGGCATTGAGCCTGATCGGTTTCGGGAATCCGGACGATTCGTCTTTTGCGAGTTTCCAGACGGTGCTAACACCGAGTCCGCACTTGGCGGCGACTTGCTTTACGTCGATCATCAGCACCCCTGCGGGGATGACGGCATCTTCCTTCTTACGTTCTCTCATATCTGTGGCTCCAGTCAATGTTGTCGTTCTGCTTTAGGACAGCTCGTTTCAGTTGTTCATCTGTGTAGGCGTAACTTCCGTCTTTGCCCCGTGTCAGGTGTCTCATCGCGAAGAACTCCATGACGATTCGTGTCGGCGAGCATTCGAAGCTTTCGCGAATATATGGGCCAGCGATTGCAACTCCGGCCCTGACGGCTTTGAGTTCGTCTCCGGTGAACACAAACCGCGGGGCGTCCGGACTGCGTTCGCAGGCACGGCAGGCGCATTGCTTGATTGCGTCTCCTGCTGCGTTGACAACTGGCGTGCATTCCTTTACTTCGTCCTTATCAAGCCAGTCTCTGGTGACAAGTCCCATGGTGCACAAGTTGAGCACGTCCCTGACGCAGGTCATGTCGTCCATCGTTGCTTCGCCGGTCGGGAATTTCAGCTCGGTGATGAGCTCAAAGTCCTGAAAGACGGCCTGCAGATGCTCGATGTCAGAGAGCTTCCAGCAGTTGAAGCGGACGGGCTTCGGGCGGTATTTCTTCCTCGGTCTTTTGTTGTTGGCCATTTTGTTTGCTTCTCTTCCCCGGTGTGGGATGATTGAGGTGTTCTTGCCGGAACATTCGTCAACCATCCCACGGAGGAAGCCATGTTGGAAGAACTGAGCGCGACTGCGTCTCTCGTCTCCCTTGTGTTTAAGTCTGTCAAACGTTTAAAAAAGGAACCTTCTATGCAGCTCTCCGCTTCTTTTGTCGGTCGCCGTGGTGATCGTGTCGAGCTTTCTCTGATTCTTTCTGCGGAACAGGAAACTCTGGTTGAGTCCGTGAGCGTCGATGACTGCGGCCTCGTTGATGATGACGGCCGCGTTGTCGACGCCCTGACAAAACCGATTGTTCTGCATGCCGTCGGCACCGTTGTCCGGGTGGTTGATCTCGGCTACAAGCGCCGGGAAATCAAGGCCGCCCCGGTCGAACTGAAGCTGACGGCCGTGCTCAGAAAAGAGCTCAGAATCATCACGGTTCGCGTTCAAACCGACAAAGGTGAAGCGGTTGCGCGGTCAGCGATTTGATTTCCCTTTCGTGTACGGGTGATCTTTCACGGTTCTAGAACTTCCGGCTCGTCCGGATTGAGATCCGGGAGCGGTTCTTTGGGCGCGACCGTCGGAGCTCCCGGAGCGGAACCCGCCCCGGCATCCGGTGTATCAGCGTCGGCAATCTCCGCTGTTTCGGCAACCTTCTGCGCCTTGAGTTTTTCTTTCAGCGTCTGTTTCTCGGCGGGCTTTTCAATGGCAGGAGTGGCAGGGGCGGACTCCGGTTCGAAGAAGTCCGCAGGCTCGGCCATACCGTCCTTCAAGCTGGTGTAGATCGTTCGAAGCCGTACGATTTGAGCCGGTCGGATGGCTTCTACGTGGCACAGGCAGAACTTCTCGATCTGCGCTTTGGTGACGCCGAACTGAGAGAAAGCATCAATGAGTTTCTTGATGCCTTCCGGCGTTACGTCCACGTTGGCGCGAAGCGTTATCTGGCACTGCGACACAGCCGCTTCAATCACGTCCCCGGGGATCACGGCCAAAATGCAGGCGCGAAGGCGGCGGCTACCCTGGTTCGCAATAAGCTCATAGATGTCGCGCGGGTCTTCGAGCTTGTAGGAGCCTTTCTTCGTGTGACGAATGTGAGGAACAGAGAACGTCACTTCGCGGCGGGTGTTTGTTTCTACGTCCCAGGCGAACGCCTGAACTTCAGACTTTCCCCCGGCATTTGAAAGTTCACGAATGCCGAACTGCATATTGCCCCACTGCTGAGCGACGGCTTCGGCGAGGCGAATCGACGGACCTGTAACTTCGCTTCCTCCACGAGCGTATGAATAAACGGCGGCCTGAGCGAGTGTTTGCCGCGTGCAGGCGTTCAAGATTCGGTCCATCGCGGCGCGTTGATCTCGCGGATTCATGCGGGCGATAGCCAATGCGGCCTGCACTTCAGCCACGGCGCGAGAACTCTCAACGGCCGTGGTAGCCGGGGTGGCTCCGTGGCTGGCGACAGGGGCGGGGGTGGCGAAGGGGTTTACGGTGATTTCGGTTGTCATGATGATTTACTCCTCGGTAATTTTTACGATGAAGCGGCGGGTCGACGCGCTTTGTTTCGTGTATTGGTCGTAGATGTCCGGCATGGCTTTTTTGAGTGCAGCCGAATCAAGTCGGGCTACTGGTTTGCTACTCTTCCAGGTGGCAAGGGTTGAGCCTTCGAAAGTCAGCTTTTCGCTTTCGCCCATGAAGGCCTGAACGACCGCAGTCAATTTGTCGTCCGTGTCCTTCAGCTGTTTGATTTCGCTTCGTACCTTGGCGAGTTCGGTCATGGTCTCGGCTATCTTGTTATCGGCCTCAATGCTCGAAGGAATGGAGGCGGGGAAAGCGGCCTTCGTTTCTGCAAGCGAACGAGGAGCCGGGGGCGTCCGGTCTTCGACCATCTTCCAGAACTTTGCTTCGGCCTCAATCAACATCTGAGCAAGTTCGTCGTCGTACTCGACTGTGTAAATGCGAAAGTCGGAAGCGCCGATGAGTACTGCCACGTCGCAAAGCCTGTAGCCGGTGACGATCATGTAGTGCATGACCTGAGTCAGGTAATAGTCGGGGATTTCGTTCGTGCCTTCTTCTCCCCAGTCAGCACCGGATCGTGCGGTCTTGATTTCCAACAGACGGTCTTCGCAAACACCGTCTACATTGGCGATCATGAAGGGATGAGCGTCGCTACGGAACTGTTTTTCCGGTACGGCCACGACGCGTCCCGTCTTATCCGCGTAAGCCTGGCGGATAACCGGTTCCAGGCGGCGACCCCACTCCATGGGATCGCTGTCTTTTTCCGTCGGGGTGTCGGCTACCTTCTCGTTGTATACGTCCAGCGGCGTTGTCCATTTGGAAATACCAAGAATCGGGGCGACATCGCTACCGCCGATTCCGGTCTGTCGGGCTTTGAGCCATTGTTCGTGGGAGATCTGTACTGCTGTCATCTTCTACGGTCCTTTAAACGGGTCCCAGTTTCTGAAGTTGTCCGAATCGGCCCAGCCATCATCGCCATCGCCGAAGTCGCCGTCGTCCGGCTCTTCTTCCTCTTCTTCGTCCTCGAGCTCTTCGTCGTCGAGGTCCTTGTCGTCTTCGTTCATGCCGCCCCCTAGAGGTTTTTGAAGTCTTCATCGCGGGCCTGCTCCGCATGCAGTGCCTCGCATGTCAGACTCTCCTGTGTTTCTTTGACGTTGAGCATCAGCCAGGTGCGCACGGCCGGGTACTGCCTCGCGATGTCCGGCTCCTCAAGCACGGCGATCATGAAGTTTGCCGACGCCTTGTTGATCTCCGTCTTGGCCTCCGGAGTGATGCGCCATAAAAGACCTGAGTCACGAGGATCGAGTCCGGCGTCCTTCATCTCTTTGATCTCGCCAAAGACCTTATCGAAGGCTTTGTCCTTGAGCTCTAAGTAAGTTTTTGAGTCCATTTTTTGCTCCTTTTTCATTAGTAAAGGGCGCAGGCCGCGGTCTAGTGGATGCTGACTAGCGGTTGTAGCCGCTTGCCTTTAGAGCCGCGCCGAAGGGTTGCCATCGGCCGGCCGAGGTGGATTGCTGACCTCACTGCACGCCCTTTGATCTGCGCCCCGCGTGTAAGGACGAAAATCACGCACAGAATTCATGGGACGCAGATCAAAAGGCACGAAAAAACCCGCAGGCCAAAAGCTTGCGGGTATGAAAAAGCCGCCCGGAGGCGGCTACTGCTTGCGTGTTTTAGCGATTAAGACTTCATCTCTTTCATCAGGTGAATGATCGCCTGAAGAGGTGAGTACGGCGATTCCATCCCGTTGTGTTTCCCGAACACCGCACGGGCGACGCTCGCGAGTATCAAGGATGGCACAGCGGCCAGAACCACGATGGCAGCAATGGCAACTGTTGGTGCAGCCAGGACCCGTTGAGCGACCGAGTTACAAAAACACAAGCATCCGACGAATATTATCAGCGCGATATAAAACACTACCGAGACCCCGATCATGGCTCCTGCTATCGCTTTGCGCCAGTCACGCAGAACGCTGGCGTCCTCGATGTCGTCTTCGATGTGCTTGACGATGGCAGTAGAGAGATCGCCTGAGTACGGTTTTTCGTTCTCGGATGGAAACAGATCCTTGTCGTCTGTGGTCATGCGGCGGTTCCCTGGATAATTGGCACGAACTGTTGAAAGTATTTCTGAATCTCTCTGTCGTCCAACGAAGCAAGCGGATCCGCTTTATCCCACGGAGAACCTTTGCGATGCGACCAGGTTGACAGCGCCGTAGCCGAATAGTCCCAAAACTTTTCGATCGTCTTGTCCATCAGTTTCAGCCAGTCTGCTGGGCATGAGGCGATAAAGCTTTCAGCCATGTCCGTGTTGAGGCGATGCTTGTTAATGTCGTTCAGTGTGCGAGGGAATACGGGGCCGTACGGCCATGCTTTAGGGTGCTCGTCTGTTAGTCGCTCGTCAAATGCGGCCAATACAATGCCGTAGCAACAGTACAGCAGTTTCTGTGCCTGTGTTTTGTTGATAGGATGACCGGCCTTCTTTCCTTTATAGAGGATGTAGGCCATAACACTGGAACTACTAAATTCCATGAGACCTCCTTAAAGGGTTGATGGCTAGGAGAAAGTACTGTAGCATGGCAACCTTAAATTTAACCTTGCTAAATCACTACAAACTGTAGTAGGCAGATCACAAGCGAAGCAGTCTTCTCCGTGAAAAAGTCAACATCAGCCCTCGGTTTCAAGGGTTGATGTTGGCCTTTTCCCCGTCCGCACCGGATACGCCGGGCCGTGACTCTTATGAGCCTCGGACGGGTGGGCGCGCCAGGTTGTGCGCTGCGCTGTGCGGGTATGAAAAAGCCGCCTGGAGGCGGCTTGGTTGATGAGTTGCGCTAGTTTTCTGTTATGGCATCTAGCTTTTGTTTTTCTTCTATCAAGTCATGGGCGTTTTGTGAAGAAACTACTTTTCGACCTGTACGTTTTTCGATATCAAGGCGAGCGGCCTTAGCTACGGCACCGCCTGCTTTTGCAACATCCATATGAGCACTCATAGTGTTTGGGTCTTGAGTTCGCTCAAGTTCTGTAGTGGACGCTTCGGCAAGCATGGTTAGCGCGGTCTCCAGAGTGGTCATGTTGTCGCGCAAGTTTTCTTTCTTCAATCCTTTGATTTCTTTATGTTGTTTGATTGTTACGTCAAACGCTGCTTTGTGAAGGATGGCTGTTAAAGTAGCGTAGTCTTTCGATTTTTCAACGCCTCGTTTTTTCCATTCATCCGTCAGCTCGTTTCTCGTCTTGATGCCCTGAAGGCGTTGGGTAACCCACTCAGGCGAGTGCCCTTTGGCGATATATGTCTCCTTAGCTCGTTCGATCGCGAGTTCCGGATCAACGGTTTCGTCAATGCGTTCTGCCCCTACCTTTGCGAGCCACTGCTTTATGGGTTCGGCTTTGGGTGACGGAATAGACTGAATAATTCTAAAAATACCTTGTAAATTAGAGACAGTCGTTCGATATTTCTTTCCGTCAGAAGCCTTCAAAGCAGTTAGGGTACAAAATGTACCCCACCTGGAGTTGAGCTCTGCATCCCTGTTTCTCATTTTCTTGATGTACTGACGCGGGTCAGAGCTCCCAGTCAGCGCTTCTACAACGTCCGCAACGGAGAAAAGCCATTCTTCCTTTGCTTCGTCCCATGCTGAACGAATACGCTTGTCTTCAAAAAGTTGAATCTTGTCTTTCATACTTGGTATGATCCATACGAATCTTGTTGTTTGGCCCCTGCGTGTTGGTAGCACGAGGGGCCTTTTATTTTACAAAGAAAGCCCTGAAAAGCCCCACTCAAGCTCGCTTGGTAGTGAGCTTGAGTTGGCCTTTTCACTGAGGTGACGGTGTGTTACGCCCGCCGCGCCGCCCTCTGGCGTACGCCTCAGCTGTCTCTTGGGTGAGCACTTCGCCCTTAGCCGGTGTCCCAATATCCGGTATCGTCAGGGTATTCGCATGGACTTTCACCACTTTTGACGGATCGTTCAGTCGTCCGCCTATTGTTGGCCTTCGGGTAACGCGTACCCACGGGCTTTTTGGTGAGCCGCCCAGTGAAAGAATCATTACCTTCGTCTCGCTACGGGCGGGCGGCTCGCCAAAAGGCTCGCGGCCTTCTCGTTTCTAGTAGCCGGGCAGGGAAAGCAGGGTGTACATGAGGACGATGAAGCCCGCGGCCGCAATGGCGTTCTCGAACCATTCGTGTTTCATGCCAGCACCCACTTCAAAAGCGTCACAAGACCGGTGACGGCCGCGATGGCGATCAGCACTCTTGCCTGGGACCAAAAGCGGTCTTCTTCAATGTCGGCCAGAAGGCCCATCCGGAATGCGTAGTCGAGAGTCATTTGGTGTCCTGTGATTCAGTTGTTTTTGGTGTATGAAGATTACACCACAAAAGCAACTATTTAGCAACCAAATAAGAAACCCAGAAAGTGTATTAAATGATGTATATTTGACGAATGTCAAAACGCAAGGCAACAAAAAACCGCCCGAAGGCGGCTCTTGTGGTCGTTTGGCAGCTGGCGCTTAGTTCAGAGTCCTGAGCATTTGCGGCAATTGTTCTTTGTCAAACACCAGCGACTTGTCCACGAAGTATGAAGAACGCTCATATTCGGCACGACCTACCTTTGATTGGCTTTCGATGACGGCAATAACCCGATCTTTTCGTTGCTGACTGCGTAACTGTACGCTCAGTAGTTCTGCTTCCAGAAGACGGGACTTGTCTGCGGCAGCAACGATATAAATCGGAGCGAAGGAGGCACGGCTTAGAAAGTAGTCAACTGTTATTTCGTGCGAATCAGGCACAACATACTTCTCCTGTACTTCTTCTTTCTGCATCACGGAGAAGATTGCTTCCCGCAGTTCATCCTTGAATGCGCTGGCAACCTTTTGCGGGCGCAGGACAACGGTTGAATAGAGAGAAACGGAACATTGAGCCACCCTCAGAATCTGCACTGGCAGGTCGTCTGCCTGTGCAACAGAGAAGATTTCTCCTTCATCGTTGACTTGGATGCCGAACAGTGCCGCCTGCTCTGAGATAAAGTAATTGGCGGCGCTTCCCTCAAAGTCGAAGCCGGCTGTTGAGGCAAACCAATCGGCGTTTCCTCCGTCGGATATTTGGTAGCGATTACCCGGCAGAGGGCGGACACGAATAACTGCATGGTCGTTGGTACCAACGTATGCCAGCGGGGTCTCTACGAGAGAGACTCCGCTTTCGACGTTATTACGTACTTTAAAAAGCTGGCAGATGTTGATATTCATGGCTAAAACAACGATCCTTGGACGAACCGTTTCCCGCTAATGGTAATGCCGGCAGCTTGACAAAACAACTCAATCAGTTTGCATACGCCTTCATCTGTGCGGATATCCGGCGCAATGCCCGGATACAGGTTTAACTCAGGGGCCCCTGGCAGTTCCCGGGAGGTGAAGTCGCGCTGGGGATCTGTATTGCAGGGCACGAGGATATGGATACCCTTATGGTCCGGGTGATAATGCATGATCATAATGGGGAGCAACTTGTTTTCATCGGTTTTCAGACCCCAGTACCCGTAAAACTTACAATCAATTTGTAATTCTCGTCTCCGGACGGCAAAGGCGATGACATGGTGGTCGGCAACTGTTATCAGATCGCTGACCATGTCGTAACGCCGTAATTGCTTGAGTGGCTTCGGAAAGTCCTTGCTGCGGCTTCCCGGTGCAAAATCAGGATAAGCCTCAAGCACTTTTGTCTTGTCTTTTAAGACTTTCAGTTGTCTCGGATCCATGACGTGTAACCTCTCAAATAACAGGTCCTTGTCTTGAAATCTTTCAGGGGTTACAGGCGACGATACCGCCAGTATGTTCAACCATTACCGAAACCTCTTTCTGCACTCAACCACCACGCCGCAAAGCTGCAACTGCAGCTCTTGGGACGATAGCGTCGGGTACAAAGGGTTCAACGGTCGCAGTTCAAATGTTTCACGGCCGTACTTATCGAATCCTGTGACGGCGTACTGCTTCATCGTGGCTTCATTCATGCAGCCGTTGTCGATTCTCGCAACGACATAGTCGCCTGGCCTGGGGGACAAGTCTGGGTTCACAATCACTGTTTCGCCTTCATGAAACACGGGTTCCATTGACGAGCCTTTGATCGTCAGGGCGTAAGCATTGTCCGGCACGTCGTCGCCCACATCGATCCATTCATCGTACGAGTTGTCGCCACTATCGGTGGGCAGGCCGGCCTGAACGAACGAAAGCACGGGGATTTTCTTCGAACGAGAAATCTTGGTGCCGGTGAGTTCATGCGGTTCATCCAGGAATCCCTTTCCGAGATTCAGCTTTTCTTCAATGTACCTGGCGATACGCGGGCCGAATGACTTTTTGCCGGCAAGCATATCGTTGATCTGCTGCGGTGAACGTTCAAGCGCCCGAGCCAATTCGGCTGCTGTCCCGTACTGCTCACGAACCTTCTCAAAGTTCTCAAGCCGAATTTTCGGTAGGTCAATCATGGTGTTCTCCGGTCAATTTTGACCATTATCCGCCAAATACACCATAAAAATGCACCGACGGTTGCAACACGAACACATTTATAGTGTATCATACAGTTTATATTCATCAACCTGTACGGTGTTTAAATGAACGAAACCGCGAAGTCCTTTTTCCGCTCTCTCACTGCAGAGGAAAAAGATGCCGTAGCAGCCAAGTGCGGAATTAACAGGCGGTATCTGAACAATCTTATCTATGGCGATAAGCGTCATCCGGGCGTCAAGCTGGCGGCGAAGATCGAACGGGCCACTTCCTGCCGCATCACCAGGGAGCAGTTACGTCCCGATGTTGACTGGAAGCTTTTGAGCGGCATTTTGTGAAGGTGCTGCTATGGCTCGATATAGAAAAATCGACCCGCGTATATGGAACGATGAAAAGTTCGCTTCGCTTTCACATGAGGCACAGCGCGCTTTCTTTTTCATCCTGACGCATCCGAGCATGACGAGTCTGGGAGCTTTCCGCATCTCAGCTGCCGGTATGGCGCAGGAGCTCGGACTGACTGAGAAAGGGTTTCAGGAACCCTTTCATGAACTCTTGTCAAAGGGGATCGTGAGGTATGACGAAAAGTCCTTTCTGGTCTTCGCTCCGAACTTCCTGAAATACAACCCGCCGGAGAATCCGAACGTCATTAAAGGTTGGGCTGTTGCCCTTGATTATCTGCCGGAGTGCGGCTTAAAGCACGAAGTTTTACTGAAGGCAAAACAGTGCGCATCCAATACTGATAAGGGTTTAAAGGCTTTTGTTGATGCTTTCGGAGATATTTGCCATATCGCTCCGAAAGGGTTTCAGGAACCCTTCCCGAAGGGTATGCCAATACAAGAGCAAGAACAAGAACAAGAACAAGAAATAAAGGTTGGGGGCGCTCTTGAGCCTTTGCCTCCGCCGGAGACGAAACCGGCGAAAAAGGAAAAGCGCGGAACACGGCTTGACCTGAAGGAGCTCCCGGAGCCTTGGGAGCGGTGGGCGGAAGAAAAAGCCCCTGATCTTGATCCGAAGGCAGCCTTCGAGGAATTCCGGAACTACTGGATCGCGGTGCCCGGTGCCAAAGGCGTGAAGCTCGATTGGTTTGCCACGTTCCGCAACTCTGTGCTCTCAATGCCGGACTGGAAGCGCAAGACCTTCCGAAAGAAAACCGAGGCCGACAAGGTGAAGCCGGCTTCCTTTGAAGAAATCCAAGCGATTATCCGGGGCGAAAAGCAGCTCCGAAAGGACGAAAACGATGGACAAGCTTGACTTCAACCGCTACGTCAGGGAGCTGCTGTCGGGTGTCATTGCTGTCACCGGCGGCAAGAACGTCACCGAGACCGGCTGGGACATCTGGCAGAACGCCCTGTGCGACATCGACTGCCAGACGGCCGTGCGCGTGATCAACGACTGGCCGATCAACCACAAGGCGGCACCGACCCCTTACGACATCGTGAAACTCTGCAGGGAGCTTGACGAACGCCGGGCGCAGCGCGCGGAAATGGCAGCCAACACCGAGACCGAACGCCGCGGGAGTATGCGCAGGGCCGTTCAGGGCGCAGGCATTCCCATTCCGCGGTGGCGCCTCGACTACCTGCGCTGGCAGCGTGCCAAGCCCCTGAGTCCCATTCTCCACGTCTTTCGGCTCCGCTTCATGCACGAGCACCCGGAGCTCGGCCGTCCGCTTCATACGGCCCAGGTGGCCTACCTCGAACGCTTCCGCAAGAGCCGCGGCGACTGGGAGGCCGACGACATGACGTACCTCACACAGATTTACCTGCATGGGCTCGGCCTGGATTCGCGCAAGCTTTCCCGACCTGCCCCGTATGCCATGGGCACGCCTGATGAGGCTCAGCTTATTGCGGCCGGAATGCTCGGAAAGACCGAAGAAGAGATCAACCGGGAAATCGTTTTTCATCCGGAGGCGGCATGACAGAAACAACGGACAAGGCCGTACTCGTGCCCTTTACGGCCGCACAGCTCATTGCGATCTCAAACTTTCTCGATGAACTCCGCTGCCTCGCGATTCAGGATGCGGCCTGTGAGACATCATCCAGGCGCCGGTCTGTCATCACTGGATCGATCCGGACTTGTAACGATCTTCGCAACTACATTGACAAGCAGCTGGAGATCGCAGAAAACACGCTGCCAGAGAAGAAGTGGCCTCGTATCGCGCTGACTCGGAAAGAGGCCAAAAGCCTCGTGCTCATCGTGCACTCTCACTGGAACAGTGCCCTCAACCGCGCCGACGAGTTCGCCGCCGACGGCAATTACCGCATGGCCGATGAGGGGCTGGAGTACGCCGACAAGGTGCTCCAGCTGAAAAACAAGCTTACAGACTACAGGTCCGAACTGGAGAAGTCGGATGCGCCTTAACGAGATCAGCCCGGCGGCACGTAAGTGCGTACGGTGGATGCGGGCCCACAGCGGTATCTCACGGACCCGCCAAGACATCGAGAAGCAGTCACGAACAAGCGTCCCGGCCGTTACGGAGGCGCTTGGTTACCTTTCGGACAACAGGCAGCTTTACACGAGCTTTGACGAGCGGCCGGAGATGTCCAACGGCATTCCGAACCTCGACTCCATAACGCTCTACTACCGCTTCACGGAAGACTTCGAGGCCTTCGACCGCGCTGTCCGGGCCGAAAGGGAAAAGATTTATCCGCCGAATGGACGGCGCCGATCAGTTTTTGAAAGCAAGAAGGAGTAAACGCAATGGCAAAAATGACGGCCGCAATGGCCGAAAAAATCAACCGGGCTCACAAGCTCGGTTACGGCATCGGCCGCAGCGGTGAGGCACCGTCACGGTATCAGGCTGACATCAACGCCATGAATCCCCAGGAGAAGAAGTACTTTCAGCTCGGGCTGATTGAGGGGCAGATCGAACTGAAAGAGCAGGCTGCTGAGGCTCAAAAAAACATAAAAGGGGCGGGGGTTTCGGCATGAGCATTTACCTCAACATTGAACTGCCGTACCCGAACCGGATTTTGTTCCCAAATGGCCGCGCTCACTGGCGGGCCCGGGCCAAGTCGGCCAAGGCCTACAGGGCGGCCGGATTCTTTTACACGTCCCTGGCGATCGGGAGGGGCCCTAAGCCCAAGATTCCGGAGGAAGGGAAGGTCGGCGTTCGGCTCACGTTCTATCCGCCGGATCACCGTCAGCGTGACGAGGACAATCAGCTGGCGGCCATGAAGTCCGCCCTGGACGGCGTGGCTGACGCATTAGGGCTCAACGACAAGAAGTTTCACATTCTCGAGCCGATCTTCAAGGAAGAAGTCGTCAGAGGCGGGAAAGTGGTTGTGACCTTGGATTTTCTTCCACGAACAAGCAAAAAGGCGGCATAGTGGGTTCTAAGCAACTTGACGTCGGCTCTTTCGTCGTGACTCCGAGCGGGAGAGCCGGCGTCATTGTTGCCTTCACATACGGGGCCCGCGGTGACCTTCCCCGGGCGGCCGTTCGTTACATGGATCGCATCAATGATGAGGTGCCGCTGCAGCTCAAACTGCTGCGGCCGTATGAGGACAATGCCGACAAGCAAAAGCAAAAAGCCGAAGAAAAAGCCTGCTCAGCTGTCGGCAAAGCAAAAGCGCTTCATTGAGGAGTACGCTGTTGACTGCAATGCGTCTGCCGCAGCCAGGCGCGCCGGTTATGCAACGAAGTCTGCGGGGGTGATCGGGTACAAGCTCCTTGGACGTCCGGAGATTGCGAAGGCCGTTGAAGAGCGACTGAAGCAGGCTGATGCCAGGGCGGAACTTTCCGCCGATTTCGTCCGTAAGTTCTGGAAGCAGGCGATTAAGACCTGCGCCCAGGAAGTACTGGCGACAACGGCTGACGGGCTGCCGGTGTTGGACCGGGACGGGAACAAGGTTTACAAGAACCTCGATGCCAATTCCCTGCGCAACCTGCTCGCGGATGTTGCCAAGCACCTGCAGATGTTCGAGAAGGACGACGGGGCCAAGGACGCCGATGCCGGCACGGGCGTCATGAAGGTGCCCGGAGTGGCCTCAAAGGAAGACTGGAATGGGCAGTGAACCGCGCGTCATCTGGCAGCCCTTGCCGGGTTCCCAGACGAACTTTCTTTCCTGCCCGTTCTTTGAGGTGCTTCTCGAGGGAAACCGCGGCGGCGGCAAGACTGACGCTTTGCTCATGGACTTTGCTCAGCTTGTCGGGGCCGGATACGGCGAAGAATGGCGGGGCGTTATCTTTCGTCAGACCTATCCGGAACTCCGCGACCTTGAGACAAAAAGCCTCAAGTGGTTTCGACGCATCTTTCCGAACGCCAAGTACAACGTCACCAAGCACGAGTGGCACTGGCCTACCGGTGAGGCCCTGTTGTTCCGCAATGGGCAGACGGCCGACGATTATTGGAACTACCACGGCCACGCTTATCCGTTTCTGGGCTTTGAGGAGCTGACGAACTGGAAGGACTCGGGCTTTTACGAGGCCATGCTCTCCACGTGCCGCTCATCTGTTCCCGGCATCCCGCACTTTGTCCGGGCTACAACCAACCCGTACGGCAAGGGGCACACCTGGGTAAAGGAGCGCTTCGAGATTGGTAAGCGTAAGCCCTGTGAGGCGTGGGGCGAGCCCGGCCGCGAGCGCGTCTACATCCATTCTCAGCTCACTGAGAACACGATTCTCATGGCCTCCGACCCTGACTACATCAAGACGCTTGAGTCGCTCAAAGACCCTGCGCGCAAGAAGGCATGGCTTTACGGTGACTGGGACATCAACATCGGGACGTTCTTTGCGGAGGTGTGGGACGAACGCACGTGCGTTGTCGATCCGTTCCCGATCCCTTCGAGCTGGAAGGTGTGGAAGTCGATGGACTGGGGTTATTCAAAGCCTTATGCCGTGCTCTGGCTGGCACTGTCCGAGGACGGCGTTTTCTACGTGTGGCGCGAGCTTTACGGCATTGACGCCGATATGCCGAATGTCGGCAGCAAGGAATCGGCCGTCGATGTGGCCAAGAAGATCAAGGCCATCGAAAAGCATGATTCGCGCCTGGGGTACGAGTACCGGATGAATCTTGCGGACCCGGCTATTTTCTCGAACACCGGGGCCGAGCGCAGTATCGGCCGCATTTTCCGGGATGAGGGTATCAAGTGGCTTCCCGCCTGGAATGCCCGCGGCAGCCGTGTGAACGGCTGGCAGGAAATCGTGCGCCTGCTCGCGGAGGGGCGGCTCAAGTTCTTCCGCTCCTGCAAAAACTGCATCCGGACGATCCCGGCCATGCCGCCGGACGATTACAACCCTGAAGACGTCGATACCACGTGCGAAGACCATGCGGGCGACGCCCTGCGCTACGGGATCATGCGCCGTCGCCGTAATCCGAACAAGGACGATATCCGGGATGAGCGCACAGAGTCTGATGCGGAAATCACGGACGACGGCATCACCTTCGAGGTTGACTTCGACAGGACTTGAAAGAAATCTTGCCCGGCCTTCGCTTTTTCGGGTTACAACCGCTACACCATTGAGACAACCTGCGCATACACATGGAAGAAGACCTCATTGCCGCTCAGCCTGGGACGGTGCCGGATATGCAGACGCCGGACTCGATCCTCATCATTGAGCCGGAAAAAATCCAAGACGCTCCCCAAGAGCCCGATAAGCTTGCCCGCCAGTGGCAGAAGCGCATTGACGCTGCCAAGAAGCACTGGAAGTGGTTTTATGACCGCTGCCGGTACAACCGCAAGCTGACGGCCAACTTCAATACGGAGAAAAAGGCTGATGATCCGGACTTCATGCCGTTTCGCATCAACCTCATCGAGTCCACGATCCGCGGCATCATGCCGAATCTCTACGCCCGTAATCCGGAAATTTCCATCCGGTGCCGGCGCCGTGCTGATGAGGCCAATGCCGAACTCACAAAGTTCTGCGACACGCTGCAGGAAGTGCTTAACGCTTACCTCGAACGGGCGGAACTTAAAGCCCGCGGCAAGAGCGTTGTACGCGCGGCCCTCACGAACTCCTACGGCGTGCTGAAGGTGAGCTTTCAGCGGGACCTTTCCACGGATACGATCATACGGAGCCGCCTGCAGGACGCCCAGGACAACCTGGCCCGCATTGACGGCCTGGCTTCTGAGCTTGCTGACGATGATCTGCAGGGGCATGAACAACTCGAAGCCAAGCGCCAGGAGCTTCTGGAGACAATCTCCGGCTATCAGCAGGACCCGGAGCCGCAGACGATTACCGGCCTTGTGATCGACCGGGTGCCGACTGATCAGCTCATCATCGATCCGATGATCTGCGATTTCTCGGACTACCCGCAGGCCGACTGGATGTGCCAGTGTGTACCGATGAGCCGGGAGTACGTTGAGGACACGTACAAGATCAAGGTTGACGGCGCTGCCGTTTACGCCGAATCGGCAGGAGAAGCGCTCGACCGCAAAGAACTCGCGCCGACGGGCTCGGCCACGGACAATGTCAGGCCGGACGATCAGGTGATGGTTTTTGAAATTTGGGACCGGCGCAGCCAGCGCGTCTACACGATGTGCGACGGCTGCCAGTACTTCCTGCGTGAACCGGACTCGCCACAGAAGGTGGGGAGCCGGTGGTTCCCGTTCTTCCTGCTGCCGTTCGATCAGGTTGTCGATACGTTTGTTGCGCCTTCGCTTGTAGACCTGATGGAAGGCCTGCAGGAGGAGCACAACAAGACCCGTGACACCCAGATGCTGCATAAGGACTTCTGTAAGCCCGGCTACATTGCCAGCGCAGACGTTGATGAAAAGAGCATCACGCGGTTTGCTCAGGCAGAGCTCGGCGAGATCACGATCCTCAAAAACACCGAAGGGCAAGACCTGCGCTCGCTGATTCAGCCGAAACAGTATCCTCCGCTCGATCAAGCGCTTTACGACACTACGGCTATCCGCCAGGATATTGAGCAAGTGACCGGCATGCAGGATGCCATGCGGTCCACGGTGGTGCAGCCGAAGACCGCTACAGAAGCCCAGATCATGCAGCAGGGACTGTCCGGCCGTGTGGCCGCGTTTCGTGATGCCGTTGAGGATTTCCTGCAGGAAGTGGCCTTTTATTCGGCTCAAGTGCTTTTGCAGGAGCTTGACGTCAAGGACGTCGAGGACATCATGGGCAAGGCTCAGCCTGGCTTCGATCCCGTGACGCTGCAGATTGTTCCGGTGGAGCAGCCGTTTGTGTGGTATCAGCTCTCGGCCACAGAACTCTCCCGCCTTATCCGTCTCAAGATTGAGGCCGGCTCCACGGGAGCGCCAAACAAGCTGCAGGAGCAGGAGAACTGGGGGAAGGTGGTGCCGACCATCATGCAGGCCGTGCAGGCCCTGTATCAGCTCGGCTCCCAAGGGCTTGATACGACGCCCTTTGAAACCGTTATTTCTGAGACATGCCGACGATTTGATGAGCGCATCGACCCGAAGGCATTTATCCCCGACCTACAGCCGCAGCTTGCTCAGCAGGCTGCATTACAGCAGGCGGCCGCCCAAGCGCAGGAGCAAGGGGCAGCACAGCCGGCCGCGGCTCAACCGAGTTTGATTCAACCAACCTAAAGAGGGAAAACCATGGAAACTGACGACAAGAATCTGCCTGCAACGGAAGAGGATCAGGAGCCCGATACGGCGCCGGCCTCTGAGGCAGAAGAGAATCCGTCCGGACAGGATGCGCCCGAAAAGGGTACGCAGGAACCTGCAGATGATGCCGGTGCGCACATTGCCGAGGCCATGAAGAAGATCGGCGTTGAGACTGAAGGCGAGGACGAGCCAAAGAAGGAAGAAAAGCCGCAGCCGCAGAACGACGGGGCTGACAAGCCCGCTGCCGCGGCACAGCCGGCTGCTGAGCCGGAAACTCAGGCGGCGCCTCAGAACCCGGTCGCAAAACTCTCGCCCGAGCAGGAAGAGGCTGAGCTCATCCGGGCGATCCCGTCCGATCGCGGCCGTGCCCGCATCAGCCAGCTCTTGAGCCAGGGCCGCCAGGCGCGCTCAAGCCTTGCTGCCGTACATCGTCTCGTCTCTGATTCCGGACTTGACCAGGAGTCTCTTACCTCGCTTCTGACGATCGCCAAAAACGTCAGCAGCAAAGACCCGCAGGCGCTCGAGGAAGGGCTCAGACAGCTCGAGGCCGTACGCGCCAACCTGTACCGGCAGGTGGGGCGTGAAGCGCCGGGCGTTGACCTTGTAGCCCGTTACTCAGATCTGCAGAAGCGCGTCACCGAGATGGGGATGCGCCGCGAGGACGCCTTAGAGATCGCCAAGGCCCGGCAGATCGAAGAGCAACGCAAGGCCTACGCTCAGCAAGAGGCACGGATGCAGCAGGAGCGGGTGGCTTTTGAGGGGAAGATTCAACGCTTTCAGCAGCAGACCGTTGCGGCTTTTCAGGCCCGTCAGAACGATCCGCAGTTTGAGGCCAAAATCGAGATCCTTAAGGGGCATTTCACGCCTGAGAAAATCCAGGAGTTCGTGCGCTCGATCCCGCCTGAGCAGTGGATGGATTCGATTCTCTACCTGTACGACAACGCCAATCCGGTTGTCCGTAAGCCCAATAACTTCATCGCCGGACGGCCGTCCCGTAATGCCGGCGTGAAGGCCGGTGTGACGGCCCCCGGCACTCCCGATGGTATTGCGGCCCGTATTGCCCAGATGGGCCTTTAAAGAAATCTTGCCATTTCACTTGAAATGTGTTGTTAAATGTGCAGTGCGCGGCGGAGGACCGTTGCGCCTGCACTAAATTTATCGCTGTCAGTAAGGGGTCGCGTCTTACAGCACCGACGCAGCATCAGGAAAAATTCGCAGCAGCGGGGGTCGCGTCCGCAGCCTGGTGTTACGTGAACAAGTCTCGTGGTGGTGTGCTCGGGAGTGCGTGTGGTTTTTGTTTATCCATAACGCTTAGGAAAAGACACCATGCCTATTTCTTCTGACGATCTTGCGGCATTGTCCCGCACATCTTTGGACGACTACCTGAAGAACACGCCTGTTGATCAGGTCACTCAGGATCAGCCCTTCATCAACCGCCTTCTGCAGGGTAAGAAGCCCTTCGGCGGTGCCAAGCAGTACATCAAGGAAAACATCCGGAAGTCTCACGATTCCAACTTCAAGTGGACGTACGGCGAGGAAAAGATCACGTTCAAGAAGCGTGATACCGTCGAACAGACCGAGTTCCCCTGGCGCCGTTGCGTGGACTCCATCTACCGCTCCGACGACGAGCTCTTCTCCAACGGTATCCGCGTTGTGCGCGGGGACGGCGGAAAGGTGCGCCTGGAAAAGAACGAAAAGGTTCAGCTCATCGATCAGCTCAACGAGGATCAACTCACGCTGCGCACGGGCTTTTTCGAGCAGCTCAACCTGCACTGCCTGCGCGACGGCACTTCGAGCCCGGACGCGATTGTCGGTCTGGACGGCATCGTCACTCTCACGCCGACCACCGGCACTCTCGGCAACATCGACCGCGCCACGGCAAAGTACTGGCGCAATACGGCCGTCACGGCCATTGCCCCGGCAGACCTCGCTGACAAGATGGAATACGCCTGGCGTCAGTGCGTGCGCTACGCCGGCGGTCAGGCCCCGGACTTCATCCTCGCAGGCGCCGACTTCATTGATGCTTACCGCAAGTGTCTGACGCTCACCCAAAACGTTGACGCCGGCCGCGTGAAGCGCCTCGACGCCTCTACCGGCGAAGGCAATAAGACCGGGCTCTTCTTCAAGGGCAAGGAAATCATCTGGGATCCGACTTTCGATGTGTTGGACGATCTGGATAAGCCGGGAACCAAGTGGGCCAAGCGCTGTTACTTCCTCAACATGCGCAACATCTCCTGGCGTGAAGACGGTTACGACATCTTCTCTCCGGACGCTCCGCACGACACGCTGTGCCTCTATACGGCCGTGTCTATGCGCTGCGTGCTGAGCTGCAACCGTGCCAACTCGCACGCGGTTTTGGCCCTGGCCTGATGCACTGACGTAACGGGCGCGCCGATTCTCTCCCTCGCGGCGCGCCCGCAGTGCTTTTCCATTCTCTTTCTGTAAGGAACATTCACATGCTTATCAAGACCGTCCGCATTCTCTGCGTCCGCGATTCCAAGACCAAGATTTCCGCCACTGTGGCAGAACACGAACTCCCGATCCTCAAGCTCATCCACGGCGAAGGCAACGTCATTGAGCAGCCGGACGTCGCTACTCGTCCCTGTGAGATTGAGCCCGAAGACGAGGCAGACCGCCTTAGCCAAAAGTACGGCCAGGAAGCGCTTTTCGCCGCTTACGGACGGCTCGCTGGGCAGAGCCTCAAAAACGCCCTTGCGGCAGCAGAAGTCAAGACCAAGGCAGCAGAACCCAAGAAGGCGGCTAAGACGGGGGCGTAACTATGGCTCAGCCCAGTGCTTACAAACGGCAGCACGATTTCACTAAGGATGAACAGGGCGAGATTTCGACCGGTGAGCTCAACAGTGAACTGGACGGGGCGTCCACTTCAATTAACGAAATCCGCAGAAACCTGGCACTGCTCCAAAAGGATGACGGCAGCCTAAAAAACAAGCTCGTCGGGATGGAGAACCTGACGGACGATGTCGTTGATGAGTTCCGGAAGGCGACGGAGGATTCGGCAAAACAGGCAGCAACCTCCGCCAGTAACGCGGCGTCCTCCGCCCAGAGCGCGGCCGACTCCGAAGAAAGCGCGTCGGCGTCGGCGGAGAGTGCTTCAAGGGATGCGGCCGCCGCGGCCAAAAACGCCCTGCAGACTTCTGATGACCGTTCGGCCGTGAACCGAATGCTCGAAGATATGCGCCCGGCCATCAACAATGCCGATGACATCGTTATTGTGGCCCGCAATATCAACGGGGTCATTACGGTGGCGGGCGTGGTTGACTCGGTTAACGCTGTAGCGGCCATCAGTGAGGCCGTTGTTGAAGTCCACCAGAACTCGGCCAACATCAAGACTGTGGCGGCCTCCGATACACAAGTTCGTACGGTGTCGCAGAGCATTGCTGACGTCCGGACTGTTGCCGGGGATCTTGAAAGCTCAGCTCCGACCGGCGCCTCGATTTCCTACGGTTCCATTACCGATCCGCTGCAGGAAAGCCAGCAGACTACCGGCGGCACGATCAAGATAGTGGCCGACAACATCGAATCGGTCCGAGGCGCTAAGGGCAATGCCGATGCGGCTAAGGAGGCGCGGAACGGTGCCGACGAATCTGCGCGTGAGGCTGCTTCAGCCAGGGATCTGGCAAGGCGCTGGGCTCTTGAGCAAACAACGCCGGTCGAAGGCGGTGCGTATGGCGCTCGCTATTACGCGGACGCCGCAGCCGGTTCGGCTAATGCTGCCGGTACATCTGCTGCAAAAGCGGCTTCTTCTGAGAAAGCGGCCGCGGGATCCAAGTCGGCAGCTCAGGTCTCGGCTCAGGATGCGGCTGCGTCCCAAGATGCAGCAGCACGCAGTGCGTCAGCCGCGAATGCTTCGGAAACATCGGCGGTCTCTGCCGCGGGCGATGCCGAGGCCTCGGCCGCAGACGCTGAGCAGTCAGCTACAGCGGCAGAAGAATCCCGTAAGGCTGCAGAGACTGCCAAGACAGAGGCTGAAACATCCGCTTCCAACGTAGATTCATCAGCGCAGAAAGCGGCTGAAAGCGCGCGCCAGGCGGCCGGATCGGAAAGCAAAGCGGCCGATTCTCAGAAAGCTGCGGCTGCTTCGCAAAAGGCAGCGGAAACGGCGGCAACTCGTGCAGAAACTGCTAAGGCCGGGGCGGATAAAAGCGCTGAAAGTGCGGCTTCTTCCGCAACAAGCGCAGCGGGATCGGCGCAAGCGGCAGCAACGGCAGGAAGCGCGGCGGCCGGCGCCGCTTCTGCGGCTCAGACGGCTCAGGGTGCGGCAGAGTCCGCAAAGACCGCGGCAGAGACCGCTGCCGGAAAGGCGGGCACATCAGAGACGGCTGCGGCCGAGAGCGCCAGGCGGCGGAATCGGCCAAACAGGCGGCCGCGGGGCAGATTCAGGCCGACTGGAACGAAAAGGACAATACCTCCAAGGCTTTCATTAAGAACAAGCCCGAGGCATTCACACCCTCCAAGCACTCCCACGCAATTGCCGATGTGAAAGGCCTGGAAGAGAAGATCAAAGAGCTCGAAGACAATGCGGCCGGGACGGACTCCGTCATGCTCGCGCAGCAGGTTGTCGGCTTCTACAACGGGCTTACCGGGAGTGAACTGGACTACCGCGAGTATGTCGATGCGCCTCCCTCTGAACTGCTTAACTCGCTTTACAGCTTTGGCGCCGGCTATCAGGCAGCGGCCGCTCCGGCTACATAACTTTTCAGGAGATGCCACATGGCAGCACAAATTGATATGGAAACAGTCGGCCGCGATATTCAGACGCGGCTGACGAACGTAGAAAAAGGCAAGGCTGACAGCTCAAAACTTGGGACGCTTGCCGCGCTTAATGAAGTCAATGCGGGACAGCTCGCTCCTCAGATTGCCCTTGGCGCAGTTAATGCCGCTGAGGGCAGCACCCATCGTCAGGTGGGGCAGGCCACAGCCCCAAATGATGAAGCGTTTGCCGGCTACAGGGGCGTAATCGGCCAAATTGTCTTCAACCGCGGCACCAAGGCACTTCATGTCCTCGACGGTACGGAAGGCTCTCTGGGCACGATCTTTCTAGACAGGGATGCGTGTGACAAGCGTTACTTGGGCCTAAAAGCAACGGCTGAGGCAGCAAAGAAGGTGCCGTGGACCGGTGTACAAGGGCGTCCTGATCCTGTTGTTAAGGCAGGGAACCGAGGAGCCCTTGCTGGCTACTCAACATCCGCAGCACTGACGGGTGCTCAGACCGTTACGAAAGGCTCGTCCGACACGATTGCCCTGAAAACGTCCGGAGCGGTAACGCTCACATTTACAGCGGCAACGGCTTCCGAGGCCTGCACCAAGGGGATTGACCTGACCGCCACTGCGG
>OAWP01000390.1_pt1 | contig 39245 bp, 29 predicted proteins | sample 1517081 | NCBI WGS metagenome assembly OAWP01 (sample SAMEA2580167, study PRJEB22360) | human gut metagenome | biome: human gut; feature: human-associated habitat; material: faeces | place: Denmark | collected 2008/2010 | reverse complement strand
CACGGGAACAATGTTAGCCGGTGTCGGTTGTAAGGACTACGACGACGACATCGACAAAGTGAACGATCGCCTCGACCAGTTGGAAACGGGAAAACTCGCTACTTTAGAGCAGCAGATTGCCGCCATCAACTCGTCGATCGCTTCGCTTGAAACCGCCTATAAAGCAGCTGACGCAGAATTAAAAACCGCCCTGGAGAAGCAGGCTTCGGATCTGACGGCAGCCAAGAGTGCGCTCGAAGCGTCGATCGCTGCGCTGAAGAGCACGCACGAGGCAGACATCGCCAAGCTCACCGGCGACCTGAACGCCCTGGGTTCGAAAGTCGAAGGTTACAACACCGACCTCAAAGCCGAAATCAAGAAGGTCGCCGACGATCTGGCAGCCAACTACTACACCAAGACGGTCATCGACCAGAAACTGGCCGCACTGGATGCCAAGTTCGCCGGCGAGATCGCCGCGCTGGACACTAAGATCACGGCCTGCAACGAAGCGATCGACGCCATCAAGAGCCAGATCGAAACGATGAAGACCCAGATCGCCGGCAAGGTGGATCAGTCGGAATACGATGCTTTCACGCAGGCAACCAACCAGTCGCTTCAGGCCAACGCCCAGGCTATCTCGGTATTGCAGGCTCTCTGCGCCGGGTTCCCCGAGGGCCAGACGATCAAGGGTTACATCGACGCTGCCAAGGCAGACGTTGTAGCTATGCTCGACAACTACCTGCTGAAGAGCACCTACGAGGCGTTCCTCACGGCCTACGGCGAGTTCAAGACCAGCATCGAAGGCCGTGCAGACGCCGCCGAAGCCGAGATCGACACACTCAACGCATGGATGGAGGAGATGACCAAGGACGGCGGTACGCTGGCCCTGCTCGAGCAGCGCCTGCAGAGCGCCATCGACGCCAAAACGACACTCGCAGAGGTGAAAGCCACCTACAACGCGAACTGTGATGAATTCCTCGCCGGCGTGAACGGCATCATCACCTCGGCGCTGGCCGAAGACGGCATCATCGGCACGGAGCTGAAATCGAAACTCGACGCCCTCAAACAGAACCTCCAGGATCAGATCGACGCCCACGAAGCGCGTATCGGAGCACTCGAAGGCCAGGTAGGCGAACTCGCCGACCGTATCCAGTCGCTGGAACTCGTTCCCTCGTGCTTATGGGACGAGATGGCGGAGAACATGATCCAGTTGGGCAACGATTATATCTTGCCCGACAACGGCGAGCCTATCGACGTGAACACCAACCCCAAAAAGTGGATCACCTTCCAGGTTACCCCTGCTAAACTCGCCGGCGGCATCGTCACGGGTTATGCCAACGGTACGGTATCGCTTGATTTCTGCGAGGAAGAGATAAGCCCGTCCAATACGCGCGCCCAGTTCACCAACATCGAAAAGATAGAGTTGGTAAGCGCGGCCAAAGGCCAGTTCCGCATGCTGATCAACACGGACTACTACAAGCAGCAGCTCGAAGAGGAAAAAGTGCTCGCCATCGCCCTGAAAATCGTGCAGACCAGCGCCAGCGAAGGTATGCAGGGTATCGAGTTCATTTCGAAATACTACGCAGTCGTACCCGACGGCGAAGACCTCACCGACCAATTCATCGTCGCCAAACCCGAGGGCGAAGGCTACCAGCCGCTGAGCGCCCTGGAGTACAACACGGTAAAATATTCGAAGTTCTACAACGACAAGACTCCCCTCAAGATGATGGGCGAATATGTAGTCGTGTTCGAAGACTTCGACGGTACGCTGATCCCGGTAGCCGACGCTGCCAAGAAGTACGATTGGGACATTCTGCCGAAATTCATGAAGGACGGCGACGAGGTTGCCGCCAACGTATCGCGTGCGGCTGCAGTTTCCACGAATGGTATCACCGCGAGCGACTTCACCTTCTCGCCGGCTTTGGCACAATCCTACAACGTAGCGGGCAACCGCGTGACGAAGGAGACTGTTACGGTTAAAACGCCTAACACCCGCAATATCGGCGGTACGGTTACCGACAGGGGCGATATGACCATGACTGTAAACAACAAGATCGTAACCCTCGATCAGTACGTTGCCGTTATCACTTACACCCGCGAAATGCTGGGCGACTATGCCGTGGCTCCGACTTCGTTCGATTGGCAGTATACTAAGTGGAATACGAACGCTGACGGCGACTTCTCGAACGTCGTATACACGACCAGCGAAGGCCGCTTCGCGGCTACCGGCGGCGCTCCCGCACTCACCGCAGAGCAGTTCAACGACATCGCAGGCTATCTGGAGAACCCGATCGAATGGGTCGTAGAGGAAGCCTCGGGCCTGGATGCAGGTATCAAGGTATCCGCAGTACGCTCCTCGCTCCCGCACGACGATCCCGACTCGCAGTGGATCCAGTTCCAGGTTTCGGGTTACTCATACAGCGAAGGCGTCCGGACGATCAAGGTAAGCAAGACGATCGACATTCTGGCGGGCGACCAGATCAAGGTTACGGCCGAGATCACCGTAAACGGCCCGACGGCGCAGACGCTCGATATTTCGAAGACGCTGAAGCCCATCCTGACGGAACAGAATGTCTACACATATGACCATATCTCAGGGAATGCTGGGGGTAAAGGCGTTTACAGCTCTGCTGACCTACGCAAGCATTTCGATGGTACTTATTCCAATGTATGGAAATTCGTTAGCAAGGCAGCCGCTGAGACTTTCACCTCGACGCTGACCCCCAATGCAGGCAGGACAGACCGGACTATTCAATTCTTCAACGGTACAGCCGGTTCCAACCCGCATTTCGGTGTAACGCTGAGCGACATGGACTTCTCGACGGGTGCTATCGGCTTCTCGATGAATGCGAACCAGACGATCGAGGTTCCCTACGGGCCCAAGATCAAGGTGGTCGGCGACTTCACGGTAACCAAGCCCACGGTCAAGCTCCAGGAAGGCGCACGCCTGCTGAACGGCGTGGTAACGCTCGAAGGCGTACTCGATTTCTCGACAGGACGTCTCACCTACCGGAACAGTACCTTCAAGTACAATAACGTAGACCTGACGCTGGCCCTCTATGCACAGCCCGCCGATGTGGGTGCAACGGTTACGTATGCCGTGAACATCCCGCAGAGCATGGTGGCAGGCCAGTGCCCGGCCATCGCCGCGGACGGCAAGACGCTGAACTGGAACAGCGCCTACCCGGCAGACGACATCACCATCACCACGACGCTGTACGATGCAAACGACAGCAAGGTCGAGGTTCGCGACTTCAAGGTAGCGGTCAAGAAGCCGATCACCGCCGTTCCGACCGTAGCTGAGAATGTTTCGATCGAGGTTCCGGCCAACGTACGCAAGGAGATCAACCTCTACGACTATGCCCAACTGTATGACTTCGAAAACAACGAGTTGTTCTCGGCAACGGAAGGCGGCGTGGTAACGAACCAGTGGATCGGTGTCATGAACTGGGCTTCGATCAGCAATACCTACAACCTGAACGCTACGTGGTCGATCGCATCGGTCGTTTGCGAAGACGGCGCTTCGGTACTGGATTACCGGTTCACCGACGGCTACAAGTTCATCGTCAACGACAACACGGCCCAGACCTTTGTGAAGACCTTCACCGTCAAGGCAAAGATCGCCGTAACGGGCAACTACGGATACAACGAAAGCTCGGTCTTCGAGTTCAAGTTGACCCCCGTAACCGAATAAGTTTAGCTTCCCTTTCCGCAATATCCGGCGCCGTCCTTCGGGACGGTGCCGGGGATGCGGGAAACCAGTTCCCCAAAGCAGGGGTCGCACATCCCAATAGTTTTTTGGTAACAACTCCCACTTTCAAGTAAAACTCCTGCCTGCGGCAGACCGAAGAGGCGCGGTCTGCCGCTTTTTTTATGCCCGGAAGTTCCCCGGAACTCTTCCGGAACTCCTCTTTCCGGCATCGCCCGCGACACGCCACACACGCCACACGGCTCTCGCCCGGGCCCGCTCCATCCATGCGCCCGGCCCAGCCGGCCCGCTACGGCATACAACCGTCCAGCGGCGAAATACACGGACACAGGCCCCCGGCAGGCATTCGCCCCGCGCAACGCCGGACAGCCGACCGCGGATGCCCCCCCCGCACGGAAACGGCGCCCGCAACGGAAAATTTGATTTTGAGCCGGCGTTGTATTATCTTTGCAACAAGACACCAAAACCATCCGCGACAATGAAACGATACATAGCGACACTCATGCTCCTCGCCGCCTGCGCCTTCGCACAGGCCCGCGAGGTATTCCCCCTGAACGAGGGATGGCGTTTCTTCTTCAAGTCGGAGAACAGCAGCGACAATGCCCGGCATGTTACGCTGCCCCACACCTGGAATACCGACACGGGCGGCACCGGATATTTCCTCGAGACAACGGCAAACTACCAGAACAACATGTATATCCCGGCCGAATGGGCGACCAAACGGTTATTCGTGAAATTCTACGGCGTGCAAAGCGTGGCCGACGTCTTCGTCAACGGCTATTATGTCGGCGGGCACAAGGGCGGAGGTACGGCTTTTGCGCTCGAAATCACCGACAAGATACGATTCGGTTCCGACAATGCGCTGCTGGTCGTGGTCAGCAACAACTACTGCGACGACGTGCTTCCCACCTCGACGGACATGAACCTCTACGGGGGCATCTACCGCGAAGCCGAGCTGATCCTCACGGAAAAGACCGCCGTATCGCCCCTCTACCTCGGCTCGGACGGCATACTGGTGCGCCAGAACTCGGTCGGCGAAGATCGGGTCGAAGGCGAAGCGGAGATACACCTCGTCACCGGCGGGGAGAACAGCTGCGTCCTGACGCTCGACATCACGGCGCCCGACGGCAGCCGCGTATTTTCCAAACGGCAGAAGGCGCGCCTCGACGGGAAACCCGTCACGATTCCCTTCTCGGTCGACGCCCCCCGGTTGTGGAGCCCCGCCAACCCGGCCCTCTACCGGGTATCGGTGAGTATCGGCGACGCGACCGTCACCGACAGCGTAGCCGTGCGTACGGGTTTCCGCAGCATCGCGGCGACCCCGGCGGGCGGCTTTGCGATCAACGGCATCCGCATCCCGATACACGGCGTAACGCTCTACCACGACAACGCCATCTCGGGCGGCGCACTCATCGCGCCCGACTATGACGCCGACCTCAGCCAGATCCGCACCCTCGGAGCCAACGCCCTGCGCTCGGCCGTGATGCCCCATGCGCAATACCTCTACGACCGTTGCGACGAGCTGGGCATGCTGGCGTGGGTCGATGCGCCGTTCCACCGCTCCTCGTTCCTGGGCGACGTGGCCTATTACGCCACCCCGCAGTTCGAACAGAACGGCCTGCAACAGTTGCAGGAGATCATCGCCCAGAACTACAACCATCCCTCGGTGGTGATGTGGGGCATCTTTTCGCGGCTCTGGACACGCGGCAACGACGTGACCCCTTACCTGGCCAAGCTCAACGCGGCGGCACACGCCCTCGACCCCTCGCGTCCCACGGTGGCCTGCAGCGACCAGGACGGCAATATCAACTTCATCACCGACCTGATCGTCTGGCGGCAGGACGTAGGCTGGCGCAAAGGTACGACAGACGACGTGACCGTATGGCGCGACCAGCTGCAGAAAGGCTGGTCACACCTCCGCTCGGGAATCTGTTACGGGGGCAGCGGCTTCATCGGACACAAGAGCTATACGGCACAGGCGGCACCCCGCGCGAACTGGATGCCCGAAGAGCGTCAGACACGCTTCCACGAGCAGTACGCCAAGAACCTCCAGAATGACTCGCTCTTCTGGGGCACATGGATCAACAACATGTTCGATTACGGTTCGGTACGCCGGCCTTACGGGGTGAACGGTGCCGGACTCGTGACCATCGACCGCCGCGAGCGCAAGGATGCGTTCTACCTGTATAAGGCTCTGTGGAACAAGGAGGAACCGACACTGCACATTACAGACAAGCGGCGGACGCTGCGCGACGGCGAACGGCAGGCATTCCAAATCTACTCGTCGGCCGGGGCCCCCACGCTGCTCGCAGGAGCCGACACGCTGGCCGTGACGGAATACGCCGCCTGCCAGTACCGCACGGATTCGGTGTCGCTGCAGGGCACGGTCGAAATCAAGGCCATCGCCGGGCCGCTGCGCGACAGCGTGACGCTCAGAGTCGGCAACGTCTTAAAACCGAAACGGCTTCAGGGCCCTCGGCGAACAGCAAATCCGCAACCGACAAATTAGGCTGGAAAGGCATACGGTCGGAGAAGACCTGCACATAGGGCTCGGCAATGAACGCCGGGCCCTCTTTGCGCCGTTTGGGGCGCAGGTCGGTATCGCCTGCGGCGGCATCGACATACGTCTGGGAGAACTCGGGCATGGGTACGTGCAACAGGGAGCAGAGCCGCCCGAGCAGTTCGGCATTGTAATCGGCCAGGAATCCGTATTCCCGGCGGTAGAAAGGTTCGAAATATTCAGCGTAGAAATCGAAATAGGGCGACCCTTTGTAGGAGGCGACCAACGCCCCCCAGTGCTGGTGCTGCCAGCGTTTCGAATAGTCGATCCGCACGTCGCGTACGGGCTGGCGGGGACGGTTGGCGTTGCGCACGTGGACGGTCAGCTCCATCACCCCGTCCGTAGCGAGGATACGGGCGCGGTTGCGCTCCGAGCGCTTCACGAAATGCTCGCCCAGGTCGACGACGCACCCGCCGCGCAACAAGTGCGCGAAGTACTCGACCGAGGGCAGGTATGCGAGCGGCAGGATCGTCATGGTTCCACCCACTCGCCGTCGGCCTTGATCAGTTCCACGAGGCGGTCGAGCGCCTCCTGCTGCGGGATGTTGCGTGCCACGACCGTGCGCCCCTTGTAGAGCGTGATGCGGCCGGGTGCGGCACCCACGTACCCGTAGTCGGCATCGGCCATCTCGCCGGGGCCGTTGACGATGCACCCCATGACGCCGATCTTGAGGTTCGAGAGGTGCGACGTGCGCGACTTGATGTCGGCGAGGGTCTTTTCGATGTCGTAAAGCGTGCGGCCGCAACTCGGGCAGGCGATGTACTCGGTGTGCGAGAACCGCACGCGCGCCGCCTGCAGGATCATCAGCTCGATCTCGCGCACCTGGTCTTCGGCAAATCCCGGCGCGTCGATCCAGATGCCGTCGGCCAGCCCGTCGAGCAGCAGCACCCCCAGGTCGGCGGCGGCCTTCACGGCCAGCGCCTCGGGCGAAGTCTCCTCGTAACGGCGTTTCACGACGACCGGTTCGGGGGTGTCGAGGTTCAGGATCGCGGCGCGCAGCTCGGCCGTGGGATTGCCCGACACGGCCTCGATTACGCGGAAGCCGTCGAGCGGCTCGCTGTGCACGACCGGCACCTGTATATTCGTACGGCGGCGGTACTCGGTCGGGGAGTACCGCTCGGGATGCAGCACGGGAAATGTCCCGGGGCGCTCCGCGAAGTGCCTTACCAGCAGTTCCGCCACGGGAATTTCGTGCTCCGGGGCCTCGGTCAGCGATACACGGATCGTGTCGCCGATGCCGTCGCAGAGCAGCGCCCCGATACCTACGGCGCTCTTGATACGCCCCTCGATGCCGCTGCCGGCCTCGGTGACGCCCAAGTGGATCGGATAGTGCATATCCTCGGCATCCATCGCCGCGACCAGCAGCCGGTAAGCGGCGACCATGACGCGCGTGTTGCTCGACTTCATCGACACGACGACCTGGTCGAACCCGTGCGCCTTGCAGACACGCAGGAACTCCATGGCCGAGACGACCATGCCCTGCGGCGTATCGCCCCACTGGTCGAAGACACGTTTGGCGAGCGACCCGTGGTTGACGCCGATGCGCAGGGCGACGCCCCGCTCGCGGCAGCGGGCGATCAACTCCTCCAGCTCCCCGCGATCCGTGCGGTAATTGCCCGGGTTGATGCGCACCTTGTCGACATATTGCGCGGCAATGGCGGCCACCTCGGGCAGGAAGTGGATGTCGGCCACGACGGCCGTATCGAAGCCCTCGTCGCGCAGGCGGCGGACGATGCGGGCAAGGTTCTCGCCCTCGCGCCGCCCCTGTGCCGTAAGGCGCACGATCTTTCCCCCGGCGCGGTCGATCCGTTCGATCTGCGCCACGCTGGCTTCGGTATCGTTGGTGTCGGTGTTGGTCATCGACTGCACGGCGACCGGGTGCCCGCCGCCGATCACGACCCGCCCGATGCGCACCTCGCAACTCGGGCGGCGACTGTATTCCGAAAGATTCATCTCTTCTGCGATTGTGATGCAAAGATAAAGATAATCCGCGATTTTGCGAATTCTGATTTATTCCCTATATTTCGGGTAGCAACCACAATCCCGCTCCCGCCATGAAAAAACGCATCAAAAAACGCCTGTCTTTCCTGTTGCTGACGCTGCTCGGGTTCTCTACGGCCTGCGAAAAACAGAAAAACGGAGAACCACCGCCCGTCATGTACGGGACGCCGCACGTAGATATCTGGGTCGGCGGCAAGGTAACCGACAAAACCGGCGCCCCGATACCCGGGATCGAGGTACTCCAACAAAACAGCCCCTATAAGGCCCTGACCGGGGACGACGGTTCCTACGAACTTCCCGGACAATTATTCTCCATTGAAACGACGGCGGACATCCTGTTTACCGACACCGACGGCCCGTCCAACGGCGGGGAGTTCGCGGCACAGTCCGTTCCGGTCGAATTCACCGAAGCCGACCGCGTCTCGGAAGCCGAGGGATGGTGCGGGGGCAGTTTCGCACGCACCGGTGTCGACGTCACGCTGGAGGAGGACGCGCAGGAATAGCCCGGAATATCCCGCGGCAACACCCGGCAAACGGAATAACGCCCCGTACGCGATACGGATTTCCTGTTTTTTCGTATATTTGTCGTGTGGACTATCTGGACAACGACATAAAATTCGTAGGCGGCGTCGGCGAAGCCCGCGCCCGGCTTCTGGACAAGGAGCTGGGCATCCGTACGCTGGGCGACATGCTGCGTCACTACCCGTTCCGCTATATCGACCGCACGAAAGTCTACCGCATCGCCGAGATCACCGACGATGCGCCCACCCTGCTCCAGTTCCGCGCCCGCGTGACGGGCGTAGCCTATGCCGGCACGGGCCGCAAACGACGCTTCACGGCCTACGTCTCCGACCCCACGGGGTCGGCCGAACTGGTCTGGTTCCAAGGTATCAAATGGATCGAAAAACGGGTCGAAGTGGGGCGCGAATACCTCATTTTCGGGCGGCCGTCGTTCTACCGCGGCGAATTGTCGATGGCGCACCCCGAGCTGGAAACCATGGAGCAGGCGCTCTCGCGCAAGGCCGAAAGCGGCATGCAGGGCATCTATCCCTCGACCGAGAAACTTTCGAACGTACTCGGCGCCAAGGGCATGTACCAGATTATCTGCAACACATGGGCGCTGGCCAAAGACCATATCCCCGACTACATGCCCGACGAGGTACGAACCCGCTACGGGCTGATACCACTGCGTGACGCCTACTACAACATCCATTTTCCGCAGTCGCCCGAACTGCTGCGGCAAGCACAGTACAGGCTGAAATTCGACGAACTGCTGGGCATCCAGCTCAACGTCCAGTCGCGCCGTACGGAACGTCTGGCCAGGAACAACGGCTTCCTGTTCATGAAGGTCGGGGGTGTCTTCAACACCTTTTACAACGAAAAACTCCCGTTCCCGCTCACCGGGGCGCAGAAACGGGTCATCAGGGAGATCCGGCAGGACACCGTCACGGGCTACCAGATGAACCGCCTGTTGCAGGGCGACGTCGGCAGCGGCAAGACCCTCGTGGCGCTGATGTCGATGCTGTTGGCCGTGGACAACGGCTACCAGTCCTGCATGATGGCGCCCACCGAGATCCTCGCCCGCCAGCATTTCGCCACCATCACGCGTATGCTCGACGGCATGGGGGTGAAGGTCGCCATCCTCACCGGCGCCTCGAAGGCCAGGGAGCGCCGGCTGGCGCTCGAAGGGATCGCCTCGGGCGAGGTGCACATCCTGATCGGCACGCACGCCCTGATCGAAGACCGCGTGCAGTTCGCCAACCTGGGGTTCGTGGTGATCGACGAGCAGCACCGCTTCGGCGTGGAGCAGCGCGCCCGGCTCTGGACGAAGAACGAGCAGCCGCCGCACATCCTCGTGATGACCGCCACGCCGATTCCCCGCACGCTGGCCATGACCCTCTACGGCGACCTCGACGTCTCGGTGATCGACGAGCTCCCGCCGGGACGACGGCCGATCAAGACCGTACATTACACCGATGCGGCGCGGCTGCGCCTGTTCGGCTTCATGAAGCAGGAGATCGCCAAGGGACGGCAGGTCTATGTCGTATATCCGCTCATCAAGGAGTCCGAGGCCATGGATTACAAAGACCTCACCGACGGCTACGAAGCCATATCGCGCGATTTCCCGCTGCCGGAGTATGTCACCACGATCTGCCACGGCAAGATGAAACCCGCCGACAAGGAGGAGTCGATGCGCCAGTTCAAGTCGGGCGAGGCCGATATCATGGTCGCCACGTCGGTCATCGAAGTGGGCGTCGACGTGCCGAACGCCACGGTCATGGTCATCGAATCGGCCGAGCGGTTCGGGCTCTCGCAGCTGCACCAGTTGCGCGGGCGCGTAGGACGGGGCGGCGAACAATCCTACTGCATCCTGATGTCGGGCGAAAAGCTCTCGAAGGAGTCCCGGGCACGCCTCGACGCCATGTGCGAAACCAACGACGGATTCCGCCTGGCGGAGCTCGACCTCAAACTGCGGGGTGCGGGCGACATCAACGGCACGCTCCAGAGCGGCATGGCGTTTGATCTGAAGATCGCCAACCCCACGCTCGATGTCCAGATACTCACCGTCTCGCGCGAGGCAGCGGCCGGCATCCTCTCCGGCGACCGCGGCCTCTCCCTGCCTGAGCACCGCGGCCTCAGGGAGTTAAGACGGCGCTATTCGGGGCGCGAAGAGATTGATTTTTCCATGATTTCGTAATATTTCATACCCGCAGACCGTTTACCCATTAAAAACCCTTTTCCCATGAAACGATTGTTATTCACGATATTGTTATTCACCGCCGCGCTGCCTGCCGCAGCCCAGCTCTACCACCCGGGCGAGCAGCTTTTCTACCGCGTCAGCTACAAGGCCAAGATGTTCCCCAATACCGAAGTCGGCGCCGTGGAGGTCAAGACCTCCGAGGTGCAGCTCGACGACCGGAAGTTCTACAAGGTCGAGGGCATCGGCCGCACGCTGCCCACCTACCGCTGGTTCTTCAACCTCGAAGACATCTACACGGTATGGATCAGCCCCGAGACGCTGCGCCCGGTACGTTTCGAAAGTGACATCAAGGAGGGCGACTACACGTTCCAGAGCTATTACACCTACGACTGGGACAACAGCCAGGTGCATACCCGGTGGCGGCGGCGCCAACGGCCTTTCGAGGAGAAAACCATGCCCCTGACCCCGGGGAGCATGGATGCCATCGCGCTTTTCTTCACCATGCGCTCGGCCAATGCCGAGGATTTCAAACCCGGTGAGCCCGCAACCCTCCAGATGGTATTGCAGGACACGATCCGGCACCTGAATTACAGGTACATAAGCCGCGAAACGAAGAAGATTCGCAACATGGGACGCTTCAAGACCCTGAAGTTCGAATGCCAGCTGGGCACCTCCGAAGGGTTCTCCTTCACCGACGGCACGGTCTTCACGCTATGGATCTCGGACGACGAGAACAAAATCCCGCTTTACATCGAGTCGCCCGTCCGCGTAGGCAGCATCAATGCCTATATTTCGGGCTACAAGGGGCTTAAATACCCGATGACGAGCCTCATAAAATAAAAATTTTGTTATCTTTGCCTCAGGATAACCCTGACCCGGCGAACAATCAGGTAAATTCGACACTGAAAAACTGTTTTTATGGAAGAAAATAAGCAAGGGTACGACCCCTCGGAATTCGAGGACGACGATTACATGGCGTCGCAGCCCGTCCCGGAAAAATCCATCCGCGGCTACCGCATCGTCATCATCATCCTCTCGGTGATCCTGGTGGCGCTTTCGGTACTTTATTTCAGCATACACCGCCAGCAGATGGTCGACAACCAGCTGCTGCAGGCCGACCGCGACTCGATCCAGAACGACCTGGGACGCCTGATGACCGACTACGACAACCTGCAGGTGACCAACGACAGCATCTCTGCCAACCTCAACGTGGAACGCGACCGCGCAGACTCGCTGATGACGCGCCTGAAAAAGGAGCGTTCATGGAACCTGGCCAAGATCAAACAGTACGAAAAGGAGGTGGGTACGCTGCGCACGGTCATGAAGAGCTACATCCGCCAGATCGACTCGCTCAATACGCTCAACAAAAAACTCATCAACGAGAACGTAACCTACCGCAAGGAGATCTCGTCGGCGAAGCTGCGCGCCGAAATGGCCGAGGAGAAGGCTGCCGAACTGGACAACAAGGTACGTGTCGGCGCCGTGATCCGCGCCCGCGACATCCGTCTCTCGGCGCTCAACGCCAACAGCAAACCCGTATCGAGGATCAAGAATGCCGCGCGCCTGCGCGTGGATTTCGTACTGACGGCCAACGAGCTGGCGACACCGGGCGAAAAGACCGTCTACGTCCGTATCACCTCGCCCGACGGCTATGTGCTGACGACCGAGGCCATGCCGACTTTCGATTTCGAGGGCGAACGCCTGAGTTATTCGGCCATGCGCGAAGTGGACTACCAGAACCAGGATCTCGAAGTGGGTATCTACTATAACAGCACAGGCTTTGCCGCTGGTGCCTACACCGTACAACTGTTCTGCGACGGCCGCCTGATCGGAACCTCGCAGATCGCGATGCGATAAAACAGGAACACCCCGCACCCAAGGCGGGAGGAGAGCCCAAGCCCCGGAGTTAACGCTCCGGGGCTTTCGTATTGCAGGCACCCCGCTCCCGGCACCGGGAAAACCCCGGCGGCCTGCGGGAATCCTTATTCCGGATTCCCGCATGATGCGATCCCGACTGCCCCGGGCACTCCGATCCTGTTCCCGGCCCCGCCTGTTCCGGATTCCGGCGCATATCCCCAATAACGGGTATCGGGCGGGGAAAATTCCCCTGAAATTGCGATTGCACGGATACGCCGGGCTCCGTACTTTTATAAAATCTACGGGCAACGGCAAAACACAGGCCGGAGCGCGGTAAAAGCACTATCATAGATTTTAACTATAACTACATAAACATTATCAATTTGATTTATACAAAGATTTCCCCTATTTTTGTATCAACAAAGAGGAAGAAAACTAAAGCAGCAAAAAATATTCACATAAATAAAAAAGTACAGCTATGACATCAATCATCAATTCAACGGTACCCGAATTCAAGGTTCAGGCCTACCACAACGGCAAATTCGTAACGGTCACGAACGAAGACCTCAAAGGCAAATGGGCGATCTTCTTTTTCTACCCGGCCGACTTCACGTTCGTGTGCCCCACCGAGCTGGTGGACATGGCCGACAAATACGACCGGTTCAAAGCCATGGGCGTGGAGGTCTACTCGGTAAGCACCGACACCCACTTCGTACACAAAGCCTGGCACGACACTTCGGAAAGCATCCGCAAAATCAACTACCCGATGCTCGCAGACCCCACGGGTGTACTTTCGCGCGGCTTCGGCGTCATGATCGAGGAAGAAGGCGTAGCCTACCGCGGCACGTTCGTCGTCAACCCCGAGGGGAAGGTCAAGCTGGTGGAGATTCAGGACAACAGCATCGGCCGCAATGCAGAGGAGTTGCTGCGCAAAGTCGCCGCGGCACAGTTCGTCGAGGCACACCCGGGTGAAGTATGCCCCGCCAAATGGCAGCAGGGCGCCGAGACGCTCAAACCGAGTATCGACCTGGTAGGTAAAATCTAAGGGCCATGCTGGATCATGCACTCAGGGAGCAGTTGCTCCGCTTGTTCGAGGGGCTGGAAGCCTCCTACGTGTTCGACGTCACGGCCGACCCCGGCCATGCGTCGCGCGGAGAGCTGCTCGAGCTGCTCGAAGAGACGGCCGCCTGTTCCGCGAAGATCGGCTGTCGAATCACCGACGGGCAGGGACTGGAGTTCCGGCTTCTGCGCAACGAGGAGGACACCGGCATCCACTTCCGGGCGGTGCCCAACGGCCATGAATTCAGCTCGCTGATACTGGCCGTGCTGAACGCTGACGGCAAGGGCAAAAACCTGCCCGACGAAGCGACGCGCCGACGGATCGGGGCGCTCGGCGGGCAGATCGCGCTGACGACCTACATGTCGCTCACCTGCACCAACTGCCCCGATGTGGTACAGGCGCTCAACCTGCTGGCGCTCTCCAATCCCCGGATCACCCATACGGTCGTGGACGGAGCCTTGTTCCCCGAGGAGGTTGCACGGCTGAATATCCAGGCCGTGCCGGCGGTCTTCCACGGCGAAGAGCTGATCCACGTCGGCCGCGGCTCGCTGGCCGAACTGCTGGACAAACTCGAGGAGCGCTTCGGCACTTCGGACACAGGCATAACGCCCCACGTGCGCGAATACGACCTGCTGGTCGCCGGGGGCGGCCCCGCCGGGGCTTCGGCCGCGATCTATGCAGCCCGCAAGGGGCTCCGCGTGGCGGTCGTGGCAGAAAAGGTCGGCGGACAGGTCAATGAAACGGTAGGCATCGAAAACCTGATCTCGGTGCCGCGCACGACCGGAGCAGAGCTCGCGGGCGACCTGCGCAGACACATGGAGGCCTACGGGATCGACATCTGCGACAACCGCCGCATCGAGCGTTTCGACATAGACGGCGGCATCCGGGAGCTGCATGCCAAAGGCGGGGAGGTTTTCCGCGCCCCGGCACTGGTCGTCGCCACGGGAGCTTCGTGGCGCAGGCTCGGGGTGCCGGGCGAGGCAGAGTATATCGGCCGCGGCGTAGCCTTCTGCCCCCACTGCGACGGGCCATTCTACGCAGGCAGACACGTGGCCGTGATCGGCGGCGGCAATTCGGGTGTCGAGGCCGCAATCGACCTGGCGGGCACCTGCGCTTCGGTGACGGTTCTCGAATTCATGGAGACCCTCAAGGCCGACCAGGTATTGCAGGAGAAGCTGCGCACGCTCCCCAATGTAGAGGTACATACGAACGTGCAGACGCTCGAGGTCGAAGGCGACGGCAGCCGCATGACGGCCCTGCGCATGAAAGACCGCTCGACGGGAGCGGAAAAACGGCTGCCGCAGGGACGTGGATTCGTCCAGAGCCGCCCCTAATCGTTTTGCCGCTCGACGGTGTATTCGTCCAGATCGGCCTCTCGGCCAACAGCAAGCTGTTCGCCGGCATCCTCGACACCAACCGCGCGGGAGAAATCCTCACCGACAAGGAGTGCCGCACGTCGGTACCCGGCGTATATGCAGCAGGCGATGTGACGGATATACGTTACAAACAGATCGTGATCGCAATGGGCGAAGGGGCCAAGGCGGCCCTGTCGGCCTCGGAAGACCGGATCAAGGGAATCATATGATATGCAAACTATTAAAATAAAAACGATTATGAAAACACTGGATTATTTGCACCTGGACGAGAAGAAAGTACAGGGCGTAGTATCGGCGCTGCATTCGCTGCTGGCCGACTTTCAAGTATTTTACACCAACCTGCGGGGTTTCCACTGGGATATCGAAGGGCACGGGTTCTTCGTCCTGCACGGCAAGTTCGAAGAGCTGTACGACGATACTGCCGAAAAGGCCGATCAGATCGCGGAACGCATCCTGATGCTGGGCGACAAGCCCGAAAACAGGTTCAGCGAATACCTCAGGGTCGCCAAGGTCAAGGAGATTTCCGGCGTAACACGCGGCGATGAGGCCATCGGGCATATCCTCACCACTTACAGCTATCTTATCGGCGAGGAACGCAAGTTGCTCGCACTGGCTTCGGAGGCCGGTGACGAGGCTACCGTGGCGTTGATGAGCGACTACCTGAAGGAGCAGGAGAAGATGGTCTGGATGCTGACCGCATTCGCTGAATTCCCTGTCCGGGGAAGACCGGGCAGCCGGTATACAATGGAAATGCCGGCGGAGTGTGAACTCCGCCGGCATTCTTTTCATCCGGAATCCGGAAACGACACCGGCAAGACAAGGCAGCCCGGGCCCGCCGCCCGTTTCCCGCCTGGGTGCACCGAAGCGATGCCCGTCGCCCGGCCTTCCGCCGGAATTATTTGTTCTCTTCCTGCCAGATCAGGGCCGAAGCGCCGAGGATCGCGGCATTCTTACCCTGAATACCGCTCGGAAGCAGCTTCACTTTATTCTTGAATACGAAGAGCATGCTCTCTTCCATGTACCACTGCGTAGGCTCGAAGATCAGCTTGCCCGCCTTCGACAGGCCGCCGAAGAGGAATATCGCCTCGGGCGACGTGACGGTCACCACGTCGGCCAGTGCACGACCGAGCATCTCGCCCGTAAAACGGAAGGCTTCGAGGGCGATGGGATCGCCCTGCTCTGCAGCCGCGGAGATCATCGAAGCGTCGAAATCGCCGAAAGCGATGTCGCGCAGCTTGCTGGGAGCCGACATTTTGGCCATCAGTTCGAATGCCGTACGCTTGATACCCGTAGCCGAAACATAGGTCTCCAGGCAGCCCTTCCGCCCGCAACCGCACTCGCGGCCGTCGCGCTCGACGATGACATGGCCGAACTCTCCGGCAAAGCCATCATGGCCGTAAATCATCTCGCCGTTGGCGACGAAACCCGAGCCGAGGCCCGTACCGAGCGTAATCATGATGAAATCGCGCATGCCCTTGGCATTGCCATAGATCATCTCGCCGATCGTCGCGGCATTGGCGTCGTTCGTCACGAGCACCTTCACACCCCCGAAGCAGTTCCGGATGTCGTCCGCCAGCGGGAAAACGCGGCGGCTTTCATCGGGATTGGGGTCTCCCTCGCGGAATTTCCAGAGGTTCGCGGGGTTTTCGACCGTACCTTTATGATAATTGGCATTGGGGGCACCGATACCGATACCCGTCAGTTCGTACTCGAACGAAAGGCTGTCGGCCAGTGCGTGCATCGCCTGGCAGAGGTCTTCGACATAGGCCGGATAATCGTCTACACTGGGGTATTTCTTGGTCGAAATGACCGATTCGGCATACAGGTCGCCGTTTTCGTCGACGAGGCCGAACGCAGTATTGATACCGCCGATGTCCACGCCGATAGCGAGTTTTTTCATATCGTGTTCTGGTTAAAGGTTAGAATTTATCAGGTCAAAGTTAATCCAAAATTCGGCTACTCCAAACTTTTTTCCTACTTTTGGGACAGATTCCGATCCAAAAGTATTGTCAGACTATGCAAACGAACGAGCAACTGCTCTCCGCCATCGAAAATTACTTGGCCCAAACCGAGTTCCCGGCCGAACCCGAGCTACTTTACGCCCCGATCGGCTATTCGCTCGCGGGCGGCGGCAAGCGCCTGCGCCCCATGCTGCTGATGCTCTCCAACGGCATCTTCACCGACAAGATACAACATGCCCTGCCGGCCGCCGCGGCCGTCGAGGTGTTCCATAATTTCACGCTGCTGCACGACGACATCATGGACAATGCAGCCGTGCGGCGCGGCAAACCCTCAGTCTACGCCAAGTGGGGGCAGAACGTGGCGATCCTCTCGGGCGACGCCATGCTGATCTGCGCCTACCGGTTGCTGGGCGAAGTGCCGGCGCAACTGCTGCCGCAGATACTCTCGACGTTCAACACCATGGCGCTCGAAGTGTGCGAAGGGCAGCAGTACGACATGGATTTCGAACGCAAGCCGAAGGTTTCGGTCGTGGAATACATGCACATGATCGAGCTGAAGACCTCGGTTTTGCTAGCCGGGGCCACCACGATCGGCGCCCTGCTGGGCGGCGCTTCCGAAGAGGACTGCCGCAAGCTGCGCCGCTTCGCCATCGAACTGGGACTGGCATTCCAGTTGCAGGACGACCTGCTGGACAGCTACGGCGACGAAAGGCTGGGCAAGGCCATCGGCGGCGACATCCTCGAAGGCAAACAGACCTACCTGATGATCACGGCCATAAGCCGCGCCGACGAACCTACGCGCGAAGTGCTCCGCTCGACGCACCGCTCACAGATGCCCGACGCCGAGAAAATCGCCACGATAAAAGCCGTCTACGACCGTCTCGACATACCACGCCTCACCGAACAGCAGATTTCGCTGCGCTTCGAAAGGGCTCTGGGCATCCTCGACACCCTTTCGGTCGAAAAATCCCGCACGGAACGGATGCGCGAATACGCCCTGAGCCTGATGGGACGCAAAAACTGATTCCGGAAACACCCCTCACAGGAACATCCCCCGTAAACGACACTATGCAACGCTCCGAGATAGAAATCATGGCCCCCGTAGGGTCTTACGAAGCACTGGCCGCAGCCATACAGGCCGGGGCGGACTCGGTATATTTCGGCGTCGGGAAGCTCAACATGCGCTCGGCGTCGGCTGCGAATTTCACGCTCGACGACCTGGCGAAGATCGTCGCCACGGCACACGCCGCAGGGGTCAAGGCCTACCTCACGGTCAACACCATCGTCTACGAGGACGAGATGCAAACCGTCCACGAGGTAATCGACCGCGCCAAGGCCGAAGGCATCGACGCCATCATCGCCACCGATTTCGCGGCGATACTCTATGCCCGGCGCATCGGGGTCGAAGTGCATATTTCGACCCAGAGCAACATTTCGAATTCCGAAACCGTGAAGTTCTTCTCGCAGTGGGCCGACACGGTGGTGCTGGCACGCGAACTGACGCTCGAACAGGTGGCGCAAATACACCGCCAGATCGTCGAGAACGACATCCGGGGCCCGCGCGGCGAGCTGGTCGAAATCGAAATGTTCGCCCACGGCGCATTATGCATGTCGATTTCGGGTAAATGCTACCTCTCGCTCTACGAAACCAACTGCTCGGCCAACCGCGGCGCCTGCCGCCAGCTGTGCCGCCGCAAATACACCGTCACGGACACCGAGACCGGTGCGGCGCTGGACATCGACGGGCGCTACGTCCTCTCGCCCAAAGACCTCTGCACGGTCGATTTCCTCGACCGGTTCATCGGCTCGGGTGTGCGGGTGCTGAAGATCGAAGGGCGTGCACGCGGCGCGGAATACGTCAAGCGCGTGGTGGAATGCTACGACGAAGCGCTGCGCGCGATCGAAGCCGGCACCTACACCCCCGCCCTGGCCGCCGGGCTGAAGGAGCGGCTCGCCACGGTCTTCAACCGCGGATTCTGGGAAGGCTACTACGCCGGGCGCCCCGTGGCCGAACACAGCCAACATTACGGCTCGGCCGCCACGCGGCGCAAGGTCTATGTAGGCAAGGTAACGAACTTCTACAAAAGAATATCGGTGGCCGAGGTACTGGTCGAAGCCGCACCGCTGTCCGTGGGCGAGGATATTTTCTTCATGGGTGCCACTACCGGCATCGCCGAACAGACGCTCGCCGAGCTGCACGACACCGACGGCACCCCGGCGCAATCCGTGGCACAGGGCACCCTCTGCGCCGTGCACACCGACACCCCGATCCACCGCGGCGACCAGCTCTACAAATTCGTCGACGCGGAATAGACCCGGCTGTCAGGACAATATTCATTACAAGAAACGCCTCCGGGCGTTTTTTTGTTACGGTTTCCCTGCGATCAGACAGATGAAAAGCTGCTTATCATAAAATTTTTATCGAAAAACAATAAATTTTATTTGTTTTTCAAAATTTCTTTCGTAAGTTTGCAGTGTCAAAAACAAAAAGACACCCACTATGGAAATCGAAAAAGTCATCCGCATCCTGGCCATTTTCATCACCGTGGCAGCCTTTGCAATCAAAGTAGCCACGCACCTGATGTTTCCCGGGGCGTCGCACACCGGCGACATCCCGATCCTGATCCTGTTGACCCTCTCGGTCTGCGGCATCTGGCGGGACGCCTTGCGCACGAAAAAGCAGAACGAAAATCCAAACGAATAAACCCCATGAAAAAACTCCTCATGTTCGCCGCCACGGCAGCCATACTGGCCGCCTGTACACCCAAGACAGCCCCCGAGCTGCCTTTGGAAACCTTCTTCCGCAATACGGAAAAAACCGGGTACCAAATATCGCCCGACGGAAAATATTTCTCCTACATAGCGCCTTACGAAAGCCGCCGCAACATCTTCGTGCAACCTGTCGACAGCAAGGACGCCGTGCGCATCACCTCGGAAACCGAACGCGACCTGGCCGGATACTTCTGGGCCAACGACCACCGCATCCTCTATCTGAAAGACACCGGCGGCGACGAAAATTTCCAACTCTACGGCGTTGACATCGACGGCAGCAACCCGAAGGCCTATACGGCCATCCCGGGCGTGCGGACACAGATCATCGACCCGCTCGAGGAGATCGACTCGCTGATGATCATCGGCACCAACCAGCGCAACCCGATGATCTTCGACCCCTACCGCCTGAACCTCAACACGGGCGAGATGACGATGCTGTGCGAGAATCCCGGCGACATCCAGAGCTGGCTGACCGACCATGACGGCAAGCTGCGCGTGGCCTACGCCATCGTCGACGGCGTGAACACGCAGATCCGCTACCGCGAAACCGAAGCCGAGCCTTTCCGTCCCGTACTGACGACCAACTTCAAGGAGGGCGTGTCGTTCGCCACCTTCACCCCGGACAACAAGCTGGTTTACGCCATCACCAACCTCGGGCGCGACAAATCGGCACTCGTGCTGATGGATCCCGCGACCTGCGAGGAGCTGGAACAACTCTACACCAACGATAAATACGACCTCGGCGGCCTGTGGTACAGCGACGCGCAGAAGAAACTGCTGGGCGTGTCGTACGAAGGACACAAGGGCAAGACCCGCCACTTCTTCGACAAGGCTACCGAAGAGATGCTCGGCCGGATGGAGAAGCACCTGCGGGGCTATGAAATCGGTATCGGCGGTTCGAACAAAGCCGAGGACAAATACATCGTCTATGCGGGCGGCGACCGCACGATGGGCGCCTACTACTTCTACGACGTGAAAAGCGACACGATGACCAAGCTGGCCGACCTCGCACCGTGGATCGACGAACAACAGATGGCCGAGATGACCCCGGTCACCTATACCTCGCGCGACGGCCTCGAAATCGAGGGATACCTCACGCTGCCCGTCGGCAAGACGCTTCACAACGCCAAGAACCTGCCCGTAGTGGTCAACCCCCACGGCGGCCCGTGGGCCCGCGACTCGTGGGGATTCAACCCCGAGGTGCAGTTCCTGGCCAACCGCGGCTACGCCGTATTGCAGATGAACTTCCGCGGTTCGACCGGCTTCGGGCGCAAATTCACCGAAATCGCCTACGGCAAATGGGGCCAGACCATGCAGGACGACATTACGGACGGCGTGAACTGGCTGATCGAAAAGGGCATCGCCGATCCTTCGAAGATCGCCATCTACGGCGGCAGCTACGGCGGTTACGCCACGTTGCAGGGTATCGTCAAGGATCCCGACCTCTATGCCTGCGCCGTGGACTACGTGGGCGTATCGAACCTCTTCTCGTTCCTGCAAACCATCCCTCCCTACTGGAAACCGATGCTCGACATGATGTACGAGATGGTCGGCAATCCCGAAAAGGACGCCCAAATGCTGCGCGAAAACTCCCCGGCACTCAACGCCGAACGGATCAAAACCCCGCTGCTGGTGGTACAGGGCGCCAACGACCCCCGTGTGAACATCAACGAGAGCAACCAGATGGTCGACGCCCTGCGCAAACGCGGCGTGCATGTCGACTACATGGTCAAGGACAACGAGGGACATGGCTTCCACAACGAGGAGAACCGCTTCGATTTCTATCGCGCGATGGAGAAATTCCTCGGCAAATACCTCAAGGGCATCGAACCCGAGGGCGAAATCGTCCCCGAAAGCAGCCGCCGGTAGTCCCAATACAGACAATCCCTAAAACGAACACAGCCTCATTTTTTAAAATAAAAAGTTCAAATTTCATAGTTGTGTGACGGAGGCCCGGATAATCCCGGGCTTCCGTTTTTTACAGCACGGGAGGGCGGCAGAAACCGCACGGACAGGGCAAAAAATACAAAAGGAGGAGTGCAGACGGCCGCCACCGACGACTGCCGCGGCATCCGGAACCCACACCGCAGCAGCCGGAGGCGTGGGTGCCGCCAAAACGCAGACCTCGGAGAGAGGCGGCAGGCGGCAGCATCCGGCGGCAGACACGCTACGTGCGGTCAGTAACATCCCCGAAACCGGCGGCGAGCCGTTTCCCGCAACCCGGCCGATCCGGCTGCAACCAGCCTGCGGGCCGATCCGAATTTGAATTGAGCCGCGATTAGATTATCTTTGTCCCTGCAATGAACGCTGCATCCCATATAATTCGACCTTACGACGGGCTTCCGATGCCCCGCCGCCTGTGGGCCATCCTGGCCGTAGCGTTCGGCGTCTCGCTGTCGGTGATCGACAGCGCCATCGCCAACGTCGCCCTGCCCACCATCGGACTGGAACTGGGTATCTCGGCGGCCGACTCGATCTGGATCGTCAACGCCTACCAGCTGGCCATCATGGTCTCGCTGCTGTCGTTTTCGGCATTGGGCGACGTGGTGGGTTACCGCAAAGTCTATATCGGCGGCCTGATGCTCTTCACCGTGGCCTCGGTGGGCTGCGCCCTCTCGACGTCGCTCCCGACACTGGTGCTGGCGCGCGTGATGCAGGGGTTCGGCGCCGCTGCCGTCACATCGGTCAACACCACGCTTATCCGCATCATCTACCCCAAGGCGCAACTGGGACGCGGCATGGGAATCAACGCCACGGTCGTCGCCGTGTCGTCGGTCGCCGGGCCTACGCTGGCTGCGGGCATCCTCTCCGTCGCTCAGTGGCCGTGGCTCTTCGCCGTGAACATCCCCATCGGGCTGGTGGCGCTGTGGCTGAGCCGCCGCTTCCTGCCGGACAATCCCGTGCGGGTGAGCGCACGCCGTTTCGACTGGCGCGATGCCGTGATGAATGCCCTGACCTTCGGCCTGCTGATGGCTTCGGTCGAAGGATTCTCGCACGGGCTCGACCCGCGCCTGCTCACCCTGGGCATCGCAGCGCTGCTCATCGTCGGGTTCTTCTTCATCCGCAGCCAGCTGCGCGAGCCCTATCCGATCCTGCCGTTCGACCTGCTGCGCATCCCGATCTTTTCGGTTTCGGTCGTCACGTCGATCTGCTCGTTCCTGGGGCAAATGCTGGCCATGGTAGCGCTGCCATTCTACCTGCAACACGAATTCGGCTACGACGAAGTGGCGACAGGGCTGCTGATGACCGCATGGCCGGCCGTGATCATGGTCGTGGCTCCCGTGGCCGGAATGCTCGTCGAGCGCATCCACGCCGGACTGCTCGGCGGGACGGGGCTGACGGCCATGGCCGCGGGCCTGTTCCTGCTGGCATTCCTGCCCGAACACCCCGTACCGGGCGACATCGTATGGCGGCTGGTGCTCTGCGGTGCCGGCTTCGGGCTTTTCCAGTCGCCCAACAACAGCATCCTGATCGCCTCGGCTCCGCCCGAGAGGAGCGGAAGCGCCAGCGGCATGCTCGCCACGGCGCGTCTCATAGGCCAGACCACGGGCGCGGCCCTGATGGCGCTGCTGTTCCACATCGTCCCCGAAGACAGCACCCACACGGCACTCCTGCTCGCCGGCGGGTTCGCACTCACAGGAGCCGTCGTCAGCCTTACCCGCATCCGGCTACCGCTGCCCGAAGGGTTGGCCCGGCACAAGAGATAATTCCCCGGGCAGGCGGAACGACGGACACTCCGGCAGGTATCGGCACCGCCCATGCAACCCGGCACAGCACGCACGGCAAACACACAAGACAACCACACAAACAACAGCATACAACAACACTAATCCCAGCATGAAATACCCCTTGCTCCTCGCCGTCCTGTTCTCCTGCACCGGAACGGCGTCCGCACGACAAACCCCGCCTTCACCCTCCGATACGGTACAACGTGCAACGGCCGCTCTGCAAACCGACAATGCATCGATCTGCACCCCGCACGCAACCGGCGCGGAGACACCCCCTACACTGCACCCCGACACCGTACAACCACCCGCCCGGACGCAATTCATCCGCCCGCCCTACCTGCGGCCCGGCGACACGGTGGGCATCGTCACCCCGGCGCGGAAACTGTCGGAAAAGGCCGACACGGCGAAGGTGCGCGAGCGCTTCGAATCGTGGGGCCTGAAGGTTAAGTTCGGGCCGCATACCGCCGACCGCGAGCAACCCTATTTCGCAGGCACCGATGCCCAGCGCGCCGCCGACCTGCAGGCGATGATCGACGATCCCGGCGTGAAAGCCGTCGTCAGCTTCCAGGGCGGTTACGGCTCGGTACGGCTGCTGCCGCTCATCGACCTCGACCGCCTGCGCGAGCAGCCAAAATGGATCGTCGGGTTCAGCGACGTGACAATGCTCCACCTGGCACTGGGACGGCTGGGCGTTGAGAGCCTCCATGCCACCATGCCGGGCAAGTTCCGCTTCGGCCGCGACGAGACCCCCGAAGCGATCGTCTCCGACGAAGCGCTGCGCAGTGCACTGCTGGGACTGCGGCAGCGTATCGACACCGACCCTCACCCGCTCAACAGCCCGGGCACGGCCCGCGGACGCCTCACGGGCGGCAACCTGGCGATCGTCTGCTCGTCGCTCGGCACACCCGAGGAACCCGACTTCGACGCCCCCACGGTGCTCTTCATCGAGGAGGTCGGCGAACACATGTACCGCCTCGACCGCATGATGCAACAACTCGCCCGGAGCGGAAAGCTCGCCAAATGCAAAGCCATCCTCGTCGGGCATTTTTCCGACATGGCCGGACAAAAACATTTCGGCATCACCGACCCCTACGACATCGTTGCGCAATACGTGCGGCCGCTGGGAATCCCGGTCGTCTTCGGCCTGCCCGCGGGGCACGAAGACCCCAATGTGGCGCTCTACATGGGGCGCGAAGTTACCGTCACGGTGGGCGAAACGGGTGCCGCCATCGAATTCTGACGAAGGAAGCGGGGTGCAGCGGAACGGCCCGGCTCCGCCCGGACAGCAGGGCGGCGGGGCAACCGCCCCGGGCAAAGCCGCCGGGCTGCGGCGGAGCGGCGAAAGCCTTCCGCTCCGGGCCATCGCCCTCCGCAAAAAATAAACCCGCCGGGGAACGGGCTTGCCATATTTTTACTATTTTTGTAAAAGGAGGGATACGTAGCCCTGCGAAAGGCGCGGGAAACCGTCCCCGGAAACGAAATACGGATTATCGGAAATCTAAAACACTACGCATATGTTCTCAGCAAAAACCTACGCCGCGCGCCGCAACATGCTGCGCACCAAAATCGGGTCGGGCATCGTCCTGTTCCCGGGCAACCCCCTGTCACCCAACAACTACCCGAACAACGCCTACTATTTCCGGCAGGATTCGTCGTTCCTCTACTATTTCGGGCTGAACGTCCCCTCGCTGGCGGGCCTGATCGACGCCGACACGGGCGAAGAGGCACTCTACGGCGACGATTTCACGGTCGAGGACATCATCTGGACAGGCCCGCAGCCCACGTTGCGCGAGCTGGGCGCAAAGGTCGGCATCACAGCGACATATCCCCTCTCCGAACTCGAGAAACGGCTCCGCAAAGCCATTTCGCTGGGGCGCAAAATCCATTTCCTGCCCCCTTACCGCGGAGAGACAAAGCTTTGGCTGTCGTCGCTGCTGGGTATCAAACCCGCACTGCTGCACGACTACAAGTCGGTAGACCTGATGTTCGCCGTGGCCGAAATGCGCGAGAAAAAGAGCGCCGAGGAGATCGAAGAGATGGAGCGCGCGTTCCAAATCGGCTACAAGATGCACACGCTGGCCATGAAGATGTGCCGCCCGGGCGTCGTCGAGCGCGAAATCGCGGGCGCCATCGAAGGCGTCGCCAAATCCTACGGTTCGGGCGTGTCGTTCCCGTCGATCGTCTCGCAGCACGGCGAAACGCTGCATAACCTCAACGCCGACGGCGTACTGGAAGAGGGGCGTCTGCTGCTGTGCGACGCGGGCGGCGAAACGGTCGACAACTACTGCTCCGACCACACCCGCACCTACCCCGTAAGCGGGAAATTCACGCAGAAACAGAAGGATGTCTACAACATCGTGCTGGCGGCACACGACCATGTGGCCAACATCGTCAAACCGCACATGATGTACTCCGAGATACACAACGCCGCCTACACGACGCTGGCCGAAGGGCTTGCCGGAATAGGGCTGATCAAGGGATCGGCGGCCGACGCCGTGGCCGCGGGTGCCATGACGATGTTCATGCCCCACGGGCTGGGACACGGGCTGGGCATGGACGTGCACGACTGCGAGGCGATGGGCGAGCGGAGCTTCGACTTCTCCTCGATCGCCCAACGCGCCGCCAAGTCCGCGACCTGCATCTACCGTGCGGCGTGGCGCCTCGAACCGGGGACGGTAATGACCGACGAACCTGGGCTCTACTTCATCCCGGCGCTGATCGACAAATGCCGGGCCGAGGGCCTTTACAAGGGGATCGTCGATTACGACGCCCTGGAGGGCTACCGCGACTTCGGCGGCATCCGCATCGAGGACGACATCCTCGTGACGGAGAGCGGCAGCCGTATGCTGGGCGACAAGAAGATACCCGTCACGGTCGAGGAGCTCGAAGCAGTCGTAGGCCGGTAAGGTGAAACGGATTTTCATTTTCCCGACCATCGAGGAGGCCAAGGCCTTCATCCTCACCGAGCCCCGCGACCCGGTATTCGTCGGCGGGGTGGGCATGGCCGAAATCGCAGCGGCGACCCTGCGCGCCGTGAAAGCCAAAAAGCCGCAGTTGGTGGTGCTGGCCGGCATTGCCGGCGCCTGTGACCGGACATTGCGGCGCGGCGAGGTGGTCGAAGTGGTCTGCGAACGCATAGCGGGCATTCCCGAGCGTTACGCCCGCGAATACGAAACCTCGGGCCCCGACCTGGGGCTGCCCCTTGCGGCCGGGGTCACCGTCAACCGCTCGGGCGACGGGTGTCCGGTATTCGGCCATGAGCCGCGGCAACGGGCGGGCCGAAAAGCGCGGCGGAAGGCACCGGGCACGCGGCTGGGGACGCCGGGTTCGCGGAGCCGCACCCCGGATTTACGGCAGGAGGCGGAGCAGAGCACGCAGCGGAAGGCACCCAACGCCAGACGCCGGGCAATGCCCGAAACCAGCCGGGGAACATGGCGGCACCCATCGGGTTCGAAACGCCGGACGATACGGAACGCACGGCGCTTGGTACGCAACCCGGAATACCGGACAATGCCGGCAACCTGCCGCAAAAGCCGGAAGGAAGCCCGGAGGATACGCCGCAAGAGTACCTGCCGGAAGTGGAGAACATGGAAGGCGCAGCCTTTTTCGCCGTATGCGACGCGCTGGGCGTCGCATGCTGCCAGATACGCGCCGTGTCGAACTACGTCGGCGAACCCTTCGGCCAGTGGGCTGTGGAGGAGGCCGTCGGGAACCTGACGGAAAAGTTAAACCAAATATTCGAAAGCAATGAATAAAAATTGGATGCTCTGGGCGGGACTGATCCTGATACTGGTCGTCTTCATCCTGGTCTGGCAATTCGCCCCCGCCATCCAGCGGTGGCTGGCCAACGTATTTATCGACATCATCGTCCTCGTGCTGACTTTTGCCGCCGGATGGCTGCTGGGCCGTTTCGGGGGTAAACGCAACCGCAGCGACAACGAGAAAAACGCCCGCAACATCACCGAGGCGCAGAAACAGTGAGGCTGAAACTGCACATCTCACCCTGCCCGAACGACACTTTCATGTTCGACGCGCTCGTTAACGGCCGCATCGACACGGGCAGCCTGCGCTTCGAGGTCGAATACTACGACATCGAGGAGCTGAACCGCGGTGCCGGGCTGGGACGTGCCGACATCAGCAAGATAAGTTGCGCCGTGCTGCCCGCCATTGCGGAACACTACGCGCTGCTCGACAGCGGTGCGGCACTCGGACGCGGCAACGGGCCGTTGCTGGTACGCCGCGCAGGCGATACGCGGCCGATACGCCGTGTGGCCGTCCCGGGGCTGCACACCACGGCCAATGTCCTGATGGGCAAACTCTTCCCCGAAATCGAAGAGCGTACACCGCTGCTCTTCTCCCGAATCGCGGCTGCCGTCGAGCGGGGCGATTTCGACGCCGGGGTACTTATCCATGAGGGCCGCTTCGTCTACCGTGAACGGGAACTGGAACTGGTCGCCGACCTCGGGCAGTTGTGGGAGCAGCGGACGGCGCTGCCGCTGCCGCTGGGCGGGATCGCAGCCCGGCGCAGCCTGCCGGACGAGGTGCGGCACGAGGCCGAACGCCTGCTGCGCACGAGCATCGAATACGCCTTCACCCATCCCGAAGCTTCGCGCACCTATATAAAACAGCACGCACAGGAGCTGGATGACAAGGTGATCGACGCACATATCGCGCTCTTCGTGAACGGGTACTCGCTCTCGCTGGGCGACGAAGGCCGCCGTGCCGTCGAGGCGCTGACGGGAGTGATCCCCTGAGCAACCGCCGGCCACCTCCAATACGTTCCGTTATGAAGTCCGTTTTATTATTGTTTCCGCTCCTGATCGCCGCGGTTCGCGCAACGGGCGAGACGCCCCTGCGGCAGGCCGCCAACGGGAGCCGGGTACGCTTCCTCGGGCTGCGGACATTCGACAATCCCGTCGTCGTAGGGATGGAAAAGAACGGCAACAAAACCACCCTCCGCAGGAAAACAGCCGGCGGGGCGGGCGGTTACGAGCCCGGAAAAATCGCGGCGGACGAGAGCAAAACCCTCGGCAGGCAGGCATGGCTGGAGTACATGGCCCGGTTGCAAAAGGCCGGCTGCAGGCAGATGGATACGACAGACAAAGGCCTGATGGGTTTCGACGGCTCGCAAAGGCTCCCGGGAGTAAATCTGAACGGACAATGCCACCCCGTCGACCGATGGTGCGGACGCGGTATCCGGGAACTGCACCTGCCGCTCTTCCGGCTGACCGGAATGGAAATACCCGGCAACGACATATATTAGGAAACGCCCCGGCAACCCGGAACATACAGCCTACGGCGACAACGAACTATTACGAAGCAACCCCAAACCCCGCAATATCCCATGTACCGCACGACAAACCGACCCAACACCCGTATCGAAGTGGCCGACGCACTGCGCGGCATCGCCGTGGCAGGAATCATCCTGTTTCACGCCCGCGAGCATTTCAACCTCTACTGGAGCGCCCTCGACCTGCCCCGCGCCGGATTCGGCAGCTGGGAACAGCCCGTGGCCGATATACTGGGATTCCTGCTTTCGGGCAAGATGTACGCAATCTTCGCATTGCTGTTCGGGCTGAGCTTCTTCATCCAGAGCGACAACCAGGCACAGCGGGGCAACGACTTTTCGCTGCGCTTCGCATGGCGCATGGTGCTGCTGTTCGGCATCGGGCTGGTCAACGCGGCGATCTACAACGGCGACGTGCTGACCTACTACGCCCTTTTCGGGCTGCTGATGATTCCCATCGGCAAGCTCCCCAACCGATGGGTGTGGGTCATCGCGGCCCTGCTTTTCATCCAGCCGCTCGAACTCTGGCAGTATTTTAGCGGACATACGCTCTCGATCCGCGGCATCGAAGGCATGGAGACCCTCTATCCCACCCTCGCCACGGGCACCTTCGCCGAGAGCGCCCGCGTGAGCCTGCTCTACGGCCCGCTCAGTTCGTTCGGCTGGGGACTGGAACACGGACGCGGCACGCAGACGCTGCTGATGTTCGTATTGGGCATGCTGGCCGGCCGCTACCGGCTCTTCTACGACGAAGGGCAGCACAGACGCATCTGGGGCGGGCTGCTGGCCGTGGGCATCGCGGGCACGTGGCTCGTGCCGTTCGAAGCGATGCGCAACCTGATGACGGCCACGGCGATCGTTTCGACGGTCGTCCTGCTGTGGTACGGCTGGCCGGGGTTCCGCCGGGCGCTGCACGGCATGACCTTCTTCGGGCGCATGAGCCTGACCAACTACCTGCTTCAATCGCTGCTCGGCACGGCGCTCTTCTACAACTGGGGGCTGGGGCTTTACCGCCACGTGGACGTGATCTACGGCACGCTGGCGGGGGTGGGGATCATCCTGGTACAGTATCTCTTTTGCCGCCTCTGGCTGCGGCGCCATACGCACGGCCCCGTCGAATGGGTGTGGAAAAAGCTCACATGGATCGACCTCCCGCTTTTCGACCGTAAAATCGCCTCCTGAGGGCGATTTTTTCGTATCGCCGTTTGGTTATCCCGATTTTTTTGTATATTTATAGTCGGCTAATCGGAAAATGCTCCGCAGCACGACTTTCCGTTCCGGGAACCCGGCTCCGCGAAGTACTCCCGACGATGCCCCGCACCACCGCAAAACCTTAAAACCATACGGGAATATGAAAAACTATTCAGCAAAAGAAATCAAAAACATCGTACTCATCGGCGCGCCCGGCACGGGAAAAACTACCCTTGCCGAAGCGATGGCCTTTGAGGGTAAGGTCATCGACCGCAGGGGTAGTATCGAGGCGAACAACACGCTCTCGGACAATACGGATATCGAGCACGAATACAAACGCTCGATCTATTCCACGATCCTCTTCACCGAATTCATGGATCGCAAGCTGAACATCATCGACTGCCCGGGCTCGGACGACTTCTGCGGAAGCCTCTTCTCGGCATTCAAGGTAGGCGACGTAGGCGTATTCCTGTTCAACGCACAGAACGGCTGGGAAGTCGGCAGCGAGATCCAGGCCCGCTATGCACGCCTGCTGAAAAAGCCCGTCATCGGCGTGGTGAACCAGCTCGATGCCGAGAAAGCCAATTTCGAAGCCACGATCGAGTCGATCAGGGCCGCATCGCGCGTGAAGCCCGTCATCGTACAGTACCCCGTCAACCAGGGGCCTGAGTTCAACGCCTTCATCGACGTGCTGCTGATGAAGATGTACCGTTTCAAGGACAACGACGGCCACCGCGAGGAGCTGGAGATTCCCGCCGACGAGATGGACAAGGCGCAGGAACTGAACAAGGAGCTGGTCGAAATGGCCGCCGAACACGACGAAGCGCTCATGGAGCTCTATTTCGACAAGGGTACGCTCACGCAGGACGACATCCGCGCCGGACTGAAGATCGGCCTGGCCAAGCGTGAACTGATGCCGATTTTCTGCACCAGCGGCAAGCGCGACATCGGCACCAAGCGCCTGATGGAGTTCATCATCAACGTGGCACCCGGCCCGCTGAAGGCTCCGTGTTTCCTCTCAACCGAGGGCGAGGAGATCGCCGCCGACGAGACGGCACCCGCCGTGGCGTTCGTCTTCAAGAGTCAGGTCGAACAGCATATCGGGGAGATCACCTATTTCCGCGTCATCCGCGGCAGGATCGCCGAAGGTACCGAGCTGGTAAATACCCGCACGGGCAACAAGGAGAAGATTTCGCAGTTGTTCGCCGTTGCGGGCAAGAACCGCATCAAGGTCACGGAGCTGTCGGCCGGCGATATCGGCTGCACGGTGAAGCTCAAGGGCACGCGTACCAACGACACGCTCTCGGCTGCTTCGGCACCGGTCAGCATCGAACCCATCGTCTTCCCCGAACCGCGCTACCGTGCCGCCGTGAAGGCCAAGGAGCAGGGCGACGAGGAGAAACTGGGCAAGGTCTTGAACGATGCCAAGTTCGAAGACCCGACGATCCTGGTTGAATACTCCAAAGAGTTGAAACAGACCATCATACAAGGCCAGGGGGAACATCACCTGAACATCCTGCGCACGCGTATCGAAAAGGAGAACAAACTCTCCTATGACTATATCGCACCGAAGATTCCCTACCGTGAAACCATCACCAAAGTTGCGCAGGCCGATTACCGCCACAAGAAACAGTCGGGCGGCGCCGGACAGTTCGGTGAAGTGCACATGATCATCGAGCCCTACTACGACAACATGCCCGAACCCAAGAACTACAAGGTTCCCGGCAAGGGCGACATGGTCGTGAACCCCAAGACCAAGGAGGAGTACGACCTGGCATGGGGCGGCAAGCTGCAATTCTACTCGGCGATCGTGGGCGGCGCCATCGACGCACGCTTCATGCCCGCCATCCTGAAGGGTATCATGGAGAAGATGGACGAAGGCCCGCTGACGGGTTCTTACGCCCGCGACATCCGCGTGGTGGTCTACGACGGAAAGATGCACCCGGTGGATTCGAACGAGATTTCGTTCAAACTGGCGGCGCGCAACGCCTTCAAGGAGGCTTTCCGCAACGCGGGCCCCAAGATCATGGAGCCGATCTACAATGTCGAGATACTCGTCCCGAGCGACTACATGGGCGCCGTGATGTCCGACTTGCAGAACCGCCGCGCGATGATAGCCGGAATGGAGTCCGACAAGGGCTTCGACCGTCTGAACGCCATGGTTCCGCTGGCTGAGCTGTACCGCTACTCGACGACACTCTCGTCGCTGACGTCGGGTTCGGCCACCTATACGATGAAATTCTCGTCCTACGAGCAGGTTCCGGCCGACGTGCAGGACAAGCTGCTGAAGGCTTACACCGACACCGACGAGGAGTAATCCCCGGCAGTGGGGCAATACGGGGGGGGGTATTCCCCCCTTCCGGACAGGGGCGGGCACGATTGCCCGCCCTTTTTCGCCGCCGGGAACCGGCAGTCCCCGCCTCCGCCCACCGGCGCTCCGCACGCCCTGCGGTATGGCGTATGCCTCAATCCGCCCGGCATCCCGGCATATCCCGCGCGGCCGCAACGAACAGAGCCGCCTCATGTTAAGTTAATGTTAACAATCGGTGCCAAAACCGTTTCATCGGAAAAAATGGCGTAAATTTGTTCACAATTTGCACTAAACCCTAACATGAGCGAAATCTACACCGTAATCGTAGTTATTCTGGGAATCCTCGCCATTTCAGGTCTTTTCGTCGGCGTCACGAACGACGCAGTCAACTTCCTCAACTCTGCCATCGGCTCCAAGGCCGCTTCGATGCGGGTCATCCTCACCGTCGCCTCGGTCGGCATTATCGTCGGCGTAGTCACGTCGAGCGGCATGATGGAGGTGGCCCGAAGCGGCATGTTCAATCCCGGACTGTTCACATTCCACGAGGTCATGATGTTATACCTGGGCGTGATGTTCGCCAACATCATCCTGCTGGATCTCTACAACTCGTGGGGCCTGCCCACCTCGACCACCGTCTCGCTGATCTTCTGCCTGCTGGGCTCGGCCATCGCCGTGTCGATCTACAAGATCTCGAACGACCCCGCGCTGGGCGTCGGTTCGCTCGGGCATTTCATCAACACCTCCCGCGCCATGGGCATCGTCTCGGCGATCCTGCTGTCGGTGGTAATCGCCTTCACCTGCGGTACGATCGTCATGTATGTTTCGCGTACGATCTTCTCGTTCCGCTATACGGTGGTCTTCCGCCGCTTCGGGTCGCTGTGGTGCGGCGCATCGCTCACGGCGATCATCTATTTCGCCGTCTTCAAGGGGCTCAAGTCGCTGCTCGCCGACCATGCCTTCATCGAAATGGTCGACCGGCACCTGCTGCTGTCGCTTTTCATCTGCTGGGTGGCATGTTCCGTGCTGCTGTTCTTCATCCAGCGGTTCAAAATCAACATCCTGCGCATCACGATCCTGTCGGGTACGTTCGCACTGGCACTGGCCTTTGCGGGCAATGACCTGGTGAACTTCATCGGCGTGCCCGTCGCCGGGTTCGACGCCTTCTCGATCGCCAAACATTCGGGCGATCCGCAGATGATGATGGGAGCCCTGAGCGAGAACGTCCCGGCCAATTTCCTGATCCTGCTGGCCGCGGGCGCCATCATGATACTCACGCTCTGGACTTCGAAAAAGGCCATGCACGTCTCCGAGACAGAGTTGTCGCTCTCAGCGGCACAGGGAGACGAAGGCCCCGAACAGTACGGCTCGTCGGTCATGTCGCGCACGATCGTCCGTGCAGCGCTCAACATCAACGCCGGCATCGAACGGGTCATCCCCCCGCGCGTACGGGCCGCCGTCTCACGCCGGTTCGAATACGAGGACATCGAACATAGCGGTGCCCCCTACGACATGATCCGCGCCACGGTCAACCTCACGACCTCGGCCATGCTGATCGCCATAGCCACTTCGCTCAAACTCCCCCTGTCGACCACTTACGTCTGCTTCATGGTGGCCATGGGCTCGTCGCTCGCAGACCGCGCTTGGGGCCGCGAAAGCGCCGTATACCGCATCTCGGGCGTCATGACCGTCATCGCCGGGTGGTTCATCACGGCATTGGGCGGGTTCCTGATCGCCTTCGCCGTCGGGCTCGCCCTGATCTACGGCGGCACGATCGCCTTCATCATCGTCACGGTACTCTGCGGCTACATGCTCATCCACAGCAATTTCATCAAGAAAAGCAAAGCCTCCGCCGCCCCTGCCGCAGCCGGGGTGAAACCCCTGTCCTCCGAAGACATCATCGTCAACCTGCGCGACGAGGTGTGCCGCACGATGGAATCGGCGACAAAAATCTACGACCGTACGCTGATCGCCGTATTCAAGGAGAACCGCAAGGTGCTGCGCGACATGGTCAAAGAGTCGAACGACCTCTTCTACCAGTCGCGCGAACGCAAATACACGCTGCTGCCCACGCTCAAAAAGCTCCAGAGCAGCGACGTCAACACGGCCCACTACTACGTGCAAGTGGTCGATTACCTCAACGAAATGACCAAGGCGCTGATGCACATCACGCGCCCGGCGTTCGAACACATCGACAACAACCACGAAGGGCTTTCGAAGGAGCAGGCCAAAGACCTCATGTCGATCAACGACGACGTGGAGTCGATCTACCGACATATCAACCAGATGCTGCGCGACGGCGATTTCTCGGAGATCGAGATGGTGCTCACGCTGCGCGACCAACTGTTCGAGTCGATTGCCGAGGCCATCAAATCGGAGCTTTCGCGCATCAACGAAGCCCGCTCGAATACCAAGGCCAGCATGTTGTACCTGACGATCCTCACCGAAACCAAGAACATGGTGCTGCAATCGCGCAACCTGCTCAAATCACAGCAATATTTCCTCAAGCACCGCACGGGGCCGCAGAAGTGGATTAAATAACGGCTACGTATAAATCCCTGCATTCCGTTTGCAGCGGGATAAGAGCAGACGCGGCAACGAGCGCCCGGAGCAGGCAGGCGGAAAGCGCAGTCGTTCGGAACCGTTCGGAGAAAAACCGCGAACACTCCGCCAAAACGGCTTGCAGATGATTTTAGCCACCTTTTGTCACCCAAAGGTACTCGATTGTTTTTTTGCAGAGAAAAACACATAACCGCTTCCTGCACGAAAGCACACGACAGGTTACACAAAAAAACGCATACGACATGGATATAGCACAGGTCAAGCGGCGGGAGAACATCGCCGAATACATCCTTTATCTCTGGCAGTTGGAAGACCTGCTGCGGGCGCTGCAATTCAGCCCCGAGGCGATTTTCTCGACGCTGATCGCCCCCCGCAAGGACATCGCCGAGGAGCAGAAGCACGTCTACCTGCTGTGGTACATGGACATCGCCAACCTCCTGCATCAGGAAGGCAAGGACGAGAAAGGGCACTTGGAGCATACGCTCCACCTGATCGGCGATCTGCACGACCTGCACCTGCAATTGATGAAGCTGCCCGTCGGCGCACATTACCGCCAGACCTACGCGAAGCTGGAGCCCGAGCTGCCGCGCCTGCGCGCCGTACTGGGCAATCCCGGCATGAACGACACGGAACTCTGTTTCCGCGCACTCTACGCGGCGATGCTCTACCGCATCAAGGGCGAGGGTGACAAGCAGGCCGTCACCGACACGCTCGAATACATCTCGCCCGTCATCGCCGAACTGGCAGACATGTACGGCAAAGTCGAACGCGGAGAAATCGACCTGTTCAAGACCGACACGGCGAAATAGACCGTTCCGGGGCCGACGCAGCCAAACAGCGCATCCCGGGCACCCGAAGCGGGATGCCGGCATCGGGCAACAGCCCCACCACCGAAAACTCCGGCAGCCCGGAAAGGGCCGAGAGCCGCGCCAAATCACCTGCGATCGGCCTCCAAGCGAAAAAACGGACGCCCACAAAGGCATCCGTTTTTATCTTGCGAACCGCAGCAGCGACGCGCCGGCTCTACTTTATATCCAATCCCATGATATAGTCGTTCATATAATATCCATCACCGATCGGGAAATCGCCTTCGCGCAGTTTGCGCATCCCCATCCGCTCGTAAAAGTGCAGCGCCCGGTTGTTGCGGTTGACGTTCAGCTCCATGCGGCAAGGCGCAGGATGCACCGAACGAATATATTCCACAGCATGGCGGAACAGGAATTCCCCGGCACCGATTCCCTGGAAGCGGGGAAGGACATAGATTTTCTGCAAATGGAAAAGGTCTTCGGCCTCGTGCTGCACCGAAAGGTAACCGCACGGTTCGCCGTCGGCCGAGGCGATGAACCAGGCGAACTCCCCGCACATCTCGCGCGCAAGCACCTCCGCCCCATACATCCACTCCATCATATACTTCATCTGCGACGGGGTGATGATCCCGCGGTAGGTCGCAGGGAACACCTCGTCGGCAAGGCAGCGTATCAGGGCGCAATCGGCCTCACAGGCCCGTCGTATCGTCAGCATCATCTGGAACAATAAAAAAGGCCGGCACGAAAGCCGACCTCTTAGTCATTTTCCCGCAGGAATTAAGCGTACTTGAACGTCGACTCGTCCGATACGGTCAGCTTCTTGCGACCTTTTGCGCGACGTGCAGCCAGCACCTTGCGGCCGTTCGCCGTAGCCATACGGCTGCGGAAACCGTGCTTGTTGATTCTCTTCCGGCGCGAGGGCTGGTAAGTTCTCTTCATTGCCATAGCTATATAATTTTTGTTGTTTCAGACATTTTTACGGATTGCAAAAGTACAACAAAAAAGTTATCCGCAAAAATTTTTCAAGAAAATATTTCAAAAAGCCGGGTAAAAAGCATGAAATCTTTTTATCTTTGTCAACGAGAGAGTGGCCGCCGACAAAGCCGCATGTCCGCACGGGACATGTCCGCACGGCAGGGGCGGCTTACGGCGGGAAACGGTTCCTGCCGTTAATTTTCACGGATTATGGCGATTTTCAAAGTTGAAGGAGGCCATCGGCTCCACGGCAGCATCACGCCCCAGGGCGCCAAGAACGAAGCGTTGCAGATACTCTGCGCCACGCTGCTGACCCCCGAACGAGTTACGGTGCACAACATTCCCCAGATCCTCGACGTCATGCAGCTCATCGAACTGCTGCGGCGCATGGGCGTCGAGGTCGAACAACTCGCGGAGGATACATACAGTTTTTGCGCCCGCGAAATAGATTTCGACTACCTCCGCACGGAGGACTACCGGCAACGCTGCATGCGCCTGCGCGGCTCGGTGATGCTCATCGGCCCCATGCTGGCGCGCTTCGGCGTGGGTTACATACCCAAACCCGGCGGCGACAAAATCGGCCGGAGGAGGCTGGACACCCATTTCCTCGGGTTCCAGAAGCTGGGTGCGAAGTTCAATTTCGACATCGCCGACGAATTTTTCATGGTCGAGGGCCGCGAGTTGAAAGGAACCTACATGCTGCTGGACGAAGCATCGGTGACCGGTACGGCCAACATCGTGATGGCCGCCGTGATGGCCAAGGGCTTCACGACGATCTACAACGCCGCCTGCGAACCCTACCTGCAACAGTTGTGCAAGATGCTCAACCGCATGGGCGCACGCATCTCGGGCATCGCCTCGAACCTGCTGACCATCGAGGGCGTCGAGTCGCTCGGCGGCACGGAGCACACGCTGCTGCCCGACATGATCGAGGTGGGCAGCTTCATCGGCATGGCCGCCATGAACCAGTCGGAACTGACGATCCGCAACGTATCGTTCGAGAACCTGGGCATCATCCCGGCGCAGTTCGCCCGCATGGGCATCCGTTTCGAGCAGCATGACGATGACATCTATATCCCGCAGCAGGAACATTACAGCATCGACACCTTCCTCGACGGGTCGATCATGACGATCGCCGACGCCCCGTGGCCGGGGCTTACACCCGACCTGCTGTCGATCTTCCTCGTGGTGGCGACGCAGGCCAAAGGTGCCGTGCTGATCCACCAGAAGATGTTCGAAAGCCGCCTGTTCTTCGTCGACAAGCTGATCGACATGGGGGCGCAGATCATCCTCTGCGACCCGCACCGTGCCACGGTCATCGGCCACGACCACCGCATCCGCCTGCGGGCCACGCGCATGACCTCGCCCGACATACGTGCGGGTGTGGCGCTGCTGATCGCCGCCATGTCGGCCGAAGGGGTTTCGACGATCCAGAATATCGACCAGATCGACCGCGGCTACAAGGACATCGACGGGCGTCTGAACGCCCTCGGCGCACGGATTACGCGCATCGACGACTGCGAATAAGAGGGAAGGCCAAACGGCAGCGCCGCAGCGGGGAACAAGACTGAAACAAGATTAAGAAACACGATTGGGAGCTTATGTTTTTGGAAAATGCCAGCCGCAAGGGCTGGATCGAAGTAATCTGCGGCTCAATGTTCTCGGGTAAGACCGAGGAGTTGATACGCCGCCTCAAACGCGCCAGGTACGCAAACCAGAAAGTCGAGATATTCAAACCCCGCATCGACGTGCGCTACTCGGAGGAGGAGGTCGTTTCGCACGACGCCAACGCCATCCGCTCCACGCCGGTCGACTCGCCGCGCAACATCCTGCTGATGACCTCGGAGGTCGACGTCGTGGGCATCGACGAAGCGCAATTCTTCGACGACAGCATCGTCGAGGTCTGCCGCGAACTGGCCGACAGCGGCGTGCGGGTCATCGTCGCAGGGCTGGACATGGACTACACCGGCAAACCCTTCGGGCCGATGCCAGCGCTGATGGCCACGGCCGAATATGTCACCAAGGTGCACGCCATCTGCGTCCGCTGCGGCAACCTCGCCCATCACTCGCACCGCCTCACACAGGACGAAAAGCTGGTCGTACTGGGCGAAACGGACTCCTACGAAGCCATCTGCCGACACTGCTTCAAAGAGCTGGTACGCGACAAGAAAGAGAAATAAGCGCAACGGGCTCGCACGGGGAACCGGGCACCTGCCAGCCTACACCAAGAAAAGCACACCGAGGGCTACAAACGCGCCACCGAGGAGCATGTCAACGCTGCATGGTATCCGGATCATCACCGCCCCCCGCCCTGCCGAAGCCTGCAAAGAATAGCGGACACACCTGCGGCCTACTGTGCAGCCCGCAGCGCAGCGATAAACCCAGGCCACAATACCCACAGGTTCTCGGTCT
>OAWP01000375.1_pt1 | contig 40541 bp, 36 predicted proteins | sample 1517081 | NCBI WGS metagenome assembly OAWP01 (sample SAMEA2580167, study PRJEB22360) | human gut metagenome | biome: human gut; feature: human-associated habitat; material: faeces | place: Denmark | collected 2008/2010 | reverse complement strand
GAGCTGGAAGACGAGGCTGCACATTGCAGGCCCGAAGCCCTCATCATCACCCCGGAACAGACCGGCCAGCTGACCGAGTCCCAGACGGAAATGGCGCTCTTATTGCAGGGCAAAAGCTGGACGGATACAGGGGAGCATCGTTTCTTTCTGGAATCTGGGCCGCTCCGCCTGCGCCGGGCTTTCTGCGGCGTGGAGCGGGAAGGGGAGAGCTTCCTTCTCCGGATGAACGCGCTCTCACGCAATAATGCCCTGCCCGCCGACGCCGAAGCAGAAATGGAAGCCCTCTGTGCGGACACCGTCCGCCGCTGCTGGACGCTGGGGCTGGACATCTCCGGACTCGGTGCGCATCAGGCACTGCGTGACGGTCACTTTGCGCTCACAACAAAAAACGTCTGCCCTGAAATTCGGGCAGACGTGAAGCTCATGAAATGTTAAGAAGCCGTTTCGAAGATCACGGTGATGGTGGTACCCTCGTCCACAACGCTGTCCAGCTTGATGCGGGCGTTGTGGATGCGGGCGATGTGTTTGACGATGGCCAGACCCAGACCGGTGCCGCCAGTGGCTTTGCTGCGGCTCTTGTCCACCCGGTAGAAGCGCTCGAACACGCTGGTCTGCGCCTCTTTCGGGATACCGATGCCGTTGTCCTTCACGGTCAGGGTGCAATGACCGTCCCGGGTGCAGGCCGTGATGATCTGGACTTTTCCACCGGGGCGGTTGTAGCGGATGGCGTTGTCGCAGAGGTTCTGGCACAGCTCATCCAGCAGGCTGCGGCTGCCTGCCACAGGGGCGCTTTCGCCGAGGTAGGTCAGGGAGATATAGGAGTGCCGGGCGTTGACCTTCTGGCGCTCCACGCACTCGCGGGCCACATCCAGAAGATCGACCGTTTCCATTGCAGGCGCAGCACCCGTCTCGCTCACATTGTCGAGGTGGGAGAGCTGCAGAATATCGTTGACCAGCTGGATCATCCGGCTGGCCTCTACATGGATCTTGCGGGCAAAACCCGGCGTATCCGCGGGTTTTGCAATGCCGGTCTCGATGAGCTCTGCATAACCGGAGATGCTGGTCAGAGGCGTTTTCAGCTCGTGGCTGACATTGGCCGTGAACTCCTGCCGCATTTTCTCGTTATTTTCCCGCAGCATCCGGTCGGAGTGGATGCTCTCGGCAAAGGGGATAAGCTCCTTGTAGGGGACATTCTCCTGGATGTGGTCGAGGTCATCGGTCATCTTGAGCACAGGCTGGACGAGGCTCTTGGTCAGCAGTCCGGCAATGATGGCGGCTGCGCCCATCATCAGGAAACAGCTCAGCACGATGGCAGGCAGAGCGGCGTCATAAATCGACCAGATCGTCTCGGAGTCCTGCGCCACCCGGAGGATGTCTCCGTTCGTCAGCAGCATGGCGTAATAATAAGTCTCATAGCCCAGCGTCTGGGAGTCGCGGCAGTCACGGCCCACACCGCTCTTCATGGCCTGTTGTATCTCGGGACGGCTCAGATGGTTCTCCATCGGCTGGTTGGTGGCCGACTCAAAGAGCACACTGCCGTCCGAGGCGATGAGAGTGATGCGCAGCGAGCCGTCCACATAAGTTTCCAGCTGGCTGGGGGCGTCCACCTGCGCACAGCCGGCAGCCACAAGGTCGGCTTCCCGCTCAAGGGCTGTCCAGGCCTGCTCCCGGAACGCCTTGTGGAACACAAAGATGCAGAGTGCAGCGGTACACACCAGCCCCGCAAAGCCCATCAGAAACAGCAGATAGCTTATTTTTTCTTCCATGCTGCGTGGTTTCATTGCTCGAGCTCCTCCTCGCTGTCCGTCAGCTTGTAGCCCACTTTCCGTACTGTGCAGATGTACTTTCCGGCGTCACCCAGCTTTTTGCGCAGGGTGCGGATGTGCATATCCACGGTCCGGCTCTCCACCGAGATGTCAGTACCCCACACCACCTGCAAAATGGTCTCGCGGGTGACGACAAGGTTGGTGTTTTCCAGCAGCAGGCGGAGCAGGCTGTATTCTTTGTAGGTCAGCTCCACCGGTGCGCCGCTGACAGTGACGCTGTGGCGGGCATTGTCCAGCAGGATCTCCCGGAAGCTGTAGACGTTGGGCCGCGCCTCGGGCTCTGCCCGGCGGAGGGCTGCCCGCACCCGGCTCAAAAACTCCATGATGCCGAAAGGTTTGGTGATGTAGTCGTCTGCGCCGCAGTCGAGGCCGCGCACAGTGTCCAGCTCGCTGGACTTGGCTGTTATCATGATGATGGGCAGACGCCGCAGGGAAGGGGCGGCGCGGAGCTTTTTCAGGATGGAGAAGCCGTCCTCACCGGGGAGCATCACGTCCAGAATGACCAGTTCCGGCGGCGTGGTGTGGACGGCCTGCCAGAAGGGCTCCGAGGACTCGAAGCCCACGGCCTCGTAGCCGTTGGACTGTAATGCATACTGCTCTAATTCACGGATGGCTGAATCGTCTTCTACGATATAGATCATGCCTGTTTATCCTCCGTTTCGGTGACGTTTTCGTCGGGGAAGAGATAGCGCTCACGGTAGCGGTTCAGGCGGCGCTGGAACTGCTCGCTCTCCTTGGTGGAGGCATGGCCGCTGCGCAGGTCGTTGAGGTAGGCGTGGGTGTCGAAGCTGTCCTGTGCCACCTCGATCTGGGCAACTGCCACGTTGCTGCAGTGGTCGCAGACGCGCTCGTAGTTGGTCAGCAGGTCTTCCAGCACGAAGCCATACTCGATGGAACAGCTGCCGGCCTGCAGGCGGGCGACGTGCCGTGCCTTGATGGCACGCACCAGCTCGTCCACGACGGTCTCCAAAGGTTCGACCTTGCTTGCCAGATGCAGGTCATCCTTGCGGAAGGCGTCGGTGGTGCGGTTCAGCACGTCCTGCACGGCGTCCTCAAGCACCTGCAGCTCTTCGCGGGCGTCGGTGGAGAAGTTGATCTCCTTGGTGTGCATCTCCTGCGCGGATTCCAGAAGGTTCACGGAATGGTCGCTGATGCGCTCGAAATCGCTGATGGTGTGGAGCAGGGTATTCACGCTCTGGCTGTCCGCATGGTTCAGCTCACGGCTGGACAGCTTGACGAGGTAAGTGCCAAGGGCGTCCTCGTACTGGTCAACTTTGCTCTCCTCGTCCCGGACTTTCTGGGCCAGCGTATCATCCCAGGTGTGAGTCAGGCTCATGGCCTGCATGACGCCCACACGGGCCAGCTCGGCCATGTCAGCAGTAGCAGAGTGGGCGCGGGCCACGGCCACAGCCGGGGTGTTCAGCAGACGCTCATCCAGCAGAGCAAAGCTCTCTTTTTCGGCGTCGTCGGGGATGGTGAGGATGGCCAGCTTTTCCAGACCATTTGCGAAGGGGAGAAGGATGAGGGTGGCCGCGATGTTGAAGGCGGAGTGGACCACAGCAATGCCCCAGGCGGCGATGGTCTCGTTCACAAAATCAAAGTGGACCACGGTGTTCAGACCGTAGAAACCGGCCAAAAAGACCGTGACACCGATGATGTTGAAGTAGAGGTGGACCATGGCGGCACGGCGGGCATTCTTATTTGCGCCCACAGAAGAGATCAGCGCGGTGACACAGGTGCCGATATTCTGACCCATGATGATGGGGATAGCGCTGCCGTAGGTGATGACGCCGGTGGCGCTCAGCGCCTGCAGGATGCCGACGCTGGCGCTGGAACTCTGGATGATGCCGGTGACCAGTGCGCCCACCAGAACGCCGAGGATGGGATTGGAGAAGCGGACGAAGAGGTTGGTGAACCATGCCTCACCCTGCAGGGGCTCGACGGCATTGGACATGGCAGTCATGCCGGTCATCAGGATGGCAAAGCCGATGAGGATGGTGCCGATGCCCTTTTTCTTCTCGTTCTTGCCCATATAGAGCAGGATGCCGATGAAGGCGAGAATGGGGCTGAAGGAAGTGGGCTTGAGCATCTGGATCCAGATGCTGTCGCCCTGCAGGCCGGAAAGGCTCAGCAGCCAGCTGGTGACAGTGGTACCCACATTGCTGCCCATAATGATGCCGATGGCCTGATGCAGCTCCATGATGCCGCTGTTGACGAAGCCGACCACCATGACGGTGGTAGCACTGGAACTCTGGATGATGGCGGTCACGCACAGACCGAGGAAGAAGCCCTTGAGGGGGTTATCCGTCAGCTTGCTCAGGATCTTCTGCAGATGGCCGCCGGCCTGTTTCTCAAGGGCTTTGCCCATGATATCCATGCCGAACAGGAACAGAGCCAGACCACCCAGCAGAGAAAAGACATTGAATAGAGTCATGTTTTACTCCTCACTTGTTGAAGCTTGCGTTTGTACATCGACAGCGGCCGTAGAGGACCCGTGCAGGAGCATGTCTCAACTTTTTACACGACCTGCACTGGATTTCACCGGTCCTATCCCTGATTATGAGTATACGAGTGGAATGTAAAATCGGAAACCGGCGAAATGTAAAACTCATGTAAAGTAAACTCTATCCCTGCCTCCTATTATATGGTTTTGGCCCCCAGATGCAAGCGCTGGCGCAAAACCAGAAAAGATTCCTGAAAGAATTGTTGTTTTTACTGTCCGTCTCGATTATAATATAAGGAAGGATAAACTGTGCTGCCTTTTGGTATGACAGAGCACAGAGGATGCAGGAGGAAAAACGAATGGGGAATTTCGCTGTTTCGCTCAAGCGGCTGGTCGAGAAGGTCAGCCTCGAGGTTATCTATACGCCCTGCGATTTGGACAAGATCAGCGTCGAGATCGCAGAGGTCAACCGTCCCGGTCTGTTTCTGGCCGGTTACTACGATTATTTCGATAAGCTGCGCTTACAGATCATGGGCCTTGCGGAGATGAACTTTCTGGCCGGTCTTACGGCGGAAAAGCGCCGTGAGCGCCTCGACCAGCTGTTCCGCCAGCAGCCTCCGGCCGTCATCCTCTGCCGCAACGAGGAATTGGAACCCTTCCCGGAGATGCAGGAGCTTGCAAAGCAGCACGGGGTAGCCCTGCTGCGCTCCAACGAGACGACCTGCACCATGATGGGCAGCCTCATCAGTGTGCTGAACCTTGAACTTGCTCCCCGCATCACCCGCCACGGCGTGCTGGTGGAAGTTTACGGTGAAGGCATCCTCATTCTCGGCGACAGCGGCATCGGCAAGAGCGAGCTGGCCATTGAGCTGGTCAAGCGCGGCCATCGCCTCGTCGCCGACGATGCCGTGGAGCTGCGCAAGGTCTCCAACCGTCAGATCATGGGTACTGCGCCGGAAAACATCCGCCACTTCATTGAGTTGCGCGGCATCGGCATCGTCAACGTGGCCCGCGTGTTCGGTGTGGGCGCGGTCAAGGTGAGTGAAAGCCTCGACCTCGTCGTCCAGCTGGAAGCATGGGACCCCACCAAAAACTATCAGCGCACCGGCCTGGAAAGCGAGTATTATGACATTCTGGGCGTCAACATCCCCAGCACCATCATCCCCGTTTCGCCCGGACGCAACCTCGCAGTCGTGCTGGAAACGGCGGCTATCAATAACCGCCAGAAGAAGATGGGCTATAACGCCGCCAAGGAGCTGCTCATCCGTCTGGGACTGAACGATACGATGGACTGATTTTCTACCGATAGAGGGAGAACGAATGGAACGATTGAAACAGGCTTTGTCCGCTGCGGGCATTGCATACAAAGAAAATGAGCCGCTCAGCGCGCACTGCACTTTCCGCATCGGCGGCCCGGCAGATGTCTTTATCCTGCCGGAAAATGAGGCGCAGCTCTGCGCCGCCATCAAGCTGGCGAAGGAAGCGAATATCAAATATTATCTGCTGGGCAACGGCAGCAACATCCTGTTTGAGGATGCAGGCTACCGGGGAGCTGTCATCAATGTATCGGCCATGAAGAGTGCGATCGGTATTCTTGAAAATATCTGTTTCCCGGGTAAAGACCCGTTCCTGACTTACGATGCTGTCGTTGTCGGTGCAGACAAGATGCTCTCGTCGCTCTGCATGACGGCGCTGGGAAACAGCCTCACCGGTCTTGAGTTTGCCTACGGCATCCCGGGTACGGTGGGCGGCGCTGTCTACATGAACGCCGGAGCTTACGGCGGCGAGATGAAGGACGTGCTGGTCTCCGTGCGGTATCTGACCGCAGAAGGGGAGATCGTTGAGGTGCCGGCAGAACAGCTCGACCTCAGCTACCGCCACAGCATTTTCGAAGAAAACGGCGGCTGCATTCTCTCGGCAAAGTTCCACCTTGCAAGAGGCAATGCCGCCGACATCCGCTCCAGGATGGACGACCTGATGGCCCGCCGCAAAGACAAACAGCCTCTCGACAAGCCCAGTGCCGGCAGCACCTTCAAGCGGCCGGTGGGCGCATTTGCGGCGGCCCTTATTGACCAGTGCGGTCTGCGGGGCTACCGCCATGGCGGCGCAGCCGTCAGTGACAAGCACTGCGGTTTTGTGGTCAATCTGGGTGGAGCGACCTGTGCAGATGTGCTGGCTCTGTGCGATGAGGTGCGTGCCATCGTGAAAGAAAGGACCGGCTACGACCTCGAAAAAGAAATTCGTGTGGTGGAAGCATAAAAGAAAGAGGCGTGCAAAATGGATCTTCTCATCGTCAGCGGCCTTTCCGGTGCAGGCAAATCTGTCGCCATGAATGCACTGGAAGACATCGGCTTTTTCTGCATTGATAACATCCCGGCGGCACTGCTGCCCAGCATCACGGCGTTTTCGAAAGCGGGCGACAACCAGCTCAAGCGGGTGGCTCTCTGTATGGACATCCGCGGCTGCCGCACGCCGGAAGAAATCGAAGAAGCTCTTTCTCAGCTGGACGCGCAGGGGATAGAATATGAGATCTTGTTCCTTGATGCCCCGGACGATGTGCTGATGCGCCGCTACAGTGAGACGCGCCGCCGCCATCCGATGAGCATTTCTGACGGCCTTTCCACCCGGGAAGCCTTCCGCAGAGAGCGTGGGATCTTGCAGCCCCTTAAAGACCGGGCAGACTACACCATCAATACCGGCCTGCTCTCCACCTCGCAGAACAAAGAGCGCATCTGCGACCTGTTCAACCAGAACGGCGGCGCGAAGAGCGCCATGCGTCTGACAGTCATGTCCTTCGGCTTCAAGTTCGGCATCCCGCCGGAGGCGGATCTGGTGCTGGATGTCCGCTGTCTGCCCAACCCTTTTTATGTCCCGGAACTGAAGCATAAAACGGGTCTTGATGAAGAGGTCGTCGATTTTGTCATGAGCCACCCGGAGGCGCAGGAGCTTTTGAAGCGCTATGAATCGTTTCTGGAATATGCTCTTCCGCTCTACGTCAAGGAAGGAAAAAGCCAGCTCACCATCGCAGTGGGCTGCACCGGCGGCAAGCATCGCTCCATCACATTTGCGCGGAAAATCGCGGAATACTGCGAAAAGCTTGGCTACAAGCCCGGCATCCAGCACCGTGATTCTGTCCGTTGAAAGGATAAACATATCATGAGTTTTGCATCCCAGGCAAGGGAGGAGATCGCCCGGCGCAGTCTGCAGAAGGACTGCTGCGTCCGCGCTGCCGCCTATGGAATTGCCTGCTTCGCCAAGTACTTCGACGCCAGCGGGCTGGTGCTGCAGACGGAACAGGAGCTGACGACGCAGGTGGCTTCCCAGCTGTTTGCGCGCTGCGGCGTACAGGGCGACATCATCGAGAAGCAGCGTCCCAGCGGGGTGGTCTATGAGTTCAGCATCCGCGCACCGGAGCAGGTGGCGCGGATGCACGAGCTTTTCGGCACCACCGGCACCGAGACGAGCCTGCAGATAGACCCCAGACTGATTCGCTGCCAGACGTGCGTCAGCGCGTACATCGGGGCAGCTTTTTTGTGCAGCGGCACGGTCACTGACCCGCAAAAGGAGTATAACATCGAGTTTCTCACCAGCCGCACGAACCTTGCGCGCGACTTCGAAGCCCTGCTGGCGGAGCACGAGTTTGCGCCCCACCGCACCCGCCGCAACGGCGTGAACCTTGTTTACGTCAAGAGCTGCGACAACGTGGAGCGCATCCTTTCCTTTATGGGGGCGGCAGAGGCATCGGCCCAGCTCAGCGCTCAGAAGGCTGTCAAGCAGATGCGCAACCAGATCAATCGCCACACCAACTGTGACACCGCAAACCTGGGCAAGACGGCCCGTGCCAACGCCCAGACGCTCAAAGCCATCCGCTTTCTGGAAGAGCAGGGGGCGCTGAAAACGCTGCCCGAGGCGCTGCAGCAGGCAGCAGCCCGGCGGCTGGAATATCCTGATTTGTCGCTGACGGCGCTCTGCGGATGCTTTGACCCGCCCATGAGCAAATCGGGCCTTTCCCACCGGATGAAAAAGCTGGAAGCGCTGGCCGACGCCCTGCGTCAGCGGCTCGAAGAACACACTGAAACAGAGGAGGCAGGAGCATGAGCGATGTGACCGAAGGAAACCGTCAGGGGAGAGACTTCGTTCATCTCCACATCCATACCGAATACAGCCTGCTGGACGGTGCCTGCCGTATCGACCAGCTCATGGACCGCGTCAAGGAGTGTGGTCAGAATGCCATCGCCATCACGGATCACGGCGTCATGTACGGCTGTGTCCAGTTCTATAAGGCTGCAAAAAAGGCAGGTATCAAGCCCATCATCGGCTGTGAGGTCTATGTGGCCACCCGCACCCGCTTCGATAAAGTCAACAAAATCGACGGCAACAACCATCTTATCCTGCTCTGCAAGAATGAGACAGGCTATAAAAACCTCATCAAGATGGTATCCGCCGCCTTCGTGGAGGGCTTTTACTCCAAGCCTCGTGTAGATAAGCAGCTTCTTGAGCAGTATCACGAGGGGCTTATCTGCCTGTCTGCCTGCCTCGCAGGCGAGATCCCGCAAGCCATTCTGGCGGGAGACTACGAGAGGGCAAAGTCCACGGCCCTGTGGTATCAGGAGCTGTTCGGCAAGGGCAATTACTACATCGAACTGCAGGACCACGGCCTCGAAGAGGATACGATCGTCCTGCCCCAGCTCATCAAACTGGCGCGGGAGACCGGCATCCCGATGGCGGCCACCAACGACTCCCACTATCTGCGGAAGGATGACGCCAAGATGCAGAGCATCCTGCTCTGCATCCAGACCGGCAAGACCATTCAGGACGCTGACCGGATGGAGTTCCAGACCGACGAATTCTACGTCAAAACGACGGATGAAATGTATGAGTTGTTCGCAATGGTGCCGGAAGCCTGCGCCAACACCCAGAAAATTGCGGACCAGTGCAATTTTGACTTCGATTTTGGGCACACCAAAATTCCATATTACAAAGCCCCGAACGGGATGGACAATCAGGAGTTTTTCGAGAAGCTCTGCTGGGACGGCCTCGAGCGCCGCTACGGCTCGGACGTCCCACAGTCCAATAAGGACCGCCTGACCTATGAAATCGGCGTGGTCAAGTCGATGGGCTATACCAACTACTACCTCATTGTCTGGGATTATATCAACTACGCCAAGAGTCAGGGCATTCCGGTAGGCCCGGGCCGTGGCTCGGGCGCGGGCAGCATCGCGGCTTACTGTGTAGGCATCACCGACATCGACCCCATCCGCTACAACCTCATCTTCGAGCGATTCCTGAACCCCGAGCGCGTCAGTATGCCCGATTTTGACGTCGATTTCTGCTACGAGCGCCGTCAGGAGGTCATCGACTACGTCAACCGGAAGTACGGCGCAGACCATGTGGCCCAGATCGTCACCTTCGGCACCATGGCCGCCCGCAACGCCATCCGCGATGTGGGCCGTGTGATGGGGATGCCCTATCAGAGCGTGGATGTGGTGGCAAAGCAGGTGCCGATGGAACTGAAAATGACGCTGAAACGCGCCTTGGAGGTCTCACCGGAGCTGAAGCGGATGTACGACAGCGACCCGCAGGTCACAGAACTTATCGACACTGCGCTGAAGGTTGAAGGTATGCCCCGCCACGCCTCCACCCATGCGGCCGGCGTCGTCATTACCCCGGAACCGACAGACTATTATCTGCCCCTGGCCACCAACGACGGCCTGCCTGTCACCCAGTTCAATATGACCGAGATCGAAGAGCTGGGCCTGCTGAAAATGGACTTCCTCGGCCTGCGTACCCTGACGGTCATCCGGGACGCGGAGGCTGCCATCCAGAAAAAAGACCCGTCCTTCTCCATCCGGAAGCTGGATTATGACGATGCTTCGACTTATAAGATGCTGGGTCAGGGTGAAACGGAGGGCGTGTTCCAGCTCGAATCCTCGGGCATGAAACAGGTCCTCGTGGGTTTGCAGCCGCAGAACCTTGAAGACGTCATCGCTCTTATCAGTCTTTACCGCCCCGGCCCGATGGACTCCATCCCGACCTACCTGCGCAACCGCCACGAGCCGGATAAGATCAGCTACAAGACCCCTCAGCTGGCCCACATCCTCGACGTCACCAACGGCTGCATCGTCTACCAGGAACAGGTCATGCAGATATTCCGTGAACTGGCTGGTTTCTCGTTCGGACAGGCAGATAACGTCCGCCGTGCCATGAGTAAAAAGAAGCACGCGGTGATGGAGGCAGAACGCGAGCATTTTGTCCATGGCTGCACTGAGCCGGGCCACGAATGCCCGGGCTGTGTCGCCAATGGCATCTCCGAGGAAGTCGCCAACGAGATCTACGATGAAATGTCGAGTTTTGCGTCCTACGCCTTCAATAAAAGCCATGCTGCCTGCTACGCTTACGTCGCATTCCAGACGGCTTATCTCAAGTGTCATTACCCCAGCGAGTTTATGGCCGCATTGCTCACCAGTGTGCTTGACAATACCGACAAAGTCATCGAGTATTCGGGCGAGTGCGCCCGCCTGGGCATCAAGGTGCTTCCGCCGGACGTCAATATCTCGAACGGCGGCTTCACGGCAGACAACGGCAAGATCCGTTTCGGCCTGAATGCGGTCAAGAATGTGGGCCGTAACCTCATCGAGCGAGTCGTGGAAGAGAGAAAAGAGAAGCCATATTCGAGCCTCTACGATTTCTGTAAGCGGATGCACGGCACTGAGCTGAACCGCCGGGCCGTGGAATGCCTGATCAAGGCGGGTGCCTTCGACAGTATGGGCGTCAACCGCCACAGCCTTGTGGAAGCCGTGGACGGCATCATCAAGAGCGTGGAGAGCGACTCCCGCCGCAATCTTGAGGGACAGCTGGACCTGTTCTCGGTGATGGGCGGCGAATCTCAGACTGCCGACACCGACAGCTACGAGATAAAGCCCTTCCCGGAGTACAGCCACACCGAACTGCTCCAGCAGGAGAAAGAGGTCAGCGGCCTCTATCTGTCCGGCCACCCGCTGGACGCCTATCGGGAACAGTCGGCACGCTTTGCGTCCAACAGCATCAAGGAGCTCACCGGCGAGGACGCTCACGAGCTGGACGGCAATCACGTCCGTATCGTGTGTACCATCGTCAAAAACCGGATGATGACCACCAAGTCCAACACGATGATGGCCTTCACCAGCGTGGAGGACCTGACCGGTACGATGGAGGTCATCGTCTTCCCACGGGTACTGGATACTTTCCGCGATGCGCTCAAGGAGAATGCCGTCGTGGTCATCGAGGGACGCCTCTCCGTGCGTGAAGATGAGCCTTCCAAGCTGATGGCTGAGAGCATCTCGCCCATCGAGGGCTACGACCCCAAACGCCCGCAGGCCAACCGCCCCAACCTCATGCGGGATGCCGCCCAGCGGCTCTATGTCCGCCTGCCGTCCCGCAGCTGCCCCGAATATGCAAAGGTCATCAATCTCCTTGAGATATTCGACGGCGATATGCCCGTCATTTTCTATCTCGAGGATGTCAAGCAGAAGCTCGCCGCGCCCCGGAGACTCTATGCTTCGGGCCATCCACTGCTGCTCCAGGAGCTGAAACGTCTGCTTGGTGAACGCAATGTCGCAACAAAATGACATTTCTGTGCATCAATCATTATGCCTTCGCTGTTTTCAAATGATTAACTTTGTGATATACTTGTCTAAGGCAAGCCATAGCAAATATGTTGCATCGAGTCGGGCCGCATCTGTGGAAGAAGGGGATGCGCGCGCCCCGAGTGGTATGTGAAGAAACAAATTGGAGGGAATCTCTCTATGGAAAAGCAAATCAAGACGATCGGTGTTCTCACCAGCGGCGGCGACGCCCCCGGCATGAACGCAGCTGTCCGTGCCGTGGTCCGTACCGGCCTGCACAAGGGCTTCCGCATGATCGGCATCCAGCGCGGCTATAACGGTCTGCTGAACGGCGAGTGCTTCGAAATGAACCTGCGCAGTGTCTCGAACATCATCTCTGCCGGCGGCCCCATCCTCTACACCGCACGCTGCCTTGAGTTCAAGACCAAAGAGGGTCAGGATAAGGGCGCAGCCAAGTGCCGTGAGCTGGGCATCGACGCGCTGGTGGTCATTGGCGGCGACGGTTCTTACCGCGGCGCCCGTGAGCTGGCACACCGCGGCATCCCGATGATCGGCCTGCCCGGCACCATCGACAACGATATTGCCTGCACCGACTACACCATCGGTTACGATACCGCTATGAACACCGCTCTGGAGATGATCGACAAGCTGCGCGACACCACCCAGAGCCATGACCGCTGCAGCGTCGTCGAGGTCATGGGCCGCAACGCTGGTTACATTGCTCTGAACGTCGCCATCGCCTCCGGCGCTATGGCCGTGCTGCTGCCCGAGAAGGAATTCGATATGCAGCGCGACATCCTCGATAAGATCGTCGAGACCCAGCGCACCGGCAAGCGCCACTTCATCGTCATCGTGGCCGAGGGCATCGGCCACTCTCAGGAGATTGCCAATGAGATCCAGGCCCGCACCGGTATCGACACCCGTGCCACCATTCTGGGCCACGTCCAGCGTGGCGGCTCTCCCACGCTGCGTGACCGTGTGAACGCTTCTGCTATGGGCTACCACGCTGTCTGCCTGCTCGAGCAGGGCAAGTATAACCGCATCGTCGGCATGAAGGGTGAGGAGCTGGTGGATTACCCCGTAGATGAGGCCCTCGAGATGACCAAGAGCATCGACCCGGTCCTCGTGGACGTGTGCAATACCATCTCCATCTGATTTTTGTATTTGTATATTAAAAATTGAAAACACCCACATGCTGTGCATTTAGCACGGCATGTGGGTGTTTTTCGTGGTAGGGGGATGTAGCAACTTACGCGTTTTTATTTGAATTTGGCACTATAGATGTTGGCCTCTTTATCTTGCATAAGCCAACCAAATTTCTGAAAGAACGATAAGATTTCTGGTGTTGTGGAAAATTCAGCAATGATATGTAGTACACCCGAGTAATGCTCGTTTTCTCGTCCATTGAAAAATCTTCCACCAGGGCCTTGCTTATAGCGCGTGATTTTGCCCTCTTTTATTTCAGTCCAAACGAGAGAACCTCCGGTAGTCTCGAACATATTTCCAACCATCCCATCAAATTGACCGGCATGAAAACGGTCTATAAGGTGTTTCTCTTCAATTGTCATGTCTGAAAACCTCCATTAGTACAGTGAAAAATGAGAGTCGTTATTATAGCCAAGACGTCTTGAATGTAGATAGTATATCGCCAGTTGCATAACTTTTCAATTGCTAAAACATATGAAAATATGAAGAAAATCCTATTCTAGATTAAAAGTTGCACAAATAAATTTGCAAGCGGACAATTTTCTGCAAAATAAGTACTTATGTGTGGCAGATAACTATTTCATTTTTCTTTTAAATATGATAATATGACTATAATATGTGATAGATTGAGATAATTTGCTATCAACATATCAAGCCGCAGATTGAGAATATCTCTCTGCCAGAAAGAGAGTGGAACAGTGGAACTGGAACAAGCCAAGAAGCGCGTAGAGGAACTGCGCGCTGTGATCGAGAAGAATAACCGCCTTTATTACGACCAGGACACCCCCGAACTCGAGGACTTTGAATACGACGCCCTGACGCGGGAATTGAAGGAGCTGGAGGCGCAGTACCCGGAGCTGGTCACTCCGGCTTCGCCCACCCAGCATGTCGGCGGCACCCCCAGCGGACGCTTCGCAAAAGTGACACATGCCGTCAAGATGGAAAGTTTGCTGGATGCATTTTCCTACGATGAACTGCGTGATTTCGACCGCAGGGTGCGTGACGCGGGTATCGAGCCGGAGTATGTCGTCGAAATCAAGATCGACGGTCTTTCTTGCAGCCTTGAGTACGAGAACGGTGAACTGGTCCGTGCTTCTACCCGCGGCGATGGTGTCGTGGGCGAGGACGTCACCGCCAATGTCCGGGCTATCAAAAAGATACCGAAGAAGCTGAAAAATGCCCCTGAGTTTCTCGAGGTACGCGGCGAAGTTTATATGCCCCATGAGGCGTTCCAGCACCTCTGCGCCGAGCAGGAGCTGCAGGGCGCGGCACCCTTCAAGAACCCCCGCAATGCCGCTGCCGGTTCGCTGCGCCAGAAGGACGCCAAGATCACCGGGAGCCGCGGCCTTTCGATTTTTGTTTTCAACGTCCAGCAGGTGCGTGGCAAGGAGCTGACTACCCACGCGGAAAGCCTTGATTACCTCAAAAGTCTCGGCCTGCCGGTCTCGCCCCGCTACCACATCGTCCACGACATTGAGGACGCGATCAAGGAAATCGAGCAGATCGGGCAGAACCGCTCAAAGCTCGATTTCGACATGGATGGTGCGGTCATCAAGGTCAATCACTTCGCCCAGCGCGACCTGATGGGCTCTACCAACAAGTTCCCCCGCTGGGCCATCGCGTTCAAGTATCCGCCTGAAGTCAAGGAGACGACCTTGCGCAGCATCGAGGTCGCTGTGGGCCGCACCGGTGTGCTGACCCCGACCGCCTGCTTCGACCCGGTCTTCCTCGCCGGTACGACGGTGGCCCGCGCGACCCTCCACAACGAGGATTTCATCCGCCAGTTCGGCCTCTGCATCGGCGATACCATTCAGGTGCGGAAAGCCGGCGACATCATCCCGGAGGTCATCGGCGTCGTCCATCACCCGGAGAACGCAGAGCCTTACCAGATGCCGACAGCCTGCCCGTCCTGCGGCGCACCGGTCGTCCATCTCGAAGACGAAGCCGCCCTGCGCTGTGTCAACCCGGAATGTCCGGCCCAGTCTCTGCGCAACATCATCCATTTTGCCTCCCGTGATGCGATGGACATCGACGGCTTGGGAACTGCTGTGGCGACACAGCTGGTGGAAAAGGGCCTCGTCCACTCGGCGGCAGACCTTTATGATTTGACGCTCGAGCAGCTGCTGACGCTGGAAAAGTTCAAGGAGAAGAGCGCAACGAATCTCCTCCACGCCATCGAAAATTCCAAGCAGAACAACCTCGACAAGCTGCTGTTCGGCTTCGGCATCCGCAACATCGGCGACAAGGCCGCTGCATTGCTGGCTGAGCATTTCGGCACACTGGAAGCCATCCGGGAGGCAGATATTGAAAAAATCAGCGAGATCGACGGTTTCGGAGGCGTGATGGGCCAGAGCGTGGTAGAGTTCTTCGCCAAGGACGGCACCACAGACCTTATCCATCGTCTGGCTGACGCCGGGGTGAACATGACCTGGAAGGGCGAACCGAAGGGCGACAAGCTGGCGGGAATGACGCTGGTCGTCACCGGCACCCTCGAGACGCTCTCCCGCAATGAGGCAGAGGCTCTCATCGTCAAAAACGGCGGCAAAGCCAGCGGCTCGGTCTCCAAAAAAACGGCCTACGTTGTGGCCGGCACAGCGGCAGGCTCCAAACTGACCAAGGCACAGGCCCTCGGCGTACCTGTGCTGACGGAGGAAGAATTCCTTGCCATGCTGCGGGATGAACCGGAAGCTTAAATAGAATAGACTCAAAAGGCTCATGCAGTGGGTGTCTCCGCTGCGTGGGCCTTTTTTGCGTTCTAAAAACTCTGCCGCCGCATACAGTAGGAGCAAGAAGCCAAAATGACGAGACCGAAGGAGAAACAAGATGGACGAGTATTATCGAGCCGTTCGGGCTCTGCCTGCATGGCTGGCGCGGCCTTTGAGCGCCCTGCCGCCGGACACTGCAGAACAGGTACATGAGATACGCCTCCGGGTCGGCTGCGGAGTACAGCTGACCATCGGCGGAACGCCCTGCTGCCCGGCGGAGCTGCCTGCTTTGCAGACGCTCCGGCTGACGCCCTTGCAGATGGAAGAGATATTCGTTACCCTCTGCAGCGGGTCGGTACACAGCCACGAGACAGAAATTGCGGCGGGCTATGTCACGCTCAGCTGCGGATGCCGCGCCGGGCTGGCCGGACAGTTTTACTGCGCACCGGGGCAGAGTGCCGTCTTGCAGGAGCTGCGCTCGGTGAATATCCGCGTTGCCCGGAACCGGGAATTTCCTCTGCCGCAGAAACTCCGGGATATTCTGCAGCAGCGATTTATCGGGATGCTCCTGATGGGGGAACCCGACAGCGGCAAAACGACCCTTCTGCGAGGTGTCGCCCGGGAACTTGCAAAACAGAACAGGGCCGTGGCCGTCATCGACGAGCGGAGAGAGATATTCCCCTCGGAGGAAAGCGCGGCGCTTCCGCTCGACATCCTCAGCGGCATACCCAAGGGACAGGCGGTGCAGATGGCTCTGCGTACCCTCTCGCCGCAGGTCATCTTGTTGGACGAGCTGGGCGGGATGGACGAGCTTTACGCGCTGGAGCAGGGGCTTTTCAGCGGGGTGGAATTTATCGCTACACTTCATGCCGCCAGCTGGGAAGAAGCTGCCCGCCGTCCGCAGGTGCAGTATCTGCAAAAGTGCGGTGCGCTCCATGTGGCAGTGCTTCTGAAAGGCCGCACTGCGCCGGGGCAGCTGAAAGAGGTGCGAGCATCGTGAAAATGCTTCGAGTCGTCTGTGCTCTGTTCTGGCTGGGCTGCGGCTGGTGCGCAGGAGATGCGGCCTGCCAGAATACGCGGCAGCATCTGGCGGCGCTGGAAAAGACGCTTTTGCTTTTGCAGCGCGTCCGGCAGGAGATCAGCTATCGTCACACGGACCTCACCCTGCTTTTCCGCAGACTGAAACAGGAGGGGCTTGTCACAGGCGAAAGTTTCCGGAGCCTTTGTCCGCTGCCCGGTCTGACGCGCCCGGAACGCGATTGTTTCATCGAGTGCTTCTCGGGCCTTGGCTGCACAGAGGCAGAGCAGGAGTGCCAGCAGCTGGCATTTTATCAGGAGCGGTTCACGCTGTTTTTGCAGCAGGCGCAGGAACACGCCCGCCCGCAGCTGGAATTGAGCCACAAGCTGGGATTTGCTGCCGGACTGGCGGCGGCCATCCTCTGCCTCTGATGAAAGATAGGGGGAATGTGTATGGACATCGACCTGATTTTCAAGATCGCGGCCATCGGCATCATCGTGGCGGTGCTCAACCAGCTGCTCATCCGCTCAGGCCGGGAAGACCAGGCCATGATGACCACATTGGCGGGGCTGGTGGTGGTGCTGTCCATCCTGGTCAAGCAGATCAGTGTGCTTTTTGTCACCATCAAGTCCCTCTTTGCGCTATGAGCGCCCTCACGATGCTGGGACTTGCGGTGATGGGGGCTGTGCTGTACACCCTGTTCCAGAAAAGCGCCCCGGCTTTCGGGCTGTTCGTCTCGATGGGAGCCGCTGTCCTTGTACTATGGAAAATCAGCACGGCGGCGCAGACCGTGCTTTCCGGGCTGACAAAACTGGAACAGCGGGCAGGCGGCGACGCCTTTTCCTGTCTGCTGCGGTGTACAGGTGTCATCCTGCTGGCCGATTACGCCCACTCGCTCTGCGAGGAGGCGGGAGCTGAATCGCTGGCGTGGTGTACGGCACTGGCCGGCCGGGTGCTGGTGCTTGCGGCAGCGTGGCCCCTGCTGGAAGAGATCGGCCAGAAGATAGGGAGCATCGCAGGATGAAAAGAGACAAGCTTTTCCGTTTGAGTCTGGCAATACTGTTCTTGTGGACGAGCCTTGCACTCGCGGCCCCGGCGGCGATGGCCGCTTCGAGCACAGCTCTGCCGGGCAGTTCTCTCTGGGAGCCCTATTTGCAGCAGAGCCGCATCGACCTCGAAAAGGCGGCATCCTCACCGTGGGAAACACTGAAAAGCTTTCTGCCCCGATCCTTCGGCGCACTGGTGCGCCAGACAGCAAGTCGCTATACGTCAGTGCTCCTGTTCCTGACGCTGACAGCGGTGCTGGGGCTCCTCGCCGGGGAATGCACCGATGGGGCCTTGCTGGATCTGGTGGCGGCTGGCGGCTGCGGCGTCCTGCTCTGGGGGAGTCTGCTGGAAGAAGCCCAGAAGCTTTGTGAACAGGTGGAGAGCTGGCGCAGCTTTCTGTTGGGGTTCCTTCCCGTCTATGCCGGTGTCCTCACGATGGGAGGGGAAGGAGCAGCAGGCAGTGCGGCCAGTGGAGCGCTGCTGACGGCACTCTGCTTTCTGGCTCAGCTGGCAGCGGCCTTCGTTCAGCCGCTGCTCCACTGCTATCTGATGCTCAGCATGGCCTGCTGCGTCAGCTCTGAACCAGCCCTCGGCATTTTCTGCAAGGGCGTCGGCAGTGCGCTCCGTCAGGCGCTGGGCTGGGCCGGAAAAATTCTGGTGGCTCTGCTGGGCCTGCAGAGGGCTGCGGCATTCCAGCTGGACCGCTTTTCGCTCCGTACCGGCCAGCTTTTGGCGGGGAGCGTTCCCATCATCGGGCAGACTCTCAGCAGTGCATCGGAATCCATCCTCGCGGGGATACAGCTCCTCAAGAGCGGGCTGGGGCTGGCAGCTCTGTCGGTGCTGGGTGCGGAGTTCGTGCCGCTCTATCTGGGACTGATGATACAGCTGGCTCTTCTGATGGGATGCAGTCTGCTCTGCAGTCTCACTGGCATCTCCCGCTGCCGCGCATTATTCGACTGTTTTGCCGAGGCAGTGCGCTGTATGGCAGCGGTGGTGGCGCTTTTCTTCGGGCTGGCGGCGGCAGGGGTAACACTGCTGTTCATCGTAGGAGGTGGTTCATGATGCAGGCACTGGAACGGGCAGTAGCAGTCTTCTGTACGGCCTGTATCTGCGCCGAGCTGCTCTCCCGCTTTGTCGGGCAGGGCTGGGGGCAGAAGTGCATAAAAGCGGTGGCGGGGCTATATATTCTAGTAGTCTTTGCGGATGCTCTGCCCGGCGCAAAGGCGCAGTTTACCGCATTGGAACTGCCGCAGGTATCGACGGTCTCGGTAGGCAGTCTGGAAGATGCTGTTCTGGCACAGACGGCAGAAGAACTCTCCCGTACGCTCGAAGAACGCTGTCTCAGCGAGGCGGGTGTTTCGCTCAGGCTGAATATCAGTCTGCGCCGGACCGCTGAGGGCGTGGAAGCGGCTGAGGTACAGATCGTCCCTCGGGACGCCGTCACTGCCTCGCAGAAGCGGGCAATAGAAACGCTGTTGGAAGGACAGCTTCAACTGGGACCGGAATGCATCAAATGGAACAGCCCCGGCGGGGAGGATGTGCCATGAACAACAAGCTTTTTTTGCGGCTGAAGGACCTCGCGCAGAAGGAAAACCGCGCCCGGCTGGCGGTTTTGCTGGGCGCGGCGGCCATGCTGCTCATCCTGCTGTCGGAGTTGTTCACCCCTTCAGGGAAGACCGCCGTAGCAAGCGCCGCCCCGGCGGATGACAACGTCTACCGCCAGCAGCTCGAGCAGCAGCTTTCCGACCTCATCACGCAGGTAGAGGGCGCAGGAAAGACTACCGTGATGGTAACACTGGAAAGCGGAGAGGAGACCATCTATGCTCTGGACACGCTCTCGGGACAGACCCAGGAACAACAGACCCATGTGCTGCTGGATGACGGGACCGCGCTGGCACAGACGGTCTGCACCCCCAGAGTGTACGGGGTAGCCGTGGTGTGCGAGGGCGGGGGAGATGTCCGGGTCGCCGCCCGCATCACCGAGCTGGTGGGGGCGCTGCTGGATGTCCCGTCCAACCGCATCTGCGTAGAGCAGCGCCGGGAATGATTTTTTGCAGCGATGAAACATAAGTTATGCAAGGAGGAGACACAAATGAGAGCTATCACCAAAAACACACGCAGGGTCACAGCGCTGACCCTTGCGGCCGCGCTGGTCGTGGCGGTATACCTTAACTGGCAGTATGCCCGCACCGGCATCGGCGTGGATGAAGAGGCTGTCAACGTCTCGGCGGGGGCGGGGGGGGGGGGGGCTGGGGGCGGCACCCGTGACCGACGGGCTGATGACGGAGGCTGAAGCGGTATCCAGTGCCAACAAGAATTATGGGGAAGCCCAGCTCGTCAGCGTAGCCAACGATGCAGGAGCAAAATTCTTTGAGGAAGCCCGTCTCAAGCGCCAGAAAGCTCACGATGAAGCGATGGACACGATCCAGAAGACCCTCAAGACCTCGGGCCTTTCCGCCGAGGAGAAAAAAGGTTATACCCAGCAGCTGACTTCCAACCTCGAAGACCTCAACGCAGAAAATGAAATAGAAACGCTGGTCAAGGCGAAAGGCTTTTCCGACTGCCTCTGCTTTTTGCAGTCCGGCCGGGCTGATCTGACCGTGATGACCTCCGGCGACGCGCTGACGGCAGCACAGGTGGCCCAGATACGGGACATCGTGCTCAGCAAGAGCGAGGTGACTGCGCAGAATATTACTGTGGTGGAAGTAAAGTAAGGTGTTGTATAAAACCGGAGAAAATGGTATAATGACATCAAAGGTTTTGCAAAGGGATCCTCTCTTTGCATGGAACGCATAAAATAAAATGGGCATTCGCTCATTTTGGATGGAGGGCCATAGAATGGATTTACAGAACATGGATCTTAAAGGCGGCAGTCTGCAGATCTCCACAGAGGTCATCGGCAAGATCGCCCGCTGTGCAGCGCTGGAGATCGAGGGTGTGGCAGAGGTGTCCTGCGGCAAGCAGAACCGGAAGGTGAAAGACCTTCTCGAGCGCGCCAACGTCCAGTCGCCCGTTACCGTAGAGATGCGGGACGGCACGGCAGAGATCACTCTGGAAATTGTAGCAGCCTTTGGCGCACGCATCCCGGCTGTGGCCGAAAAGGTGCAGGAAAACGTCAAGTCTGCCGTCCAGAACATGACCAATGTCACGGTCAGCCGCGTTGACCTCGTCATTGCCGGTCTGGCCCCGGCGGCTGAGCCGCAGGCCTGAGCCGAGAAACAAAACGTAAAAGAAAATTGCGGTCGGCCTTCCCGCAAAAGGGAGGGCCTTGCCGCTGTGAGAGGAACATTATGGAAAATATTCTGCCCCGTCGTGAAGCACGCGAAAATGCATTTCTGCTGGCATTTTCTCAGACCTTTGGTGACATTCCCCTGCAGGAGGCTCTGGACAACCACCACGAGTGCGATGAAGAGCATCCGGTGGATGTCTTTGGACAGCGGCTGCTGCGGGCTTATTATGAGCATTCCGCAGAGGTGGATGACCTCATCAGCGCCCATCTGCGCAACTGGACGATGGAGCGTCTGCCCCGCGTGAGCCTGACGGTGCTCCGTCTGGGTCTGGCCGAGATGCTGTACGGCGACGAGAAAAAGCCTGGTGTCGTCATCAATGAGGCAGTCGAGCTGACCAAAAAGTATGGCGCAGACGAGGATTATCAGTTCGTCAACGGCCTGCTGGGTACGGTGGCACGCGAGCAGGGTCTGGACGCAGAGCCTGAGCAGCTGTGAGCAGCTATACGCTGGGCATCGACACCAGCAATTATGCAACCTCTCTGGCCGTCTTTAATACAGCCGGAGAGGTTGTTTGCGCAAAAAAGCGTTTTCTTCCGGTGAAGGAGGGCCAGCTTGGCCTGCGCCAGAGCGACGCCCTTTTTCATCACACAGCCGCCCTGCCCGAGATGCTGGCAGAACTGGGCAGCGAGTTTGACTTGACCCAAATCAGCGCCGTAGGTGTGTCGGAAAAGCCGCGCCCGGTAGAGGGCAGTTATATGCCCTGTTTTCTGGCGGGCGTCAGCGCTGCCGAGGCGTTCGCGCTGGCCCGGGGCATCCCGCTCATCCGCACGACCCATCAGCAGGGCCATGCGGCGGCGGCACTGTTTGCGGCCAAGGGTGAAGAGTTCTTCCGCGAGAAAACACTGCTGTTCCACATTTCCGGCGGCACGACCGACCTGCTTCTTTGCGATGAAGTGAAGCATATCGAGACGCTGGGGACCAGCTCCGACCTCTACGCCGGACAGGCTGTGGACCGTGTGGGCGTCAAGCTTGGCTTTGGATTCCCGGCTGGCGTCGAAGTCTCCCGTCTTGCCGCGGAATGTGATGAGACGATAAAACCGAGATCCAGCGTTCGCGGCATGGAATGCAGCCTTTCCGGGCTGGAAAACCAGTGCAATGCTTTGTTGACAGCTGGCAAAAGCCCTGCCTATGTCTGTAAGTACTGCCTGCTCTGCGTGGCAGATACCGTGGTCAAGATGACCAAAGCGGCTCAGAAGGAATATCCCGGGCTTGCTGTGGTCTGTGCAGGCGGCGTCATGAGCAGTGACATCATCCGCAGCTGGGTGCAGCAGCGCCTCCCGCAGGTGTATTTCGTACCCGGCCAGTATTCCAGTGACAACGCCATCGGCGTGTCTATCCTCGCCGCACGGGAGGCCGGGCTATGGCTGAAGTGATCACCGTCTCGGCCCTGAACCAGTATGTCAAGACGCTGCTGGATGCAAATGACATCCTGTTCGATTTGGCGCTGCGGGGCGAGATCGCAAACTTCGTACAGAACGCCCGCAGCGGCCACTGTTATTTTTCTCTCCGGGACGCCAGCGCCAGTGTCAAAGCGGTGATGTTCCGCTCGGATGCGCGGCGGCTGGGCTTCCGCCCGGAAGAAGGCATGAAGGTAGTCGTGCGATGCCGTGCTACTCTTTATGAGCGGGACGGAGCGTTCCAGATCTATGTCAACGAGATGTTCCCGGACGGCATCGGTGCGGCGCAGCTTGCTTTTGAGCAGCTGAAAGCCAAGCTCGAGCAGGAGGGACTTTTTGCGGCAGAGCACAAAAAGCCGCTGCCCGCGTATCCCAAATGTATCGGCGTCGTCACCAGCAAGACCGGCGCGGCATTGCAGGACATTCGCAATGTCATTGGTCGGCGCTGGCCTGCGGCAAAACTCCTGCTCTGCCCGGTCAATGTGCAGGGCTTTGAAGCGGCGCAGCAGATTGCAGATGCCATTGGAAAGCTGGACAAAAGCGGCCGGGCAGACGAAATCATCGTAGCCCGGGGCGGCGGCAGCAGGGAAGACCTCTGGGTCTTCAACGCCGAGGTCATCGCCCGGGCAGCTTACCGCTGCAAAGTGCCGCTCATCAGCGCCATCGGGCATGAGATAGACTTTACCATTTTGGACTTTGTGGCGGACCGCCGTGCGCCGACCCCGTCGGCTGCGGCAGAATTAGCCGTGCCGGACCGTGCAGAGCTTCTGCGGGTGCTGTCCCAGCTGGAGCAGAGCTGCCAGAATGCGATGCAGAACCATCTGGATGCAGCGTCTGGTCGTCTGATGATGGCTGAACAGCAGCTTTCCTATGACATGACCCGTCGGAAATTGACCGGTGGGCAGGCAGAGCTTGCCGTGAAGCAAGAAAAACTTAAGGCCGCAGCACAGAGTTGCATTCAGCAGCGGCAGGGGGAGGCTGGCCCCACCACGGCCCCGGGCGGTCGCTCGGCAGGCGCAGCTGCGCCACACCGCTGCGCTGGCCGACTCGCTCAGCCCCTACCGGGTACTGGGGCGCGGCTATGCGATGGTATATGACAGCAAAGGCAGGCTGTGCAGTACAGACGCTCTTGCAGCCGGTGATAAGCTCACCCTGCGCGGAGCCGTACACACAGCAGAATGTACGGTCATGTCCGTGGAGGAACTGAATGAGAGCACCCAAAAGCTTTGAAGACGGCATGGCCCGTCTGGAAACTATCCTGAGCCAGATGCAGAGCGAAGAGACGACCCTCTCCGAGTCGGTCAAGCTCTACGCAGAAGCGGCTTCGCTGATGGAATACTGCCATGCTGCGCTGGAAAAAGCGTCTCTCCAAATGGAGGAGATCGACGCCGCCCGCAGCCAAAAGGCGGACCCCGAAGCAGAAGAATAAAAGCAACCAGCTTGCAGGGAGGAACCATTATGGAGAGCGCAGAGTATAAAAAACAGTATGACGAATATCTGGCCCGTGCAGAAAAGGCATTGAATCAGGCGTGCGAGCGCTATCTTCCTGAGGGATCTGACGTCTGCCGCGCAGCACGCTACAGCCTGCTGGGCGGCGGCAAGCGTATTCGCGCTGTGCTGGTGCTGGCCGTGTGTGATATGCTCCACGGCAATGCCGAGGCAGCTGAGCAGTTTGCAGCCGCAGTCGAGATGCTGCACTGCTATTCGCTCATCCACGATGATCTGCCCTGCATGGATAACGACGATATGCGCCGCGGCAAGCCCTCCTGCCACAAGGCATTCGGCGAATCCACCGCGATGCTGGCCGGTGATGTCCTGCTGACCGAGGCTTTCGAGGCAGTCGCCGGTGCGCCTGCTCCCGCTTCTGTCTGTGTCCACGCGGCACAGGCGCTGGGCGCAGGTGCAGGCAGCCGAGGCATGGTATACGGTCAGGAACTCGATTTGAAATATGAGGCGCTTGCCGCTGCCGAGGAACAGCTCCGTCTCATCCACCGCCACAAGACCGGCGCACTCATCAATGCAGCCATCCAGATGGGCGGTGCTGCAGCACAGGCCGATGAGGTCCAGCGTAAAGCGCTGGAATCATATGCTTATGGCATCGGTCTCGTGTTCCAGATCGTGGACGATGTGCTGGACGTGACCGGGACCGCCGAGCAGCTGGGCAAACCCATTGGCAGTGACAGCGAAAACGGAAAAACGACTTTTGTCACCCTGTTCGGCGTTGACGGTGCCATGCAGCTGGCGGAAAAGCTGAATGACGAGACCTGCACAGCGCTGCGCGACGCATTCGGCGAAAAGAGTGCGTTTTTGGAGCAGCTGGCCCGCACACTGCTGAACCGCCGCAGCTGAGCCGGCCACATTCTGCGCCGAGATCGTCTCAGAGATCACACAGGACTACTTGTCGCAAATGCGCTGCTTTTTGAGACGCTGGCTGTGGGATTGCGATAAAATTCAAGAAGGTGAACAAACTATGCAATTTATCAAAGAATTGTTCTCGGTCAACGAGATATTGACCGTTTCCATCGTGGGCTGGTTCGTTGCACAGGTACTCAAGACCATCATCAACTTTATCCTGCTGGGCAAGTTCCAGCTCGAGCGGATGTGGGGCGACGGCGGTATGCCCAGTGCCCACAGCGCGACAGTCTGTGCGATGGTCATTGCCGCAGCCCGCAGCGAGGGAGTCAGCTCGGCTATTTTTGCCGTAGCCAGTGTGGTCGCCATCATCACCATGCACGACGCAATGGGCGTGCGCCACGAGACGGGCGAGCAGGCCAAGGTGCTCAACCAGATGATCGAAGAGTGGATCGACATCAGCGAAAAGAACTCTCCGTTTTTGCAGAATATGCATCTGAAGGAGATGGTCGGCCATACGCCCCTGCAGGTCATGGCCGGCATGGTCGTCGGCATCGTGGTCGGCTGCCTGTATCCCATGCACCTTGTCTAATCAAAAAACATCCGGAATTTGAAATGTGAGGAGGATAGTCATTTTATGCATCCTTCATTGCTTCAGAATATTTCACAGCCTCGTGACCTGAAGCGCTTGAGCAGCGCGCAGATCCAGCAGCTCTGCGGCGAGATCCGTCAGTTTCTGCTGGACAGCGTATCCAAAACAGGCGGTCATCTTGCCTCCAATCTCGGTGCGGTCGAGTTGACGGTAGCACTCCACCGTGTCTTTGAGACTCCTCAGGATGCTTTCGTGTTTGACGTAGGACATCAGTGCTACACCCATAAGCTCCTGACCGGGCGGTATCAGCGCTTTGGCACCTTGCGGAAGCTGGACGGCCTTTCGGGCTTTCCGAATCCCAATGAGAGCGCCCATGATGCTTTTATCGCCGGACACGGCAATACGGCCCTTTCTGTTGCCATCGGCATCGCATGGGCCAAAAAGCTGAAAGGGGAGCCGGGCCATGTGGTGGCCATCATCGGCGACGGTGCATTCACCGGCGGCATGGTCTACGAGGGAATGAACAATATCGGAAAGCTGGACAATCTTCTGGTCATCCTCAACGACAATAAAATGTCCATTTCCCACAATGTCGGTGCGCTGGCAGGCTATCTGGGCCATCTGCGCACCACGAACGGCTATTTTACGGCCAAGGAAAATGTCAACAGCTTCCTGAACGGTGTGCCTGTCATCGGAGCGCCCATCAAAAGCGCTCTTCAGAACAGCAAAAAAGCGATCCGCCGGGCCATGTGCCATTCCACGATGTTCGAGGATATGGGTTTTCACTATTTTGGCCTCATCGACGGCCACGACGAGCCGGAACTGGAGCGCATTTTCCAGACCGTTTGTGCTCAGCCCGGGCCGACGCTGCTCCATGTCGTGACGAAGAAAGGCAAGGGCTATGCGCCTGCTGAGTCGAACCCCGGCAATTACCATGGCGTTTCCAAGTTCGACCCGACCAGCATCCCCGACCCCGAGGTCGCTCCGGCAGAGTCGTTCTCGAGTGCCTTTGGCCGGACGCTCAGCGCCGCCGGAAACACCGACAAGACCCTCTGTGCCATTACTGCCGCCATGAAATACGGCACAGGTCTGCAGTTTTTCAGTCATGCCCATCCGGAGCGCTTCTTCGATGTCGGCATGGCCGAACAGCATGCCGTGACCTTTGCAGCCGGTCTGGCCAGCAAGGGGATGCTGCCGGTGGTCTGCATTTATTCGACCTTCCTGCAGCGCAGCTACGACCAGATCATCCATGACGTCAACCTTCTGCATGAAAATGTCGTCTTCGCGGTGGACCGTGCAGGTTTCGTCCCCGAAGACGGGGAGACACACCAGGGAATTTATGACCCGGCTTTTCTCAGCCAGACCGGAATGCCCATCTATTCGCCTTCGAACTACGAAGAACTGCGGCATTGGCTTCCCATCCTGCTGAGCCATGAGATGCAGGGTCCCCGGGCCATCCGTTACCCCCGCGGCGGAGAGAGCAAAGCTCTGGCAAAATACGGCTGCTCAGGCAAGGAATACGATAAACTCATTTTCACACCGGGTGCAAAGGCCGCACTGGTGAGCTACGCCGACGAGGTAGAAGATGTTCTTGCAGCGGCAGAGATGCTGGCCAAAGAGGGCATCCCCTGCGATGTTTATAAGCTGGTGCGCATCTTCCCGTTTGAGGAAGAACTGATCCATGACCTTTCTTCCTATCCCGTCGTTCTGATGGCCGAAGAGTGTGTGGCCTGCGGCGGCATCGGCGAACATCTTGCCCGCGCCCTGCAGGATGCCGGCTGGCAGGGCCGGTATATCCACCGTGCCGTGAGGGAGCTGTGTCTGCCTCATGCGACGGTGCCTCAAATCAAACAGGCGACCGGTCTGGATGCCGCACATCTGGCCGAGGCCGTGCGGGAAGCAGACCCGAAAGGAGAGAAAACACTTTGAAAATTCGTTTGGACCAATATCTGGTGCAGCACGGCATGATCCAGAGCCGTGAGCGCGCCAAAGCCCTCATCATGGCCGGTGTCGTTTTCGTCAACGAGCAGAAGGTGGACAAGGCTGGTGAGATGATAAAGGAAGACGCCAAGGTCGAGGTGCGCGGCCACGACATCGGCTATGTCAGCCGCGGCGGCCTCAAGCTGGAAAAGGCAATGCAGTGCTTTCCTCTGACGCCGAACGGCAAGGTCTGTATGGACATTGGTGCATCCACCGGCGGCTTTACCGATTGTATGCTGCAGAACGGCGCGGTCAAGGTCTATGCTGTGGACGTCGGTTACGGTCAGCTGGCATGGAGCCTGCGCACCGACGAGCGCGTCGTCAACATGGAGCGCACCAATATCCGCAATGTCACGCTGGATATGCTGGCAGAGCCCATTGAGTTTTTCAGCGTAGATGTGTCGTTTATCTCGCTGCATCATATCTTCCCGGTGGCGCAGGCCATCACGACGCCCGACGCAATGGGCGTCTGCCTCGTCAAGCCTCAGTTCGAGGCTGGCCGCGAGAAGGTGGGCAAAAACGGCGTCGTCCGCGACCCTGCCACCCACCGCGAAGTTCTCCACAATGCGATGGGCTATGCCGCTGCAAACGGTTTCGTCGTGCGCGGACTGGATTTCAGCCCCGTCAAAGGCCCTGAGGGCAACATCGAGTACCTGATGTTCGTCCAGAAGAGCGAACAGCCCGGTGTGCTGGATGACTCTGTTGCCGAGCAGGTCGTAGCGGCAAGCCACAGTTCTCTGGACAAGTAAATCTGCTGGGAGACGGAGGAATAAACCGCCCTATGACTGTTTACATTTCGCCAAACCCCGGAAAGGAACAGGCTGCCGACACTGCCCGCCGGGCAGCGCAGCTCCTGCTGATGCAGGAAGCTGTCGTCCTGATGCGAGATGACCTGAAAGAGTCCTGCTACGTGGAAGGTGTACAGTACCTTCCTTTGGAAGAATGCCTTCCGCGCACCGATGTCATCCTGACCATCGGTGGTGATGGAACCATCCTGCATGAGGCAAATTTTACGCTGCAATATCAAAAACCCATCCTCGGCATTAACATCGGACGCTGCGGCTTCCTCGCCACCTGTGAGGTGGATGAAATGGAAGAAAAACTCGCCGCTCTGGTGCGGGGAGAGTATCTTCTGGACAACCGGATGCTGCTCTATGTGCGGGTGCTGGGCGAGGATGGCTGGGAAGGCCATGCCCTCAATGATGTGGTCGTGACGAAAGGCCGTCTGCAGCAGGCCATCGACTTCAGCATCTACTGCGACGACATCCTTGTAGAGCATTACCGTGGTGACGGCGTCATCGTGGCGACCCCCACAGGCTCTACAGCCTATTCACTGGCGGCCGGCGGGCCGATCTTGGACTCGCAGACCAAGGGCATCGTCGTCACGCCCATCTGTCCCCACAGTCTGACCAGCCCCGCAATGGTCTTTGCGCAGGAGCGCAAAATAAACATCTGTGTGGGGCAGGTCATCGACAACGAAGTGTTCCTGAGCTGCGACGGCGCAGCGGAATATCCGCTCAGTGCCGGCTCGACGGCGGAGATACGCCTCTCTGACCAGATCGTACAGCTCGTCACCTTCAGCAGGGCAGACCAGTTTCAGGCTATCGACCAGAAGCTGCGCAGCCGGAGATAATAACAAGAGGAGGCAAGGAATATGGGCCGAAACAATCCAGCTGAGGCAAAAGGCAAGACGGAACGTCAGCAGACGATCCTCCGCCTCATTCAGGAGCATCCCATCAGCCGACAGGAGGTACTTCTCGAGCATCTGCGCCAGGAGGGCTTCGAGGTGACACAGGCTACCATTTCCCGGGACATCCGGGAGCTGTGCCTCGTCAAAGCTGCCACCGCCGACGGCTATCGCTACGTTTCCAGCCATAACGAAAGCCTCAACCCCAAGATGCAAGGCCGGTTCGAGACGATATTCCACGAGTCGGTGCTTGGGGTGGATTTTGCCGGACATGTCGTGCTGGTGAAGTGCTACTCCGGCATGGCGAACGCTGCCTGTGAGGTGTTCGACGCCTTGAAATGGAAGAATGTCGTCGGTACGCTTTCCGGCGACGATACATTCCTTATCGTAGCCCGTTCGGAGCGGGACGCAAAGACCATCTGTTCGGAACTGACCCGTCATATCGGGCAGAAATAAACGCGGGAGTGAAACTATGCTGAGCAGCCTGCAAATCGAAAATGTTGCAGTTATCCAGAAAGCAAACGTCCATTTCGAAAAGGGCCTCAACGTCCTGACCGGTGAGACGGGCGCAGGCAAATCCATCCTCATCGACTCCATCAACGCCATTCTGGGCAACCGCACTTCCAAGGATCTTGTGCGCACCGGTGCGGCCAAGGCCGTCATCCGGGCGGCGTTCGAGGACGTGCCGCCTGCTGTTCTCGACAGCCTCGAAAAGGCAGGCTATGAGCGCTCGGAGGCTCTGCTGCTCAGCCGTGAGATCACCGCCGAGGGCAAGAGCACCTGCCGTATCAACGGGATGCCGGCCACTGCCGCCGTCCTGCGGGAGCTGTGCGGGGGGCTTATCAACATCAACGGTCAGCATGACTCCGTGGGACTGTTGAACCCGGCCCGTCATGAGGGCATTCTGGATGCTTACGCCCAGAACAGTGCTGAATATCAGGCGTATTATGCTATCTACCGGGAACTGGTCAGCGTCAAAAAGGCGCTGGACGCCATGATAACCGACGAGAGCGAAAAGCAGCGCCGTATCGACCTGCTGAGCTATCAGGTGCAGGAGATCGACGATGCCGGCCTGACGGCAGGGGAGGAGCAGATGCTGGAAAGCCGCCGCAAAGTGCTGGCGAATGCTTCAACCATCCGGGACCGTATCGCACAGTGTTACGCGCTGCTCTCCGGCGGCGACGAGGCCCCGGGAGCTGTTGACCTTCTGGGCGAAGCCTCCAACGCTGTGGACGCAGCGGCACAGCTCGACGGAGAGCTGTCTGCCGGTGCAGGCCAGCTGCTCGACCTTTATTACACCGCAAAGGACGTCGCCGCAGACCTCATTGGCCGTCTGGACGCCTACGACACCAACGACGCAGAGCTGGACGAGATCGAGCAGCGCATCGACCTTATCTATAAGCTCCGGCGGAAGTACGGCGACACGGTGGAAGACATCCTTGCCTTTGGCGAACGGGCGCGGAAAGAACTTGAGATGATACAGTCCTCGCAGGAGAGGGTAGAGCACTTGCAGAAAGAGCAGCGCCGTCTTTACACCCTTGCGCGGGAAAAGGCCGAAGCCCTGACCCAGACCCGTCTGAAAGCCTTCGATGAGCTGAACAAGCGTATCTCTGGCACACTGGACTTCCTGAACATGCCGGGCGTGCGGATGACGCTTCGCCATTCGCGCGGGCCGCTGGCCAGCCATGGACAGGACAGCATCGAGTTCTATATCTCCACAAACCCCGGCGAAGCCCCGAAGCCTCTGGCAAAGATCGCCTCGGGCGGTGAGCTGAGCCGTATTACCCTTGCCATTAAAAACGCAACGGCTGATAAGGATGCCGTGCCGACGGTCATCTATGACGAGATCGACAGCGGCGTATCGGGCAAAGCAGCCAGCCGTATCGGCGAGGTATTGCGTCAGAGCGCCGAGGGCCATCAGATCCTCTGCATCACTCATACCGCGCAGATCGCTGCACTGGCCGACTGCCATCTGCTTATCCAGAAAAATATCACGAACGAGCGCACCTATACCGAGATACACCCGCTGGACGAAAATGGCCGTGTAGAGGCGCTGGCCCGCCTCATCTCCGGCGACCATGTCACAGAGCTTTCGCTGGCCAATGCCCGGGAAATGCTGGGCCGGAACGCAGAAAAATAAGAAAAAAGCCAGCGCTTGACATTCCGGCAGGGATGTGCTAAACTGAATTTCGTTGAAAGGCGAAGATGGGAACCGAGTACCCTGATGCGCTCTGCCCAGAGAGGCCCCGGTTGGTGAAAGGGGCTGCAGAGACGCAGGCGAAATACGTCCCTGAGCCGCAGGCTGAACGAATAGTAGGCTGTGCCGCGTGCGAGCGTTACAAACGCAGGAGTGTCACTCTACTCTGGGGTGCGCACTCGTGAGGCCGTTTCTGTGAAGAGGCGGCAAACAGAGGTGGTACCGCGAATTTTATCGCCCTCTGCCAAATTTATTTTGGCAGAGGGCGTTTTATTTTCCCTCTGCCCGACAAACAGGAGGAAATTTTTATGACTCTGTACGAAGAACTCAAGGCCCGCGGCCTCGTGGCTCAGATCACCGATGACGAGATCATCGACCTCATCAACAACGGCAAGGCCACCTTCTACATCGGCTTTGACTGCACCGCCGACAGTCTGACTGCCGGCCACTTCATGGCCCTGACCCTGATGAAGCGTCTGCAGATGGCAGGCAACAAGCCCATCGCCCTCATCGGCGGCGGCACCACCATGATCGGCGACCCCTCCGGCCGCACCGATATGCGCAAGATGCTGACCAAGGAGGACATCGCCCACAACGCCGCCTGCTTCAAGAAGCAGATGGAGAAGTTCATCGACTTCTCCGACGGCAAGGCTCTGATGCTGAACAACGCCGACTGGCTGCTGAATCTGAACTACGTCGAGCTGCTGCGCGACGTGGGCGCCTGCTTCTCCGTCAACAACATGCTGCGCGCCAAGTGCTATGAGCAGCGCATGGAGAAAGGCCTGTCCTTCCTCGAGTTCAACTACATGATCATGCAGAGCTACGACTTCTACTACATGTTCCAGCATTACGGCTGCAACATGCAGTTCGGCGGCGATGACCAGTGGAGCAATATGCTGGGCGGCACCGAGCTTATCCGCCGCAAGCTGGGCAAGGACGCCTATGCTATGACCATCACCCTGCTGACCGACTCTCAGGGCAAGAAGATGGGCAAGACCGCCGGAAACGCCGTCTGGCTCGACCCCAACAAGACCAGCCCCTTCGAGTTCTATCAGTACTGGCGCAACGTCGGCGATTCGGATGTCATGAAGTGCATCCGTATGCTGACCTTCCTGCCGCTGGAGCAGATCGACGAGATGAGCACCTGGAAGGACCAGCGCCTCAACGAGGCCAAGGAGATCCTCGCCTTCGAGCTGACCAAGATGGTCCACGGCGAAGAAGAGGCCGCCAAGGCCCAGAATGCAGCCCGCGCCCTGTTCAGCGGTGCTTCTGGTGATGCTGAGCATATGCCCAACACTCAGCTGACCGAGGCTGACCTGACTGACGGCTCCATCGGCATCCTGACCCTGATGGTCAAGGCTGGTCTGGCTGCTTCCAACGGTGAGGCCCGCCGTCTCGTCGTGCAGGGCGGTGTTCTGGTGGACGGCGAGAAGGTCGCTGCTCCCACGGTCAGCTTCACTGCTGAGCAGCTGTCCAAGGGCATCGTCATCAAGAAAGGCAAGAAGGTCTACCACAAGGTGAGCCTGTAAATCTTCTGATAAAATAAAAAGACCCGGCTGGTTCCTCTCCGCAGAGGGGAGACCCGCCGGGTCTTTTGCTACAGCAGCACCCATGCCTGTTTTATCAGACACGGGTGCTGTTTATATCGTTATTACAGCTCGTAAGCCTTTTTCAGGGCCTCATAGGCTGCGTCCTCGTTCTCCGAACGGACCAGAAGGGAAATGTCCAAATCGCTGGTGGTGATGAGCAGAACTTCGATGCCTGCCATCGCCAGAGCATTCAGGGCGCGGGCTGCGACGCCGCAGCTGGTGACCATCTCCTCACCGAAGAGATTCAGCTTGGAGTAGCCCACGCTGATGAGGGGAGAAGCCTTGGCGTCCTTGTCCAGATTTGCCGCAGAGATGGCCTTCATGACCAGCGGCAGGTCGCTGCTGGATGCCGTGAAGCTGAAGTCCATGCTGGTGCCGTGGGGAGCGCTCTGGCTGATCATATCCACCACGACGCCAGTGTCGGCGAAGATCTGCAGATAACGTGCCATCGTGTTGCCCTTGAACTCGGCATCCTGCACACTGATCATCATCAGGCTCGGCTCAATATTGATTTTGGATACACCGTACATAGTAAACACTCCATTCTGCCCATCGGGCGTTCTGATACAAGCTTTATGCAAGCTCCAAAAATTCGCTGTTGATGTAGGTCTGTGCCGTCTGGCGGATGTAATCGTACCCAAAAGAAGGATACGCGGCGCGGACGCCATGGGCCTGTGCAAGCTCCGGCGTGTAATCCCGGAACAGATACGTGCGGACGTTAGACTTTCCGGCGTCATAGTGGGTCACGGTCACATGGAGCTTCGGGCCGCGCACTGCGCAATGGACGCTGCCGTCCGGCTCGGTGGTCTGCTCCAGCTCCAACGTCAGGACCGCGCCGATGAGCTGGTCAGGCTTGCTTTGGGTGCTCAGGAAATTTCCCAGCGAATAGGCCACAAATACGTTCCGTCCATCGGCTGCGGTGCGCCATTCGGCGTCCTGCAGGACGTGCGGGTGGGTTCCGATGATCACATCCGCGCCCCAGTCGGCCAGAGACTGAGCTAAGGTGCGCTGCGCCTGTGTGATGTTGTGGCTGTCCTCGACGCCCCAGTGTACGCCGACTACCACAAAATCGGTCTCCTGCCGGGCCGCCCGCACCTGCTGCTCCATGACATCCTGCTGGCTGGTGTAGATGATGTTTGCGGTCATCTTGCTGTTTCGGGGGATGCCGTTGGTGTGCTCGGTGTAGGAAAGGTACGCGATCTTTACGCCGTCTACTGTCTGGATGGGGATGCGGCCATAGTCCGCCTCGCCCTTCCACAGGCCGGTGGTGATCACATCCTCGGGCATCGTTTCCCAGAACCGGAGGGTGGCGGCAATGCCCGCAGCTCCCTTATCGTAGGTGTGATTGTTCGAGAGACTGAACACCCGGAAGCCTGCCCGGTAAAGCGCTTCGGCGCACTCGCCGGGGGTCGAGAAGCAGGGATAGGTAGAGGGCGCAAGCTCTTTGCTGCAGAGTGTCTCCTGATTGATCCAGTTGATGTCCTGCTGTGCATAGAAATCGAGCAGATTCATATAGCAGTAATCGAAGCTGTATCCTTCGCCCTCTGCAGCCCGCCGGGTGGCCTGCGAATAGATGGGCTTATGAATGAGGTTGTCCCCTGTAGCCGAGAAGCGCAATGTCGTGACGACAGGCTGCGGCTCAGGCACAGCAGGCTCCTCCGAAACAGCAGGGGACTCCACCTCCGCTGCCGGAGGAACTGCATCCACGCTGCGGCGGGGCCAGAAGCGCAGAGAGAGCAGCACCGATACAGCCACCAGCAGGACCCCCAGTGTGTACAGGGTGACGCCCTTATGCGAGGTGTGCTTTTGGGCGGAACGCCGACGGCGGGGAGGGGCTGCGTGCTTTGCGTGCTTGGCCATAGGCTCGTCTCCTGACGCACGATACCGTGCCTTATGATGCCATGCGCAGAAAAGCTTACATTTCTGCGATCATGTTACTCATATTGTACAGGCCGGGCTCCTTTTTTGCAAGATAAACGGCAGCATTTATTGCGCCATTTGCAAAAATATTGCGGGAATATGCCGTATGGCGGAGGGTGATGACCTCGTCCGGGCCGCAGAACAGTACCTCATGGTCGCCCACGATGCTGCCGCCGCGCACAGCGCTGATGCCGATCTCCTTGGGGTCACGCTTCTGGCGGACAGCGGAACGGTCATAAACATAGTGGTATGCGCCGTCGTTCTCTTCGTTGATGGCGTCAGCCAGCATCAGAGCCGTGCCGCTGGGAGCGTCCAGTTTGTTGTGATGGTGCTGCTCAACGATCTCGATGTCGTAGTTTGCGCCCAGAATGGCCGATGCACGCTTGCACAGCTCGGACATGACGTTGATGCCCATGGACATATTGGCGCTCTTGAACACCGGGATGCTGCGGGAGAGCTGGACGATCTTCAGCTGCAGTTCCTCGGAAAGGCCGGTGGTGCAGACCACGATGGGCAGCTTGTGAGCCTCACAGTAGGGCAGAGCCTTCTCGACAGCTGCCGGAGCGCTGAAGTCGATGACGACGTCGCCCTTGCCGTCCAGCTTGTCCAGACTGTCGTACACGGGAATGCCGTTCATCTCGCCGTCCTTCATGTCGATGCCGGCCACGACGCGGCAATCTTCACGCTGGGCGATCATCTCGCACAGCACATGGCCCATCCGGCCGCCGATGCCCTGAATGATAATATCCGTCATTGTTATAATCCTCTTTTTTATCATACGGCAAATGCCCGGAGACCTGTCTCGCCGGGCATTTGCACATAAAATCGTTTATTCCTTGATAAGACCTGCAGCCTGCAGGGCCTGCTCGATCTGCTCCTTGTGAGCGTCGCCGGGCTCTACGAGGGGCAGCCGGCACTCACCGGCCTCCCAGCCCAGCACGTTCATGGCGTACTTGACCGGGATGGGGTTGACCTCGCAGAAGAGCGCATCGCACAGGGGCAGCATCTCCAGCTGCAGCTCGCGGGCCTTGGCGGTATCACCGTCGAACCATGCCTTGCAGCAGTTGTGAACAAGCTCAGGCTTGACATTGGAGACGACGCTGATGACGCCCTTGCCGCCCAGGGACAGCAGGGGGACCACCTGGTCATCGTTGCCGGAGTAGATGTTCAGCTCGTCGCCGCAGAGGGCCGCGATCTTTGCCACCTGACCGATATTGCCGGAGGCTTCCTTGATGCCGTTGATGAGCGGGTGCTTGCTCAGCTCCTTGGCCGTCTCGGGGGCGATGTTCAGGCCGGTGCGGGAAGGCACATTATACAGGATGACCGGAATGCCGCCGGCCTCTGCCATTGCGGTGAAGTGGGCGACAAGGCCAGCCTGAGAGGTCTTGTTGTAGTAGGGGGTCACCAGCAGCAGAGCGTCTGCGCCGCAGGCGGCAGACTTTGCAGCCAGAGCACAGCCGTGGTCGGTGTCGTTGGAACCGGCACCGGCGATGACCGGTACACGATGGTTCACGAGGTCCACGGTATACTTGATGGCGGCCAGCTGCTCCTCGTCGGTCATGGTAGAGCACTCGCCGGTGGTGCCGCAGATGACGATGGCGTCGGTGCCGCGGGCGATCTGATCCTCAACGATGCGGCCCAGCTCATCAAAATTGATGCTGCCGTCCTCGTACATCGGGGTAATGATGGCAACACCCGCACCAGTAAAAACAGGATTCTTCATAGCAAAAAACTCCTTTGCAGCGCGTTGAAGTTCAAAAAGCGCGCAGATCAGTCAAAATAGCCCTTGGCTGCCAGCAGCTCAGCCAGCAGCACTGCGCCGCCGGCAGCGCCGCGCAGGGTGTTGTGGCTCATGCAGGCGAACTTGTAATCAAACAGGGTGTCCTCACGCAGACGGCCGATGCAGACGGCCATGCCGTGCTCGGTGTTGCGGTCCAGCTTGGGCTGGGGACGGTCGTTTTCCTCGAAGTAGTGGAGGAACTGCTTGGGTGCGCTGGGCAGGTCCAGCTCCTGTGCAGGGCCGCGGAACTCGGCCCAGGCCTTGAGGATCTCTTCCTTGCTGGGCTTCTTATCAAAGCTCACGAAGACAGCGGCGGTGTGACCGTCGGAGACAGGCACACGGAAGCACTGGGCCGTGATGACAGGCTTCTCGGCGTTGACGATGTGGTCGCCCTCAATATGACCCCACAGCTTGAGAGGCTCACGCTCGCTCTTTTCCTCCTCGCCGCCGATGTAGGGGATTACGTTGTCGATGATCTCAGGCATCCGGTCGAAGGTCTTGCCGGCACCGGAAATGGCCTGATAGGTGCAGACCAGAGCCTTGCTGACGCCGAAATCCTTCATCAGGGGGTGCAGGGCAGGGACATAGCTCTGCAGGCTGCAGTTGGACTTGACGGCGATGAAGCCGCGCTTGGTACCCAGGCGCTTGCGCTGAGCGGGGATGATGTCGATGTGGTCGGCGTTGATCTCAGGCACGACCATCGGCACATCCGGAGTGAAGCGGTTTGCGCTGTTGTTGGAGACGACGGGGCATTCTGCCTTGGCGTAAGCCTCTTCCAGAGCCTTGATCTCGTCCTTCGGCATATTGACGGCGCAGAAGATAAAGTCCACCTGAGAGGCGACCTCCTCCACCTTGGATGCATCCAGCACCACCATCTTCTTGACGCTCTCCGGCATCGGGGTGGTCATGGCCCAGCGAGAACCGACAGCTTCCTCATAGGTCTTGCCCGCGCTCCGGCCAGAAGCGGCCAGAGTCGTCAGCTTGAACCAGGGATGATTTTCGAGCAGAGTAACAAAACGCTGGCCTACCATCCCGGTGGCGCCGACGACGCCCACTTTATATTGTTTATCCATTTCCAGCACCTTTCCTTTCAAAAAAAGCCAATTCGCATAAGACTCCGCTTGCAAAGCAGACGTCTATGCAATATAATAGATACCGCTATACAGATTTTATGATAACATTGATACGGCATTCGTGTCAATCATCGGAAAGGCAAATGCTAACTATGTTAAAAAAAGATTTTTGGTATGATTTACCCAAAGAACTCATTGCACAGGAGCCTGCATCTCCCCGTGATGCGGCCCGTCTGATGGTCCTGAGCCAGAAAGACGACAGCATCCAGCACCGCATCTTCCACGACCTGCCCGAATACCTCGAGCCGGGCGACCTGCTGGTGGTCAACAACTCCAAGGTCCTGCCCGCCCGCATCGTGGGCATCAAGCAGCCCACGGGTGCTGTCTGCGAGCTGCTGCTCCTGCGGCAGGTGAAGGGCGACCAGTGGGAGTGCCTTGCAAAGCCCGGCAAGCGGATGCAGCCCGGTACCAAGGTCAGCTTTGGCGACGGCAGCCTGACGGCCATCGTGGACGAGACGCTGGAAGACGGCAATAAGTTCGTCACCTTCTACTATGACACCGAGACCCTCTACGAGAAGCTGGACGAGTTCGGCAAGATGCCTCTGCCGCCCTATATCACCAAGCAGCTGGACGACCAGAGCCAGTATCAGACCGTCTATGCCAAGGAGCTGGGCAGCGCTGCCGCTCCCACAGCCGGCCTTCACTTCACGCCAGAGCTGATGGATACCATCCGCGCCAAGGGCGTCAACATCACCGAGGTGACGCTCCATGTCGGCCTTGGTACCTTCCGCCCCGTGCAGGAAGATGAGATCTCCGACCACAAGATGCACAGCGAGTGGTACTCCGTCAGCGAGGAGACTGCAAAGCTCATCCATGACACCAAGGCCGCAGGCCATCGTGTCATCGCCGTAGGCACCACCAGCTGCCGCACGCTGGAAGCTGTCGCCGCCAAGTACGGCGAGATCAAAGCCTGCAGCGGCAACACCGACATCTTCCTCTATCCCGGTGTCAAGTTCAACTGCATCGACGGCCTTATCACCAACTTCCATCTGCCCGAAAGCACCCTCATCATGCTGGTGTCGGCGCTGTACGGCTACGAAAAGACGATGGCCGCCTATAAGGTGGCTGTCGAGCAGAAATATCGGTTCTTCAGCTTTGGCGATGCGATGTTTATACGAGGCGGGAACGACCCGGAAGATAAAAAGTAATGAAAAAGTCCAGAAGCCATGCGGGTTTCTGGACTTTTTTCTTATTCGGCAGTTTTGTACGAAAATCGTAGTTCAATGCCGTTTTTGAGCAAAATTGAGGTGGTAAGGCCATCTTTTATACAAAAGTTTGAGACCGTTTCGTTGAGGAAATCCTTGACGATTTTGGGGTCGATCTTGCGGATGAAACGCTCATAGTTCACATAGCGCTTGTCCAAGAGCTGCTGGGTCAGGATGAACTGGCTGGCCTTCTGCATGAATGCCTCATCGGAAAGCGACAGGTCGAAGGCATTAGCAATGTCCAGCTCGTTGATGCGGGAGTCTACCTCGCTGAGGGCTTTTGTGATGCGCTCACGCTCGATGTTGAAGTCTTTGCTTGCCATCTCGTCATCTCCGTAGAGATAGATGGTCTTCAGGCGGTTGAGGGCGCGCTCAAGCCGGCGCTTCTCGGAAAGCAGAAGATCACGTTCGCTCAAGTCCGCGCTGGTCTCCGTGGCCGCGATGGTGGGTGGCTCAAAGCGCTTCTCATCAAAGCCACTGCGCAGGTGGTTGTATAGTTCTTCGAGGCCCGGACGTTCGATGTGGTCAACGCGGGAGAGGGCTTCCCCGCGCAGCAGCTTCTTCTCTAGCGTTTCGATGGATGTCGTTCTGCCGAAGGAGTTGGAGGCCTTTATCAGGTTGGCGAAGAAGTTCAGCACGAATGGCCCAAGGCTTACATCAGAGATGTACTTGTTGGTGCAGTCATCGGATTTGCGCCGCCGCGAGCAGATGTACATAGACGGTCTCCATCCGTCTGCCCGGACCTTATCGGTGGTTGCAGCCATCGTGGAGCCGCAGCAGCCGCAGGTGAGTAGCCCGGCGAAGACGTGGACATTCTTCCGCTGATAGGTGGCGTTCTTATTGTAGCGCTTGCTTTCCAGAATGACACCGACAGCAGCCTGCCGTTCAGGAGATACAATGGCCGGGTGGTGGTTCTCGACAAGCACCCATTCATCCTTGCCCTTTTCGCGGAAACGCTTTGTGTTGGACTCGTCGCGGTAATTGTACCGATACGTTCCAGAGTAAAATGGGCTGGAAAGAATCATGTGGACGGTGGTCGGACTCCAGTCGTTTCCAGCGCGGGATTTCAGGCCACGCTCATTCATAATCCGGGCTACCCGCACGATTGACTTTTCGGACTCGTACAGGGAGTAGATTAGTCTGACGATTTTGGCCTCGTCCTCGGCGATGGAGAAGGTCTTGCTCTCTTTGTCGTAGGAGTACCCGTAAGGAACCTTGCCACCGTTCCAGATGCCGTCATTGGCGCGGGACACGAAAACGGCGCTGACTCGCTCAGAGGTCGTTTTACGCTCCAGTTCCGCGAAGATTAGGATGATTTTGAGCATAGCTTCGCCCATCGCGGAGCTTGTGTCGAACTGCTCGTTCTTCGACACGAAGACCACACCAAGTTCCTTCAGTTCGGCATACATGACGGAGAAGTCCAGAAGATTGCGGCTGATTCGGTCGATCTTCCACACGAGGAGGTGCGAAAACTCGCCGGTTCTCATCCGGGCCATCATTTGCTGGTAGTCTGGGCGGTCGGTATTTTTGGCAGAGTAGCCTGCATCCTCGAAAATCACATAGTCCGAGA
>OAWP01000299.1_pt1 | contig 47389 bp, 37 predicted proteins | sample 1517081 | NCBI WGS metagenome assembly OAWP01 (sample SAMEA2580167, study PRJEB22360) | human gut metagenome | biome: human gut; feature: human-associated habitat; material: faeces | place: Denmark | collected 2008/2010 | reverse complement strand
TAGGTTCGGACCGGAAATCAAAATAGATTTCTGTACCCCCCAGCCACAACGTGTATAACTATCTACAACCGCTTGTTTTAATATTGCCGGCATCGCCGCATATAGCGGCCACGAAGCATTAAAAATCTGTAGCAATTGTTCTATATGTGAAAGTAAGTGAATATTGTCAGGAAACTGAAATGGATTAATTTTCAAAAGCCTATATGAATTGGGATCCGTTGTAAAAATTTTAATTCCCTTTAATCCCCCAAATATTTGCTTATATTCACCTTTAGCAGGTTCAATAACCATGATTTTTACATCATTTTGCAAAAGCTGTTCTAACAATTCATAGGTCGCATAGGATTTTCCAGATCCAGAGGATCCTGTAATAAAGCAATGTGACGCCAATAAGTCCAAGTCCATAAGTACTCTGGATTTTTCTACTACCCCCATGTGATATATATTACCAAACTCTATCGGTCTTACTGGTACATTATTTTCATAAACAACAGAACGTCCAAATTCTGCCATTTCAATAACGGCGAGACCAGCAACAGACTTTTTAGGCAATCCCATTACAAGTGGCAACTCGTTTCCACTCACAAGATTCGTCGGCGTTACTATTTGTTTACTGTATCCTTCTTCAAAAGCTTGTATTTCTGCTCTAGGATGCACAAAATATAAAACATTTTCCTCAATTTTTTGAATCTTTTCTTTTTGATTTAGCGACCATATATTAAAATGTGCACTTTCAACATCCGATTTTTCTCCTGTCATTAATGCCTTATATACATTTCCCGCAAGCGCAGAAGTATGAATATCATTTGACATAAAATAGCTGCAAAATTCCCACATTCCAAAGGATTCACACATTTTAAAACGTTCTAACTGTGCTTTAGCTCTTTCAATTAAATTATTTACACCCGCATTTTCGAAGTTCAATGTAACCGTTTTTGAAGAACCAACCGTCTCTGTTTCTCCTTTTGACATTCCTTCTGTTGTACTTGAGCCTTCACTATCTGATATAGCTTTGGTAAAAGAATTTCCCGATGTATACGAGTCAAAAGATCCATTAGAATATCCACTATTTCCACCCCAACCGAAACTACTGCCGTCTCCTGAAAAGCTTCCATTATAGCTGCTCCCGCTACTGGCGCTTGCATTTGTCCCACTTGAATTCGATGAACTAACTGTATTTGAATTGCTAACACTTCTATTTACAGATTTTGAAAAGCTTGCCGATATACTTTTATTCACAGCCAAACTTTCATTTTCTCCAAAAGCCACTGACATTTTCGCATGTGGTGTCAATGTAGAACAAAGTTCTTCATATCCATGTTTTCTTTTCTCCATTGTTTGATAGTCTAATGGCGTAGCCAAACATAACATGGTATATTTTTTCCCATTCATTGCGTCAATAAATTTTTCAATTCCCTGTACAAATGTATCCATCTTTTGTTCTTCACCCCGAATCGAGGGCACTATAGAAACAGACGAAAGACTCTTTGATTTTTGCATTTGTATCTCAGTAATTAAATTTTGAATGTCATTCATACTTTTTGTTTCATAAACAATTCCTGGAAAATTTCCTTTTAATGTAGACTCTAAAATATCTCCTGCAATCGCAGGATTTTTTTCAGAACGAGTTCCAATATAAAACTGGATTTTTTCTCCATCACTATCTATGAGCATTGCAATCGAACTTTCCATGCTATGAAGTGCTGAATAAACACTCATCAATTTATCTGTAAATTTTTCCTCTGCATCAAAAACTAACTTCGATATTTCGAACAGACGAAGTTTTGATATATCCATTTCAGAACGATTCAGTGAAATAATTGGCGCCGCAGAAAATACATCCAAATATGCTCTGTTCAAATAAATATCCGCAGTTTGAAAGCCTCTGGCTAATTGAAGTTCCGTAATTCTATTCTGTTCAGATCTATTCCATGCCTGTTCACTTTGTGAATATCTTGTAACTTGTCCCATTTCTTTCCCCCATAATATCTCTTGTTTTCAAATTACAAACGTATATTTTATATACCAGATAAAATTCTGTCGTTCCTTTTAAAGCAGGTATTATTTTCTGTTTTCTCTTACTATTATAAAGTAATTTTAGCACTCTATATCTATCAATGCAATATATACTTTTAGCTCAATCTCATAATTTCGTTACTATAAAAGAAAAATCATTTACGTGCTATATACATACTGTATGTCTTAAAGTTTTTATGATTTTCTTTCAAAATAATACCATATATCATCTCTGCCCTCACATGTGCTGCACAATCTGCACTTTTTTTGTAATAATCAGCATTTTCTCTACATCTTTTCTCCATATTCTCTCCCATTTTTTTGCACAAAAAAATACTACACCTTTCCCGTGCAGTATTTTTCCCCTGTTCTATCCCTATTCTGTTTCTACCTCGCCCACCTCTTCACCCATTCCACATACGCCTCTTCCGTCTTTTTCCAGTAGCTCCTGCTGATATCCACAATTTTCCCGTTCTCCAGCAGCATTTTCTTCTTCGTACATTCCTTCACATAAGAAAAATTGACCAGGAAACTCGTATGGCATCGTACAAAACCATCGCTGGCGATTCTTTCTTCTATCTCCAATATTTTATCATCCACTGTATATTCTTTTTCCGTTGTGGCCACATACGTGACACGCTTATCCCGCTCAAAATACAGAATATCATCCAGCTTCAGATTTGCTTTCACGCCTCCATGACATTGAAGAACAATTCTTCTGTTCTGTTTCCGCAGCTGTTCTATCGCCTTTTCCAGCACACCCGGCAGTTTTTCCTCGAATTTTTCTTTTACTATATAGTAGACGTGGCGTGTCTCGTAAACTTCCATTGCATAGGACCAGAAATTTGTCAGGTAAACGACCTGACATTTTGGCCATTTCCGGTTGACTTCCATCGCCAGGTCAATTCCATTTTCATCCGACATTTCAATGTCCATAAACAGGATATGCATGGGGGGATGTTCTTCTGACAGCAGTTCTTTTCCATTTTGAAAGGAATAAATTTCTACGCTATTTGCCATCTGGTCTGTACAGTATTTCACAGTTTCTCTCGTTTTTTCCCGCCAGTCCGGCGCGTCATCGCAAATTCCTATTCTTAAATCCATGTTCTTTTTTCTCCAGTCGTACTTTCTGTTTCTGTCTGTTCTCATATTAAAGACTGACGTACCTGGACAAAATAACAGTCAGACCAAATTTGCCGGTCTTCTCTTTTTTTTCCTGCATTTTTCCATTGTACTTTTTCACGAGTCCGCGAAACAGCTTCCGGCTCATCGGATTCTGGCGTCCGGATGAGGTCAGGCATTCCAGAATCAGCTGATTTTTCACTCCTGTTATCTTCAGCCGTATTTCCCGGTGTTCTTCTCTTTTTACAAGATTTTCTCCCCAGTTTAAGATTCCGATCAGGATTTTTGCCAGATCCTGTTCTTCGATTTCTCCCCGATCGTATCCCTCAATCTCGTAATGCAGTTCGATTTTTTTCTTCTCCAGATTTGATTTCCATGCACACAAAACCGCATCTGTCATTCGATCTTTGCAGTAAATCCCCTGCCGCACCTGATGACTGATCGCTTTGAGACTGTCTGCATACTGTTTCAGCGTCTCCCCGGATATCTCGGCAGTTCCGGCCATAATTTTTTCCATCTGCTCCGAAATGGTCTGCTGATATTGTTCCATTTGGGGAATCTGCTCTGTCAGAATCTGGTAATGGTATTCTGCCATTTTCTGCTGTTCGGAAAGAAATTTATAATCCTTCATTACCCGACGCTGACGCTGCACTATGCTTAAAATGCTGAATACCATAATCAGAATAACCAGAATATCATCCAGAAACATCACCTGTATGTCCGTCAGTCCGTTCGGCACATAATATAGAACTGGAAGAAAATAGACAAAAACCCAGATAATTTTCAGGTACCTGGCCTCAAAATCTCTATATCTTCTCAGAACATGGAGGATTGTTTTTTTCTCCAGCCTGTAAAACAGATATTCCAGAACCGGGATCAGTAAATCCCATGGTTCTACCGGGCATTTCAGGATATAGAGCGGACGCCCTGACAAAAGATCCACAATACAGATTGCCGGATAATGAATCATGGACGTTACGATATCGGCCAGCATCGCGCCCAGCACAACCTTGGGAAGGCTGCCTTCAAAGGTGTAGTAAATGAGAACGGTGTTTGCTATCATGATGACAACCGAACAGAACATCATCAGAATTCCCCACCAGTTTTCATCTCCATAGTATCCCCGCAGAATGATGTCGCTGATGCCACCGATCAAGAATACCCGCAGAAGCTGCCAGATCATCAGAGGCTTTATGCTGTTTTTTCTCCGCATAAACATGTCAAACAGGTGAATGCCAAGAAACGCCTGTGGAACCAGATACAGCCAGCAGCGAATACAGGTCCGGACCAGTTCACTAAGGTTAGGATCTTTCATTCTTTTTCCCTCTTTTCTGTCGGATGTTCGATCGGAAAAACAATGGTCTGTTCCAGGCTGTGTCTTTCTTTATCCCAGAAGGTTTTGCTGGTTCCGTGGTATTTTTCAACAATGGCACGAATGATTTTGGTTCCCACGCCGTGTTCTGCTCCATCTGTTTTCCAGGTTGATAAGTTGAAAACCTCTTTGCTTGCAAGCGCATTTCTCAATTTCACCGTACAGGAATCGGAATCTTCTTCTATCCAAAAAGAAAGCTCTTTTCTTTCCTTTTCCGGAATTCTTCCGTTCGCTTCGATTGCATTATCCAATAAATTATGTAAAAAACCGATTCGTTCTACGGGCATCATCCATTCCATGCAGATTTTCGATACCTGGATCTGAAAGGGAATCTCTTTTTCTATACAGACCTGTTTCTCCATCATCAGAAATGCATCTGTGATCTCATCCCGGCAGAAGGTTCCTTTCTGAATTTTCCGGTATGTTTCTGTCAGCTGATCCGCATATTTTCGAAGCTCCCCATCCGGATTTTTCTGCTTTTCTATCAGATACTCCAGCGTCTGCACATGGCTCAGAAGATCATGACGGAATTTTCTCGTCACATCCATTCTCTGCCGGATCACTTCATAAATCTCCTGAAGGGAATCCATATAGCTTTCCAGAACTTCTTTCTCCTGCTCCTTCTGCGCGATTTCTGAAATCAGATAGCCAAGTACGGCTGCCAGAAAAAATCCCAGCAAAACTCCCAGTGTTTCCCTCATTTGTCCGCCCTCATCTATTCCTTCTTCTTTGGTAAGAGAGTCCCACACCGCTCAAAATGGTTCACAGCATAAGGACTCTGATTTCGTCTTGTACTGACGGGATTTTTATTCCCCGCAGATCCGCAGAATCGCCTCTGCAAAGATCACAACACACTGTTTCAGGCATTCGATTTCTACAAATTCATCTGCCCCGTGCATGCGATTGTCAATTTCAAGGTCCGCGCAGCCGAACGCAACACCGTTTTTCAGGTGATGGACATACGTTCCGCCGCCGATCGCAAAGGCTTTTCCCGGTTTGCCGGTGACATCGGTATAGCACTGCAGCAGCGTCTGAACGAACGGGCTATCTGCCGGAACGTGGTGTGGCGGGAACATGGCACTGCCTTCCATGGAAAAGCCGCCTTTTTTCATATTCTGTTCGGCAGTATCATACAGGTTTTCTTTTGTCGCGCAGATCGGGGCGCGGCAGTCGTAGGAACCAGTCAAGGTTTTGCCGTCGTAGTTCATGAGGTCGAGGCTTAAGGTGAGCTCGCCGGACTCTTCATCTGACATGGCGACACCGAGGCCTGCGCCTTTGCCGTCGCCGTGCGGGTAAACTTTTGCAAGGAAACTGATGTCGTTTTTCAGTTCACTCTCTTCCATTCCAACAGATGCGAGAAGCTGCAGCAGTGCGGTCAGTGCGTTGTTACCCATTTCCGGGGTGGATGCGTGGGCGAAGGCACCGCAGGCGGTGATTTTTATATTGCCGTTTTCGGTGTCTTCCAGAACGAAGGAAACGCCGGTCTTCTGCTCAGTCTCGTCAGCGCAGGTTTTCAGGTCTTCTTTTGCCATGCCGGCAAGCTCTGCATATGCTTTGCCTGGTACAACGTTCAGTTTGGTGCCGGCCTGTAAGGATACGAGGCGCACGCCTGTCGTTCCGGCATCGGATGTTTTTTCGAAGTGGCCGCGCATGCCGCCTTTTTCAATGTTGATGACCGGGAATTCGGCATCCGGTGAGAAGGTGCATGGTGCTTCCACTTCTTTCTTATAATAATATTCGAGGTCAGAGCTTCCGCACTCCTCGTCGGAACCGAGGACAAGACGGACGTTTTTCTTTAATGGGTAACCGAGTTCTTTGACAGCGCGCATTGCGTAGATAGCTGCGATCGCCGGTCCTTTGTCGTCTGCGGTTCCGCGGCCGAACATTTTTCCTTCTTTGATGAGCGGGGTGAATGGATCGGTCTCCTGCCAGCCTTCGCCTGCCGGTACGACATCGAGATGGGCGAGAATATCAAGGCCCTTTTCTTCCTGATTAAAGTCAGCTGCAATCGCGTAGTTGTCGTAGTTGGTTACGGCAAAGCCGTATTTTTCCAGAATTTCGATTCCCTGCGCCAGTGCTTCTGCCGCCGGTGCGCCGAATGGTTTGCCTGGCTCTGCCGCCTGTTTTTCGCTTGGAATCCGGATCAGGCTTTTCAGATCCTCGATCATTTCGGATTCGTGGTTTTCAATATATGTTCTTAATTCTTCTTTCCGCATCGTAACTTCTCCTTTTCTCTTCTCTGGCACCGTCGCAGTGCCATTCTTTTCCTATCATAGCGCAGAAAGAGCAGAAAATCCACATTTTCTGCTCTTTTTCCAAATAATCATTTGTTTTTGTCCAAATTGACTGTAATTTCATAATAATCGCACGGATGCGCCGTAAGCCCCGTCACGCCCTCGCCGGATACCATCGACATTTTGAGGTGTGATACGAAGAAAAACATGTGGTCATCCAGCAGCGTCTGCGTCATCTCGATGGCCAGTTCAGTTCGTTTTTCGGTATCAAACTCGCCGCTTAACTGCTGCTCCAGCATCTCGAGTGTCTCACTGTAATAACCGCCGCGGTTCTTGGAGGAATCCTGCAGGCAGTGCGTTGTAAAGAAATACTCGGGATCGCCCGTCGGTGCGCTGACAAATGCGCTGACATAAACATCCCAGTTTCCTTTTTTCAGCAGTTCCAGATGATTTGCCGTGCACTGGATCTGTACTTCGATTCCGATTTTCTTCAGCGATGCCTGTGCACTCTCCGCGAGAAGCGGCAGTTCCTGGCGGCTCGGATACGTGAGCCAGCAGATGGTCAGGCGTTTTCCGTCTTTTTCCACGTAGCCGTCGCCGTCCTCATCGGTCCAGCCTGCTTCAGCCAGCAGTTCTCTGGAATACTCAAGATCATAGGACTCCTCCTGCACTTTGCTGTCGCCGAATGCAAAGTAAGAGGGGAACGGGCCTTCCGCCACGCTTCCGTTTCCTTCCATCAGCGTATTCACAAAGCCCTCCCGGTCGATCGCTCCGATGACTGCCTCGCGCACGCGGTCGTCCTGCAGCACCTCGGATGATCCGTTGAACTGTCCGAAGAAGGTACGCGACGTATCCGCCGAAGAAATCGTGTATGGTTCATCGCGGAACAGGATCAGATTGGAATACGGCAGGCCGTACGCCGCATCGAGCTCGCCTGACTGTAATGCCATCGTCATCGTATCGCCGTCGCGGATCGTTTTTACTTCAATCCGGTCGAGCTTTGGCGTTCCGTTCCAGTAATTGTCATTTTTCATGAGCGTCAGTCCCTGATCCGTCTCCACCTGTACTGCGCGGTACGGGCCGGTTCCGGCGACATTGCCGTCATCCGTCACACCTGCCTGCATATCAATGATGCATCCATATGGGTCAGACAGATAATTCAGAAGCGCCGGGACAGGCTGTTCGGTGTGAATCGTTACGATCAGGCCGTCTGCCTCGATGCTCTCAATTTTCAGATCCCCGCGTGCACGGTCCTGTACTGCGATCAGATCCTCGAGACATTCTTTGACCGCCTCCGCGTCGAGAGTGCGCCCACTTGTAAAGGAGATGCCTTCATGCAGTGTAATCCGCCATGTTGTATCGTCCACAAGCTCATAGCTTTCTGCCAGCCATGGCTCGATCTCCATAGAATCGGAATAATGAAACAGCGTCTCACCGATCCCATAGCGGATACACGCCCAGCCGGAATAGCCGTTGTGCGGGTTGACATCGGACTCGTCGTTTTCGGCGTTGAATGTCGTGTCGCCGTATACGAAAACTTTTTCATCTGTACCATCTGCCGCTGTGCTCTGACAACCGGAAAACAGTACCACCGCCAGAATGCCGCACAAAACATATGCAATTTTTTTCCTTCTGCCGTTCTTTCTCTGCATTCTGTACTTCTCCTGTTTTCGCAAATGGCACCACCATTTCCGCTGTCTGATTTTCTGTCTCAACAGTTTTCTCACAGACTATACTCCATCAACAGTTTCGTGTATTCCTCTTTCGGGTACTCCAATACCTCCCGCGTCTCCCCCTGCTCCACGATTTTTCCCTGCCGCATGACAATCACACGGCTGCAGAGTTCCCGCACCAGCGCAAGGTCGTGGCCGATCCACAGCATCGCAAGTCCTTCTTCCCGCTGCAGTTTTTTCAGCAGTTGAACGATCTGCGCCTGTACCGCCGCATCGAGCGCACTCGTTGCCTCGTCGCAGATCAGAAGAGACGGCTGCACAGCAAGAGCCCGCGCAATTGCGGCTCTCTGGCACTCTCCGCCGCTCGTCTCGCGGGGATAGCGCATCGCCGTTTCCGGGGCAAGCTCCACTTTTTCCAGCAGTTCCGGCAGACGAAGACAGGCTTCTTTCCGGCTCATTCCCTGATTCCGAAAAGCTTCCAGAATCCCGGTTTCGAGCGTCTGCATTGGATCGAAGGAATCCTGCGGGGTCTGGAAGACCATCTGTATTTTCCGGTAAACTTCGCGCTGCCGCCTGCCTTTTCTTCCGAGGATTTCCTCGCCTTCCAACAGAACGCTGCCTGCATCCGCCTGGACCAATCCGGTGATCAGACGGGCCGTCGTGCTTTTTCCGCATCCGCTCTCCCCGATCAGGCCAAGACATTCCCCCGCATCCAGTGTGAAGCTGATGCCGTCCACAGCGGCAAATTCCGTTTCCCGGCCGGTTCCAGCAAAGTTTTTGCTTAAGTTGTTTACTTCCAGCATGTTATGATTATGCATCGTTCTTCCCTCTTCCCGGCACAGCCACAAGGAGATTTTTTGTATATTCGTCCTTTGGGTGATCGAAAACCGTCCTTGTCTCCCCCTGCTCCACGATGTTTCCATCCTTCAAAACAACAACCCGGTCTGCCATCTGCTCGAGAACCGCAAGATTGTGCGTCACCAGCACCATCCCCGTCTGCTCTTTCTGCTGCAACGCCTGAAGCTCCCACAGCACCTGCGCCTGCGAAACCACATCGAGTGCACTCGTCGGCTCGTCCGCCAGAAGAAGCGACGGATGCAGCAGCATTGCGAGCGCAATCCCGACGCGCTGGTTCATGCCGCCGGAGAGCGACGATGGATAGCTGTTCCAGATCGTCTCGCCATCCGAAAGCCCCATATCCGCAAATCGCTGGAGCGTCATATCTTTGATTTCTCTGCGGCTTTTTCTGCCAGACATTCCCCCAGAAATCGGGGTGATGAATCCGCAGCGTTTCTCATGGGCGCGCACGCTTTCACAGATCTGTGCTCCGATTTTCCGGGTCGGACAGAGTGATGCCCCTGTATTCTGGAAAATCATACCAATTTCTGAACCGCACAGACTCCGCAGCTTCCTTTCGGACATGCCCGTCAGCTCCTCTCCGCGAAATGTGATCTGCCCGCCGGTGATGGAGCTATTCTTTCCCATCAGCCGCAGGATCGCTCGCAGCAAGGTACTTTTTCCACTGCCCGACTCCCCGGCGATGCCGACGGTTTCTCCTTTTTCGACGGAAAAACAGATGTTATTTAAAATTTGCTCCCCCTCATAACAGACAGAAAGGCCGCTGATTTCCAGCAGTTTTTCGCTCATGTTTTTGCTCCCTTTGTTTCCATTTTCGTTTGCCCCTTATCCCTGATCCACCGTTTTCCGTACCGCCTCACCAAGCAGATTGCAGACAAGAACGGTCAGAAAAATCGCCAGTCCCGGCGCCAGAATGACCCAGGGCGCGGTCTGCAGCATACTTCTTCCGTTGCTCATCATCGCTCCCCACTCCGCCGACGGCGCTTCCGCACCAAGGCCGAGGAAGGACAGACCCGCGATTTCCAGCATCATCGTTCCGATATCAAGCACCGCTGTGACAATCGTCTGCCCCGCAAGATTCGGCAGAATATGGCGTCTGATCATCTTCCATGTTCCGTTTCCTGTAAGGCGCGCCGCCGCGATGAACGGCATGTGTTTCAATGCCAGCACACGGTTCCGTGCAAGCCGTGCATATTTCGGCCAGGAAACAAGGATCAGCGACACAACGGCTCCCGTCATGCCGCTCTGCAGAACGCCGGAAAATGCGATTGCAAATACCATACCCGGAAAGGCCAGAAAAATATCGGAGATCTGCATCAGAACCGTATCCGTTTTACCTTCCAGCCAGCCGCTGAAAATTCCGGCGAGTGTTCCGATCAGAGCGCTTGCCGCAACGACAAGAAGTGCTGAAAAAATGCTGACCCGCGCGCCGGAGAGAATCCTTGAAAACAGATCTCTTCCATAGCGGTCCGTCCCCATCCAGTGCGCCGCGGACGGCGGAAGAAGGGACAGTTCCAGATTCTGCTCATACGGATCGTACGGTGCCAGATGGGCCGCACACGCGGCAAACAGCAGCAGCGCACCGGCGAGGATGCCATAAAAAAGGATCTTTCTTTTCTGTTCTTTTTTCATCGCATTCCCTCCAGCTTCGCCCGCGGGTCCAGTGCACCCATCATCAGATCAGCAATGAGATGCAGCAGCAGATAGATCGCCGCCATCCACACCAGATATGCCTGAATCACGGGAATATCGTGCATGGAAACGGCATCCACGGCCATTTTTCCGACACCATTCCACATGAAAATCGTCTCAACGATGGCGGTTCCTCCAAGCAGCGAACCGGCGGATAAGAATAGCAGCGTGACCATCCGAAGCAGCACGGATTTTAATACATTTCCAAACAGAATCCGGTTTTCACTTAACCCACGTGCCCGTGCACCCGCCACGTACTCCTGCTCCAGCTCTGCAAGCACGGCAGAACGCACCTGACGGGTGTATTTTGCCGTCATCGAAACCGCAAGCGTCGCCGCCGGAAGCACACAGCTTTTCCATCCCTTTCCCATACTGAGAACCGGAAAAAGATTCCATTTCAGCGAAAAGAAATACAAGAGAAGAAGTGCAGTGAAAAACCCCGGAAACGAATTACCTGCAAAGCAGAACAGGCTGATACTGCGGTCCGCCCATGTATTCTGATATTTTGCACTTAAGATACCGAGCGGAAACGAAAGACAGACCGTCATGGCAAGCGCCAGCGCCGCAAGTGCAATCGTTGCGGGCAGTTTTTCGCAGAAGCTTACAAGCACCGGTTTGCCGGAAACGTACGACTCCCCGAAGTCACCGCGCAGGGCGTTTTTCAGCCATTGCAGGTACTGGACAGCTTTCGGCTCATTCAGTCCCAGCTCCTCCCGCATCGCTTCTTTTTCCGCCTCCGACATCACGCCGCCGCTGCTGCTCTCTTTTAAATCCACCGCATCGACCGAGGAAAGTCCCGTCAGCAGAAAAGCGAGAATCGTCACGCCGAGGAATACCGGAATCAGGCGAAGCAGTCGTTTTAACAAATATTTTTTCACAAATACTCCTTTACTGCTTCACGGCACAAATCGAAAACATCGGTGCCGGGTTATAGAACTCGTCTTTTTCCAGATAAATGCGTTTTCCAAGGCTCGTATCAATGCGGATTTCTCCCGCTGTGTTTTCGCACAGCACCGCCACATCGTACGCCGGCCGGTTTTTGCGGCTGATCGGGAGCTGTGATTTGATCCGTTCGCACTCTTCGAGCATCTCGTTTCCAACCTTGAAATGGGCATGCGCCTCCGGAAGTCCCTTCGTATCGGCAACATCTTCTTTTCCGTAATTGGCATCGAAGTTCAGCAGCACACCGCCCGTTTTCAGCACACGCATCCACTCGCCGTAAGCATGCTCCGCATTCGGCAGCGTCCACGTCAGGTTTCGGGAAATGACAACATCGAACGTTTCATCCGCAAACATCGGATTTTCCGCGTCCATGACCTGGAAGCAGCAGTCGGCATTCTCTTCTTCGGCAAGCTGGATTGCATTCTCAATCATCTCCGGTGTCAGGTCGATGCCGAATACCTCGTGGCCCTCTTTTGCCAGCAGGATCGAGAAAAATCCGGCTCCGCAGCCCACATCAAGGATCTTTAACCGTCTTCCCGCCGGGATCTGTTTTTCAATCTCTTTCATCCAGCGCTTCGCAATCGGGTTTGCAAGTTCGGAGCGTCTCTGCTCTAAAAAGCTCTCGCTCCGTTTCTCCCAGTAATGGACAATCTGCTCTTTGCGGTCGTCGTACTCCGGCTCGCGCACAATTCTTCCGTAAGCAACGACAGGGCCACCTTCTGTTACCATATCGCCCGGTTTTGCCGCCGGATACCAGAGACCGTCTTCGGAAGCCGCCTGATATTTTTCGCCGCGGCGGACGGTCACATCACCAAGCTGGAAGGACTGCTCTGCGCTTTTTTCCGCGCGCACCAGAAACATCGGTGTCGATGCATAGTTCAGTCTCTCTTCCTCGCTCCAGACGCGCTTCCAGATTTCGGAATCGGTCTGGATGGAACAGACGCCGAGGGATTCGAGCACCTTCGTATCCCACGCCGGCCGTTCCATCGCAGAGAGCGGCACCTGGCGCGCAATGTTTTCCATGTGGTCAATGTCCGTGCACAGATAATGGTCGTCGAGCTGCTGCTCTTCCACTTTCTTCCGGTCTGCCTCGTACGCTTCTTTTTTCTCCTCGTCATAGAGATAACCGTACCAGTTCGCATCAAAATTGAGCAACACGCCGCCCGGTTTCAGGACACGCATCCACTCTTGGTATGCCTGCTCCGGCTTTTCCAGATTCCAGGTCAGATTTCTGGAAATGACAACATCAAAGGTCTCATCTGCAAACTCCAGATTCTGTGCATCCATCCGCTGCAGCGTCACGCGCTCCAGACCGTATTTCGTATATTTTCCCAGATTCTCTTTCGCCTTTTCCAGCATCTCCTCCGTGTAGTCAACAGCCGCCACCGTATAACCTGCCTCCGACAAAATCATCGGGAAGAATCCCGGGCCTGTTCCGATATCGAGAATCTTCATCTCTTCTTTCTTTTTCTCTGGAAACTGCTCCTCTAATACATGCAGCCACGCTTCTCTCTGGCTTCCCGCCAGTTCTTTTTCATTGACCTCAGAATACCCTTCCGCACGGGTTCCCCAGTAGGAGGCAATTTCCTGTAATAATTCCTGTTCCATATCTTCCGCTTCTTTCTTCTTTTTCTTAATTTTCCCGGCGCAGCCGTTTTCCAACCGCTCAAATATTCCTTTACTCTACCAAAAATCGGCCTTTTTCACAAGCCCCCACGGGGGATATTCTTAACGCCGGCGCAGGGTATTCAGGTGATCGGCCCTTCGATTGCGGAACATCTGATGATCCCGCATGCCGCCTGGGTCGCAGAGGTTACCGATGTCACGGATCATTCCATCACCGTCCGTCAGGATCTTGTGAGTGTTTCACAGGTTTCCGAACTCCCTTATCCGTGCCTGATTACCATCGAGTTTCGCGAGCGCGAGCTGATCGACATTCTGTTTCCGGATATTTTTAAAGGAGAACCGTCATTCACTCGGTTCTCCTTTATATTGCCAGAATACCATCAGCTTTCTTGTCGCCGTATCCTCGCTGTATGTATATTTTACGGACCCGAGTCCGTAATAGCTGCAAAGATAGCCGGAAGCCTTATCGAGAAGCTCCGGTCGGGCTTCCATGACCTGTGCCATCAGATCATCGGTGGCAAATTTAAATTCGGAATACTCTTTTGTCTCTTCAATATCCGTCTCCATTTCCCACAGAATCTGCGTCGCATCAAATGTATCCATGTACCGGCCGATCTGGCGGTAATACTCGAGGTCATCTGCATTGCACGCCGGGAGCGGCAGATTCGCATCCGCCTGATGCGTGTCCGAAAATTCCGCATCGGAAACGCATAGAAAATCGTAGTAGATCAGGTCGTCCGGCAGATTGTACTCGCCGCTCTCGCCCTCTGCGAATACCGGATCGCCCCAGGTTACATCGACGTTGTAATAATTGTCTCCGCACTTTACGATATTCCAGCCGTGCGCCTCGCCGGTGTCTGTCGTTCCCGTCACATAAATGACCGGGATGTCCAGGCGGTTCATCAGATACTGGAACGTTCTGGCATAGCCTGCGCAGACCGTCTGTCCGTTCACAAGTCCGCTGTAGAGTGTCTGATTCTCCGGCGCATCTTTCACATAATCAATCTGCCGGATACATTTTTCAAAGACAGCCTTGATCTTCCCATAGTCATCCATCGAACGGTCGATATCACTTAAGAAATCATTTCCCGCCCCTTTGATCTGGGTCTGGCGTCCTGTAATCTCCTCCGCAGGAATCGTGTATTCCGGAACTACCTCGCAGTAGTTCTTCGGCTCGCCGTATCCCGTGACATGTGATACTCCGTTGATCCAGCAGTACTCCGGGTAATCCATATAGACCCATCCGTAAACCTCCGCCGTCACATCGGGATCGCCGCCTTTTGTGATGATGGTTTCCTGGTGTTCCGCGATTCCCTGCACCAGTTCGCGGTAAATCATCTGTCTGTTTTCATCGAGCTGGCTGTAATAATACCGCTTCGCCAGCTCCTCCTCATCTGTATTTTCCGCCTGAAACTGTGTTGCGCCATTCTCTGACAGACCATTGTTTTCGTCTGCCGTCTGTGAAGCAGTGCTGCTGTCCGCTCCGCTTCCGTTCTGCGTGGGATCGCTCTCATCAAATTCTCCGAATACCAGATAAGCCGCCAGCAGGGCAAGCATAAGCGGAAGCAGCGCCCGCAGCGGTCTCTTCCGTCTTCGTCTGTGTCTTCTCTTTGCCATTCTTCTTTTCTCCCAGATACGTTAAAACGCCGTCACACAGTGCATCCGCCACCTTTTTCTGGTACTTCTTTGTGTTCAGGAGCGCTTCCTCCTCCGGATTTGAGAGGAATCCGCACTCGCAGATCACCAGCACCGCGTCTGTCTTCTTCAGCATGTAATACGTTTTGTTTCCCTTGGCTTTCCTGTGATTCGCCGGATCGAGCCCCGCGACCAGTGCAGCCTGCATGCAGAGTGCCAGTTTTTCGCCTTCTTTTGAATCCGTATAATAAAACACCTGCGCCCCTTTGACCGCCGCATCCGGGTAGCTGTTCTGGTGAATGCTGATCACACAGTCCGGCTTTTTTTCATGAATCAGCTGCACGCGCCGCTGCAGATCCTGCACTTTCGCATTCACGGCTCCCGGATCGGAGAGATCATCCTCCCCTTCCCGCGTCATCACCACAAGGATTCCCTGCTTTTCCAGCTTCTTTTTCAGCAGACGGGCAATCGCAAGGTTGATGTCCTTTTCTTTGACACCGTTTGCCCCGATTTTGCCGGGATCGTCGCCGCCGTGGCCGCTGTCCAGCACCACTACTTTTGTGGCTGCCTTCTGTGCTGCCACCAGCCGTGCGCCCTCGCGGGACAGAACATACGCCGCCGAAAGCAGAATCACCGCCATCAGCCATTCCAGTTTTTTCCCTTTTTCCAAATGAAAAGCCCCCTGCTGCAAATTTCCTTTCTTGGTCATTTTATGCAGCAGCGGGGCAGGTTACAACTCTTATTGCTTCCGGTTACTCTTCCTCATCTTCTTCATCATGCGCGCGATTCGGGATTTCATCCTCTTCTTCGTCGTTGTCATCATCGAGATAATCCGGCTCATTTTCGAAATCGATGACTGCGGAATTTTCGACGATTTCGTCTTCTTCCTCTGCTTCTTCTGCGGTATCTTCACTGCCTGGCTCTGCGGCTGTTTCTTTTGCCTCTCCGGGAAAGATACTTTTTACCGGATCTTTCATGAAGGTTTCCACTTCCGACGCAGAACGTTTCATCTCCTCACGCATTTTTTCGATGCCGGCAAAAGTCTCCTCAAAAATTCTGCGGTTCTTCTCGAGTACACTTGTCATGGTTTCCATCTCGGCGTAAATCTTCTGGTATCTGGTGTTGGCTTTCTGCAGTTCCGCGTCCATATGGCTCTGGATTTCTTCTGCTTCGGCCTGCAGTTTTTCTTCATAAACAGCAGCCAGTTCCTCGCCCTTCTGACGTGCGCTCTCTACCATGTATTCGCACTGTTCCTTCGTCTCGCGGCGCTGCTTTGCACAGGATTCCTTTGTCTCCTCCCTCTGTTTCCGGCAGGACTCGTTTGTCTCCTCTCTCTTTTTGCAGCACGCCTCATCCGTTTCCTCCGTTTTCTCGCGGCAGGACTCGTCCGTTTCTTCGGTTTTCCGGCGGCAGGCTTCCTCGGTCTCTTCTTTTAGCTTTCTGCAGCTCTCCTCTGTTTCCTGTGTCAGTTTTTTCGCTTTCACCTGTGCCTCAAACACAAGGCCGCTGATGCTGTCATAATTGTCGATATAGCTCTGGTATTTCTCATGAATGTTTTTTTCGAGCTCCTCGATTTTATCCTCACGCTCGCGGATCTTGCGGTTCAGCTTCTCGATTTCCTGCTCTTTTTCCTCGATCTTCGCTTCCAGTTTCTTCTGAGCGGCATACGCCTGATCTTTCAGGTTCTGCACTTTCGTCATAACATCGTCCTTATCGAAACCGCCCATCAGCGTTGTTTTAAATAATTCTTCGTGATTGTTTTCTGACATGTATACTCCTCCTTCGTGCCCGGGCTTTTATCATTCCCCTTATCCTTCCCGGACTCCTCGTCAACTGTTTGTTTCAATATATTTTGAAATCAGACTCCAGACGTCTGCGCACTCGAATCCGAGCTTCCACTCTGCCACTCCGGCGAGATCGGCACTTTGGATCACTTTCAGTTTTTCCTCCATGGACTGCTCATCCTCCATCCAGATCGTGTATCTGGCATCGGAAGTTTCTACCGTTGCCACATTCTGGCCAAGGGATGCATCCCAGGTTTCTGTCATCTGATTCTCTTTGGCATAGTTTTTGGCGCCATCCATGCCCAGCACCTCGCTGGTAATGGCGCTCTGTCCGAACTTTTCCGTCCAGACACGGGTATAAAACGGGATTCCGCAGATCACCTGATCGGCAGGCATCACCCGCGTCATCTCCTCCACGGCCTGCTGTACGAACGGGAGGGATGAAACAGAGCCTGCCTCCTCGCTTCCCGCGAAATGCTCGTCATAGGCCATGACAATCATATAGTCCACAAATCTTGCCTGCTCGCCGCGCTGATAATACATCGTGTAAGCCTGCGGTACCGGCGTATCGACCGACACCACAAGATTCTGTGCATGCGCCGCGCTCGTCAGTTCCCGCAGAAACTGCAGGTAATGCGGGATTCCGGCCTCTTTCAGATTCTCGAAATCCACGTTGATGCCGTCCATGCCGCACGATGCTGCCTCGGCGAGCAGCTGCTCAATGATTCTACTGCGCACGGATGCGTAGGCAAGATCGGTTGTTTCGTCAAATGCTTCATTAAAGTTATCAATCAATCCCCAGACTTCCCGTCCCGCTTCATGCGCCAGTTTCACGTAATCGGCGCTCGCAAGGCTGGAAATCGTACCGGTTTCGTCTGTCACGGAAAACCAGGTCGGTGAAATCACGTTCACGCCGGTCATTTCTGCTGTCATCTCTGCCATCGCGTCGTTCGACTCGGTCGATGTGCTCTGATGCCAGACCAGATTGATTTTGTGATCCCGTGTAATTCTTTCATAGGAATCTTTCTTTGCCGTCCGCGCTTCGATGGCCTCCGGCTCGGAGATATCCTCTGTCTGGATGTAGCCGGTATAGCCGTCCGCCGTCATGACTTTGCACCAGTTGTCCAGATTTTCCAGATACAGCAGGGTGTCACCCTTCTGTACATCCGCAAGAATCAGACTCTTGATGCCGCCTTTCTGGCGCACCTGCGCGGTGTCTGACTGTACCGTCGCCTGCTCCACTCCGTCCCATTCATTCCGGATTACAACACGGTTGGGATCGCTGTAATATGCATAGTCGAGATCTGTGTATTCTTTTACGACATCCAGCGAAATGTAAACCGTTCCGTCGCTCTCCTGCTGTACGGCAGGCTGTCCGCCCGGTGTTTTGGCAACGGCCGCATCGCCCGGAAGCAGTGTCTGCACGCCGCCGCTCGTTGTAAGCAGGATTCCTTTTGTTTCTTCATCCCAGTAGAAGCAGCTGTTCAGCTGGGATTCTACATATGTGTACGCCGCATACGGCTCTCCTCCGATAAGGACGGCCTGCTCTTCCAGAAGTTCTCCGTTCTGGATCAGCGCAACGCTGTTTTCGTCTGTCAGGTTAAAATATTCGTTCCCGGCCATGTATTCGGTTCCGGGTTTATATCGGTTTATCAAAAATGAAACAATGCCTGCTGCACCGACTAGCACGATCAGAATCAGTACGACCAGTACCGGCGCTGCTTTTTTCTTCTGTTGCTCCTTCATGTGTTCTTTTCCCCTTTTCTTCGCTCTGAAGATCTCCCCACTTGCGCCCATTATAACAAAAAAAATACCCAATAGCAACCGTTATGCGCAAGGGAACCGCATGCGAGTCAGAAAGTATCGTTACAGTTCACTGGTTCCCAGCGAACTGTAACATTCGCAGCCCTCATTTAAAGTTTTGCTTCGCAAAAGGAGGGCTGCTCACACCTGAATCATGTTCTTACGCAGCGAAACAGCAGGTGTTTCACTGCTGATTGAACAGTAACGAACGTATCGTTGCTTTTTGCTATTGGGTATTTTTCAGAAAATCTGTTTAAAAAGTTTTGTCGATTGTTTGTTTCATGGCTTATTTGCAGTTGTGACGTACAAAAAAGAAAGCCCCATCGATCCGTATGAAATACTTTTGTTTTTAGTTTCAATGATCATGTTTCGCGGGGACGCCTTCTTATCCGATCCGTTTTTTCTGTGCCTGCTTCCGGCCGGAGTATGCACCCTCCGGGCAGAAGCAAAGGTTTCCCCAACTCCTATTATACTTCAAACCGGGGGAATTACAAATAAAGTTTGTCCCTTCATTTCTGAAAAAATTATGCGAAATGTAAAAAAAATCTTAAGTTCTTTACTTCTTTCCGTGATGTGTTATACTATATCGTAAGCAGCCCTATTTATATAAGTAAAGAGTAATTAAGGACGTGAGAGTTATGAAAATAGAAAAAATCAATGATAACAAGATCCGCTGCACACTGACCAGCGCCGATCTTGCCGAAAGAAATTTAAAGCTCAGCGAACTGGCTTACGGCACGGAAAAGGCCCGCAGCCTGTTTCAGGATATGATGCTTGAAGCCAACCAGCAGTTCGGCTTCAATGTGGATAATGCCCCGCTCATGGTCGAGGCCGTTCCGGTGGCTCCGGACAGCATTGTCCTCATTATCACCAGAGTCGAGGATCCACAGGAGCTCGACACCCGCTTCGCCAAATTTGCTCCATCCGGCGACGATACGGACGGACCGGAACCGGTACAGTATTCCGGCGCGGACGACATCATTGACCTGTTCCACAAGCTCTGCGATGTGAAGAACAAGGCACAGGAAATCGCAAAGAAAGCGGCACAGAAGGAAAACGAAAAAGAGCCTGCAGCATCCGAGGAAAAGAATGTGGATCTGGTACGCACCTTCCACTTCTCAACCCTCGACGATGTCATCAGCTCCGCAAAAGCGCTGAACCAGTATTTTACCGGCAGCAATTCCCTCTATAAGAACACGGCAGATGCCAACTATCAGCTCGTTCTGCACCAGTCCGGCTGCAAACCGGAGGAATTCAACAAGGTCTGCAACATTCTTTCCGAGTACGGCAGACAGGAATCCTTCTCCCTGGCCGCTGAAGCATTTCTGCTGGAACATGGAAATGCAATGGTAAAAGAGAATGCTCTGCAGGAGCTGGCTTCTCTGTAAGTTTTGAAACGTATGTATAAAAAAAGGAAGTCCGCGAAGGACTTCCTTTTTTGTACGTTCCGTACAAATTACTCTTCTGTGATAGCCTCGGTTGGACATACGCTTGCGCATGTTCCGCACTCAACGCATACATCCGGGTTGATTTCGTAATGGGAATCTCCCTCAGCGATAGCCTCTACTGGACATTCTCCAGCGCAGGTTCCGCAGCTTACACATTCGTCTGTGATTACATATGCCATGATCTTATCCTCCTTGTAGATTTTTTGGCCCTTTCGGTACTATCCACATTGTAAACGATTGCCCCCTGAAATACAAGTACAAAATTATAAACATTCTATAATCTTATGAATTTGTTCTTGCATTCCCCCCGGGGGTACGCTATAATCAAAATAGCCGTCAAAATCGGAACGACGGGTATATACACATTTAAAGGAGGAACTTTAAGATGGCAAAGATCTCGAAAGACATGACAATCGGCGAGTTAATCGCAATGGATACAAATATCATCGGAATCCTGATGGGAGCCGGCATGCACTGCATCGGCTGCCCTTCTGCACAGGGTGAGTCCCTGGAAGAAGCAGCTATGGTTCACGGCCTGGACGCTCAGGTTCTGGAAGACCAGATCAACGATTATCTGGCTGCAAAATAAGTCGGATTTCCGCGTGGATCCAAAAAGAACGCCTCTCGCAGGCGTTCTTTTTTTCTGTCCGATTTACCCATTGTTCCGATGGTCCCGTTTTGCTTTCGTCCGTTTTCCTTTCTGCTCCAGCGTCGCCGCTGCTTCTCTCCGGCTCTGCTGGTGGCGGCGGATCGCCTCATCCACACGGCGGCTCCGCTCTTCCTGGCGCCGCTTCTGTATCATCTGATCGAGCAGACGGCCGAGCACGCGGTAAAACTCCGTCTGACGCTCCTCCTCTTCCTGCCGCATCACAGTGTCCGCCAGCTGTTCTGCTTCCCGCTCGGGCAGAAGATCGACAACCACCTCCGGCACTTCGTCCGCTTTTCCCGGTATTGCCGGATCCGGCTTCTCCTTTGCCGTCTCTGCCGCTTCCGCCGTTGCCTGCACCAGCTTCGGCATCAGCTCGCGGATCGCTTTCAGGTGAAGCCCCTTTTTCTTCAGTTCCCGGATTCCCAGAAAAATCTGAATGTCCTGCGCAGTATAGCAGCGGTGTCCCAGCGAATTGCGGTGGATTTCCATGCCGAGCTCGTCCTCCCAGTACCGGAGCACATGCGCTTTCTCCCCGGTCAGCTTCTCCGCCTCCGTGACCAGATACGTTCTATTTTCCATACGGCAGCCACTCCCTTCTTCCCTTTATTATAGGATCTGTTATCCCCTGCCGCAAGAAAATCTCATCGTAATATTCCGACAAATTCATACAATTATACACAAAAAACGTGCCGCAGGACTATCCCACGACACGTTCTGACACATAAAATATTTTCTTTTATCTCTCTGCATTCGCAAATTTCGTATAATCCGGCAGCCAGACCAGATTGACGGTTCCGATCGGGCCGTTTCGCTGTTTGGCGATGATGATTTCCGCGATTCCCTTATTCTCGGAATCCTTATTATAGTAATCATCTCGATAGATAAACATAACAACGTCGGCATCCTGCTCGATCGCTCCCGACTCACGCAGGTCGGAAAGCATCGGACGGTGGTCGGTACGCTGCTCAACAGCCCGGGAAAGCTGGGACAGTGCAACAACCGGCACATTCAGCTCTCTCGCGAGTGCTTTTAAGGAACGGCTGATATCCGAAATCTCCTGCTGACGCGATTCCGAGGAGCTCTTTCCGCTTCCCGACATCAGCTGCAGGTAGTCAATGATGATGATATCAAGACCGTGCTCCAGCTTGTATTTGCGGCATTTCGACCGCATCTCTCCGATCGAGATACCAGGTGTATCGTCGATCATCAGTCGGGATTCACCGATCATGCCGGCGCTCTCGATCAGCTTGCTCCATTCGTCGTCTTTCAGGTTTCCGGTTCTCAGATGCTGGGAATCTACTTTCGACTCCATCGAGAGCAGACGGTTCATCAGCTGCTCCCGCGACATCTCGAGACTGAAAATCGCAACGGCTTTGTCTTTCTTAAACGCCATATACTGCGCAATATTGAGGACAAACGCCGTTTTACCCATAGACGGACGTGCCGCAATCAGGATAAAGTCAGAGTTCTGCAGACCCGATGTCTTGTAGTCCAGATCCGTGAATCCGGTCGGAATACCCGTGACATTTCCCTTCGTCTTCGATGCACGCTCGATGTTCTCCAGCGTATTGATGACAACCTGGCGGATCGGCATGAAGTCTCCGGAATTCCGCTGGCCCAATAACTGGAACATCTTCTTTTCCGTCTCCTCCATGATGACTTCCACCGGCTCTTTGTTCAGATAGCAGTCATTCTCTATCTCTTCTGTCAGCTTAATGAGACGGCGCAGCACCGCTTTCTCGCTGACGATGTTCGCATAATGGCGCACATTCGCCGAAGTCGGCACCGCATTTAAAAGATCGCGGACAAACTCCATCGAACTGATCTCCGGCGGAACATCCTTTTCACGCAGGCGGTTCTGCAGGGTGACCAGATCGACCGGTTTTCCCTCATTGAACAGCTCCACCATGGCATCAAAAATGACGCCGTACTGGTGCTGGTAAAAATCGTCGCTCGTCAGGATTTCCGATGCCGCCATGATGGCTTCGCGCCCCATCAGCATGGAACCGATGACCGACTGCTCCGCCTCGATGCTGTGCGGAAGGATTCGTTTAATCAGTGCTTCTTCCATAGAATTATGCTTCTTTTACGATAACTTTCAGCTTTGCAGTTACTTTGGTATGCAGGCGGATCGGCACTTCTGTCGTTCCAAGAACCTTGATCGGGTTCGGAAGCTGCATTTTCTTTTTGTCGATGTCGTATCCAAGCTGCTCTTTTGCTGCCTCAGCGATCTCTTTTGCCGATACGCTTCCGAATACTTTTCCGCCCTCGCCGACTTTGATGGCTACGGTAACCTGTTTGTCCTCAATCTCTTTCGCGAAAGCCTGTGCCTCAGCGAGCTGCTCTGCTGCCACTTTGTCCTCGTGTGCTTTCTGGAGTTTCAGCTCATTCAGGTTTTTTGCGGTTGCCTCGATGCCGAGTTTTTTCGGCAGAAGCATGTTTCTTGCATATCCGTCACTTACGTTTACAGTCTGTCCTTTTTTACCAAGTGCTTTTACGTCTTCCAGTAAGATAACTTTCATATCAGATTTCTCCTCCATCCTGCATTTCTGTTAAGGTTGATTTTAGGAGGCTGCGCGCCCCCTCCAGATCGACGGTCTCAAGCTGGCATCCTGCCATATTCAGATGACCGCCGCCGCCCATCCGCTCCATGATGATCTGTACATTGACCTCATCGATCGCGCGGGCGCTGATATAGATCACGCCTTTATACTCGGTCAGTACAAAGGACGCCTTGACACCGACAATGTTCAGCAGCTCGTTCGCCGCTTGTGCTCCGACCACCGTCGGGCTGTCCACATAGTCGCTCGGGCATTCGGAAATCGCGAACTGGCCGCGGAACAGCTCCGCATTGCGGATCGTCTCTCCTCTTGCCTTGTAATCGTTCATATCCTCACGGAACAGCTTGCGCACACGCGTCACATCCGCACCGCAGCGGCGCAGGAAAGCTGCCGCCTCGAACGTGCGGACACCTGTTTTCTGCATAAAGTTGTCGGTATCGATCATGATGCCGGCATAGATGCTGTCCGCCTCCACGTTCCGGATGCGGATTCCCTCGGTAAAATACTGGAGAATCTCGGCAACCATCTCGCTCGCGGATGATGCATACGGCTCAATATAGGAAAGCACCGAGTTGCGGATCGTATCGCTTCCCTGCCGGTGATGATCCAGCACGACGATCATTTTCGCCATGTACAGCAGATCCTCACACTGTGTGATGCTCGGCTTGTTCGTATCGACCACAACGAGCAGCGTGTTGTCGTCCATGATCTCTTTCGCCTCATGGTTGTTGACAAACATGTCCGCCTCATAATCCTGGTTGTCGCTGAACGTATTCATCAGCGGAATGATCGAGCTGGTCGGGTTGTCGATGACGATGTACGCTTTTTTATTCAGCGTTTTCGCCGCACGGTAGATACCGATGGCCGCACCGAACGAATCGGCATCCGGCAGGCGGTGTCCCATGACAACGACCTTCTCTTTCGTGTTCATAAACTCTTTCAGCGCGTGCGCCTTGACGCGGGCTTTGACTCTCGTATTCTTTTCCACAGCCTGCGTTTTTCCGCCGAAATACTGAATCTTCGAACCGTCCTTTAAAACGACCTGATCGCCGCCCCGGCCAAGAGCCAGGTCGATCGCGATTTTCGCATACTCGGAGTTTTTCGCAAACGATCCAGCATCTGCTCCGATACCCATACTGATTGTGACCGCCATCTCGTTTCCGATGTTGATGGTCTTGACGTCCTCGAGGATATCGAACTTTTTCTCTTTCAGTTCATTTAACGAACTCCGGCGCATGACCACGATGTATTTGTCGTTCTCATACCGCTTCACCAGTCCGTCGAGATCGTTGAAATATTTGTTGATCTTTCGCTCGACCAGTGCGGTCAGAAGGGAACGGCGGACCTCCTCGACGCTCTCCAGCGCCTCGTCGTAGTTGTCCAGATACAGAAGACCGGTGACCATCGTTTCGTCCTCGAATTTCCGCATATACTCGCGGAGCTCCGTCTCATCGAACAGATACAGTGCCTGAATAAAATAGCCTTTGATATCTGTGTTGATCATCTCCGAATTCTGAATCAGCTCGTCGATGCAGACGCTTTTTACATGGGCACGGAAATTCTTTTCGCCGTAAGCCACGTCGATGTCGGTCTCCTCCTCATTTTTCGGCAGCCGCTCGACCGTCAGCTCCGGAAAAATGGTGGCGATACATTTATGATACTGTGTATCCTTCCCTGTGATTTTTGTAAACTCTTTGTTGACCCAGAGAAGCTTTCCCTGCGAATCCATAACGGCATAGGGCAGCGCCAGTTCCTGGATCAGATGCTTCTGAACCTGGCCGTATTCAGTCGCAAAGGTAATCAGCTCGTTGATCACCTGCGGACGCTGTCTGTAATAGAGAACTGCGGCTGCGATCACATAGACTGCAAAAAACAGCGTGAACCACATTCCTGCCATCACATCCACAAAATACATGCCGATATTCATCACAAGCATCAGGTTGGACAAAATCAGCGGCCATCGAAGATAGCTCCGCAATTGGCCGCTCAACTTCATTTTGCTTTTCATTTCCTAACACCTTTCCAACGTTGCGTGTTGTATTTCGCTCCTGTCCTTCCGATTATACCACTTTGACCTGTACTTTGGCAACAAGATACTTCTGGATACAAAAAAGGTACCCGCCCTTTTCGGGCAGATACCTCTATTTATTTACCGATTCAAAATGAACGTTCGGACAGTGCTTAGCGCAAGTCAGAATCAATCATCTACGTACGGCATAATAGCCATATGTCTTGCTCTCTTAACGGCTACTGTTACTGCTCTCTGATGTTTTGCGCAGGTTCCAGTTACACGTCTCGGCAGGATTTTACCACGCTCGGATACATATTTTTTCAGTTTAGCTGCATCCTTGTAGCTGATCTCTTCTCCACCACAGAAAACACAAACTTTTCTTCTTCTGCGGGCCGGTCTTCTGGAAGCTGGTCTTTCACTATTATTATAAGCCATGATCAATCTCTCCTTTTCTATCAATTAAATGGCAATTCTTCGTCAATGCCATCGGGAATATTCATAAAACCATCGGCGCTGCCCAAATCAGATGTATTCGCGGACGGAGCCGGATTGTTATGCTGCGGTGCGGAGTATCCTCCGTTGTTTCCGCCTGCATTTTTGCTCTCTGCAAACTCCTGCTCTTCTACAACTACGTCTGTTGTGTAGACCTTCTGGCCTTCACGGTTGGTGTAGCTTCCGGTCTGAATGCGGCCGGTGATGGCGATCTTCGTTCCCTGACGCAGGTATTTCTCTGCAAATTCTGCCTGGCGGCCGAAAGCAACGCATCCGATAAAGTCTGCGGTTGCGGAATCGCCGTCTCTGCGGAATCTGCGGTCAACAGCCAGTGTATAACGGGCTACCGCTGTGGAGTTCTCTCCAGCAGAGTATCTGACATCGGGATCTCTGGTCAATCTTCCCATCAATATAACTTTATTCATTCGCTTACCTCTTAAGCTTCCTTTTTAACGACTAAGTATCTCAGTACGTTATCCATAATACGCATATGGCTCTCGATCTCTGCCGGAGCTGTTGCGTCTGCTTCAAACTGAATAAAGTAGTAATATGCTTCACGCATATGCTGAATTTCGTATGCAAGGCGTTTTTTGCCCCACTCTTCTACTTCGCCAACTGTTCCGCCGTAACGGGTTACATAACCTTTGGCTTTCTCAACTACAGCTGCGCGTTCCTCTTCTTCAAGTTTTGCATTCACAACCAGTGCTAATTCGTACTTGTTCATGCTTTACCTCCTTTTGGACTTTTTGGCACCCCATTTTCATTATGGGGAGCAAGGAATTATTTTTATACGTCACAATTTGTTATTCTAACATAAAAAAGGGCTTATAGCAAGCCCTTTTTCGCGTGTTTTCTTGTTTTTTTCACGATATTACGCATCTTTTTTTCGTAATCCGCGGGTGTTTTTCTCGACCAGCTTGCGTGCTACCATGATCTGGTGGCCGCAGCCGGTGCATTTGAGACGGAAATCTGCGCCGACACGCAGAATTTCCCACTCGCTGCTGCCGCACGGATGCGGCTTTTTCAGTTTTACAATATCGCCTACTTCGTAATGTTCTGCCATGTTTCTTCCGCCTTATTTTTATATTTCCTGACACTTTCCGAGATTTTTTTTTCAAGGTTCTCTCTGTATCATCAGAGCCGCACCTCCATTTTTCACAGCTCTGAATTTTCACACCCGGATACTGCCGAGCACCTGCCCGATCGGCTGCTGGATCAGAAGATCCGCGTTTTTATCCATCGGCGTTGCGCCCTTGTTGATGAGAACCAGCGCATCGCCCTCAAAATACTGGAGAAGACCTGCTGCCGGATACACAGCAAGCGACGTTCCGCCGACGATCAGAAGATCGGCGGCCGCAATCGCGCGGATCGCACCGTCGAGCACTTTCTCATTCAGACTCTCCTCGTAGAGTACGACATCCGGTTTGATCATGCCTCCGCATTTTTCACATCTTGGAACTCCGCTGCTCCTTCTCACCAGCTCTGCATCGCAGGATGCCCCGCATTTCATACAATAATTGCGATGTGTGCTTCCATGCAGTTCATACACTACTTTACTTCCCGCCGCCTGATGCAGTCCGTCAATGTTCTGCGTCACAATCGCTTTTAATTTTCCCGCCGCTTCCAGCTCTGCAAGCTTTTTGTGCGCCGCGTTCGGTTTCGCGCCGACCGGAAGCATTTTGTCGCGGTAAAAAGCATAAAACTTTTCCGGATAGCGAAGGAAATAGCTGTGGCTTAAAATCGTCTCCGGCGGAACATCGTATTTCTGATGGTAAAGACCATCCACGCTCCGGAAATCCGGGATTCCGCTCTCCGTAGATACACCCGCGCCGCCAAAAAATACGATGTTTTCATGCGTGTCAATCATTCTCTGCAATGTTTCGATTTTTCTTTCCTCTTCCATCTGGCCTTCCTCCTTCTATAGTAAGATCAGAAAATCGTTGCCGAATTCTTTCCGCAGATTAAAACCTGCGGCCTGTATGCAGCCTTCAAAAAAGCTTTTTCACAACTTTACCGGTTCCGTCGTACTCCCAGTACAACAAATCGGCCGGTCGTATCACTCGCCGCACAGGTAGACAGCACAATGATATGGCTGTTTTCATCCATCGGCAGCTGCTCCACCGGGATCTCCGAACGCGCCGCCATCGTATTCAAATACTGTACAAACGCTTCGCCTCCGCCGGAATACAATGTGTAGACATCACTGTCTGCCTCGGTATAGAAAGCAGAAAAAATCTGGTACACATCGTTTGATTCCGGCGTCAGCATCCAGAAATAGACGCTGTCCCTATATTTTTCCTGCTCCTTCATCTGTTTCAATTTTCCGAACATGGAGAGATTCTTCATATTATGACCGTAAACGATTGTGTTTCCATCACTGAAATCACCCTGATTCTGGTAATCGAGGAAAATGGAACCCGCAAAGTTGCTCGTTCCCTCGTACGTCGTATGAAGATACGCATCGTTGTCCGGCCCCTGTACGACCGGGTAACTGATGTCGAGAGCTTCGATATAAAGCCATCCCTTCACATCCGGGTTAATCGCTTTTAAGGATTCAAAATCGACGGCAAGCGGCGGTTCTGTCGGATACGACAGTGGTTCCGGCTCCGGTTCGGAAGGCTCCGCCGGTTCGGATTCCGCCTGCGGCTCCTCTGTTTTCGTCGGTGCCGGTGTCTCCGGTGTTTTTGTAATTTCCGTCGTATACTGCTGCAGATCCCGGTATTCATCCGTGCCGGTCTTGTAATCCAGGTAAATGCCGATCAGCTTGTACCCGGAAAAGCAGAAAACAGCAAGTGCCGCTAAAAATACCAGAGTCCAAAGCGGATTGCCGCGTTTTTTCTGTTTCTTTTTCTGTTTTCCCATGCGTCTCCTTTATCACTTTTTTACTGTCTGCGCTGTTTTCTCGAAGCGCTCTGAATTTGTCTCAATTATAAGCGTGCCCCTTTCTTTTGTCAACTTATGCCCCCGGAAAAGGATTGCACCCGCCCCCATCTTATGATAGACTAAAAGTCGACTGACAAGTCACTTGTGAATACAGTAACACACCACATACATGAGGAGGAATTCCATATGCGAACAATCAAAAAAGTCGCCTCGCACATCTTCATTGATGGCTTCGGCGGCATGACGCAGGGTCTTTTTGCAACCCTGATTATCGGTACGATGATTCAGCAGATCGGTCTTCTGATCGGCGGTTCGACCGGAAATGTAATCTATCTGCTTGGAAAAGCTGCCGCAGCCCTGACAAGTGCCGGTATCGGTGTCGGCGTGGCAGTGAAATATGGGGAAAGCCCGCTTGTCACGGTTTCTGCAGCCGTCGCCGCCATGGTCGGCGGTTATGCCGGCAAGATCACCGGCGGCACATTCTTTGTGGACGGAAATGCCGTTCTGGCAGGACCTGGCGAACCGCTCGGCGCTTTCATCGCAGCTTTCGCAGGCATCACCTGCGGCCATCTGGTTTCCGGCAAGACCAAAGTTGATATCATCGTGACACCGGTCATCACCATCGGAGCCGGTTCCGTTGTCGGACTGCTCGTCGGACCGCCGATCTCCCAGATGATGACAGGCCTTGGAAGCATCATCAACTGGGCAACGGAACAGCGGCCGTTCATCATGGGCATCGTTGTTTCGGTCGTCATGGGTATGGTTCTGACACTGCCGATCAGCTCCGCTGCACTCGGCATCATTCTGAATCTTTCCGGTCTTGCCGCCGGTGCCGCAACGATCGGCTGCTGCTGCAACATGGTCGGATTTGCGGTTGCAAGTTATCGGGAAAACAAATTCGGCGGCCTTGTCGCACAGGGTCTTGGAACCTCGATGCTTCAGGTGCCGAATATTATGCGTCATCCGCTGATCTGGCTGCCCGTCATCTTCTCGAGTGCGATTTTAGGACCCGTCTCCACAATCCTCGCCAATATGCAGAATAATGCAACGGGAAGCGGCATGGGTTCCGCAGGTCTTGTCGGACAGATCACAACGTATCAGACGATGATCGCTTACGATGATCCGAAGCTCGTCATCATCAAAATTATTCTGCTCCACTTCGTGCTTCCGGCTGTGATCACCTTGTTCTTCTCAGAGGTATTCCGCAAGGCAAACCTGATCAAATCCGGCGATATGGCTTTGAATCTGTAATCTGTATTTTTAAAAGGGAATGGAACTGCGCATCCGGCAGCTCCATTCCCTTTTTTATCCACATTTCTCTTCTGATTTTTTCTGTTTTTACACCGTTTCTTCTGCGTTTTCCGCATTTTCCACTGCCACGGCCGATTCAGCTTCCGCTGCCGCTTCTTCTGTCTCCGTTTCTTCTCCCGGCCGCACACGGTGTGCCTCTACCATTGGCTCAATGGTCTGTGCCATCAGCAGATGGATCATGTCAAGGCTCCGCTCGCGGAACCGCGACGGCAGAAGCGGTGCGATCGCCACATCCGTCACGAGGGATTCAAGGCCCTCGATAATCAGATCCTTGCCCGGTGTCTCATTCCACTCCAGTCTGATCCGCTCGAAATCACGCTGGAAAATGATTTTGACCCTCCGTCTTGCGGCCTCTTCCAGAAATGCAAACTCAAGCTTCAGCACCAGTTCGCCGTCTTCATTCTCCGCAAACTGTCCCGTCGTTCCGAGCAGATACGATTCCTCGTTTTCCACCCATTCTACAACTTTGGACCCCGTAAGACCGATCGCAATGCGCTGTGCTTTTTCTCCCTCGGTCAGCTCAACAAAGAAACGGCCTTTTTCATAGAAGAAACCGATGCGGCGGATGCCGTCGGAAAAGTTGTTGTGGAAGACCTGCAGCGTCAGTGGAAACATGCCGACATGCGTGTCCTCCATTTTATATTCTTTTCCGTGCAGAAGCTGCGCCATGTCGATCTGACGCGGTGTTCCGCTGTTCCGCGGCCCCGGTGTTCTCCGCTTCCAGCCGCCGCGCAGGATTCTTCCCGGTGTCTCTTTCGCGCCCTCCAGATCACAGCAGGTCTGCACCAGCTTCTGATATGCCATCGGACTTTCCGCCTCGCCGGATTTCAGCTCTGCACCAAATTCCGCGCCGAAATACTTCCGCACAATGTCGAGCATCTCACACGTCTGGAACAGCTCGTTGCTGCCCGCATTCGTCACAATCACCACGCCGGTATCCGGGTAACCGAGTACGTTCTGCCCCAGCATGCCATTGAACGCAAAGCTGCCCAGCCGCTCCTCCATCCAGACCTGGTAACCATAGCCATATTTTCCCATCTTTTCCGGCGGTGTCGCATGAACGGAGGTGGACGCTGCGACCCATTCCGCCGGGACGATCTGTTTTCCTTCGAATTTTCCGCCGTTCACGTACATCACCCCGAGCTTGGCCGCGTCCTCCGGGCACAGGAAGAGGCCCCAGCCGCCTTTCGTAATCCCTGCCGGGCAGCTCTCCCAGAAGACTTTCCGGATGCCAAGAGGCTCAAACAGACGCGGCCGCAGGTAATCTACCATTTTCATGCCGGTGCGCTCCTGTATGATTGCAGACAGCAGATACGTGTTCATACTGTTGTACTCAAACGCTTCGCCCGGCGTTCCCTTGACCGGCGCATTTAAGAAGCTGTCCACCCAGTCGTTGCCGGAAACAACGCCCATCTCGTTGAACTGTACGCCGCTCTTCATTGTCAGAAGATGCTCCACGGTCAGATTCGGGCGCAGGATCTTCTGCAGCAGACCGTTTCGTTTTTCAAAAATATCATAGACGTTCTCGTCCAGGGAAAGTTTTCCTTCACTGATCAGAAAACCGACCGCCATGCCGGTGATGCTCTTGCACATCGAATACGTCGCGTGCCAGATGCCGCTGCGGTATGGGGCGAAATTGCATTCGCAGATGACCTGTCCGTTCCGCAGGACCAGCAGGTGATGCATGTCCGTATGGCGGGCGGCGGCGAGCTCACGAAGCATCTGCGTCAGCTTTTCCGAGGAGATTCCCTCACTCTCCGGCGTCACACGCGGAAAATATGTCTCCGGAGATGCAAAATCCCCGAACGCTTCCTTCTGCGGCGCAAAGTCCGTCTTTCCCATATGTCCTGTCGTCCCACTCATAAATCCCCAGATCATTTCCATTGCGGTTAACTGTTCTTTCGCTGCCATGTACGATGCCTCCTGTCTCATGCGGTTGGATTTCCCTGTTTTTCCAGTTTTCCTCATTATATCCAGATTCCTTGAAAATCGCAATGCTTCTTCTGATAAAAAAGAACCGACATAGAAATCTGTATTTCGATTTCTGCCGGTTCTTTTCCGTGTGTGATTTTTTTATTTTACTTTAGCTTACTCATTCCAGAGTTTCATACGCTCCTGATAATTCTGTGTGATAACTTTTTCTACATCTTCCAGTCCTGCGTCATTCATTTCGGAAATCATCTTGTCGTACTCTTCCATTGCCGCATCGTGGCTGTCTGCATTCACAATCTTCGGATATTCCTGATCGTAGATATCCTGGATTTTCTGCCATTTCAAGCCATCCGGAGTGCTTCCTGCCGGGGTAAGGCCTGCAAACTCTGCGGTATCCCATCTGTCGTTCTCACCAAAGTGATTCATAGCCACCTGCCGGGTCTCTTTTACTTTATACTGTGTTACATCGTATGGAGTTCCGTCTGTACCATTTCCGTTCTTTACAAACCAGGTCCATTTGCGGACGCCGGTATCCAGTTTGGTTTTGTCAAAATCCGTCTGGAATCCTTCAATCAGATCATCGTTCGGAACGTGTTTTCCATCTTCCATATTCCAGTTGGTTCCCTCAATACCCCACATCAGAAGATACTGTCCTTCTTCGCTTGCAAGGTAGTTGATCATCTTCATGGCTGCTTCCGGATTTTTACAATTCTTGGTGATCGCGATTGCATCCCAGCCAAGTGTACTTCTTCCGGAGTAAGTAGTTTCATCTGCACTGATTCCGTTTCCAAGGATTTTATAGGAATAGAATTTTGCATCTCCTCCTACAGAAGAAGCAAGTGCTGTATTTGCTGCATCGGTATCCCAGTAGGAAGCAAAGGTACTGAATACGTTGCCTGCAGACAGTTTCTGCGTCCACTGATTTTTCTTGTTGACAACCCACTCTTTGTCCAGAAGGCCTTCGGTATACAGTTCATTGGCAAAGGACATCATCTCTTTGAAGTTTGGTGCTTTGGCAACATGTTCCAGATTGTCCCCATCCTGATAATATGTTTTCAGACCATACATTCCTTTTAATGTTCCATCGTAGTTTTTGGATTCTGCATCAAAGGTAATGGCAATACTCTCTTTTCCGTCAATGGTCGGATGAAGTTCTTTGAATTTCTTACAAATGTCAATATACTCTTCCTGTGTAAATGGCTCATCGCTGTCTGCGCGGTCTTTTCCAACGATTTCGCACAGATAATCATAGCGCATCAGAACACCGGCTACCGGATCCGGATCTTCTCCGTACCAGTTATTCAGATAGTAATTCTTTCCATCGGTATAACGACTCTTGTTTAAGGTTTCCCCGTACATCTCTTTTACATCCGGGCCGTACTCATCGATCAGATCATTCAACGGAAGCAGTGCGCCTGCCTCAATATAACGGTTTACAATATCATTTCCACGATCCATCAGGACGATATCCGGGTAATTCTGACCGGTCAGCATCAGGTTCAATTTTTCCAGCGGATCTCCGGTTGGATTTTCTACCTGAATTTTGACACCTGTTTTTTCCTCAATTGCTTTTGCAACTGGATCATCAAAGGTATTGCTTCCGGAGTTTTTGTCAAAGATAGAAATCGTAACTCCGTCTGTTGATACCTCGCCCGATGCAGATGATGCACTGCCGGATGCAGTACTTGATGATGTACTGCCATTTGATCCGCATCCTGCAAGCATTCCCGCTGCCATCAGGACACTCATCGCCATTGCGATACTTTTTTTGAACTTCATTTTCTTTTCCTCCTTCTATCATCAGCTCTTTACAGATCCGAGCATGATTCCTTTAACAAAATATTTCTGAATAAACGGATAAACCATGATAATCGGAATGGTCGCAATCATCGTAGCAGCCATTCGAATGCTGTCCGGCGTAATGGTCTGTGACGCCTGATTTGCCGCCTGGTTCGCTGATGAAGTCTGATACTGATTCAGAATTTCAACCAAAATGGACTGCATTGTTTTTAAAGACTGTGCATTCGTAAACAAATATGCATCGAACCAAGAATTCCAATGTGTAATTGCGACAAACAGTGCAATGGTCATAATAATCGGCTTGGACAATGGAATTACCATTTTAAAGAAAACTGTCAGATCGTTTGCTCCGTCAATTTTCGCCGATTCAAAAATCTCTGCCGGCATTCCCTCTATATAATTCTTTACCAGAATCATATTATAAACACTTACCAGGTTCGGGAAAATAAATACAATGAAATTATTCAGCATTCCAAGGCTCTTTAATACCATATAATACGGAACCATTCCGCCGCCAAAATACATGGTGAAGATAAAGAACAGGTTCAGCTGTTTCCGGAACAGCAGCTCTTTTCTGGAAAGCACATAGGCAAGTGCTGTCGTGACAAGGACCGCCAGCGGTGTACCAATTGCAGTACGAAGTACAGTGATCAGAATGCCATGCAAAAATGTGGCACGTCCCAGAATATCTTTATAACTTGCCAGACTCAGTTTTCTCGGCAGAAAGTAGAGCCCGCCGCGCAGTGCATCGGTTGCATCGTTAATGGATACCACAAAAATGTTCCAGAACGGATACACACAGATCACAGTAACTAACACCAGAAAAACCACTTTGAAAATATCAAGAAACCAGTCACTGGCACAACGTTTTCTTTTGATTTTAATTGCTTTTTCTCTCATTTTCCTTCCTCCTAAAACAGTGCCGTATTATCATCACTGAATTTCTTCGAAAGTGCATTTGCACTGATGACCAGAATGAAGGAGACTGCGGATTTAAAGAATCCTACTGCAGTACCGTAAGAATACATTCCGTTTTTCAGACCATAGCGGTATGCATACGTATCAAGTACATCAGAATAATTTAAAATAGCATCATTAGACATCAACAGCTGCTGCTCATATCCTGTATTCAGAACACCTCCGATTGCCAGAATCAGAAGAATCATAATGGTCGGCTTTAATGCCGGAAGTGTGATATGCAGAATCTTCTGCATTCTCGTCGCACCATCCACATCCGCTGCTTCATACATATCCTGGCTGATGCCGGAGATTGCCGCCATATAGATAATCGCATTGTATCCAAGTACCTTCCACGCATTTGCGATCGCGATGATCCACCAGAAATATGGTCCTTTCTGGAAAAACAGAATCGACTCATCGGTTAATCCGAAGAATTTTAACAGATTGTTGATGACGCCGTCTGAAGAAAGGAATGTAAGGAAAATGTTTGCCGCAATAACCCAGGAAATAAAATAGGGAATATAAGATGCGGTCTGTACAAATTTCTTTGCCTTCTGGTTTCGAACTTCATTCAGGCAAAGCGCCAGAATGATTGGCAGCGGGAATGAGAATAACAGTGTCAGTAAGCTGGTTGCCAGTGTGTTTCTCATGATTTTTGTGAAATCTGTGGAAAAGAAATACTTGAACCAGTCAAGACCGACAAACTGCGAATTCACCATATCCGCAAAATAGCCGCTACCCTGCGGCGTGTAGTTGATGAAGGACATATACAGTCCTGTCATTGGTGCATAGCAGATCAGAATGACCCATACCAACGATGGAAGCAGCAGTAAAAACAGATATTTCTGTTTCCAGAACCGTTCCGCGAGGCTTTTTTTGTGCTTTGCATGCACGTTTTCTTTTTTCATGCCTTCTCCTTCTTTCTTCTTTTTGTTCATCTTGTACACTCTTGCTGTCTATGTTTCCATTCTAATGGATAGTCTGTCCTGCAACAATCTCACTTTTTTATGATTTCTATCTCGATTTAACGGAGTTTTATAATTCTCTTTTTTATTCTGTTGTTTTCTTACGATTTCTGTCAATATCTAACGAAACAGAAACCGGCTGACGGGCAAAATCACCTTTATCAGCCGGTTTCTGTTTCCTCTTCTATGCAAACAATACGAAGTTATTTCTGCTTTGTTTGATTTTTTATTCGTTTACTGGAATTCTGACAGAAACTGTCGTTCCATATCCTTCCTGGCTTTCTATTCGGACACCATAATCCTCTCCATAAGCCAGACGAACCCTGTTTGCAACATTTCTCAGTCCATATCCTTCCTCTAAGCGCCGCAGAGAACTTCGCAGTTTAATCAGTTTTTCCGCCTCGATTCCACATCCATCATCTGTCACCTGGAATACCACATCCCTTTCTTCTTTTTGAATTCTGACCGCAATGTGGAGAACTTCTTCCTCTTTTCTCGCATGGTGAATGGCATTTTCAACCAGCGGCTGCAGAAGAAGTTTAATGGTTCGATATGTCAGTACTTCTCTTGCAATCTCATACTCCACCTGTACGCTGTCCCGAAAACGCATCTGCTGGATTTTCAGATAGCTCTGCAGCAGTTCCACTTCTTCCTGGATGGAAAGCACCTGTTTTCCCTTATTCAGGGAAATCCGGTAGAAGCTGGACAAATTTTTGACCGCCTGCATCGTCTGTTTTCCACCTTCCCGCATCGCCAGTGCTGAAATAACCGCAAGTGCATTGTAAAGAAAGTGCGGATTGATCTGTTCCTGCAGCAGATTCAGTTCGCTCGTCTGAATCCGGATTTTCTTTTCGTAATTTTCCCGAATTAGCTCCTGAATCTGATCACTGAGCTGATTAAACGCCAGCCCGATCTGTCCGATCTCATCTTCTCCCATATTTTCCAGACGGTAATCAAATTCTCCCTGTCCCATCCGTTTTGCTGCATACACCACTTTCTGCACCCGCATGGAAATCCATCTTGTGTAACAGATAATGCAGAGAAATACCATAGCCGCGCTGCAGAGGATCAGGAACAGCATCCTTCTTGAAACAGCTTTTGCGTCTTTTAAAACCGTCTCCTTATCCGAAATCACAAGAATTTTTGTTCCGAAAACTCCGCTCTGGATATTTCCGATTTTTGAAATGCCGTCACGCTCAAACTCAATCTGCGCTTTCTGCTCCAGATCCTCTTCCGGCATTCTGGTCCGGATCGGAAGGCCTGCCATTTCCGGTTCGGAAGCAGCCAGAATATATCCTTTTTGATCCACCAGATAAATTTCATCGGTGGAATTTATTGTTTCGAGGAGGGGCTGTATCTGCTGATTTTCAATCTGTAACGACAGTACGCCCTTCATCCCGCCCTGTGGATAAAAATTCATCAGACGATTCATATGAAATGCTTTTCCGTCTCCAGATGTCCCACAGAATACCGTTTCCCCTATCGCATCAAATGTCAGCACACATTCCCTCCGATCTAGATCCTGCATGGAATAAAAATAATAATTATCCTGCGGAAGCGTTTCATTGTTGCTGTAAAAACAGATTTTGTAAATTCCTGCATTCATCAGACAGATTTCGCTGAGCTTCTTATCAATATAGTAAAACATATCTTCATAAGAATCGTTGCTGTAATCCTGAAACAAATATCCGCTCAGCATCTGATCCACATACAGCACATCCAGAATTGTTTCGTAAGGCTCGACCATCGTAGAAAAATTTTTTTCAATTCGTTCTGCTTCCTGTTCTGCACTCTGATATGCTTCAGTAAGAAGCACATTCCTTGTTTTTCCATAACTGTACCAGGTAACACACAGCATTGGAATCAGTGCCAGTACCAGATAGCCGATCACCAGTTTAAACTGAAAACTCCGATTTTTATACCATTTTACGATATTCATTTGGTGTCACTCCAAATCTTTTCTGAAAAACAACGCCAAAGTAAGAAACATTTTCATATCCAACCGCCAGACTCACTTCCCGTACTTTATTTTTCTTATTCTTTAACAGTTCCGCCGCCCTCTGCAGACGCATTTCCGTATTGTATTCCAAAATCGTTTTTCCTGTTGCCTCTTTAAACAGGCTCCTCAGATAATTCGGAGACAAACCGACCTCCGTAGCCAGCTTCTCGATATCTGCGCTTTCCGAGCAGTGCTCCTGAAGATATGTTTTTACCTGATAAACGGCATAGTAATTTGGATTTTGATTCTGTTCTTCAAAAAATGCCAACATCCGTTCCAGATACTGCTTCATCTTTTCCCGCATCTGATAACTGTTGTTTACTTCAAAAATTTCATTTTCTCTCAAAATTTTTTCTGCTTCCATCCAGTTTTCCAGCAGTTCATCGCTCAAAACAAGACGGTTCCATAGATACATATAGAGATTGTAAACTTCTCCCGCAAATGTTTTCGGCGCAAGCCCCTTTAGCTGTTGAAAATAATCTTTCATGGTCTGCAGCGTTTCCTGCTTTTTCCCGTTGCTGACCAGACGACAGATTTCTTCTCTCCGCTCCTTCTGTTCCCGGAAATGATATGCTTTTTCCTCTTCCGTTTCTTTTTCATCTGCACAGAAAAGTTCCGGTGGATCCATATGAAATGCCAGAACACAACAGTTCCGAAGTTTTTCCGCCTTTTCGTACAGGCAGTCAGCTGTCCATGCTCCACTGCACCATCCAACGGCTCTCGGTGCGTCTTCTTTCAAATCATTCCAGATCTGAAATGCCGTATCTTTCACCGACAGATACCCCGCCAGCAGCAGAATGCTGATCCGTTCCGTTTTGCTGATGTAACGGATGCCCTTGTATTTTTCCTGAATTTGGCTACAGATGTTTTCTTCCGTTTTTCCATAAACCGCTATGATTCCAAACCTGCACTCTTCCAGTTCTTCTCCAAATACACCACGGAAATTTTTCCGTAAAAGCTCTGTTTCCTGTTTTTCCCGCAAAGCCATTTCCAGCAACTGCTTCGCCGCCGTTTTCCGCGACCAGTCTGCTATCTCACTTTTCTCCAGTTCACTTCTCACTTTTTTCAGACATGCTTCTACTTCTTCAATCGTAAATGGCTTTAAAAGGTAATCCACGGCATTCACCTGAAAAGCGGAATGGATATAGGAAAAATCATCATATCCTGTCAGAAAAACAATTTTGCATGGATATCCCCGGCGTACGATCGTCTCTGCCAGTTCAATTCCACTCATTCCTGGCATCTGAATATCCGTAATCACAATATCTGCCATATTTTCTTCCAGGCACTCCAGTGCCCTTCTGCCATTGCGCGCGGTAAATACTCTGGAAATCCCGTTCTTTTTCCAGTCAATATAATCCCGCAATGTCTCCAGTTCAATTTCTTCATCTTCTACAAGAAGAACGCGATACATTTTCTCCCTCCTGTTTCCAGTTGCTCCTGCAGTTTTCTTCTCCTGCTGCTTTTCATTTCTGTCTTTTTACTGCAGAAGTTCAATCATATACGCCTCATACGGCTGTAACTTCCACACTTCTTTTGTGAGACTTTCTGTATCATTATGAATCAGAACCGTTCCTTTTGTCAAATCATATCGGGCTTTCATCTCTGCCGCGGTATCCCGGAAATTGCAGAGCACAATCAGCTTTTTCTCTCCCAGATTTCTCTCATAAGCAAAAATATCCGGATTTTCTTCCTCAATCAGACGGAAATCCCCATAAACAAGAGTGTCATTTTTCCTACGCAGCGCAATTAGTTTTTGATAGAAATAGAAGAGGGAATCCGGATTTTTTCTGCTGTTTTCCACATTGATCTCCTCGTAATTCTGATTTTCCGCCATCCACGGTGTTCCCGCTGTAAATCCGGCGTGTTTTTCCGCATTCCACTGCATTGGCGTCCGCGCATGGTCCCGGCTGTTCCGTGCAAGATAGGTACGAATTTTTTCTTCCTCCCAGCCTTCTTTTTTACGGTCTTCGGCAAAATTTACAGACTCGATATCCTGATAGTCCTCGATCCGAAGCCCTGACACATTTGTCATACCGATTTCTTCCCCCTGGTAAATATAAGGAGTTCCTTTCATCCCATGGAGAAGGACAGCCAACATTTTTGCTGATTTTTCCCGATACGGTTCCCTGTCATTTCCAAAGCGCGATACGACACGCGGAAAATCATGGTTTCCCCAGAACAGGCTGTTCCATCCTTTTTCTTCCAGTCCCGTCTGCCATTTTTCAAAGAGCTGCTTCAGTTGCGGCAGCGTATACGGTTTCGGATCCCAGTTTCCACTTCGGATGCCGTCGATTCCCATCAGTTCAAACTGAAAAATCATACTGAGCTCCTGGCTTTCCGGATCAGAATACTGCTGTGCCATTTCTACCGTAGCACCTCCGGTTTCCCCCACTGTCAGGATCTGTTCTGATTTTCCATACGTATTCTGATTCATTTCCATTAAGTATGTATGAATCTGCTCTGAATGAGTATCATTTCCTCCATGTCCATCTTTTACAATATTGTCAATTGCATCCAGCCGGAAACCACGGATCCCTTTATCCATCCAGAACTGGATCATCCGGTACAGCTCTTTCCGAAGCGACGGATTTTTCCAGTTCAGATCCGGCTGCATTACACTGAAACTGTGATAATAATATTCCTGAACTTCCGGCACCCATTCCCAGGTGCTTCCTCCAAAGAATGCTCCGCCGCCTTCTGGCGGCTGCTCCTTCGTTCCTTCCTTCCAGATGTAAAAATCATGGTATTTACTGTTTCGATCCTTTCTGGCTTCCAGGAACCATGGGTGCAGATGGGAACTATGATTTAAAACAAGATCCATCATGACCACAATTTCCCGCTTTTCACAGGCTGCGATCAGTTCTTCCAGCTCTTCCATTGTGCCCGCTTCTTCCATTACTTTATAATAGTCACTGACATCATATCCATTGTCATAATTAGGAGAATCGTTAAAAGGCGAAAGCCAGATGGCTCCAACACCAAGCTCCTGCAGATAGTCCAGCTTCTGCAGAATCCCTCCAAAATCGCCGATGCCGTCTCCGTTGCTGTCACAGAAGCTTCTGGTGTAAATCTGATATACGGTTAAGCTATGCCACCACTCTCTTTTCATTTTCTGTCCTCTCTTTCTTTTTTCCTATAAGAGCAGTATAATGATATTATCTTATATTTTCTAACCTGATTTTCGTATTTAATGAAAGGATTTTGACTTTTATGAAAAAAGAACGTTCAAAAGAGCTCTTTTCTCCTGAATCTTGTTCCCCTGTTCTTTCTGGCGGAATCCGGGATTTTACCGTGCATGGAACCGAACCTGTTCCGCTCCATATCTATCATCAGGATTATGCGCATGGCGGGCTCTCTGTTCCTTTTCACTGGCATAAAGAATTAGAATGGATCTGGGTTGAAAAAGGTACTCTCACTCTGACACTGAAAACTGAAACCCGGACAATTTCCGAAGGTACTTTTCTTTTCATCAACAGTCACGAACTGCATCAGCTCTGCAGCATTGGAACTACCCCTTCGGTTCACCATGCCCTTGTATTTCTCCCAGAAATTCTCTCATGTGCCTATCTGGATTCCTGTGAAGCAGACTGGATTCGTCCGCTGCTCTCTCATCAACTGCTTCTTCCGGCTTTTCCATTGGAAGAGCTTTCTGCTGCTGAAGCCTCCTCTCAGACACAGAAAACATTTGTACTGACATTATCTGAGCTTTTCCAGGAAATCCTGTATGCATACGATACCAAACCCATCGGCTGGTTTCTTCTGATCAAAAGTGACATGTATCGGATTCTTGCACTTCTGGCGCAATACCAGCTTTTTCTTCATCCGGAACCCCTCTGCACTCGTAAAAAAGAAAGATCTGATCAGTGTAAAAAACTCTTACGTTATATTCAGGATAACTATGATTCCAAAATTCGTCTTTCAGATCTTGCTGCTATACTCAATATGAATCCACAATATTTTTGTCGTTTCTTCAAAACGCACTTTCACACAACGCCTATTTCCTATATCAACCAGTACCGCGTAACCCAAGCCGCAGATCTTCTTACCGGCAGCTCGCTTTCTATCTTGGAAATTGCTCTGGATACCGGATTTGAAAGCCCCAGCTATTTTGCCAGCATTTTCCGCCGGACTTTTGGTATGTCACCGGAAGAATATCGAAAAGCCATGCCCTGACCCGGCAAATTTTTCTGTTCCCTTTTTATATCTACGCAAAGATAAATCACTTTCTTACACAGCGAAACATCAAATTTTTTCCTTCTGAATGCACGGCAACACAAATCTCAAAAATTTTTGATTTTTTTTCAAAAAACACTTGCCAAACTCGTTTTCTTATGATAATATACTACTTGTCGCTGAGCAAAAATCACGGCAGACAAATCAAAAACTTCGGCTCCGTGGTCAAGCGGTTAAGACATCGCCCTTTCACGGCGGTAACACGGGTTCGATTCCCGTCGGAGTCATATGGCGTCGTAGCCAAGTGGTAAGGCAATGGTCTGCAACACCAGTATCCACCGGTTCAAATCCGGTCGACGCCTCTATTTTCCCGGAAACAGATGGTTTCCGGGATTTTTCTTTTTCAAAATTATTTCAAAAAAGCTGCCGGTTCTGTTTGCTTCGGCAGCTTTTTTGAAAATATCATTTTTTTAATTTTCTTTTTCTTTCACATAGTCTTCATACACATACGCCGTTTTTCCCTCATACGAAATCTTGTACCATCCATTCTCTTTTCCGAGCATTTCCACTTCTTCCCCTGTCGTCAGAGCTCCGAGGACCTGGCTTGTGCTGATGTTGGGTTCCGTGCGTACATTGACCGGGGAGATACAGGTGACTGTTTTCTTTCCTTTCTGCTTTTTCACGCCATCCGAATTGTTTTCTGCTTCCAGCGCACTTTTCTGCTCCTGACAGGCTGTATGAAGTGTTTCTGTCAGCAGCTCATTGTCCGGAAACTGCAGAGACTCCAGCATTTCCTGCACGGTTTGCTGCGTATCGCTGCTGTTGTTTCCTTTTTTCCATATGATCTGATACCCCTCATTCTCCGTTTTCACCCCGCAGAAAAATGCGGTCGGAATCTGCAGGGAATTTTTAACCCAGAAACGATAAAAGAAACTCTCTTTACTTTTTCCTTCGTTAACTGTTTTCACCACAAAATCACTGATGCTGTTTTCCCCGGTTATTTCATTTGGATAGAGCAGTTTTTCAGCACTCTCTTCATTCTCCGGAAAATCCATCAGCACCACTTTTGCCATTCCTTCCCGGTACGATATTTCAAGGCTTTCACCATCTTCCGATACAAAACTACACTGGATTTTCTCATCTTTTGTTACATTCCAGCCTTCTGGAAGGGTGACTGCAATGTTTTGATAGGTAGAAAGAAAATTTTTTTCACCATCTTCTGACTCATTCTGAACACTGGATGTCTTTTGAGCGACAACCGATGGATTCTCTTTTTCCGCCTGCTGATTTCCACATCCCGTTATCACGATAGCTGTCATCAGAAGAACGGCTAAACAGTTTTTTCTGTTTCTCATGTACGATTTCCTTTCCTGTCAAAAAATTTCTTGCGTTTATTATATCATAACCATTTTTCCACTGTAAAGAGTGCGTTCCTTCCCTTCTACTTTGATTTTTTAGTATAAAAAATCTCCAACCAGATTGAGGTTCCCCCGCAAACCCGGTTGAAGATTTTTCTTATCTTTTATTATTCTACTTCTGTAAACTCCACGCGGATACTCTCATACTCTTTCAGCACCTGACGCAGGATCAGACCCGCACAGTTCCAGGTACGGCCCGAGCGGATTTCACCGTCCAGACTGCAGCGATACAGCTTGTTCTCTGCCAGTCCGCACACTTTCGTGTGAACCGGAAGCATATTTCCTTCTGCGTCGGTTTTTACGATCGTAAGCAGTGCACGGCTCTGATCTTTTGCCACAAACTCCCATGCCATGAAATCCTGTTTTTTCAGTCCGGTCAAGCGGTAATACAGTCCCTCATGTGTGAGGTCATAATATGTATGCATCGCAGCAACCTGCTCTTTTACCATCTCTTTCTCTTCATCCGAAATCTTATTCAGATCCATCTCATAGCCGAAGCTTCCTGCCAGCGCTACATCGCCCCTTGTCCAGAACGGTGTCACGCGGCCTGTCTGATGGTTCGGGCATACCGAAACGTGGGAGCCGACGGTGCTGATCGGATAGAAGAACGAGCTTCCGTACTGGATGGAAAGACGGTTGATCGCATCGGTATTATCGCTGCACCAGATCTGCGGGGAATAATACATCATACCGGCATCATATCGTCCGCCTCCTCCGCTGCAGCCCTCGAGCAGCAGATTCGGGCATGCGGCAAGGAATCTTTCCATCAAATCGTAAACACCGAGCACATAGCGGTGATATAGCTCTCCGTTCCGGCTCTGTGCTGCCACATGGCTGTAAACATCGCAGACGCTGCGGTTCATATCCCATTTGACATAATCAATCTTTGCATCATGAACGATGGTTGTCAGACGCTCCAGCAGATACTCGCGCACATCCTCACGCGTCATATCAAGTACAAGCTGATTTCTGCTGTGATTCGGCACACGGCCAGGAATTGCAAATGCCCAGTCCGGATGTGCACGGTAAAGATCACTGTCCTCGGAAATCATCTCCGGCTCAAACCAGAGACCGAATTTCATGCCCATCCTATGGATTTTTTCTGCAAGCTGCGCCATGGAGCCGTTCATCTTTTTCTCGTTGACGAACCAGTCGCCGAGGCCACTGTTATCATCCTCTCGTTTTCCAAACCAGCCATCGTCAAGCACCAGCATCTCAATGCCAAGCTTTTGCGCCTGCTCTGCAATTTTCAGAATTTTTTCTTCGTTGAAATCAAAATAGGTTGCTTCCCAGTTGTTGATCAGAATCGGTCGTTTGGCATGCTTGTATGCGCCGCGGCAGATATGCTCGCGGATGATCTCATGATACTGCTGTGACAGTTTGGTAAGGCCGGTTCCGGAATAGCTTAAGATTGCCTGCGGGGTATCGAACGCCTCTCCTTTTTCCAGATGGAAGCAGAAATTGGTCGGATGAATACCCATCTGAAAACGGGTCTGGTTTTTCTGATCCTTCTGTGCTGCCGCAACAAAGTTTCCGCTGTAAACGAGGCATGCGCCGATGCAGGAACCGTGTGTCTCACCCGCACCCTCCTCGCAGAGGATCACAGCCGGATTGTAATGATGGCTCGATGTACCGCGGGTGCTGCCGATCTCGACTTTTGCATGCTGCACCGGAATCCGCTCTGCCGTGCGCTCCATCGCATGACGACCCGAGAAATAAATCATCTCATAATTTTCATACATCAGATCCATGCTGAATGACAGCATTTTTTCCAGCTCAATCGCCGTTTCTCCGTGATTTTCGAGTCTTGCCGCTCTCGTAATTACATTTTCATTTTCAAATACACCGTAAAACAGCTTCAGCACAATATCGGAAGCCTTCTCCGTCATTGTAATAACAAGAGTCTCGCCTTTTTCTTTCTCTGTATCGTACAGCGCCGGCATTCCCGGAATGGCATAGGAATGATCCAGAATTTCGAACGAATCGAAACGAAAATCTGCTGCAAAGCTGCCGTCCGCGTGGCGGATATCAATCATATCATCACGGAAATCACCGACACCACTTCCCGGAATTTCCTGCGGAAGTGCATCAAGAGAATATTTCCGGTTAATACCTGCCTCCTCCGGATTTCCTGCAAATCCCATATCCGTACAGAAAATCAGACCGGAAAGATTTTCCTCACCGATTTTTTCTCCATAGTAGAGATGCAGAAGCACATTTTTGTCATCTGCGAACATCTGGTAACTGCTGTCTTTTGTCTGGAGGGTAAATAACCGTCCATTTTCACTTACTTTGATTGCCATGATTTCCTCCTCCTGCGGCATCTTGCAGTATCCTGCAAAACACGATATAATTTTACTGACATTTCGGAATCTCATCCTTTTGTGACATTCCGGCTTTTCTGATGATTCATTTTGTGAGGTATACTTATGGAAACTTCCTGGACACTTCCCGTCCAAAAGCATAAATTTTCGGATCTTTATCTCTGTTTCTGCGGTTACGAAGCCTGCCAGCCACTGCACAGCTACGGCCCGGCTGTCCGCCCCAATTACGTGATCCACTATATTATTTCCGGGAAAGGCACTTTTACCATCGGAAACCGCACTTACCGTTTAACCGCCGGACAGGGCTTTTTCCTGATGCCAAATGTCCGCACCTACTATGAAGCCGATGCGGATGATCCCTGGACATATCTCTGGATCGGTTTTGACGGCGAAAAAGCTGCCTCTTATGTACAGGAACTCGGTCTTTCCGAGGAGCACCCTGTCTACCAGTGCAACTTTTCCGGTGAACTGCAGTCCCTCTTGTTTCAGATGCAGAAGCACAATACCTATGACACCTCGGACCAGTATCTTCTGGAAGGCTGTCTGTACCAGTTTTTCTCAATTCTTTCCCGCGAAATCACGCTTGCCGATCCTTCTGCACGGGAGAGCGGCAATCTTTACGTGGAAAAAGCTGTTGAGTTTATCCGAAATAATTATTCCAATGAAATTCTTGTCTCGGATATTGCCAGATATGTATGCATCAACCGGAGTTACCTTTATACCCTGTTTCAGAAATATCTCCATACCTCACCGCAGGACTATCTTTCTTCCTGCCGGATCACGCGTGCGCTTGAGCTTTTATCATATACGGATCTCTCCATCGAAACGGTCGCTTTTTCCTGTGGTTACCGGAATGCCGAAGTTTTTACCAAAGCCTTCCGCCAGAAGCAGGGCATGACGCCAAGCGCCTATCGGAAAAAGTTCCGCCTGGACACGACTCCGGACTCTGCACATGTTCCGTGATCTGTCTGATTTTATTATAACGAAATCTTTTTTCCATGAACAGGAAGAAATGTTATGGAAAACCGTCAAAATGTTAGATGGCATTTCTTAATGGCTACAGACAGCAAAAAAGCGATACAGCTATGATTTCTCATTTCTGTATCGCTTCTTCATCTTAGCTCCCCGAGTTGGGCTCGAACCAACAACCCTTCGGTTAACAGCCGAATGCTCTACCATTGAGCTATCGAGGAATATCTCAGGAATCTTTTCCTGACAATCGTTACTATAACACAATCTTTTTCGAAAAACAAGTATTTTGCGGAAAATAATTACAAAAAGCCACCGGATCTCTCCGATGGCCTTTCCGATATACCTTCAAAACCGCATACACTACACATCTATCATTCCATTTTTTGTGAACACAACCAATTAGGTCAAGCCCTCGACCGATTAGTAACAGTCAGCTCCATGCCTTACGGCACTTCCACCCCTGCCCTATCTACCTCGTCGTCTTCAAGGGGTCTTACTTCTTTCGAATGGGATATCTCATCTTGAGGGGGGCTTCACGCTTAGATGCCTTCAGCGTTTATCCCTTCCCGACTTGGCTACCCGGCCGTGAACCTGGCGGTTCAACCGGTACACCAGAGGTCAGTCCATCCCGGTCCTCTCGTACTAAGGACAGCTCCTCTCAAATATCCTACGCCCACGCCGGATAGGGACCGAACTGTCTCACGACGTTCTGAACCCAGCTCGCGTACCGC